>Ga0310811_10002341_pt1 | contig 23686 bp, 18 predicted proteins | sample YCmetagenome_FD_207642 | JGI IMG/M metagenome (GOLD analysis project Ga0310811, IMG submission 207642) | Soil microbial communities from experimental microcosm in Duke University, North Carolina, United States - YC | ecosystem: Engineered > Artificial ecosystem > Soil microcosm > Unclassified ... | reverse complement strand
CCGCCGCGCCGGCGACTGGCAGGGCCGCCAAGCGCGCGGCCCGCGCGGCGGGCAAGGCCGCCAAGCGCGAAGCCCGTACGGCGAGCCGGGTCCCGCGGCGCGTACGCCGGCTGGCGCGGCTGGCCGTTGCCGCCCAGGTGGCCTTCGTGGCCAGCTGGCTGCTCGCCGCCGCCTGGCAAGGGACCAGGTACAGCGTCTTCGCCCACTCCATCAGCGACATGTACGCGGTGACCGCGCCCGGTGCCGCCTTCCTTATCGTCATGTTCACCTTGTGCGGCGCGGCGACGCTGTGGTTCACGTGGCGGTCGCTGCGGCCAGCGCTGCGCCCCGCAGGCCGGCTCGCGACAATCGGGGCGGCGCTGCTCGCGCTGTCGATCTTCGGGCTCGGTGACCTGCTCACGGTGAGCGAGCGGCTCGCCTGCCGGCTCGCCGACCCCGGCTGCACGCCGGCTAAGCAGCTGTCCAACTTCGGCGGGACGGCGGACAACACGCTGAGCACGCTCGGCGTCGTGGCGTTCGTCGCCGCCGCGTTCGTCCTCGCCGCGGCGATGAAGCGGCTTCCGTCGTGGCAGGCGTGGGTGCGCCCAGTGCGCTGGTACGCGGCGCTCGTGATCGTCCTGGCCATCTGCGACGGGCTTACCCAGGGGGCCAACGGGCTCAGCGGCCTGTTCGAGCGGCTGATCGCGCTGACCGGCGCGGCGGGCATCGCCCTGCTGGCCCGCGGCGTGCTCCGCAGGTCCGGGTCGGCCAGCCGCTGAGGCCGACGCAGCGTTATGCGGCTGTCTCGTGGCGCCGGGACGCCAGCCAGAAGACGAGGCCCAGGGCCGGGAAGGCGGCCGCTACCAGTGTCGCACCGGTCCAGCCCCAGTGCTCGTAGGCCTGGGCGCCGGCCGCTGAGCCCAGGGCGCCGCCCGCGAACATCGTGGTGACGTAGACGGTGGTGAGGCGGGAGCGGGCCTGGGGCAGCAGGTCGTAGATGACGCTCTGGTTGATGATGTGCGTGCCCTGGACGCAGGCGTCCATCAGCAGGACGCCGATGATCAGCAGGACGAGGCTGACGTGGGCGCCCAGGGGCGCGCCGCCCAGGCCGATGAGGGCGTAGGAACCGACCAGCAGGGCGAGCGAACCCCCGGTCACCTTCCAGCGCAGGTTCGGCCAGCGGTCGAGCGCCCGGCCGCCGACGAGCGAGGTAACCGCGCCGGCTGCACCGACCAGCGCGAACAGCCCGATGTCGAGCTGCGAGAAGCTGTACTGCGGCCCAGCGAGCAAGAACGTGGCCGTCGTCCAGAACGCCGCGAAGCTGCCGAAGCCGCAGGCGGCGATCAGGCTCCGCCAGCGCAGCACCGGCTCGGCGCGGGCGACGGCGAGCACGCCGCGTAGCTGCTCCCGGTAGCTGATCTCCAGTTGCCTGCCGTGGTCGGGCAGGACGCGGCGCAGCATGATCGCGGTGAGCGCCATGAAGATGGCGGCGATGCCGTAGACCGTGCGCCAGCCGCCAGCTTCGGCGACAATGCCGGCGAACGTGCGCGAGAGCAGGATGCCGATCAGCAGGCCGCCCATGAGCGTGCCGATGACCCGGCTGCGCTCGTTGTCGCTGGCCAGCGTGGCGGCGTACGGGACGAGCATCTGGACGACCACGGACGTGACGCAGCACAGCGCGACAGTGGCGACGAGCACGGGCAGGTTCGGGGCGAACGCCGCACCCGCCAGCGTGACGGCGCAGAAAGCGAGCATGCCGGTTAGCAGCGGGCGGCGGCGCACGATGTCGCCCGCAGGCACGATGAACAGCAGGCCCGCCGCGTACCCGAACTGGCCGAACGTGACCAGGAGGCTCGCGCTGCCCTGGCTGACGCGCAGGTCGGTGCCAATGGAGTGCAGCAGCGGCTGCGCGTAGTAGAGGTTCGCGACGGTCACCGCGCAGGTGAGGGCCATGAGCCGGACCAGGCCCTGCGACAGGCCGCCTGCGGCCGGCGCCGCACGCTCGCGCGCGGTGGCCGGCTGTGCCTGCGCTCCCGCCGTTTTCGCAGGGCACACGTCTGGCTCGCTCATGGGTCTCCCATGCATCGGCGGTGGCTTTTCCCCGGGTACTTGGTTAGGACAACTAAACACGTTGCCGTTGATTCCCCAGGTGCCACCGTGCTTCTGGTCACAGCGGATTTGCGGCTCTTGTCAGCGCTAGCGGGCCCCGGGGCGTCGCCGGCCGCTACAGTGACCCCCGTGGTGGATCCTCGGGTAGTTGCCGGCCGCTATGAGCTGATACGTCCGCTTGGGCGCGGCGGGATGGGTGCTGTGTGGCTGGGCGAGGACAAGCTCGCCGTGCGGCAGGTCGCCGTCAAGGAACTGCGCGCGCCGAGCGGGGTCACCGACGACGAGCGGGACGTCTTCCGGAAGCGGGCGCTTCAGGAGGCGCGCAGCGCCGCCCGGCTGGCGCACCCGAACGCGGTCATCCTGCACGATATCGTCCCCGCCACCCCGGAAGACGACGCGGTGTACCTCGTCATGGAGTACGTCGACGGCGCGACCCTCGCCCAGCTCGTCCAGCAGGGCGGGCCGCTGCGGCCAGAGCGGGCCGCCGGGTTCGCCCTGCAGATGCTGTCCATCCTCGAGGCAGCGCATTCGCTGGGGATCGTGCACCGGGACATCAAGCCGTCGAACATCATGGTCACCGCGAACGGGCAGGTAAAGCTCACCGACTTCGGGATCGCGCACATGGTGGGCGGCACCCGGCTCACCGGCAGCGGCGTCATCGGCACCCCGGCCTACATGGCCCCCGAGCAGATCCAGGGGCTGGCCATCACGCCGGCGGTCGACCTGTGGGCCCTCGGCGCGACGCTGTTCGACGTGGTAGAGGGGCACAACCCGTTCGACCGGGAGACCACGGTCGCTACCTTCCACGCGATCCTCATGGCGGACCTGCCCCAGCCCACGTGCCCACCGCCGCTGGGCACCGTGATCGCCGGGCTGCTCGTCCGCGACCCGGCCCAGCGGATCGCGATCGCGCAGGCCAGGCAGCTTCTTGCCGGCGGCACGGCCTGGAGCGGGACCCCTTCCGCCAGCGGGAGCGACCCGAGCCTCGCGAGTGCCGGGCCAGGTCCGCTGGGCGGGGTTGGTCCGGCCACACATCCAGGAACCCAGCCATATCTGGGTGATCAGGCCGTCAATGAAGGCTTCCAGGGAAACTCAACTTATCCAGGGAACCCCTCCTACCCTGGGGGGCCGCCTCACCCGGGTCCCGCTGCCTATCCAGGGGGCCAGGGGTATCCGGTTACCCTCGCTACCGCCAAACCCCTGTGGCGGCGGCGCACCGCAGCGGTGGTGGGAGCGGGCGTCGCCGCTGTGGCGGCAATCGTGGTTGTTGCCCTCACGGTCTTGCCCCCGGGGTCTTCCCAGACGCCGCAGACCGGGCGGTCAGCCACGGGCGGCGCTCTCAGCACCGCGACGGCAACATCGTCCAGCACCGTGGCGGCGACATCGTCGACCGTCGCGGACTCAACCGCGCCCGCAGCTACGTCGGCCGGAAGCTTGCCGAGTGCCTACCTGGGGCGGTGGCAGGGGACACTGGCCGACAACGTCGGGTTGGAAGGGCCGCAGGCCGCGCAGCTCTCGATTACCAACGGAGCGGTCAACTCCGTGGTAGGCAGCGCGACGTACCCAAACGTCGGGTGCACCTACAGCCTCCAGCTGTTCAAAGTGCAGGCCAACAAGGTGATACTGCACGAGCAAGTTCAGTCAGGACCCTGTGTGGCCGACTGGGTCGTGCTCACCCCGGACGGCAGCGGGCTCACCGAAACCGTGTACGCGGTATCGCTTTCCCAAGGCCGGTCCGACTTCTCCGGCCACATTGCCCGCGCCAGCTGAGACAGAGTGAAGCCGCGCCACCGTTTTGGATGGCGCGGCTTCGGTTAAGGGTGCCTAGTCGGCCTGGTACCAACACCATCAGAGTTCAAACGGTCCCCCCGTACACGCGCTATCGACGGTTTGTCGGCCCCTCCGGCGCTACCATCGGTCCGTGACTGACCACATACCCTCTAGCGTCAGCAGAAGCGGGCACTCCCTGCTGAGCTCGCTCGCCGGGACTACGGCCGCAGATGGCGCTGACCTGCTTGCGACCCGCGACGAGGCGGTGACCTGGCTACATTCAGCCGGGCTGCTGCCCGACGACGCGGCCATCAGCAACTCCGAGCACGGGGCGCTGCTGCGGCTGCGCGACGCGCTCCGTGAGGTCATCGACGCGCGAGCGGCGGGAATGGCGGCGCCGGACGCCGCGGCGCGGCTCACCCGGGCGCTCGCCGACGGGCGGCTCGTGGTGACCGTCTCCCCCGCGGGCCAGGCGGTCCTGGCCAGTTCCGCCAGGGCCAGCTACTCCAACACGGTCGCGGCCATCGCCATCGCGGTCGCAGCGGCCTGGTGACCGGCCTGGAGGGTGGCCCGGGAATGCGCTCGGGGCTGTTCTCGCTGTACTGGCGCGGGGAGTTAGCCACGTCTTAGGAGCGCAGTAATGAGCACCGTCACGCTGACCGAAGAGAACTTCGAGCAGACCGTCACCGGTGATGGAATCACGCTTGTCGACTGGTGGGCCACCTGGTGTGGGCCCTGCCGGCAGTTCGGGCCGATCTTCGAAGCCGCGAGCGAGAAGCACGAGGACATCACCTTCGGCAAGATCGACACCGACTCCGAGCAGGGGCTCGCCGCCGCCGCGCAGATCTCGTCCATTCCGACCCTGATGGCCTTCAGGGACGGCGTGCTCGTGTTCTCCCAGGCTGGTGCGCTGCCCGCCGCCTCGCTGGAGAAGCTGATCGAGGCCGTCCGCGGCCTGGACATGGACGACGTGCGCAGCGAGATCGCCGCCCAGCAGAAGTCCTGAAACTGCTAGGAATACTTCGCTCCCTGCGGGTAGCCGTGCCAGTGAGCCTCGTTCCGGCGAGGCGACCGGCGCGGTTTACCCGAAAGGGAAGTGATAGCGGTGGTTGGGATGATGCGTATTCGTCGCACCCACGGGATCTTCGGCGGGCTGCTTGTGGCTCTGCTGGGCATCTGGGGCGGCATTATTCCGTTTGTCGGGCCTTACTTTAACTACGCGTACACGCCGGACAAGGCGTGGACCTATACTTCCGGCCGACTCTGGCTGGAGATTCTGCCCGGGGCCGGCGCACTGCTGGGCGGGCTGCTGATGATGTGGGCACAGAGCAGGCACCTGGCGCTCTTCGGGTCGCTCCTCGCGATCCTGAGCGGCGCCTGGTTCGCGCTCGGCAACGTGTTCGCCCCGCTGTGGACCGTCGCTTCGCCTGCGGGCGGCCCCGCGAGCACCGGCACCCTGATGCGGGCGCTCGAGCAGGTCGGGTTCTTCACCGGGCTTGGCATCGTGATCGTCTTGGTCGCCGCCATGGTCGCCGGGCGCGTCACCGCTGTTCCTGGCGTGGCCCGGGTGACGACGCAGCCGACCATTCCGGTCCCGTTCCGGCGCGAGCCGGCCGACGAGAGCGAGACAGAGACCATCGGGTAGCGGCCTCCTGCCTAGGCTGCTGCATCCGATAATGGCCCCCGGCGGTTCCGCCGGGGGCCATTATCGTGCCAGGACCTCCTGTTTGTTGAATTTTCCGGATTATCGTGGTGATTTGCGAACGTGCACTCACTCCAGCGAGGCGCGGTAGATTACCTGGTGCTTACACGGCTGCGGATGGTGACGCCCGTGCCGCATTGTGTTTCCGGGGGCAGGCCTCGCTTAGATAAGGACAGGAATGACACGGGACGCTAGCTCGTCTGCTGTCTCCGGCCGCCTTCGCCCGGAACCTCTCCGCCGCGCCAGCCAGGGACTCGCGCTCGCACCGTCCCCGTTGCCGCGCTGCGCGGACGCGGCGCGGACGCGAGGCGAGCCCATCGCCGCGAGCGCCGTCCCCTACCGCCGGTACCTCCTCCTAGAAGTCCCCGGCCCCTGGGGAAGTTCCGCCATCGACGAGCGGTACCTCGGCCCGCGCGTGGCCCACGCGCTCGCGCAGGCGACCGCGGACGGCAGCACCAACGTCCTGCTGATCCGGCGCCCTGGCCGGCAGCGGCCCACCGGTCCCGGGATCGCCATTCCTGACAATGCCGCGCCCGCCACCGCTCCCGAGCCCCGGGCGTGGGCGCTGGCCGACACCTCGCCAGATTCGGAGCGCGTTGTATGGGGCTCGTGGGAGAAGCCAGATGACCTGCTCGACCTTGACCTGACCGCCCCCCTCCCAGCCGCGGCCACCGCGTCGGGACCGCAGCAACTGGCCCTCATCTGCACCAACGGCAAGCGTGACCAGTGCTGCGCCATCCTCGGCCGCCCGGTCGCCGAGGCGCTCGCCACGGTTCCCGGCTGGGACACCTGGGAATGCACGCACCTCGGCGGGCACCGCTTCGCGGCGACCATCATGCTCTTGCCGACCGGAGACATGTTCGGCTGGCTCGACCAGCGATCGGCCGTCGCGGCGGTCGAGCGCTTCGACGCCGGCCAGTTCCTGCTATCGCATTACCGGGGCCGGTCTGGCCAGCCAGAGCCAGTCCAGGTCGCGTTGCATGCCGCGGCGGTCCGACTGGGGGACTCCCGTCGGCAGGCGTTCCGAGTGGCGCGAGCCCGCCGACTCGACGCCAATGGACGCTGGGAAGTCCTAGTCAGCCACTTGGCGGAGCCGGGCAGGGAGGTCGCCTACCGGGTGATCGTCGCCTCGGCCACGTCATCGCCCGCCTTCCTGTCCTGCGCCGACGACTCCCCCAAGTCCGACCTCCGCTACACCGCCATCGCGTTCTCCCGCGCCGGCCGGTAACGCGGCCTGCCCGTCACGTCCCAGATGACTTTTTTGTTATGCCGATAATTTTCGGCTTCTTCCGGCAGAAGCATCACGAAACTGTAAACTGCTGCTTCAGCAATCGCCAGCAATGCCCCTTTAGCAGTGGAAATGCCCCGGGACCGTCGGCCAATCCAGGTCGGCGCGAATTAGGACAGCCTTACCTTATCACCAGCGACGACAAAGGTGGCTAGTGGACGACCTCGACTATTTCCCTAACGGCATGTGGCCTGCGGATGATGTCGCTTATCGGGATTACGCGGTCTCCGGCGGAGCCCAGATGAACGGCCGGCACCACCGCATGGACCAGGCCGGCAGCGTGTGGCAGCAACTGGCCGAGGGGCCGTGGTCGCCGCTCGGCGCACCGGTGCCCGACCAGGTGTACGCACCTCAGGAGCAGCAGTCCTGGGATGCTGGCGGCGGCTGGCCTGATGTTCCGCCAGGGAGTAGGCCATGGCCGGCCCAGGGGGCATGGAACGGGACCGTTCGGGATGATCCGTACGCCCCCACCACTGAGTACCCGCAGGGGATGTACAGACCTGGTTACGGTCCCGCACCGACCCGCCGGCCGCGGGACAGCCGGCCGTACGACCGGCCGCGGGACGACCGACCGCGGGACGACCGGCCGCGCGGTGACGCGCTGCGCGACAGCGGCCCCAGGCAGCGTCTCGCGCCGGATGACGTCCGGCGGACGACCGGCGGGACCAGCCTGCTAACCGGGTATGCGCCAGGAACCGGCCCGATGCGCCGCGTTCCGAGCGCCGACGAACCGACGGAACCGCAGCCGAGGCCTTCGTCGCCCCGGTCATACGGCAAGCCCATGCCTGACTGGCTGCCGTTCGGGAGCAGGCTCGTCTTGCTGCCGAAGGAAGTGGCCGACGATGGCGAGGTACTGCGGGAGCACAGGGACGTCAGCGGAGGCTGGCTGCGCCCGGCGGTCTTCGGCGCGATGGACGGGGTCGTAACTAACGCCTCGCTGATCGCGGGGATCGGCGGTGGCGGCGGCGGGCACGGTGCGATCGTGCTGACCGGCATCGCGGGCCTCATCGCGGGCGCGTTCTCGATGGCGACAGGCGAGTACATCTCGGTCAAGTCGCAGAACGAGCTGACCCAAGCGGAAGTTGAACTCGAGCGGCGGCAGCATGCCCGGGACCGCGGGGGCAAGCTGAACCGGCTGACGCAGCTGTTCATGGACAAGGGCGTGTCACCGAACCTGGCCGAGGCGGTGGCGCGGCAGATCTCCGCCGACCCGGATCGCGCCGTCGAGACGCACGTGCGCGAGGAACTCGGCATCGATCCCGATGACCTGCCATCGCCCCGAACCGCCGCCGTCGCGTCGTTCCTGTCTTTCACGGTCGGGGCGCTGATCCCGCTGGGCCCGTTCCTTATCGGGGTCCCGTCGCTGCCTGCCGCCCTGGTGGCGTCGGGACTGTTCGCGTTCGGCGGCGGCGCCGCGGTTGCTCGTCTGACCGGGCGGTCGGCGGCCCTTGGCGGCCTCCGGCAGTTCGGCGCGGCGTTCCTCGCAACGGGCATGGCCTTCGTCATCGGCCACCTGGTGGGCGGGGCCGTCGGGTAGCGCTTTGGCGGTGCGCTTTGCCCCTTTTGTGGCCGGCACTCAAGATGTAAATTCCACACAACGGGTAAATCTTTTTCCCGGGGTAAGAAAAAGACGTGCTAGTCGTCTTTTTCTTACCCCGGGCAAAAATCTTACACGATAAACGCCCAGGTCAAGGCCGAGAAGCGGCGATCTGCGGCTGCGGGACAGCGCGTTAGCCGACCCTTATGTGATGGAAGCTGGGGGGCGGGTGCATGAGGAAATTGTTGTGTGAGATATTCCAGGCGTAAGCGCCCGCCATAGCAAACGCCACGAGGTCCCCGCCGCGCAGCGCGGGCAGGTGGACGTCTCGTGCGAGGACGTCCTTTGGCGTGCAGAGTTGGCCGACGAGCGTTGCCTGGCCGACGGCGGCCGGGCGTGGCCAGTCATGCGGCCACGCCTCGACCGGCACGACCGCGAACGGCTGGTTGTGTCCCTTGGCCGCCGGGGTCCGCAGGTGATGCGTGCCGCCGGCCACCACGGCGAACGTCTTGCCGTGGCTGGGCTTGACGTCAAGCACCCGGGTGACGTACCAGCCGCAGTAGGCGGTCACGGCCCGACCTGGCTCGACCCGCAGGGTCTCGCCGTTTATCTGTGCGGCGTGGGCCAGGCCGTGCCCGTAAGCCGCCCAGTCGAAGCGCTCTGTCGGCTTCTGGTAGTCGACGGCCATTCCGCCGCCGAGGTTGATCTCCGGGTTCCGCACGCCCTGCCGGGCACACCACCGCCGGGCGAAATCAAGGATCCTGCCCGCTGCCGCGAGCGCCGCGGCGGCGTCGAGACCGCTCGCGAGGTGCGCATGCAGCCCGCGCAGCCGCAGCGCTCTTGTTTCCGGGGTGCTCTCCGTGAGCCAGCGCGCGCAGTCATCGAGAAGCGAGGGATCCATCCCGAACGGAGTCGGCCCTCCGCCCATCACCAACCCTTCGCGCGAGGCGGGGCCGGCCGGGGCGGATGCTGTCTCTTCCGGCGGCAGGTTCACCCGGAGCAGGACGTCGGCCGTCTGGCCGGCCGCCGCCGCGGCCACGCCGAGTTGCCGCAATTCGTGGGGGCTTTCTACATGGAACCGGGCGACTCCGGCCCGGACTGCGGCAGCGAGTTCGGCGGGTGTCTTGCCCGGTCCGCCGAACGTCAGCCGCGCTCCCGGGACCGCAGCCGTCACGTGGGCCAGCTCACCGCCTGAGGCGATCTCAAGGCCGTCTGCGTACCGGGCCACGACCCGCAGCACAGCAGGATCGGGGTTGGCCTTGACCGCGTAGCAGAACTCCACACCGACCGGGAGCGCGGCCCTGATGGCGGCCACATGCGAGTCGAGGCCGCCGAGGTCATAGACATAAGCCGGCAGCGCGGCATCTTGGCGGCTGAGTTGCTCCGCGAGCGCACGTACCGCTTCCGGAACATTGAGCTCATCCGACGCCGATGCTGTTGCCGGGCTCAGCATGCGCGCTCGCGCCGCGGGCACGCCGGCAGGTCGCCGAGGGGGTTGCGGACGCCCAGGTAGTCCGCCGCGCGGTCGGCGGCGCGGGCCCAGCGCAGTCGCAGGTTCGCCTTGGCGGGCAGCGGGACGCCGGTCAGCACCGAACGGAACTGCGGCGGCCAGTCGCAATCGCTGGCGAAGCTGACCAGCAGTGTGCGGGCATGCTGCCACAGTGTCGCCTCGAAGCGCTCGTCCTGGTGGGGATGGCGGTCGGCGATGGCGGCGGCGACCTCCGCTAGGTGGTTGACGAACAGGCAGTAGGCGACCCGGTGCCAGCCGCGCTCGGCGTCGTACGTGAGGGCGCTGGCGACTGCTGGCTTCAGTCCGGCGAGCGTCTCCTCGTGGCGGGGCGCGATGAGCTTCACACCCTCAAGGTCGCGGAAGATGGCCTGAACGGGGAGCCCGTCGCCGTCCACGCCGACCAAGGTGTTCTGCAGGTGCGGCTCGAAGACGATGCCATAGCCGAACAAGGCGTGCAGCACCGGTGGCGCGACCTGGCGGACGTAGGCCTCCCACCAGCCGAGCAGCCAGTCGGGGTCGCGCTGGTCGAAGAGTTCGCTCCCAGGGGCGGAGCCTGGACGGCTGCGGAGCGGGTCGAGGCCGGCGTCGAGCGACGGCTCGGTCAGCGCCGCCGCCAGCAGCGGGGTCACGCCTGGGGCGAGGTGACCTTTCAGGCCTTCGCGGACGATGACCGACAGGCCCTCGGTCGCTTCGGCGTCGGGCAGCGCAACCGTCCGGTACCCGGGCTCGCCGAGAACGGCGGTGCCGGGGAAGCGTCGCGCGAGGTCTTCGGTCATCGGGGCGAGAAGTTCGGTGAGCGCGACCGCCCCGGCCAGTTCGTACCAGGCGTTCTTCCTGACGCAGTTGGTGATCCGCACGTTGAGGCTGAACTTGCAGAAGACGTCGGCGGCTTGGTCGTAGACGGTGCGCACCGAAGACGTCGGGATCGCGGCATGCGGTCCTTCGCCCAGGTCGACGAGCGACCCGTCGCGGAAGGCTTGCCGCAGCCAGAGGCGCTTGTGCAGGAGGCGGAGCTGCCAGGGATGCGCCGGCAAGACGCGGTACCCGGCCGGCGCGGCTGGCGCGCCGATGTGGTCAAGGGCCGTGGTGTCGCCGCTTGTTTCAAACGCCTCGTCGCGCACTCCCAGGAAGCGCAGCGGGAAACGGGCGCCCGCCTCCGGCGCAAACGGCAGCCAGCCGGCTGGCTCGGCGGAGCGAGCCTTCGGGGCGGGATGGAACCGGTGACCGGCGACGAGCGACTGTTCGCTGGCCAGGTACCTGGCGATGCGCGGGTCGCTGTCTGCTACGGCGGCGTTGCCTTTCCTAGCATCCAGGATCGCTGTGACCGCCGTACGGCTGGCGCGGACCTGGGCGGCGAACTCGTCGTTGGGAGAGCCGGTGGCCAGGGTCAGTTCGTCCGCAATGAGCCGGGCAAGCTCAGCCCAGGCGACCGGACGCCAGGCGTCGTCGCAGTGGAGTTCCGCGTCGCCGGTCAGCCGGGGGCTCGGGCCGCCTGACCGGCGACGGGTGCCGAGCCGGAGCAGCCGGTCCAGCCTGGCTAGCCGGACGATGAGGTGGCCGTCGCTTTCCCATGTCTGCTGCTCGGGCAGCGACACCTCGCGGACCAGGCAGTTCAGCAGCGACTGGGCGGTCAGCGTGTCCGGGTTCACCGGCAGTTCCTCCTCATGGAGACATGCTTCAGGTAGTTGGGACCGTTCGTGCCGTAGAACTTGTTGATGTCGCTGGCGCCGGTGCGGGACTTGGCGACCAGCGTGCCTGCGGTGACCATCGACTTGCCGGTCAGGCGGTCGGCGTCGAGGACGCGGGCGCGCAACAGCGCGGCCGCTGGCCAGGCGGCATGCCTGGCGAGTGCGGCGTTCAGCTCGCGCCTGACCAGGGCGAGCAGGTCCGGGAGCGGCGCCACGCCCCGGTCGGCGAGGCCGAAGGCCAGCGCACCCGCGCACAGGTGCACGGTGATCGTGATGAACACGTCGGCGAGCGCGTCATCCGAGGTGGTGAGCAGCCGGGGGTCGGCGAAGGCGGACTCCGCTGGAATGTCGGTGCCTAGGGCTACCTTGAGGCGTGGGAAGTGAAGGAGCGCTCCGTCGAAGTCTTTGACGAGCAAGCGGAGTCGATCTCCTTGGACCGTTCCCTTGTCGTGCGGAGCATGCTGCAGGGCATTTGTTGGCCCTTCCAGCACGAGCGCTGCGTTTTGTTGATGGGACTCCAAGGCGATGCCGTACTTGGCGAAGAGACGCACTTGGATGGTGAAAAGCTGCCGCAAGTAGGCGGTGAAGAGGCCGACGAGGTCGCCGTCCCATGCCCAGTCGGCGAGGCCCTCGATGACCAGTGGGCGGCCGGTGGCGTCGGGACCAGTTTCGGTGGTCGCCTCGATAGTCGCGTCGGCGGTCAGGTTGAGGTCGGGGGCGAGCAGCGCCGCAATCGACACGATGCGGTGCTGGTCGAGACCGGAAGGCAGGCGGCGGAGTAGGTAACCGAGCCAGTGGTGGCCCGCGTGCGCGTAGCTGGTCTCGTCGGTGAGCAGCAGGCCGCGCAGTAGCGGGTCGTCGCTGCAGACGCTGGCGAGGATGCTTTGCACGAGTGCGCCATCGACGAAGGTGCCAGGTTTGATGAACCGCCGGTTGAGCATTCCTAGGGTGCTCGTCGGCACCGGCAGCTTGAGGTGCGTGCCGGGATCGCTGGCGATGGCCACCGTTCTCATAGACAGCGTGGGGATGACGCGCAGGGCGGTACCCGGCGCGAGCACGGCGCGCTTTGCCTCGTCTTGCCGGCGAGCAAGCCCGGTCTCTTCGAGGGCCTCGGCGACCTTGTCACGCGCGGTGATTGGGTGAACGGGAAGCAGGTGATGGGTAGCCGCAAGTGCTTCGGGGAGGCCAACTTCGGGCATGGTGGGCCATCCGGGTGGCAGCGGCGCCGAGTGTCCGGCCATGGCTAGCCGGGAATATGGCACCGCGAGCCAGCGCAGCGGGAACTCCGGATAGTGCTCGGGGGCGTAGCGCAGCGAGTCTTCGTCGCTTAGCCCGAGCCTTGCCTCCGAGGTCGGGTAGGCCGGGTGCTGCTGGGTGGCCGCGAGCACCTCGTAGCCGAGTTGGCCGCGGGGACCGGACCGCGTGTCCGGGGTGCCCAGCCACGCCAGCGCCAGCCTGTCCCGGCTGGCGGGCAAGTGCCGCTCCTTGAGCCGGATCGCGGCAAGCGCCTGACGGCACTCTCCAGCGAACGCAGCCGCGCCGTCGCGATCGCGGGGATCGCCGATGGCCGCGATGAGCGCGTCCACATCGTCGAGCGTCAGCGGTACGGCTGGGTCGCCCGCCGCCGTTCCGCGCAGGCGGAAGTCAGCGAGGAAGCCGTCGGGTTCCAGGGGAAGGGACCAGCTATCCCCAGACCCTGCGGGTAGGCCGGACTCCACGCTAACCAGGTGGCGATCGACCCGGCTTGCCGGGCCGGCGCCAGGGCCGACGGGGAGGTTGATTACTCGACTGTTGCCGTCCCGGGTTACCCAGGTCAGTAGGTTGCCGTAGTTCTCCCGAAGGAGGGTGTTAATGATGCGCGAAGCAAGCAGGCGTTCGGCTTGATCTTGTCCGTCGTTGCCTGGGTGATCGGGTGCGGCGGCACGATGGGCCGGGCCGGTGTCCGCGGGGCTCTCGGCGGTCACGAGGGGGATCCTGCGATGAGCCAGCTCTCTGTGGCTCGGGCGGCGGACACGGCACGCTCGACCGCGCTTGTGTCGGCGCCGATCGCGCTAATGACGCCGAGGTAGTCGCGGTTGGTGTGAGTGATCGCGATGCGGTCGCCTGCCTGGCGCAGCGTTTGGTACGACAGCAGGACGTCGGGTTCGGCGACCTCGCGCGGGCCGGACTTCGGGACCTCGGTGAGCACGCCAGGGCGGTCCGCGATGACGTAGTCGATGACGGCATGCCCGGTGCCGCCCCATGGCCGCAGCGGCTCGGCGGGCAGGGACTCCCCGAGGTGGACGCGCAGAACGAACTCGAAGAGGTCGGTGTCAAGGAGGTCGGTGAGGACGAAGTCGCAGTGGTCGCCGATCAGCCTGTCGTTGACCTCGATCAGCGTGGGGCCGCGGTCGCCGTCGACGTATTCGGTGTGGGAGGCGCCGAACGTGGTGCCGAGTGCGCCGAGCGCGCCCAGTACATGTTCTCTGGGTTCCTCTGGCGGGATGTCCCAGGTGAGCCGCTCCTCCATGAAGAACGGCAACGGCGAGAGCGTGGTCCGGAAACCGCCGAGGACCCAGGTCGTCTTCCCGTCGCTGAGGGTCTCCAGCGTGCGCAGCTGGCCGGACAAGTACTCCTCGGCGAGCAGTGTCTCGCCCGGGCGACGGGTGAAGATTTCCGCGCTTCGCTCGGCTAGTTCCTCGGGGCCGAGGACAAGCATGACGTCTTCGCTCGCCACGCCCTCGGCGGGCTTGAGCACCACGGGATACCGCAGGCCGCCGGGTAGCTGCGCGGCATCGGGGCGGATCTCCGCCGCGGCGACGTGCTCGGCCCCCACCTCGGCCAGCCTGCGACGCATGAGGAACTTGTTCTTGGCCCGCAGCGCCGACCGCCAGTCCTTGCCGGGCAGGTCGAAGTAGGCGGCTGCGAGCGCGGTCTGGGCCTGCAGGTGGTCAGAGTTGGAGACGATCGCGTGCGGTGCTGGCAGCCCGGCGATGGTCCCGATCAACTCGCGGACGTCCCAGACATCGCAGCCTCGGAAGCGGATGACCAGGCTGTCGCCGTTACTGTCGTGCCCAGTTGTCGCTCGCGGGCAGCCAGGGCGGGGTAGCTGGCGTGATTTCGCCAGCGCCTGCTCGTGTGCCTCGGGTTGGTCGGTGAGCAGGACCACCTCAAGACCGAGCCTGGCCGCCGCGGGAAGGAACCCGTAAATGACGGAATCGGTCGGTTTGGATGCGATCAGGCAGAGCCGCACTAATTCCCTCCCACTTAGCTTAGGCTAACCTAACTTGTTGGGAGTCTATCGCCGGCGGCTACGGCGCTAGAGAAGATCCACGGAATTGTCAGTTACGTAATTGTTATCTTGACGTCGGGCGGCGCGCGCGCCATTTAGCCGACGCCGAGCTGGTACCCCTCGCCCCTGACCGTCCGGATGAGGTGATTACCGAGCTTGGTCCTGAGGCGGCGAATGCACACGCCCACGACATTGGAGCCGGGGTCAGCTTTGTACCCCCACACCGCAGTCAGCAGCTGTCCCTTCGAAAGCGGTTGGCCGACATGCTGCATCAGCTCCCGCAGCAGCAGGAACTCCAGCCTGGTAAGCGGCACCCACCCGCTCCCGCCGTCCGCTTCCAGGCGGCCGACGTGCAGCCTGAGGGTCCCGACCTCGATCACCTGGTCGGGCCAGCTGCCACCCGGCAGCCCGGCATGATCGTCCCGCTCATCGGAAACCACGCGATCACGCGGTTCCAGGCCCACCCCTGCACGGTTCACGTCCACACCTCATTGCACGGTTCTGCACGCCGATCAGTTCAATGCGCATCATGACAACTTCTGCGCACGCCTGGCCGCTTCGCGACGCTTAAGACAGCGTTAGTCCGGGCTTGCGCAGCCCTCTCTCACGACGGCGGCAGCCTCTCGTTCTCGCCGTCGGGCGCGCAAGCCCGGACTAATGCGGCCTGCCTGTCTGTCTGTCCTACTTCGGGGTATTTCTTCGGGTTACATCCTGGTTCGGCCGAAGTCGTCGAACTCGCCATTGCGTACCCCGCCGAGAAAGGCCTGCCATTCGTCCGGGGTGAACCGGAGCACCGGCCCTCCGCTGTCACGGCTGTTGCGGACGCCGATCCCACCGCCGGGTAGGTCGGACACCTCGACACAGTTGCCGTTAGCGAAGCTCAGCGTGCTCTTAATCCAGGTCACGTCCTGGATCATCGCAGTTGTCGCCATTAGGGTTCCCACGTCGTCCCTTCACTGACTCGTCTGTCCATACGCGCTTCGCTATGGAACGGGGACGGGGTGAGCCTCCGGGGGCAGCGGCTCACCCGTCCCCGTCTCCCCCACGGGCTACCCGCCGACCGTTTGCGGCACCGGTTGCGGACTTGGGGCAGGATGCGCGGGAGCGTCACGGCCCCACCCGCGGGGAAGCTACAAAGCGCCAACCCGGCTGACCATCAGCCGATAGGTTGATCACCAGCCGCAGTCTCTCCCCTACGGCTGGTTGCACTAGCAATCCTGCTGCAAGTTGCATTGCAAGACATCGGTCACCTGCCGTATATCAGCTAAGGCCGATCTGCTCCTTTTGTGGCCTGCGCCCCTTTTTGTGGTGTACGGGGTGTGCGACTATCGGCGCAAGCCGACTCAAGGGAGAGGTCATGGCGTTCGCGATGCGGGATGAGTGGAAAGCCGAGCCGGTCTCCATCACCGGCGCGGAGTACGTCGAGCCGTCGGCGACGGAGCTCATCAAGCCAGGCCGGCGGGTTGCACACCTGTTCCCGCGTGCCCTCATGGAGGAGTACGTCCTGCAGCGGGTGACCGAGCGGGTCTGGTGGGTCTCGCGGCACTTCTACGGGTCTCTGTTCTATGTCGGCAAGCACGGCGTGCTACTGCTTGACCCGTTCCTCGGCGGGGCAGACGCGACCCTGGCGGCGATCGGCTCGGTGACCCCGTTGCCGGTAACGGCGGTCGTGTACTCGCACTTCCACGCCGACCACGTCGGCGGCGCACGGCGACTTTTCTCGCTGCTTGCCGCGGCGCCGCCACGGGTGATCGCGTCATCGAACACCGCTGTTTGGATGGCACGGTTCGGGTCGGACCTGCCGTTGCCCACCGACGTGCTCGAGTGGCCGTCTGGGTCGCTGTCATTCGAGGACGTGACCCTGCGGCTGGCCGGCCTGCCCCGGCCTGGTCACGCGCCCGACCATTCGGTGTTCCTCTTGGAGGAGGAACGCGTGGGGCACTCGGCGGACCTGATCAACATCGACCAACTGCCGTTCGGCGGCTTCGCCGGGCAGGACCCGCTCGTGCTATTCAAGCCCAACCTGGAGTTCGCCAGGTCGCTTGACTTCGACTGGTTCTGCGGTGGGCACGGCAACATCGGCGAGAAGTCCGACTTCGACTTCTACCTGTCGTACCTGGACGAGGTCGCTTCCCTCGTCAATGAGTACGTGCCTCGGCCCCCTTCCGTACCCGACCTGTCACTGACCGACTACCTAGCGGAGCTCGACACTGAGTCCAAGTCACGGCTTTTGTCGGAGTTGGACAACCATTTCGGCCTTTATCTCTATGGCAGACAGATTGTGGCCGGTTCGAAACCGTCCCGGGATGGCGGGAATCCGTTCATGAGCGGGACCATCGGAGAGTGGGCAGCCGCCCGGAACAAGGCCGTCGATGAGGCCGTGCCGAAGATCATCGAGCGGCTGCGGCCCAAATACGGGCTCATGTACAACTTTGACGACGCGCAGCCAGGCAACGTCCGCCTGCTGGCGATGGCCATCCAGCCAAGCCTCACCAACCGCTAAGGGACTCAGCGTTCCCTTCTGCAGGTCGGCCCTCAACGAGCCGCAACGGACTGGTGTTACTTCCACGCACTTGCGTGAAGTAAGTGGTCAAGAGTTATGTACGGGCCTGCAGTGTCATTTGAGTCGATATGGGCACATGAGATGGGTGAGCTCTGCTAGCCTCACCAGCGGCGGCCACTCTGGATACGGCTCATATCGCAGGCGGCCGCGTGTGCAGGGCAAACACACACAAATCAGTGAGGGGATGCTAGGCCTATGCCTACGCTCGAAAATCAGCCCGAATGGGTTAAAAGCTCGCTGAGTTTCGCCAACGGTAACTGCGTGGAAGTTGCGAACCTGTCCGGCGGCGAAGTCGGCGTTCGGAACAGCAGGGATGCCGCGGGCGCAGTTCTCCGCTTTACGTCGGAGGAGTGGCACGCATTCGTTGGCGGCGTGCAGAACGGCGAGTTTGATCGCTTTGGCGCATAACGGCTGACGCGACGAAGGCGGGCCCCCGGTCTCCGGAGGCCCGCCTTCGTGTTGTGGTCTTGGCGGGTTAGCGGCGGGTGCCGGTCCAGTAGTCCTCGGCGATGTCCAGGATCCGCTGCTTGGAGTCCTCTGCGCTGAGGGCTGCCTCGGTCAGGGTGCGGAACGCGACGCGGTGGAGGTGGGTTTCGCGTTCGCCCTCGAGGATGAAGCCGCTGCGCATCTGCTCGGTGGAGACGACGTCCTGCAGGACCGCGTCGCCGTCGGCCTCAAAGCCGAACAGGACGAAGGACTCACCGATGATCGTGTGCACACCGTCGAGCGGCAAGATCTGCAAAGTGACGTTGTCGCGGTCGCACTCCTTGGCCAGGCGCTGCAACTGCTCGTACATCGTGGTGTCTGAGCCGATCCTGCGGAGCAGGACAGACTCGTCGAGGACTACGTTGATCTGCAGCCCCGCCCGGTCCAGCACTTGCTGGCGACGCATCCGCACCCGGACGAGGCGGGTCACATGGGACGGCGCGATCGGCTCGACCCGGTCGTAGCTGTTGATGATGTGCCGGGCATAAGCCTCGGTCTGCAGCAGGCCGGCCACCACGTCCACATGCCAGATGGCGACTGACGTCGCTTCGTGCTCAAGGCCGATGAACTGCTGGTAATCCTCCGGAATACTGTCGGCGAACTCTTCCCACCAGCCCTTTTGCGAGGCGTCTTCGGCCAGGGAAAGCAGCATCTCGCGTTTGGTGCCGTTGACCCCGTAGTAGTCGAGTAGCCGTTCGACTTCCTTCGGGCGCAGCCCCGTTTTCGCCCGCTCATACCTGCTGATCTTCGACGGAGACCAGCGGAGCGCGTTCGCGACGGATTCCCCGCTGCGCCCCTTCGCCTCGCGCAGCTGCCGCAGCTCGGCGGCAAGCCGACGGCGGCGCACCGTGGGGCTACCCTCTTCGACCACTCAGCACCGCCTCCTTTCCCATGTATCACGCACACTTCCGCGCACCGCCCAGTGCCGCTGCTGCCCCTGGCCGTGGGCAGCACCGAGCTGTGGACAGCACAGTAACGCCGATCATGAATATTTCACGGGAAGAATTGCTGAAACCAGGGATTTCGTAATTTCCGCACCGAAGGTGACCAAATCGTCACTACGCACGTGCCTGGGCAATAAGATCCGAGCCCTGCGAAAAGGTCCGCGAGACTGGCGCGACACCGGGGACGCAGCGAGCCATGAGTCGGCGCAGTGACTGATGATGCGATACTCCGCACGCGATCTACCGGTGCTTATCGACGTAGATGGATCATAGTAGCGATTATTGCGGCCACAATTGGCAAATGATCCTGTAGTGAAGAAAGACACCTTGAGTGGTCGGCGACGCGCACACTATGGCGACCTCCCGGCTAATTCCAGGCGTACCGAGCGTCATCGTTCCACGCTCGGCACCGCTCGAAACCGCGCCAATCTGGCCATCTTCGGCTTACGGGGCGAGGCAGATACTGACCTCGCGCGACGCAACGGCGGCCCGGTCATGGCCCCGGGTGCCACAAGGCCACTTCCGTTCTGACCCTGAGGGCCGCAAGGACAGCTCCGTTCTGACCCTGAGGGCCGCAAGGACAGTAGAGGTGCGCGTGCGTGCCACAGGGCCACTACCGAAGTGGGTGTATGTGCCACAGGGCCCACAATCGAAGTGGGCGTGCCTGCCACAAGGCCACATCGAAACTGGGCCTGGCGTCACAGGCTTACAGCCGAGGCGTGCGTGCCGCGAGGCCACAGTCGAAGCGGGCGGGAAAGGGGCGGCCCGCCCCCCGATCTTCTGATGGGGAGGCGGGCCGCTGGGTGCGCCTGCTATGGGGGCCGGTGATACCGCCGAGTTTTGCCGGGAGCCTGGCGGTTCCGTGTCAAGCAGGCGGTGGTGTTAGGTCACCCGTGGTAGATGGTCATGTTGGGGGTCACTGTGCCAACCGAGCCGTGGTAGATCGAGAGATTGGGGGTGGCCGCGGTGGCCGGAGCGGCGAAGGCCGCTACCGGGGCGGCGACGAGGGCGCTTGCGGCGCCGAGGGCCAGGATGGCCGGGGCGAGAATGGTGCGTCGAATTCGCATGACTGCCTCCATGCGTTACCGAGTGGACAGGCCATGAGCTGGTCCTGGCGGCCACGCCCGGCACGATTTCCCGTGTCGATCATCGCCAGCGTTCGGCTGATTACGGAAAGTAACGTACTCTTTCCATGGCGACATCGCAAGGGGTAACGTCGTAATTACCATCCGACGTTATGCCCGGTAGCGCCTTTTCCCTGGTCATCACGCTTGCAACGTCTCGTTACCCTCTGCAAATCCTTTGGAGAGACCAGGTCCTGACGACTGCTGGATGGATGCGGCGGAGGTCGTCAGCCACCTGCGACTTACGAGGCGGAAGCAGCGGATGGTGCTGCCGTGGCATAGTCCAAGCAACGGGGGTCGGGTGGTGGTTGAGTCGCTATCAGGTTACTGATTGATTCGCTCTTATTGATAAGAGTTGATCAAAATCACGATTCGCGGGTGCCGCTTGGCAGGCGAGTCCTGCGGGGCCGAAAACACTCCGAGTGGCCGGGTCAACACGCCTTGCCTGTACGGGTCGCGCTGAAGTTCAAACGATTTTGCGCTGTCTTCTTTCGTTCTTCGAGGAAACCAAAATAGGCGGCCCGTCGCCGATGAGGGAGTCGACGACGGGCCGTTACTGATGGCCTATTTCACCCGTGGTAGATGGTGAGGGCCGGCGTCATACTGACCGCAACTGCGCTGCCCGCAGGTGCAGCGGCGGTCGTGAGCGCCAAGACGGGACCGGCCACCAGCGAGCCGATCGTGCCAATGGTGAGGATAGCGGGAGCGAGGATGTTTCGCCGAATGCGCATGACTGCCTCCATGCGTTTGCCGAGGTCACTGCCCAGACCTTGGTTCGGCGGCCCTGAACAGACGTCTTTGTCGGTTCACCAGTCTGTTGCCGATTACATAAGCTAGGATAAAAGGATATCTAAGACATATTCAATGGGTTAGCGCCTGTCACTATATGCTACGTCATTTCGAACATCGATTGTCCTCAATGAGTCGTTGACAGTTTCACAATTCAATGCAGAAATAGTTGCATTGCAAGTTGCATCGCATATCACAAAGCAATTAAGAGATCCTCGCAGAGATCGATATCAGAATTGGCCGAATTAGTGTCCTAAAAAGAACCGCTTGTTCGGCACATGTCCAGCGAGTACGCTTCGTGACATGCATCCGGTATCCCCGGCCTGCGTGCTCGCAGGCCGAGCGAACGAGCTTGCACTGCTCGACGGGTATTTAAGAGAGCTCACCCGGGGCAGCGGCAATGCGGTGCTCATCGAGGGGGAGCCGGGCATCGGCAAGACCACCCTCGTCCGCACCGCCCTTGCGAGCCTGCCTGCCGGGTCTTGTCAGGTCTTCTGGGGCACGGGTGACGAACTCGGCCAGGAGATCCCGCTATCGCCGTTCCTCGACGCCCTGGGCGTGCGGCGACCATCGGCGAACGCCCGGCGGACCACGATTGCCGGTCTACTCCGCGGCGAGGTCGCGACCGACCGCGGCGCCGATGTGCCCGCGATGCTTGCCGAGCAACTCATTGCGCTAACCATCGACGAAACCTCGGCGCGACCTGTTGTTTTGGTCATCGACGACTTGCAGTGGGCAGACCCAGCCAGCGTCAAGCTGTGGGGGCGACTGGCGCGAACCGCTAGGCAGGTGCCACTGCTGCTCATCGGGCTTACCCGACCCGCCCCGCAGCGCGAGGAGTTCTTGGCGCTCCGACGGACGGTCGAAGCTGAGGCTCGCGTCCGGCTACTGGCACTTCCGCAGTCCGCTGTCGCGGAACTTGTAAGAGAACTCGCAGGCGGCCGACCAGACACTGGATTGCTCCGCCTCGCCGACAGCGCGGCTGGCAACCCGTTGTACCTCACCGAACTGCTCGCGGCGCTGAACCGCTCGGGTGGCATCGCAGTCACCGCGTCGGGAACTGCGCAGCTCTCAGCCGAGTCTGTACCTGGCTCCTTGCCCGCCGCGATCGCCGACCGGCTCGACTTCGTCTCTGCCTCAACTAAGAATGTCCTTGAGGCCGCTGCACTACTGGGCGTGGAGTTTGCTGTCTCCGACCTAACTACCGTACTCGGCAAGACCGTAGCCGATGTGAGACCCGCGATCGACGAGGCGCGCGCAACTGGGGTGCTCATAGACTCCGGTAACGGGACAGCCCTTGCCTTCCGGCACCCACTGATCCGCGAGGCGCTCTATGCGGAACTTCCACCTGCCGTACGCGGGGCCTGGCACCTCGACGCTGGTCACGCCCTGGCAGCAGCCGGCGCAGCACCGGATCGGGTTGCCCGGCAGTTGCTCCGTGCCATTGGGAGTTCCGGCACAGGAAGCATCGGATCTGATCTCCAGCCGGTGGGATCTGACGGTGCACTCACTTCTGCTAGCGTCACTTCGCCGATTCATTGGGCTCCGGTAAAAAGTGGCGACCCAGCTATCCAGCTTGAGCGTCCCCCGATTGACACCGCTGCTGTCCGATCGGTTGGCTCCATAGACGAGTGGATGCTTGAGTGGCTCGCCATGTCGGCAGAATCCCTAGTTGGTCAGGCACCAGGGGTCGCTGCCGAGTTGCTGACCCAGGCAGTGAGCGGCATCCCCACGGGGTCATTCAGGCACGGGTGGCTGGCTAGCAGGCTCGCCGATGCCCTCTACCGGATGGGTGATCGGGCAGAGGCTGTAAGGGTCGCCGAGCGAGCCCTAGCCTACGCTACCGACGCTGACCTCATAGTGGACCTGCACTGGACGCTCACCCAGTGCCGCATCGTCGCCGGTCCTGGAACCGAATCCTTCGCAGCGCTTGAACAAGCCCTCGATGCCCCGGGGATCATCCCCAAGCACCGCGCCAGGCTCCTTGTACTCGCTGCACGCTCCTACCTCGCCTTCGGCGACGCCGAGACAGCCGGTCTGAAGGCAAAGGAGGCGCTGACTTCGGCCGAGGACGCAAGCGACACTTGGGCTACTGGGTGGTCACTTCACGTACTCGCCGGAGTTGCCACAATCCGTGGCGACTTGGTAGGCGCCTTGCCGCTTTACGATCGTGCCTTGGCCGTAGCAGAGACAGCACCCACGTTGACGGACTTTGGGCTGCTTGTACGGGTCAACAAAGCGATAACGCTGCTCAGTCTCGATCGCTGCGAAGAGGCACTTACAACGGCAGAGCAGGCACGGCAACTTGCGGATCAAGTCGGGACAGCCGTCCGGTTGACACAGACGCATGGTGCTTTGGCCCAGGCCTTGCATCTCATGGGGCGCTGGGACGATGCCCTAACCGAAATAGCTGTCGTACCTGATGACCTGAAAGAAGCCGTCGCAGTCTGCTGTGATCGTGGTATCGCTGCCGATATCAGCTTCCACCGCAATGAGCCTGAGGCCGCTCGTCGCTATCTGGCGGATGCGGAACGACTCGCAGGACGGATCGGCCATCTGCCCGTCTCCCAATTCTTGCGCGCCAAGTCACTCGAGCGCGAGCAAGCCGGAGCACTGGACGAGGCGCTTGCCATCCTGAGAAGTGCGTTCGACATGAATGCCGACGACCTTGGAGCGACCGAGGAACTCTTCGGCGAAGCCATCCGGCTCGCGGTCAAGATCGGAGACAAGGCCACGGCGGAGAGCGTGACGGCGCAGGCCGTCAAGCTCGCCGAGGGTTCAGATGTACCGCATCAGCAAGCGAGTGCGCTCTACTGCAAGGGAATGGTTGCCCGGGATGCTGCTGCGCTTCTGACAGCTGCCCAGTTGTACCAAGACGCGAGCCAACCGCTCCCCCGCGCCAAGTCCCTTGAGGCGGCCGCTGAGT
>Ga0310811_10002340_pt1 | contig 23689 bp, 19 predicted proteins | sample YCmetagenome_FD_207642 | JGI IMG/M metagenome (GOLD analysis project Ga0310811, IMG submission 207642) | Soil microbial communities from experimental microcosm in Duke University, North Carolina, United States - YC | ecosystem: Engineered > Artificial ecosystem > Soil microcosm > Unclassified ... | reverse complement strand
GTCCTGCTCCCCCGCGACCGCCGGCCCGCCGCCGGTCGGCCGTGACGAACGCGCCACCGGTGTCGTCTCCGGGTAACCGACGAACCGCATCGGCAGGTCGACGCCGAGATAGACCTCACGACGCTCGCGGCGCAAGGCGATCACGCCGGGCGCCACGGCCACGTCGCCGATCAGCTCGTCCCCGGTGAGCTGGTAGACGTCCTCCGGAGCCTCCAGGCGACCCTCGCCGACCAGGTGCGCTCCGAGTACCGCGGCCGCCGCGCGCGCCACGTCGGCGCACTGCATGAACTGCAGCCGGGCCACCTCACGCAGCGGTACCAGGGCCCGTACCGCCCGCAGCAGCGCGCGCACGAGTACGCGCGCGGGCCACGGCACGCTGCTCAGCAGCCGCCGCTCGGTGACGTCACGGGCGGCACGCAGCCGCCGGTGCGCGGTGACGGGATCGTCGTGCTCGGGCCGGCGCCGGTAGGACTCGGCCAGCTTGAGCACCGGGCTTGCGTCGATCCGCCAGGAGGGCACGGCGAGCTCACCCTGAACCGGTGCGTGGTAACCGTGCCGGCCGAGGAACTCGGCGAGGTCGATCCGCCCCCGGGACAGCCGCCAGAGGTCCTCGACGGTGAGCGCCTCGGGGGTGAGCTCGTCGCTGGTGCTCAGCGCGCCGGCCTGGTCGGTCAGCCCGTGGCGCGCGCACAGTTTCACCAGCAGGTCGTACAGACCCGAGACCGACAGGGAGTTGACCGTCTGCAGTGTGGTCAGCGGCAGATAGCGGTCGAAGGCCTCGGCCAGCAGCGTCCGGGCCCGGGCCGGGTCGCACGCGGGGTCGGAGAGCTCCGCCACCGAGGCCGACCACCACGCCAGCGTGTCCGGGACCTGCGCCAGCAGCTCGCGCCGCGCGGAGACGATCGCCGGGATCAGCTTGAGGGCCACCCTCGGGTAGCGCCGCCACAGGGTCGGGCCCGGTTCGATCGCGGTCTCCGAGGCGAAGAACTGGCGCTCGACCTTCTCCGCGGAGCTTCCGGGGATGGAGCCGCCGATCTCGCGCAGGATCCCGAGGTTGAGCACAGGACGGCCGGCGTGGATGGCCACCATCCGGTCGCCGGGCCGGGCTTGCCGCTCCCCCCGCCAGGCGGGCAACACTCCCATCCGCACCCAGCCCCGGCTGACCCCGACGTCGCTGCCGTAGCCGAACCAGCTCCACGTCAGCGGGGTCGGCACACCCGGGCAGGCCTCGGCGATGTTGACCCTGGTCCAGAGCGTGGAGTCCCCGATGTCCTCGTGTAGTACGTCGTCGGGGTCGTGGCCAGGCGTCGGCGTCACGGTGTGGCCGATCCGTCGGGGGTGCAGAACCTGGAGTGCCGCAACACGTCGGCGACGAACGGGGTACCGATGTTCAGCACGCCCACGCAGGGGCCGTCGGCGGAGTCGAACGCCAGGTGCTGGTCCCAACACAGGGTGCCCAGCGCGGGCCCGGACATCTCCGGTTCGTGGTAGGGGTAGTGCAGCTCCGAGAGCACGGACCGGGTGGTCAGGTCGACGGAGCGGCCGTCGGCGAAGCTCAGCGCGAGGCGGTGTCCTCGACCGGTGGCGGACAGGTGCAGCAGCCCGTCGGTGGCCGCGTAGACCCCGTCGGCATCGGAGAGCCACGCCCCGACCGGTAGCGCGGCGCTGGACTGGGAGTCGGGGTGGCGCCACGACAGCAGCCCGCAGGTGGCCTCGGGCAGATGCACCTGGGCGAAGGCGTAGCCGTGCACGGCCATCTTGTCGCTCTTGCGGAACCCCCAGGACCGGTCCCGGTACCCGTTTCCGGCGTTGATCTCGACCTCGTCGCCGCCCCACCGCAGCCGGCCGGTCACGGTGCAGGCCTGCTCGGCGTGCCCGAGCTGCTGGATGCCTTCCCCGGACGGGATGAGCCCGGGGGTGAGCACGTTCGAGTCGACCCCGAAGTAGCGACCCCGGAAGTCGGCCACCAGCTCGACGTCCTCGCCGTCGACCCGGTGGCGGACGGTGAGCTGAAGGTGCTTGTCCGGCGTCCAGGCCGGGTTCAGGATCCGCACCGTCACCATCCCGCAGCCGACGGTGTCGGCGTCGGCCACCGGGGTGTCGTACACGGTCTCCTGCAGGCTGCGGCCTCCGTGGCGCACCCCGACGGTGGCCCGCAGCCCCGGCAGCCGGTTGGCCGACAGCGTGAGATGCACGAGCACCGTGACGTCGGCCGGGACGTCGTGGAAGCAGAGCATCCACGTGTCCTTGTAGGGCAGCTCGATCCCGGAGTCCGGCAATGCGTGCGGGAACTCGTCCTCCGGCCCGGGAACCCCCGGCGACAACCGTCTGGTCTGGGCACTGGGCGGCATCTCGACGCTCCTCGGTGAACGGTCTGGTCAGCGCAGGCGACCCGCGCATGAAACAGGCTGGCGGAGATGGAGGATATTCATGATACTAGTAAATCTCAATAGCCGGTCCGTACCCTGAACCGGTTCGAGGGAGGTGATTCGGCGGTGACCGCTGACGTCGTTCGGGACAGCGACAGCACGCCCGTCCGTGCCGTGCGGATCCGGCCGGCGAAGATCTCCGAGGTCGTCGCGCGCACGCTGCTGGAGCACATCATCGAGGCCGGCCTGCGTCCCGGTGACAGCCTGCCCAACGAGCGGGAGATGATCTCCTGGCTGGGGGTCGCCCGGGGTTCGCTGCGCGAGGCGCTGCGGCTGCTGGAGGGCCACGGGGTGATCAGCGTGAAATCCGGACCGGGCGGTGGGCCGGTGGTCCGCGAGGCCGATCCGGAGACGTTCGCGGGCTCGACCACGCTGGCCATGCAGTTCATGCGGGTCCGCTTCGGCGAGCTGATCGACGCCCGGATCGCGTTCGAGCCGCAGGTCGCGGGGTCCGCCGCCGAGCACCGCACGCCGGAGCAGCTGGCGCGGCTGCACGCGGCCGCCTCCGAGATGACCGGGTTGGCCGGGCGTGCGGACCTGGAGACGTACCGCTTCCAGACCGCTTACGACCGCTTCCACCACATCCTGGCCGAGGCCTGCCACAACCCGGTCCTGCTGATGGCGGGGGTCACGTTCCGCAAGGTGTGGGACTCACTGCACGTCGACGTGTCGTACTCGCCCGACTCGCTCGCGGCCACCGCGAAGGCCCACCGCGAGATAGCCGGGGCGGTGGACCTCGGTGACGCGGTGGCCGCCACCGAAGCCAGCCACCGCCACCTGCTGCAGTACCGCGCCTGGCTCGCCCGCCATCAGCCGGAGCTGCTCGAACGACCCGTCCGCTGGATCGGGACGGCCTGACCCGGCTACCTGGCCGGCCGGACCTGACACGGCGGCCGGCCGGGACGACCACGCCGGCCGGCCCGGCCTGACCCGCCGGCGGGACGGCCTGACCGGCGGCTAGCCGGCCTGGGCGACCACCGGCAGCGTCACCGACGCCGAGGGCGGCGGGATACCTGCCTCGTGGAACGCGGTCGTGATCGCCTCGGACAGCGCGCGGCGTACCCGGACCTGGTGGCCCGGACGGGTCTTCACGGTGACCCGCAAGGTCATGCCCTCGGCGGTCACCGACTGGACGCCGAGCACCGCGACCTCGCCGAGCAGCAGGTCGGCCAGCGGCGGCTCGGCCACGGCCTCCTTCGCGGCCCGCTCGGCGGCATCGGTGGCCTGAGAGAGATCGGCGCCGAAGCCCAGCGGGACGTCGACCAGCGCTATGGAGAAGTGCTGGCTGAAGTTGCCGACGCGGTTGATCGCACCGTTGCGCACGTACCAGAGGGTGCCCTCGATGTCCCGAACGGTGCAGACCCGCAGGCCGATGGTCTCGACGGTGCCGGTCGCCTCGCCGAGGTCGACGACGTCGCCCACCCCGTACTGGTCCTCGAGCATCATGAAGATCCCGGACAGGAAGTCCTTGACCAGGTTCTGCGCACCGAACCCGACCGCGACCCCGATCACTCCGGCCGACGCGATGATCGGCGCGAGGTTCACCCCGAACTCCCCGAGGACCAGCACGAACGCCGTGCCGAAGATCGCGAACGAGGAGACCGACCGCAGCAGCGACCCTATGGTCGCCGCCCGCTGGCGCCGGCGCTCGATCAGCAGGGCGCCGCCCCGCTGGCGCAGCCCGCTGGCCGCCTTGTCCCGCAACGGGCGCAGCAGCGACGGCGCGCTGCCCTCCCCTATGCCATGGGCGACCTTACGGATCAGGCGGTGGCAGATGGCCCGGATGATGATCGCGATCAGCAGGATGAGCAGTGTCCGGAACGCCGGGTCCACCACCGCTCCCGCCGCTCTGGCAAGCCAGGTCTGCCCGGTGAGGCGAAGGAACAGGTCGCACCAGGTGCCACCGTCGGCCGGACAGACTGGAGCCTCCGGCGGCACCTGCACCGGTAGGAGTCCAGCTCGCGACAACATTATCTCGATCAACCTCCATACTCAGGGAGCGCATCCCTTCCGGGGGACACCACCTTCGAGGTTGGCAACCGGATCGGTCTCGCGCAAGGTCAATCGCCACGATCCGGAGTCACCCTTCCGGGGTCCGCGGGTGGGCCGCAGGCCAAGCGGCGCGGCGCAACTCAGGAGATGCTCGTCACCATGTCTACCGACCGGCTCACCGATTCGGACGTTCAGGGGATCTACGACCGGTGCGCGACCGAGTTCGCCGCCCGGGTACACGCCGTCGACAGCCGCTGGAGCCGCCCCACGGAGCTGCCCGGCTGGGACGTGCGCGACCTCGTCCACCACCTGGTCTACGAGGAGCGCTGGACCCCGCCGATGCTGGTCGGCGCGACCATGGCCGAGGTCGGCGACCGTTTCGAGGGCGACCTGCTCGGGGAGGACCCGGTGGTCGCGTTCGACGAGGCCGCCGCCGAAGCGCTGGCCGCCGTGCGGGCCGACGGTGCGCTGCGACGCACGGTGCACCTGTCCTTCGGTGACCACCCCGGGCTGGAGTACGTCATGCAGCTGTCGGCCGACCACCTGGTGCACGCCGTGGACCTGGCCCGCGCACTCGGTGTGGACGAGACCCTGGACCCGGAGGTCACCGAGGCCGTGCTGGCCTGGTTCGGCCCAATGGAGGACATGTACCGCGAGTACGGGGTGATCGGCCCGCGGGTCGAGTGGCCGCCGGGGGCGGGCGCACAGGCCCGGCTGCTGGGGATGATGGGCCGGCGCCCCTGATCCCTGCCCGTGATCCCCGACGTCGCGCCGGGGGCCGCCGGCCCAACGCCTAGGCTGCGATCGTGAAGTTCGGTATCTCGTTCCTGAACCTGCATCCCAAGGGCTTCGCCGCCCTCACCGAGGCGGCCGAGCAGCTCGGGTTCGAGTCGGTCTGGATGTCCGACCACCTGGTGTTTCCGGTGGACCTCGGCAGCACGCCCTATCCCGGGGCGGAGGCCGACTCCCCCGGCGAGGTGGTGCGCAAGACGCCGTCGATGTGGGACCGGCCGCTCTTCGACACCACGGCGTTCCTGTGCTTTCTGGCCGGGCGCACCACCACGATCCGCTTCGGCACCTACGTCTACGTGCTGGGCATCCGGCACCCCTTCGTCGCGGCACGGTCCTTCCAGACGCTGGACTACGTGTCGAACGGGCGCGCCGAGATGGGTATCGGGGCGGGCTGGATGTCCACCGAGTTCGATGCCGCCGACGTCGACTTCCACACCCGGGGACGCCGGCTCGACGAGTGCATCGACGTGTGCCGCAAGCTCTGGACCGAGCCGCAGGTGGCCCACCAGGGCGAGTTCTTCCGCTTCGACGCCGTCGGGTTCGAACCCAAGCCGAGCCCCTCGATGCGCATCCACGTGGGCGGCGAGTCCCCCGCCGCGCTACGCCGGGTGCCAGGCGCGGTGACGGCTGGATCGCCATGGAGAACACCCTGGAGAGCATGTCGGGCAAGCTGGCTTCGCTGGACGCCGAGTTGGCGAAAGTCGGGCGTACGCGCGATGAGCTGGAGATCAGCGTGGTCGCGGCCGTGCGCAACGGCGACGACGTGGCCCGCTGGGCCGATCTCGGCGTGGACCGGCTGATCATGAGCCCGTGGACCCGCTCGTCCACCGCCATCGACGAGCTCCGCGCGTTCGCCCCCTCCATCGGCCTGGGCTGACCCACTCAGCCGCCCGGACTGACCCACTCGGCCGTCTACGGCCGTCCCTGGCTCGCACACCCGGCCGCCGCTGGCCGGATCGCAGCCGTTTCCTGGCTCGGCACACCCATAACGTGCCCCGCACACCCGCTGCAGTGGGTGTGCGACGCACGAAACAGGTGTGCGGGCCTACCGGGCCTACCGGGCCTACCGGGCCTGCCGGGCCGGACGGGCCGGGCCGGACGGGCCGGGCCGGCGGGGCCAGGCCGGGCCGGACGGGCTGGGCGGGCCGGACGGGGCGGGCCGGGCGGTGGTTACTCCGGCGGGGCCAGGCCGGCGGCCAGGGCGATGGCGTCGAAGTACTCGGCCGAGTAGACGACCTTGCCGTTCTTCACCCGGCACAGGTTGACGTAGGTGTTGTTGTAGGGCTTGCCGTTGGCGAACGTTCCACGCGAGGTGTACTGGGCGATCACCCGCTCCGGGTCGGCCTCGCCCCGCACCTCCAGGGTGGGGAACTCGATCTCCTTCCACAGGCCGGCGGCCACCGGGCCGAAGAACTCGATGAGACCCTGCTTGCCCTCGACGCGCTTGGGCATACCCTCGGGCGCCAGCGGCAGCTCGAGCACGAACTCCTCGTCCGAGATCTCGGCGAACATGGCCTCCGGGTCCATCCTGCGCAGGGCTTCCAGGTACCTCGTCACCACCGCGACCGCGTCGTCCGCCATGCCGTTCCCTCCGTACCTCATTGAGCCGCTCGAGAAGTAAGCACTTCCTTGACTGCCTAACCTAACGGTGTTGCACTGCACGGGGAACCCCCGCCGCTGGAGGTACGACGATGGTGCTCGAACGGAACTCCCCCGCCCCCTCCCGGACCTCGGTCGCCTCGAAGAACACCGCCCCGCACGACCCGGCCGTGGTCGCGGGCCGCCAGGGCGCGGTGTCGGTGTGGGCGGTGGCCGGTGTCGTGTGGATCGTGTTCGTCGCGCAGGCGTGGGGTCGCTGGATCACTTCGGACACCCTGTTCGCCCCGGCGCCGATCTACGGGCCCGACACCTTCGACGGTGGCGCGCTGGTCATCCTCCGGGTCATCGAGGCCGTCAGCATCCTGATCGTCGTGGCCACGGTGTGGGTCTTCCTGGTCAGGCCGCTGGTCCGGACCAGGAAGCTCAGCCTGGACGGGATGATCGTCATCGGGTCGCTGCTGGCCTCGGCGATCGACCCGATGATCAACTACTTCCAGTACACGTTCGCCTGGAACGCGCACGCCCTGAACATGGGCTCCTGGCTGGCGTTCTTCCCGAACTCGACCGGGCCGGCGCGCTACGGCGAGGGCCTGGCCTGGTTCATCCCGCAGTACCTGTACCTGGGCATCGGCCTGGCATCCATCGAGTGCCGGATCATCCTCGCGCTGCGCCGGCGCATGCCCACGATCAGCAACGTGCGGGCGTTCGCCGCCGGCTACCTCTCCATCTTCATGATCGACGTGGTGATCGAGCAGCTGTTCATCCGCACCAAGGTCTACGCCTTCCCCCGCACCTGGGAGGCGTTGACGCTCTGGGCCGGGACCCCGTACCAGTTCCCGATCTACGAGAGCCTCTTCGTGGGTATCTACGCGGCCGGCTTCACCGCCCTGCGGATCTCCGCCCTGGACGCCGCCGACGGCCGGTCGTTCGTGGAGCGGGGCGCCGAGCGCTGGACGCCACGGCTGCGTACGCCGGTGACACTGCTCGCGGTGACCGGGTTCTGCGCCTTCTGGGCGGGCGTCGCCTACTTCATCCCGTGGAGCTGGATGTCGGTCACGCCGGACTCGTTCGTCGAGGTGCCCTCGTACATGCTGCCGGATAGGTAAGGCCTAACGGCCCGCGACCAGTTTGGCCGCCGCCTGCATGCTCACCACGTCGGTGGTGCCGTCGGCGAACTGCAGCGGCTGGGCGTCGCGCCAGAGCTTCTCGATGGGGTACTCGGTGGTGATGCCGTTGCTGCCGTGCAGGTAGAGCATGTCGGCGGTGACTCCGGCGGCGGCCCGGCAGGCCTGCACCCGGGCGGTGTACACCCCGGCCATGTCGAGCACCCCGTTCGACTGCTGCCAGGCCACCCGGCGCAACAGCAACCTGGCCGACTCGGTGGCCGCGTTGGCCTCGAAGATCCGCTTGGCCACCAGCTGGTGCTGGGCGATCGGACGGCCACCCTGACGGCGTTCGCGGGCGTAGTCCAGACCCATCCGGTAGGCGGCGGTGGCGATGCCCAGCGCGGCGAACCCGACGGCGGTGTTGCCCGGGCCCACGAACCCGCGCTCCAGGATCGAGTGGTAGCGGGACCCCGGAGGGAAGATCATGAACTCCTTCGGCACCTCGACGTCGTCGAAGGCGATGTCGCACTGGTTCAGCGCCCGCAGTCCCACCTTCGAGATGGGCCGCCCCTTGCTGATCCCCGGCCAGTCGGCGGGGATCAGGAACACCCCGGTGCCGTCCATCCCGGCGTCCGGGTCGACGCAGATCATCACGCAGAGCATGTCGGCCAGCCAGCCGTTGGAGCACCAGCTCGACTTGGCCCCGTTGATCACGTATCCGGCGCCGCCCGCCGTCGGCCTGGCCCGCACCGTGAACGACGCGCCCGGGTCGTACATGTCCGAGCCGACGTCCGGCTCGGTGATCGCCCAGGCGCCGGTGTGCGCTCCGGAGGTGTCGTGGCGGAAGGCCTCCACGTAGTCGGCGTACACCCGGTGGCTGTCACGGCGGCTCGCGGCCAGCGCGACGCCGAGCGAGTCGCTCTGCATCACCAGCGCCAGCCCGGCGCCACCTTCGGCCAGCGCCTCCAGGACCAGGAAGTAGGTCAGCGGCGAGAGCCCGAGCCCGCCGATGGCCTCGGGCAGCAGGATCTGGTGCAGCCCGATGTCGCGGGCGCGCTTGCGGAACGAGCGGTAGACCTCGCTGGTGAACGCCTCAGCCGGGTCCGCGCAGCGGTCCATGTACACCTCGGCCGAGGCCAGCTCGGAACCGGCGAACTCCCTCGCCAGCCCGACCAGCTCTCTCGCCTCAGCGGGGAGGTCGAAGTCCACAGCCCCTCCGGCTCGTCGGTCGTCCGATGTCGTTTCACGACCCGCTACGGTGAAGAGACATTAGACGAATACTGGTCTTTGTAACACTCGAGCCGCCACCCGAGGCAGTACCCGACGGTCGCGGGCGGCGGCGCAGACGGATGGAGTCCACGGTGGCACTGGTGCAGGTCGAACGCGACGGGGCGGTCGCGCACGTACGGCTGAACCGCCCGGACCGGCACAATGCGCTGGTCCCCGAGCTCTGGCTCGAGCTGCGGCGGATCGGCGCGGAGCTGGTGTCCGACCAGGGCGTGCGGTGCGTCGTGCTCAGCGGCGCCGGCCGCTCCTTCTGCAGCGGCATCGACCGGCGCGCTCTCGCCGAGGGCGCCCTGTCACCGTTCGGGCTGACCGGCGATGAAGCCGACCGGGACCGCACCGAGTTCGAGGCGGGCGACGTCGAGGCGTCCCAGTCGACGTTCCGCTGGCTGACCGAGGGCCCGTTCGTGACCATCGCGGCCGTCAGCGGCTTCGCCCTGGGTGCCGGTGCCCAGCTGGCGCTGGCATGCGACCTGCGGGTCATGGCGACCGACACCGAGCTGGCGCTGCTGGAGACCGAGCTGGGGCTGCTGCCCGACATGACCGGTACAGCGACGCTGACCCGGATCGTCGGCTACGCCCGGTCCCTCGAGCTGGCGCTGACCTGCCGTCGCATCGGCGCGCGCGAGGCCTACGAGCTGGGCATCGCCACCAGGGTCGTGGAGCCCGACGAGCTGGACGCCGCCACCGCCGAGCTGGCCGGCCTGATCGCCTCCCGGCGTCCCGACTCGATCCGGTACACCAAGCAGGCGATCCGTGCCGCCGCGGCCGGGGACATGGACGCCTCGAACGCCATCGCCGTCCAGGGCGGCCTGAAACTGCTGGCCGGCATGACGAAGGACTGGAACCGCTAGTCGCGGGGTCTCGACTGCAGCGCGGCCCAGATCATCGGGAGCTGCATGGGGACGCGCGCCCACATGATCGCCTTGTTGTCGGCCGGGCCGGGGTTCTTGCCGGTGCCCGCGTCCAGTGCCATCTGGATGTTCGCCGGCCAGATCGCCAGCAGGCAGGCCGCCGACACCGGTCCGGCCCACCGCTCGCGCCGAACCAGACCGACCGCGCAGGCCACCTCGACCACACCGCTGACGTAGATGACCGTCTTCTTGGCCGGCACCCACGACGGGACCGTCTGCGCCATGAAGTCGGGCACCACGAAGTGCGCCGATCCGATGACTCCGAACAGGCCGGCCAGCCACTTGGGCGCCTGCCGCCTCACGTTCGCCATGCGTACCTCCGGGAGCTAGAGCCGTTCGAGGATCGTGCCGGTGCCGATGCCGCCGCCGCAGCACATGCTGATCAGCGCCCGTCGCCCGCCACCGCGCTGCAGCTCGTGCACCGCCTTGGTGGTCAGGAAGCATCCGGTGGCACCCAGCGGGTGGCCCAGGGCGATCGCGCCGCCGTTCGGGTTGACCCGCTCGGGGTCGGCGCCGACGGTCCGCTGCCAGGCCAGCACCACCGAAGCGAACGCCTCGTTGACCTCGAACACGTCGATGTCGTCGATGCCGAGGTTCTCGCGCTCCAGCATCTGGTTGGTGGCCGGGATCGGGCCCTCCAGCATCAGCACCGGGTCGCAACCGACCAGGGCGGTCCTCGACACCCGGGCCAGCGGGGTGCAGCCGTGTCGCTCGGCGGCGTCGGCGGACATCAGCAGGACCGCCGAGGCGCCGTCGGCGATCTGTGAGGAGGTGCCGGCGGTGTGGATGCCGTCCTCGCCGGCCACCGGCTTCAGCCCGGCCAGCGCCTCCAGCGAGGTGTCCCTCGGGATCTCGTCACGGCTCACGGTGATCCGCTGCCCGGTGCGTTCCCCGGACGCGTCGAACTCCTCGACCTCCAGCGGGATGACCTGCGCCTCGAACCGGCCCTCGGCGATCGCCTTCGCGGCCCGTTCCTGGGATGCCAGTCCGTACTCGTCGGCGTCCCGGCGGCTCACCCCGTACTTCACGGCGATCCGCTCGGCGCCGGCGAACTGGCTGATGAACTCGTGGTGGGCCCGGTAGGTGCGCGACAGCGGCTTGCCCAGCCCGGCCTTCGCCCCGGCGACGGCGTCGGACCCGATCGGCATCCTGCTCATGTTCTCCACGCCGCAGGCCAGCACGACGTCCTCGGCGCCCGACGCGATGAGCGAGTGCGCCAGGTTGACCGCGTACTGCGAGGAACCACACTGGGAGTCCACCGTGGACGCCGCCACCTCGATGGGCCCACCGTGCGACAGCCACGCGTTGCGGGTGATGTTCATGGCCTGCATGCCGACCTTGTTGATGCAGCCGCCGACGACCTGGCCCACCGCGGCCGGGTCCACCCCGGCGCGGGCCAGCACGGCCATCTGCACCGGCCCGAGCACGTCGTTGGGGTGCACGAAGGCGAACGAGCCCTTCTTCCTGCCGATGGCGGACCGGCCGGCCTCGACGATCACGACGTCCGTCATGTGTACCTCCGCTATCGCATCAGTCCGCGCGCAGCGGAAGGGCTTTGAGGGTTCGTCCGACGATAGTCGGCTGGTAGCGCAGCTCATCGCGGGTGACCGCCGGGCGCAGCTTCGGGAAGCGATCCAGCAGCCGGGGCAGGACCACCCGGGCCTCCAGCCGCGCGAGCTGCGAGCCCAGGCAGAAGTGCATGCCCCAGCCGAAGCCGAGGTGCCGGTTCGGGTCCCGGTCGAGGACCAGCTCGTCCGGGCGGTCGAACGCGGCCGGGTCGCGGTCGGCGGCGGCGTTGGAGCAGAACACCGGCTGACCGGCCCGCATCGGCACGCCGTAGGCCTCCCCGTCCGAGCGCACCCGGCGCACCACGATCTTGGACGGCCCGTCGAAGCGCATCAGCTCCTCGACGGCTCCCGCCGGGTCGGCGTCCAGGAGGTGCCGCTGGCCGGGGTGCTCCAGCAGCGCCACGGTGCCGTTGGCCAGCAGGCTGGTGGTGGTCTCGTGCCCGCCGAACAGCAGCAGGCTGCATGCCCCGACCAGCTGGCTGTCGGTCAGCTCGCCGTGCCTGCCCTCGTCGGAGGTGGTGACCAGCTGGGAGACCAGGTCCTCGCCGGGGTCCCGGCGGGCCCGCTCGATCAGCGACGTGAACAGCTCGTCGAAGTCACCGGTGGCGGCCAGGGCACGGTCCCAGGCGTCGGCCCGGGACACCTTGCCCATCACCAGCGCGCCGAGCTGCTTGGACCAGGTCTGGAACTCCGCGTGCCGCTCGGCAGGCACCCCGAGCAGGTAGGCGATGACGATGGCCGGCAGCGGGTAGGCGATCTTCTCCACGAAGTCGAAGCCGGACGGGTCGACCTCGTCGAGCAGCCGGTCGACCAGCGCGGCGGTGTCGTCCTCCAGCCGGGAGACCGCGCGCGGGGTGAACGCGGTGCGCACCGGGGCCCGCAGCGCGGTGTGCGTCGGCGGGTCGTTGAAGATCATCCATCCGGCGAGCAGGTCGGCGGCGGGCTTGAACCTCACCCGGGCCTCGGCGTCCAGATGCCGTTGCAGCGGGGTGATGGTGTCGGTGGACAACCGCTCGTCGGACAGCGCCTCGCGTACGTCGTCGTAGCCCAGCAGCAGCCAGGCCTTGTGCCGGCGCAGCCACCACACCGGCCCGCCCTCGGCCCGCAACCGCGCGAAGACCCGGTGCGGATCGGCCACCGCGTCGGGCGAGACCAGGTCGACGTCCGACTCCGGGAAACCGGTCACGCCTTCTCCAGCAGCATCACCGAGCAGGCGGCCTCCTCCAGGCCGATCACGCCGCCGCCGTTCTCCTGCAGCGCGATCCGGGCCCCGGGCACCTGCCGCTCGCCGGCCTCCCCGCGCAGCTGCAGGCACAGCTCGTGCACCATCGAGATCCCGGTCGCGCCCACCGGGTGGCCCTTGGAGACCAGCCCACCGCTGGTGTTCACCGGCAGCGACCCACCCGGGCCGGTGGCGCCGGACTCGACGAGAGGCCCACCGCCGCCCTCGGGGGCCAGCCGCAGCATCTCCAGCTGGTAGACCACCGAGAACGAGCTCGCGTCGTGCACCTCCACGACGTCGACGTCCTCCGGCCCGAGCCCGGAGCGTGCGTAGGCCCGGTCGGCCGCCACCCGGGACAGCGAGGGCTCGTCGATCGACTTGTAGTAGCCGCCGGTCAGCACGCTGGCCCGCAGCTTCACCGCCCGCTCCTGGGTGGCCGTCGGTAGCGACGCGAGGGCGTCTTCCGAGCAGAGCAGAGCGGACGCCGCGCCGTCGCCGATCGGGGCGCACATCGACCGGGTCAGCGGGAACGAGATCTCCCGGTCGGCCAGCACCTCGTCGACGGTCATCTCGAACCGGTACTGGGCCAGCGGGTTGAGCGCGCCGTAGTTGTGGCTGGTGGCGGCAGCGCAGGCCAGCTGGCGCTGGGTGAGGCCGTAGCGCTGCATGTGCAGGGCGGCCTGCACGGCGTAGGTGTCCATGAAGAAGCTGCGGTCGTCACCGGTGGCGAAGGGGATGCCCGCGTGCTTCGCCGCCCGCTCGTACTCGTTGAACATCCGGGGCAGGTCGAAGTTGTCGACCCCGTTCATGAACCCCTTCATCATCTTCTTCTTGTACGTGGGGTCGCTGGCCGCCTTGGGGATGAACAGCTTCTCCACCCCCATGGCCAGCACGACGTCCGACTCGCCGCTGGCGATGTCCTTGGCGGCCGAGTGGATGGCCATCGACCCGGTGGCGCAACCGCCCTCGACGTTGATCAGCGGGGTGCGGCGCGGGATCAGGCCGTCGTCGACCAGCTCGATCGTGCAGGCCTGGCCGCGGATGGTGCCCTGCTTGACCCCGTGCATCGCGCAGTTGCCGAAGTAGACGAAGTCCAGCCCCGGTCCGTCGGAGCCGCGCTCCCAGCCGACGTCGGCCAGCACCCCGAGATAGGTCTCCCGCGTGAGGTCCTTGAACGTCTGCTCGGGCTTCTTGCCGAACGACGTGGAGTGGGTACCGACGATGTACACGTCACGCATGCGAAGACCTTCCGACCGTTGGATCGTGTAACAACGGTCGAGATATGTCAATTGTTGCTGGAGGGCGCGGTCAGGGGGCCTCGACGATGGCCTTGATGCGCTCCAGCGTCTTCTGCATGTTGCGCCGGTTGGTCTTGCCGCGGAACTTGCCGGCGACCGCCCAGAACACCTTCAACGGGAGCTTCTGCTCGAGGAAGAACGACTCGGTGACGTCGGTGCCGTCGCCGTTCGGGGTGAACTCGTAGAGCCAGTTGTTCACCGGGGGCAGGCTGCCGACACCCACCGAGAAGCCGAACTCCTTGCCCGGCTGGCACGCGGTGATCGTGCAGTTGGTCCAGTAGGCGGGTGGACGACCGTTACGGAGCACGTGGCCGCGGAAACGCGCCCCCACCGCCGGGCCGGTGGCGCCGTCCAGCCATTCCGCCTCGAAGGTCTCCTCGGCGTACTGCGAGGTGGTGGTGACATCGCTGACGAAGGCCCAGATCTTGTCCGCTGGGGCGGCCATGTGCACGGTTACCGAATCACGCATGGCGCGCACAGTATCTCCACGTGCGAAAACAGGCCTGACGGGCACAACCGAACCACACGTTCGGGCGGGCGCCGGGGCCGGCCGACGCCGGAGTAGCAGCGGAGCCGGGCCCGTGCCGGACGTGGCAGGATCTGCACCGATGGACGCCTTCCGAGAGCCCCCGCTACGGCGGGCACGGCGGCAGATGACCACCGTCCCCGCCGCGGTTCGCAACGGGCGCGCTCGCGCCAAGGCCACCCCCGCCCCGCCCCGGGTGGACGGCCGAGCTCTGCGCGACCTGCTGGCGACCGCGGCGGCCGATGTGGCTCTGGTCGAGGTCCCGGTCGACCGGCCGCCGTGGACGGACACCCCGCTGGCGGTCCGGGCCGGGGACCGGGTGACCTGGCTGAGCTGGGGCCGCGCATACCTGGTCAAACCGCTGGCCATCGGGGTGCCCGCCGGCCTCGACCTGATCTGCCGCACCGGTGGGGGGCGACCGCACCAGGGCAGCCGGGACACCATGACGGTCACCGCTGACGGCGACGGCCCGCTGCGGGTGGCCTGCCGGTTCCCGGGGTGGCTGCGTGAGGACGGCACCCTCGGAACCGACCGGATCCCGTATCGGGTGAAAGCCGGCCAGGTTTCCGCGGTGCTCGTGCGGTGGCCACCCGGTGTCGAGCCCGCCGGGGTACTGGCCGAGCTCGCGCCGCGCGACCCCTCCGGCCTGTGCGCCGCCGAGGCCGCGAGGCTCGCCGAGCCGCCCTCCCCGCCGGAGGGCTGGCACCACCACCCGTGGACGCCGCACGGCGAGATCTTCGAGGCCAACGACCGGGGCGGGATCTCGGCCGACTGCCGCGACGGCGGAGGCATCCTGCGGCGCCCGGTGGACGTCGCCCTCACTCCGACCCTGCGGCTGCGGTGGCGCTGGCGGATCGACGAGCTGCCGTCGGCGCTGCCCGAGGACACCGCGCTGACCCACGACTACCTCAGCGTGGCCCTGGAGTTCGACGACGGCAAGGACCTGACCTGGCAGTGGAGCTGCGCACTGCCCGTCGGAATGGCCTACCGCTGCCCGATGGACTACTGGCGCCGGGTGGAGACGCACCTGGTGGCCCGCAGCGGAAGCGCGGACCTCGGCCGCTGGGTCGACGAGGACCGCCCGGTGCTCGCCGACCACCGCGTCGCCATCGGCGGGCCGGCCCCGGCCCGGGTCGTGCGCGCCTGGCTGATCGCCGTGACCCTGCACCAGGGCGGCCGGGTTCGCGGCGAGTTCGGCCGGATCGAGCTGGTGGACGGCGACCAGGTGACCCGCGTCCTGTAGCTCAGCCGGTCACAGCTCTGTCACCTCCAGGCGCGGGTACTCCGGGCGCCACATCGCTTCGTGGACCTGCCGGCGCGGATCGGGCAGCGGCACCTGGGCCAGCCCCTGCTGTTCGGCCTCGACGGCCACCGCGACCGCCACCGCCTCCGAGACCGGACGCAGCCGGTCGACCGAGGGAAGCAGGGGCGCCCCGGGGCTGTGGTCCCCGGCGATGCCGGCGACCGCCTCGGCGGCGGCCATGATCATGGGCTCGGTGATGCGCCGCGCCTTGGCCACGGTCACCCCCAGCCCCAGGCCCGGGAACACCAGCGCGTTGTTGGCCTGCGCGATGTGGATGGTCGCGCCGTCGTGGACCACCGGGGGGAACGGGCTGCCGGTCGCGATCAGCGCGCGGCCGTCGGTCCAGCGCACGACGTCCGCCGGTAGCGCCTCGCACTTCGACGTCGGGTTGGACAGCGGCATCACGATGGGGCGTTCGACGTGCGCGGCCATCCTGGTGATGATCTCCTCGGTGAACGCGCCCGCCTGCGCGGAGGTACCGATGAGCATCGTCGGGCGGACCCGGGCGACGACCTCGGCCAGACCGATCTCACCGTTCGGGCCGCGGTTCCAGCCGGCGACCTCGGCGGCGCCGCGGGCGTAGGGCACCTGGAAGTCCCGCAGCCGGGGGTCGTCGTCGACCAGCAGCCCCCGGCTACCCAGCGCGAAGAACCGGCCGGTGACCTCCTCGGGAGGAACACCCTCGCGGATCATGACATCGCGCATCATGTCGGCGATCCCGAGGCCGGCGGTGCCGCTGCCGTGGATGACGACCCGCTGCTCGGCGATCGTGGTGCCGGCCGCCCGGACGGCGGCGAACGCGGCGGCCAGTACGACCGCGGCGGTGCCCTGCATGTCGTCGTTGAAGGTGCAGACCTGCTCGGCGTAGCGGTTCAGGATCCGCCGTGCGTTGCCCGCCCCGAAGTCCTCCCAGTGCAGCATCGCGTCCGGGAAGAGCTTGGACGCGGCGCGGACATAGGCCTCGATGAACTCGTCGTAGCGGTGGTCCCTGACCCGGGGATGGCGTTCGCCGAGGTACATGTCGTCGGCCAGCAACGCCGGGTTGTCCGTACCGGTGTCCAGCACGACGGGCAGCACCCGGTGGGGATGGATACCTGCCGCCGCGGTGTAGACGGCGAGCTTGCCGATCGCGATCTCGATGCCGCCCACGCCCTGGTCGCCGATGCCCAGGATGCCCTCGGAGTCGGTGGCCACGATGAGGTCCACGTCAGCGGGCCCCAGACCGGAGTTGCGCAGCGCGGTCTCGATGTCCTCGGGATGGTCCACCGAGAGGTAGATGCCCCGGCGGGGCCGTCTGAACTCGTGGCTGAAGCGCTCGATCGCCACCCCCACGGTCGGGGTGTAGATGATCGGGAGCATCTCCGCGAGGTGCTCGGACAGCAACCGGTAGAACAGCACCTCGTTCCGGTCCCTCAGGGCGGCCAGATACCCCCATTTCTGCAGGTCACCGACCTGGTCCCGGAACTGGGCGTAGACCCGGGAGACCTGGCTGCTCAGCGTGCTCACCTCGGTCGGCAGCAGGCCGGTCAGGCCCAGCGCGCGGCGTTCCTCGTGGGTGAACGCAGTGCCGCGGTTGATCGTCGGCGAGGACAGCACCGCGTTGCCGCGGGCATGCACCCGGGCGACCACACCGTCGGCGGTGGTCACGAGTTCGTACGGTTGCTGGTACATGCGCTCCCTGCCGTCAGCGTGGTCCGGCAAGACCCGCCGCCGTGTCGTCTTGTGCGATCGCGGCGCGGCCGGCTTCGAGCCGCGCGACCGGGATCCGGAACGGGCTGCAGGATACGTAGTCGAGCCCGACCTCGTGGAAGAAGTGGACCGATTCGGGGTCGCCACCGTGTTCACCGCAGACACCCATCTTGAGCCCGGGCTTGGCCCGGCTCCCCTCCTCGACCGCGATGCGGATCAGGCGCCCGACCCCGATGACGTCCAGGGTCTCGAAGGGCGACACGGTGAAGACCCCCTTGTCGAGGTAGGCGGCGAAGAACGCCGCCTCGACGTCGTCGCGGGAGAAACCCCACGCGGTCTGGGTGAGGTCGTTGGTACCGAAGGAGAAGAAGTCGGCGGCCTCGGCGATACGCCCGGCGGTGAGGGCAGCCCGGGGCAGCTCGATCATCGTCCCGATCGGGATGTCGAGCTCGACGTTCTCGCGCGCGGCGACCTCGGCCACGACGCCGTCGGTCTCGTCCCGGATCAGGTGCAGCTCCATCCGGGACCCGACCAGCGGCACCATGATCTCCGCCCGGGGATCACCGCCCGCCCTGATCCGCTCGACCATCGCCTCGGCGACCGCCCGGACCTGCATCGCGAACAACCCGGGGACCACCAGGCCCAGCCGCACCCCTCGCAACCCCAGCATCGGGTTGGACTCGTGCAGCCGCTCCACCGCGGCGAGCAGCTTCTCGTCCGCGGCCGTGTCCTCTCCGCGTTCGCGCGCCACGGCGACCCGCACGGACAGCTCGGTGCGGTCGGGCAGGAACTCGTGCAGCGGCGGGTCGAGCAGGCGGACCGTCACCGGTAGCCCGTCCATCGCCTCGAACAGCTCGACGAAGTCGGCGCGCTGCAGCGGCGTCAGAGCCTCCAGCGCCGCCGTCCGCGCGGCGGCCGACTCGGCCAGGATGAGGTGCTCGATCAACACCCGGCGGTCGCCCAGGAACATGTGCTCGGTGCGGCACAGCCCGATGCCCTGCGCACCCAGCCGGCGTGCCCGGGCGGCGTCGTCCGCGGTGTCGGCGTTGGCCCGCACCGCGAGCCGCCGGGTGGCGTCGGCGTGTTGGAGCAACAGGTGCACCGCGTTGACCAGCTCCGCCGTATCGGCGTCGGCCTCGGCCAGGGCGGCGTCGAGGCCCTCCTCCAGGTAGGTGGAGACAGGGGAGGTCGTCACGCTCACGTCGCCCAGGAACACCTCACCCGTGGTGCCGTCGATGGCCAGGACATCGCCCTCGTTCACGACGGTGTCACCGACGCGGGCGGTGCGGGACTCGGCGTCGACGTCGATGGCCTCGGCACCGCAGACGCAGGTGCGCCCCATGCCGCGGGCGACCACGGCGGCGTGGGAGGTCTTGCCGCCACGGCTGGTCAGCACCCCGGCGGCGGCGATCATGCCCTCGAGGTCGTCGGGATTGGTCTCCCGCCGCACCAGGATCACCGACTCACCGGCGGCGTGGCGGGTCACCGCCGTGGCGGAGTCGAACACCGCCGCGCCCACCGCCGCCCCCGGGGAGGCGGCCAGGCCGGTGGCCAGCAGGGAGCGGGCGGCCGACTTGTCGAACTGCGGGAACATCAGCCGGGCCAGCTGCTCACCGGTGACACGTTGCAGCGCCTCGTCCATGGTGATCAGCTGTTCGTCGACGAGCTGGGCGGCGATCCGGAACGCCGCCTCGGCGGTGCGTTTCCCGACCCGGGTCTGCAGCATCCACAGCGTGCCGCGTTCGATGGTGAACTCGATGTCGCACAGGTCGCGGTAGTGCGTCTCCAGGCGGCGCATCACCGAATGCAGCTGCCGCGCCGACTTCGGGTCGCTCTCGGCCAGGTCGGCGAGGGAGAGCGTGTTGCGGATCCCGGCGACGACGTCCTCGCCCTGGGCGTTGGGCAGGTAGTCGCCGTATTCGCCCTGTTTGCCGGTGGCGGGGTCGCGGGTGAAGCAGACACCCGTTCCCGAGTTCGAGCCCAGGTTGCCGAAGACCATCGTGCAGATGTTGACCGCCGTGCCCAGGTTGTGCGGGATCCGTTCGCGGCGGCGGTAGAGCCGGGCCCGGTCGGTGTTCCAGGAGTCGAACACCGCGTTGATGGCCTGGTCGAGCTGGTCGCGGGGGCGTTGGGGGAACGGCCGCCCGGTCGCCTCCTGGACGATCTTCTTGTACGCCTCGACGAGCTCGCCGAGATCCTCCGCGGTCAGGTCCGAGTCCTGGGTGACCCCGCGGGCCCGCTTCATGGCGTCCATCGGCGCGGAGAACATCTCGCCGTCGATGCCGATCACGGTCTTGCCGAACATCGTGATCAGGCGGCGGTAGGAGTCCCAGGCGAACCTCTCGTCCCCGGACGCCGCGGCCAGGCCCCGGACCGATACGTCGTTGAGGCCGACGTTCAGGACGGTCTCCATCATCCCCGGCATGGAGAACCTGGCGCCCGACCGCACCGACACCAGCAGCGGGTCGGCCGGGTCGCCGAGCCGCCGCCCGACCTGGTCCTCCAGCGCACGCAGGGCGCGGGTGACCTGCACCCGCAGCTCCGGCGGCACGGCCCCGTCGGCCAGATAGCGCCGGCATGCCTCGGTGGTGACCGTGAACCCGGGTGGCACCGGCAGGCCCAGGCGGGTCATCTCCGCGAGATTGGCCCCCTTGCCCCCCAGCAGGTCCTTCTCGTCCTTGCCGCCCTCGGTGAAGTCGTACACGTACTTCGGCATCAGCGCCGCCTCCCTGATCGACCCGCGAGCCCATCGTCGGGGCCGGGCTCATCCCGGTCAACTCAGCCGACCTGGCGCTCACGTCCCTCCCAGTACGGGCCGCGCAGTTCCTTCTTGAGAATCTTCCCCGCCGGGTTGCGCGGAAGCTCGTCCACGAACTCGACGCTGGTCGGGCATTTGAACCGGGCCAGCTCGCTGCGGCAGTGCTCGATGAGCTCGTCGGGAGTGACATCCGGGGCGTCCGGCGCGCGGACCACGATCGCCTTCGGGGTCTCGCCCCAGCGCTCGCTGGGCACCCCGATCACCGCGCACTCGGCGACCCCCGGGTGCCCGGCGAGCACGTTCTCCACCTCGGTGGGATAGACGTTCTCCGCCCCGGAGATGATCACGTCCTTGGTCCGGTCGCGCAGGAACAGGTAACCGTCCGCGTCACGGAAACCCACGTCCCCGGAGCGGAACCAGCCACCCTCCACGACGACCTCGGCCGTCAGCTCGGGCCGGCCGAAGTAGCCGCGCATGACGTTCGGGCCGGCGATCCAGAACTCGCCGACCTCACCATCCGGAACGTCCTCGCAGGTCACAGGGTCGACCACCCGCACCGTCACCCCGGAGACCGGGAGGCCGCAGGCCCGCAGCCGGTGGGCGTTCGCACCATCGGGATCGTGATCCGAAGGCGGCAGCGACACCACCGTCGCGGTCGTCTCGGTCAGGCCGTAGGCCTGGCGGAACCGGCAGCCGAAGGTCTTCACCGCGTCGGAGAGCACCGACTCGGTGATCGGCGAGGCCCCGTAGAGGATCGCCCGCAGCGCGCTCCAGTCCCGCTCGCGCACACCGGGCACCGCCAGCATGAACTGGAGCAGCGCCGGCACCAGACCGGCGTGGGTGATCCCCTCCGTCGCCATCAGCTCCACGAGGTCGGCCGGCACCGGGTCGCGCACCACCACCGCCGTGGACCCGAAACGGTGCGCGGCCAGCGCCCAGGTGTGGCCGCCGACGTGGAACAGCGGCAGCGGTGCCAGGCAGATCGCGTCCTCGTCACCCAGGCCGAGCAGCTCGTCCCACAACGACAGGCAGGCCTCGAGGTTGGCGTTGGTCAGCTCGACGCCCTTGGCCACCCCGGTGGTGCCGGAGGTGTACATCTGCAGGACCACGTCGTCGGCCGGCGGCGGCTCGTCGGGGTCGTCGTCCGGGCGGGGATCCACCCATTGCGCGTAACCGGGCCCGACCACCACGACCTCGGGTGGATCGTCGGACTCCGCCGCCACCCGCTCGGCGAGCTCGGAGAACTCCGCGCCGACCACCCACACCCGGGGACGCGCGTCGGCGATCACCTGGCGGACCTCGGCCGCCGCCAGCCGGAAGTTCACCGGGGTGAGCGCGGCGCCGAGCTTCGCGGCGGCGTAGGTCAGCTCGAAGTGCTCCGGGCCGTTCCTGTCGAGCAACGCCACCCGGTCGCCGGGGCCGACGCCGGAGGCCCGCAACGCCTGCGCGACCCGGTTGGAACGCGAGTCCAGCTCGGCCCAGGTGCGGGACCCGTCCGGCCAGCGCAGCGCCGGGTGGTCGGGACGCTGCCGCGCGTAGGTCCGCACGATGTCGGCGACCCTCACCGGCGGCTCACCACATCCTCCCCTCGAGCAGCAGCCCGAACTGGGCGACCACCGACTCGAGCTGCTCGTGGGTGCCGACGAACCCCGCGTACAGACCCATCCCCCACATCACCGCGAGCAGCATCTCGGTGACCGCCGGAACGTCGATGTCCGCGCGCACCTGACCGCGGTCGACCGCCTGCCGCAGCGTCAGCTCGATGAAGCCCCGCACGTCGTCGAGCTGGCTGCGGGCCCGGTCGGCCAGCTCGGGGTGGCGGAACGCGTCCAGCAGCGAGGCGGCGATGAACCGGGCGTAGGAGCGGTCCCCCGCGTCGACCTGGGTGGCCGCCTCCAGGAACGCCTGCAGGCGCGCGGTGAGGGTCTCGGCCTCGGCGGCGGTCTTGAGCCCGGAGGCGACCACACCGTCGCGCGCGGACTCGAACAGCGCCTCGTAGAGGTCTTCCTTGGTGCGGAAGTAGTGGTTGACCGCCGGCCGGGTGACCCCCGCGCGCTCGGCGATCTGGGTGAGGCTGGCCCGCTGGTAGCCCAGCTCGTTGAACAGCTCCCGGCCGGCGTGCAGGATGCGGTCCCGCGCACTCGGCCCGTCGCTGTGGGGCGGCCGACCACGCCTTTTGCCGTGTGGCCGGCCGGGAGGGCTCAGGTCATCGGCCATCAGCGTGCGTCGGCTGCCATCGCGTTGACTGCCGGGGCCGATGCTCCTAGCATCACGCCGTCAACCATACGCCATTTGATTATCACCGGACGAGGACGCCGAATGACTCCGACTCTCCCGCCGGAGACACCGGCCGGTCCCGCGAGCAGCGACGTTCTCGACAACCTCACCTGTGACCCCTCCATCACGTGGACAACGGGCAACATCGCCGAGGCGTTCCCCGGTGTCTTCAGCACCTTCGGCTACACCTTCTTCGAAGAGCAGATGGAACTCGCCTTCAGGCGCACCTTCTACCGCCTCGGTGTGTTCCCCGCCAGTGCGATCAGCATGCCGGATCGGATCGAGGACCGGTTCTCCACGGTGTTCGCCGGCCGCGGCGCCGGCAACGTGGACATGTTCCGGCGGATCGCCACCGTGATGCCGGGGACCTCGGCGACCAAGATCGAGGAGCAGCTGTTCGGCAACGCCCGCGAGGACACCGTCAACCAGAGCTCGCCCCGGCGCATCCCGTTCATCCTGGCCAGGGCTCCGATCACGCTGTTGACACTGACCAAGCGGCACGACCGGATGTTCGCCGGGCTGCGGACCTGGAGGGTGGAGCAGCTGGCCCGGGTACCCGGTCTGGACGAGGCCGGCTGCGCGGCGCTGATCACCGACGCCCGGGAGCGGTTCGGGGCGATCATGGCCGAGCAGATGATGGTGCGGATGCTCAGCTCGAGCCTGGCCGAACGGGTCGGCAAGGTGGTCGCCGACCTCGGCAGACCGGACCTCGAGGCGCCGCTGCTCTCCGGTGTCGGCTCGGATGAGAACGAGGTCGCCCACGACCTGTGGGCGCTGGCCCACGGTCAGCTCTCGCAGACGGAGTTCACCGATCGGCACGGCTACCACGGTCCGGGCGAGGGCCAGCTGCACGGCGTGGTCTGGCGTGAGGACATGAGCCAGATCCTGGCTCGGCTCGAGGACTACCGGGCCATCGCCGCGGACAGCCCGCG
>Ga0310811_10002339_pt1 | contig 23695 bp, 23 predicted proteins | sample YCmetagenome_FD_207642 | JGI IMG/M metagenome (GOLD analysis project Ga0310811, IMG submission 207642) | Soil microbial communities from experimental microcosm in Duke University, North Carolina, United States - YC | ecosystem: Engineered > Artificial ecosystem > Soil microcosm > Unclassified ... | reverse complement strand
CGCAGCGCAACCAGCTCGCCGAGATCGCCGGCGAGTTTTTCCGCGCGCCCGCGCAGTTCCGGCACCACCGATCCGAGCAGCATGGCGGTGCGCAGCGATTGCAGCGCGTCTTCGGGGCGGACCAGCAACGCCGGCGGCGTGCGCCGGCCGGCGCGCTGCAGTGCCGCCAGCACTTCGACGATTTCGGAGCGGCGGGAGTCGAGCGAGGCGCGGATCTGCTGCTCGCGGCCGTCGAGTTGCCGCAGCCGCGCCTCGGCGTCGCCGATGCGCGTTTCCACGCCGCGCACCTGTGCTGCAATGTCGATCAGCTGGGCATTGAGCTTGCTGCGGTCCTGGCCGATGGCGGCGATGTCGGCCTTCAGCTTCGCCTGCAGCTCGGCGGCCTTTTTCTGCTGCTCGCGGGCGGCTTCCAGCTCCTGCTCGCGCGCCTTGATGTCGTCGGGGGAAGGTGCGGCCGCCTGCGGCGCGGGCGCCGTCATCTGCGCGGCCGCCGGCTGGATCGAAAGGCCGATCAGGCTTGCGGACACCAGCAGGACCAAAAGCGGAATCGGGGACGCTGACGGCCCACCACGACCGGTGGTGTCAGGGTATGAATGATTGTCCCGCGTTGCTCGCATCCGGTCTGATCAGCGCTCTCTGTATTCACGTCACCGTGCGCTCAAGCGCGATGATAGGGATGGCCCGCCAAAATCGTCGCGGCCCGGTAAATCTGTTCCAGAAGCATGACGCGAACCATTTGATGCGGCCAGGTCGCCGAGCCGAACGCAATGCGCAATTTAGCCTTGCGCTGCAAATCGGGCGAAAGTCCGTCCGCGCCGCCGATTGTGAAGATCGTGCTGGCGACCTGGTCGTCCCGCCAGCGGCCGAGCTGTTCCGCAAAGGCCAGGCTGTCGATGCTCTTGCCGCGTTCGTCGAGCGCCACCAGCACGTGTTTCTCCAGGATCAGCGCCGAAATCGCGGCGGCCTCTTCGGTGATCCGGGTCGCCGCGTCGCGCGCGCGGCTTTCCGGGATTTCATGAACCTCGAGGCCGCGAAAGCCGAGCTTGCGGCCGATATCGTCGAAGCGCTCGCGATAGCGATCGGCCAGTTCCCGCTCCGGGCCCTGTTTCAGCCGGCCGATGGCAACGACGACGAGGCGCATCCAAAGCATTTTCCGGCAAAGTGGGAACCGGTTTGCCGCCAATAACGCGTCGAATCGACAAACCGCGCGCACTAGCGCGCAGGCACGTTACATGCGCCGCAGCCGATTCGCATCGGCCCGAAAACTCAGATCGCCTTCGCCGCCGCCGGGCTTTGCGTCCACAATCTTTCCAGATTGTAGAACTCACGCACCTCGGGCCTGAATACGTGCACGATCACATCGCCGGAATCGATCAGAACCCAGTCGCAGTTGGGCAAGCCCTCGACGTGGATGCCTTTGATGCCGGTTTCCTTCAGGGCTTTGGTGACATTCTCCGCGATCGCGCCGACGTGCCGGTTGACCCGGCCCGTTGTGACGATCATGTAGTCGGAAAATGCGGATTTGCCGCGGAGGTCGATGGTGACCGTCTCTTCCGCCTTCATATCGTCGAGGCGGGAGAGGATCATATTCAGCGTCTTGTCGGCGTCTTGCGCCTTCAAGGCAGCTGGCTCAGTCGATGTTTTACGCGCGGTTTTTGCAGCAGGCTTTTTTGCAGCAGACTTCTTTGCAGTCGTCTTGGAAACCTTGGGCAAAACAGACTTGGACAATACAGATGTGGCCAGGGACCATTCCTTTCACTGTATCGCGAACCCGAATCCTTGGGGTCCGCGGGCTATATTAGGCATGTGGGGTTAACGGTTTCAATATTCCAGTGAGGCCCCCCCGCTCACTTCGTCCTCCAGCTACCGTCGGAGTTCCGCAAACCGGTCGAAGACAGGTTCAGTTTCATGCCGGTGAGGAAAACCCAGGCCGGGGCGTGCGCGTCCGTTAGCCGCGCCGCCTGATTCTCGGGCAGACGGTAGCGCGCCAGCGCCTGCGCGGCCGGGGCGGCGAGCGCCCTGAAACTCTGTGGCGGACGGTCGATCACGGCCATCGGCACCTCGGACGCGATTCGCCGCCAATCCTTCCAGCGGTGGAACTGCGCAAGATTGTCGGCGCCCATGATCCAGACCAGGCGCACGCCGGAGAGGCGGCGGCGCAGATGGATGATCGTGTCGACAGTGTAGCGGGTCCCAATGACAGCTTCGAGACAGCTGATATCGATGCGCGGATCGTCGGCGATTCTTCGCGCGGCGGCGGTACGCTCGGCGAGGCCGTGCAGGGCGCCGGTATCCTTTAACGGATTGCCCGGCGTCAGCAGCCACCAGACGCGGTCGAGCTTCAGCCGCTTGATCGCAAACAGGCTGATGGCGCGGTGGGCTGCGTGCGGCGGATTGAACGAGCCGCCGAGCAGGCCGATGCGCATGCCGTTGGTGTGGAACGGGATCGCCTGACTGGCGGAAGGCTGCAGCATCAACGGCGCCACCGCAGGTGCGGCGTTGGCTGCGAAATCGCCGGGACGTTCACGGCCGCGTCTGCCCGGTGCCGTGGACGCGATATTTGAAGCTGGTCAATTGCTCGGCGCCAACCGGCCCGCGGGCGTGGAATTTGCCGGTGGCGATGCCGATCTCGGCGCCGAAGCCGAACTCGCCGCCATCGGCGAACTGCGTCGAGGCGTTATGCAGTACGATCGCGGAATCGACCTCGTTGAGGAATTTCTCCGCGGCGCGGGCGTCCTCCGTGACGATCGCGTCGGTGTGATGCGAGCCATGATCGTGGATATGCGCGATCGCCTCATCGAGGCCGTCGACGACACGCGCCGAGATGATCGCATCCTCATATTCGGTGCCCCAGTCCTCGTCGGAAGCGGGTTTCACGCGCGCGTCGGCGCGTTGCACGGCGGCGTCACCGCGCACCTCGCAGCCGGCATCGATCAGCATCTCGACCAGCGGCTTCAGGCTGGTCGCAGCACCGGCGCGATCGACCAGCAGGGTCTCGGCGGCCCCGCAGACGCCGGGACGGCGCATCTTGGCATTGAGCACGATCTTTTTCGCCATTTCGAGGTTGGCGCTGGCGTCGACATAGACGTGGTTGACGCCTTCCAGATGCGCGAACACCGGTACGCGCGCTTCGGTTTCGACGCGCGTGACCAGGCTCTTGCCGCCGCGCGGCACGATCACGTCGACGCCGCCGTTCAATCCGGTCAAGAGCAGGCCGACCGCGGCGCGATCCCGCGTTGGCACCAGCGTGATCGCGGCTTCAGGCAGGCCGGCCTCGCGAAGGCCCTGCACCAGGCAGTCATGGATGGCGCGGCAGGAGTGGAAACTGTCGGAGCCGCCGCGCAGGATCACCGCGTTGCCGGATTTCAGGCACAGCACGCCGGCGTCGGCGGCGACATTGGGACGGCTTTCGAAGATCACGGCAATGACGCCGAGCGGCACGCGCACGCGCTCGATGGTCATGCCGTTGGGGCGCTGCCAGCGCTCGGTGACGGCGCCGACCGGATCGGTGATGCCGCGCACGGTGGCGACGCCCTCGGCCATCGCCTCGATGCGGGCCGGCGTCAGCGTCAGCCGATCGATGAAGGCCGAGGTCGCGCCACCCGCGCGCACTTCAGCGACGTCTTCGGCATTGGCGGCAAGGATCGCCGGCGCATGGCTGCGGATCGCGCGCGCGATGGCGTCGAGCGCACGGTTCTTCTGCTCAGGCGAGGCAAGCGCCAGCACCCGCGCGGCGGCGCGCGCGCGGGCGGCAAGTTCGGTCATCAGGGCGGGTAAATCGGCGTTGCCGTCGATTGCCTTCAGCGGCGCGGTCATGGCGGTCTCGGGTTCAAGCTTTAAGGCCATGTGCTAGCACGGAAATCCCGATTTTGCGAGGAGCGGAACCGGCATGGCTGGCTGGCGGCAAGGGGTCGGGCAGGTCGGCCAATGGCCTAGAGCCCGTCGGGCTCTAGTTTTTTTGTTAGTCGCGTTTTCTTCACGCGAACCGGTGCCCACTTCGCTTGAAAACGCTTCATTTCGCCGATATAGCCCCCGCGGGCCCCACCACCAGATCGTCGCGGTGGATCATCTCGGCCCGGCCGCTGACGCCCAAAATGGCCATCACGTCCGGCGAGGAGCGGCCTTTGATCTTTTCGGCGTCCTCGGCGTCATAGGCGACGAGGCCGCGGCCGATTTCATGGGTGTCGGGGCCGCGCACCACCACGGCGTCGCCGCGGGCGAACTGGCCCTCGATCCGGATCACGCCGGCCGGCAACAGGCTCTTTCCGGCGCGCAACGCGGTGACCGCGCCGGCGTCGATGGTCAAGGTGCCCTTCGGCTCCAGCGAGCCTGCAATCCAGCGCTTTCGCGCGGTGACGGGATTGGCCGGCGTCAGGAACCAGGTGCAGCGCCCGCCATTGGCGATGGCCTGCAGCGGATGCTCGATCTTGCCGGAGGCGATCAGCATATGCGTGCCGGATGTGGTCGCGATCTTGGCGGCCTCGATCTTGGTGTACATGCCGCCGCGCGACAGCTCGGATTCGGCCGCCCCCGCCATCGCCTCGATTTCGCTAGTGACGGATTCCACGATCGGAATCAGTTTCGCGTTGGGATTGGCGCCGGGCGGCGCGTCATAGAGTCCGTCGATATCGGACAGCAGGATCAAGAGATCTGCGCTTGTCATGGTGGCGACGCGCGCGGCGAGGCGGTCATTGTCGCCGTAGCGGATTTCGTTGGTGGCGACGGTGTCGTTCTCGTTGATGACCGGCACCGCGCGCCAGTCCAAGAGCTTGGCGATGGTCGAGCGGGCGTTGAGATAGCGGCGGCGCTCCTCGGTGTCCTGCAGCGTGACCAGGATCTGCCCGGCGCCGATGCCGTGGTTGCCGAGCACTTCCGACCAGATCCGCGCCAGCGCGATCTGTCCGACCGCGGCCGCGCCCTGGCTTTCCTCGAGCTTCAGCGGGCCGCGCGGCAACTTCAACCGGCTGCGTCCGAGCGCGATCGAGCCCGACGAGACCACGAGCACGTCGCGGCCCTCGCCATGAAGTTTGGCGATATCGGCGGCCAGCGCCGCCAGCCACGCGGTGCGCACCTCGCCCGCGTCGGAATCGATCAGCAGCGACGAGCCGACCTTGACAACAATACGGCGAAAGTTCTTGAGCTTGGGGGCGGCAGCCTTAAGGGCAGTCATGGGGTTCGATCGAGTGAAGCGGAGTATAGGCCAAGCAATACGCGCCACTTCCATGATTGGGAAGTGGCGTGGGCCGCGGAAAGTGACGTCGGATCAACCCATCACGAAGGCGTTGAGCTTGTTGCCCTCCGGGTCCCGAAAGTAGGCGGCGTAGAATCCGCCCTCGCCGCGCGGACCAGGAGGGCCCTCGTCGGAGCCGCCCAGCGACAGTGCGAGCTTGTAGATGCTGTCGACCTGGGCCTTGTCCTTGGCAGCCAGGGCGACCATCACGCCATTGCCGACCGTCATGGGTTTGCCGTCGAAAGGCTTGCACAGACCGAGGCCGGCGCCGCCGCCCGGAGATCCCCAGGCAATGAACGTATCGGATTCCATAAAGCGCCCGATGCCCATCTCGGCGGCGATCTTGTCGTAGAAGGCCGCTGCCTTCTGAAGATCCCTGGTGCCCAATGTGACGTAACCGATCATGTTTTTTACTCCCGCAGATATCGTTGCCGATGCCGTTGAATGATACCGTTTTGCAGCAGGACTATGGCCGCCGCAGGCGATCCCAAGGAGCCCGGGCAGGGACCTTTGCAGCGCCCTTGCCAATACGACTTAGGCAGCCGTTTCAACGGCTGCCGCAGTCTGCTGTAATGCGCCGGATATGCGGGGGAGCCTTATGGATCGTCGGCAATTTTTGGCGGGATGCGTCGGGCTGTCGTTGGCCGCGCGGACCGGTGAGGCGCGCGCAGTCCGGACCATTGACCAAAATCATCTTCCCGTTCGCGGCCGGCGGCAGCGGCGACATGCTGTGCCGCCAGTTGGCGCAGTATCTTCCTCCATTGGTCGATCGCAGCTTCATCGTCGAAGACCGCACCAGCGGCGACGGGCTGATCGGTATCCGGGCGGTGAAGGGCTCAGCTCCCGACAGCACCACCGTGCTGGTGACCACCGGCCCGACCATGTACCTGCTGCCGATGGTGGAGAACCAGCCGAGCTTCGACTCGGCAAAGGATTTTGTGCCGGTCTCGCAACTGGCGCGGTTCGAGTTCGTGGTTGCGGTGAGCCCCTCGATCGGCGTGACCGACTTCAAGCAATTGGTGGCGTGGATCAAGGCCAATCCCGCGAAGGCCAGTTACGGCGTGCCGAGCAGCGGCACCATTCGGCATTTCACCGGATGGCAGCTCGAACAGGTGCTCGGCCTTTCCATGACGCGCGTATCGTACCGCGGCTCGGCGCCGATCATCACCGATCTGCTCGGCGGGCACCTGCCGATCTGCATCACGACGCTGTCGGACACCATCACGCAGCATCGCGCCGGCGGCATCCGCATCGTTGCGGTGAGCGGGCCTGCGCGCTCGCCCTTCCTGCCTGATGTGCCGAGCCTGAAGGAGGAGGGGTCGATATCGTCGCGGACGGGTGGTACGGCATGTGGCTGCCGGCCGGCAGTTCGCCCGAGTTCGCAAAGAAGCTGAGCGCCGCCGCCGCCGAGATCCTGAAAAGGCCGGAGGTCAGGGAGAAGCTGAACGCCGTTTCGCTCATTCCGGTCGGCTCAACCCCGGAAGACCTGACCAAAGCGCTCGCGGCCGACACCGCGTTCTGGCAACCGATCGTGAAGGCGACGGGCTACAAGATCACGAATTAGAGCAAGGTGTGCCAATCTGGGATCGTCCGCTTCCCGTGAAGCAGACATGAGCCTGACTCGCTGTGAAGTCTGCAAATGAGACTCGAAGGGGGCTTTGGAGATAGCGGCTGCAGCCAAAAAAAGAGGTGCAATTTCGACGTGCGCAGGCAAAATCGTTTGAGCTATCGGTGGCATGAGGGTGAGTGACATGGGTCGATGGGTTTTGGAGAAGCTTCAGCAATGGCTGGTTCTGATCGTTGGCCTTGCGGCAATCGCCGGCATGATCGGGATTGGCGCACTGTTCCAATCCAGTCCCGAACCGCCGCAGTCCGTTGCGGTTGTTCCTCCTGTGAAACCGGATGATGCGCCAAAGCCGACGGTCTCGCCGGCTGCGAAAGCCACGCCAGCGGCCAACCAGAATGCAGCAGCGCCCGCGGGCGCAAAGCAGGGATTCGAAGCAAGTACGAAGGCTGACAGCAGGCAAAGCTCCGGCGCAAAGGCCGAGTCCACGGCGCCTGTTGCTCCCGCAACGCCGCCGGCTCAGACGGCTCAACAGTCGCCTCAGCTCGCCCAGCCGGCTGCGCCCATGACGCACGATCGTGCGCCTGCGCCGCCAACCACAGGTCAGTCCGCCCCTGCCGCCGCTACCCAAACCGCGATGACAGGCGATGCTGCCGCGGGCCGTCAGGTGTTCCAGAAGTGCCGGGCATGCCATTCGCTTGATGCAGGCAAGAACGGCGTCGGACCATCGCTCGCCAATGTTGTGGGCGAGAAGGCTGCCGCCGTGCCCGGATACAATTTTTCGCCTGCCATGAAGGCGAGCAACCTGACATGGGATGTCGCGACGCTGGACGCCTATCTCACCGATCCGCAGAGGACGGTGCCGGGCAACAAGATGCCATTCCCGGGGCTCAAGACCGAGCGCGAACGCAGCTCCGTCATCGCCCTGCTCACCGCAATTTCGAAGGGAGGCGGCGTGGGCGCCGCCGCGGCGCCGGGGGCACAGACCACTCAGGCTCCCGCTGCTCAGCCCGCTGCGCCGTCCACGACACAGGCAGAAGCGGTGCCATCGGCCACGCTGGCGCCAGGGGTGCCGGGAGCAAGTTATGTGCCTGGGCTTCGCTATACGCTTCGCACCGGAATCGCGGAAGGACGCATGGTGTTCATCGGTGTCGGCGGTTCGATCGACGGTCAGGTCAATCCGCTATTGTCCGCCGCGGAAGGCCAGGTCGTGCAGGTGACGCTTATCAACGGCGAGGGTGCCGAGCATGACATCGTCTTTGATAATCACGGACCTGCGGGAAGCTCCGCGCACATCGTAGGACGAGGCGCGAGCACCAGCATTGCGTTCGCCGCCGGCAAGGCTGGTGACTTTACCTACTACTGCAGCGTGCCGGGGCACCGGCTGTCCGGCATGGAAGGCAAATTCCTCATCACACCGCAGCCGCCGCCAGAGACTGTGGTACAGGCCGACATTTCACAGAAGCCGGAGGACGTGCCGCCGCCGATCGGCAATCGCGGCCCGCAGACGGTGCGGGTCGACCTCGTCACGGTCGAGCTCGAGGCGCGGCTCGCCGAAGGCACGACGTTCGGCTACTGGACCTTCAACGGCAAGGTGCCGGGTCCGATGCTGCGCGTCCGCGTCGGCGACACGGTCGAGGTGCACCTGAAAAACGCGGACGGCAGCTCGATGCTGCATTCGGTCGACTTCCATGCGGCCACTGGGCCCGGCGGCGGCGCGGCTTCCACCCAGACCAATCCGGGCGAGGAGAAGAGTTTCCGGTTCAAAGCACTCACCCCCGGGCTGTTCGTCTATCACTGCGCGACGCCCATGGTCGCCCATCATATTGCCAACGGTATGTACGGGATGATTTTGGTCGAGCCGGAGGGCGGTCTGCCGCCGGTCGATCGCGAGTACTATGTGATGCAAGGAGAGATCTATACCGACGGCGCATTCGGACAGCATGGCAGTCAGGAGTTCAACGTCGAGAAGCTGCTCAACGAACGTCCCGAATATTTTGTGTTCAACGGATCGGTTGGCGCGCTTTCCACCTTCCATCCGATGCAGGCGAAGGTGGGCGAGACGGTGCGCATCTATTTCGGTGTCGGCGGTCCAAACTTTACGTCGTCGTTCCATGTCATCGGCGAAATATTCGACAAGGTCTACAATCTTGGCGGCGTGATAGGCGAACCGCTAAAGGGCATCCAGACTGCCACGGTGCCCGCCGGCGGCGCCGTCATCACCGAATTCAAGGTCGATGTGCCGGGCAACTATACCCTCGTCGATCACGCGCTGGCTCGGGCGGAGAGGGGCCTCGTCGGAATCCTGCGCGTCGAAGGACAGCCAAACACGGAAATTTTTGACGGCAAGGTAGAGCCCGGAATGGGGCATTGAAAGTGCGAGTGGCTGGCGGGAAGCGGGGATGATCGCCCTTGGCGGACACCGCCGCTCATTTCGCCCTGGCCTTTTCCAGGATGGCCACCATCTCTCGATGGCCGCGGTCGCGCGCGAGCTTGAGCGGGGTTGATCCGTTGCCGTCGGGAATATCAGTGTTGGCGCCGGCGTCGACCAGGGCACGCAGCGTCTCGGTGTGGTTCCTGCCGCCGTCACCGAGCACGATGGATTCGATCAGCGCGGTCCATTTCAGATTGTTGACGTGATCCAGCGGCGCCTTGACGGCGATCAGCATTTTTACGACCTCAACATGGCCGAGATGCGCGGCCGCGATCAGGGCGGTGCCATCGTAGCGGCTGGTGACAGCCTTCGGATTTCCGCCGCCCTCGATCGCGAGCCCAAGCATCGGAAGGTCATTGGCGACCGCCGCGATCGTGATGATGTCGTAACGGTCGATTTCAAGCTTGTTCGGATCGGCGCCAAGCCGGATCAGGGTGCGGGCGGCGTCGTGTTTTTTCAGGTAGGCGGCAACGTGCAGCGGCGTTCGCCCGCTTCTGTCGACTGCCTCCTTGTTTTCGCCGGAGGCAATGAGTTTCTCGATCCCGGCGACGTCGCCGCGCGCGGCGGCGGCATGCAGGCCGCCATAGGCGCGCCATTCCGCTTCCGTCGGCGCGATCTGCGCGGATGCCGGCAGGAGTGTCGCGAGCACCAGGAGCAGGGCGGTGAGGACAGGCATACGAGAAGAGGACCCCTTGCTATCGCGCGGCGATCCGCTGCTTGATCGCGGCCAATTCAGCCTCATCCCAGATTCCGATCAGCACGCCGTTCTTGACCTGCAACTGGTTCTCGGCATACGCGGCGATCCTGGCGTTTGCCGTGGTGATGTGCATCTTCGGATGCAGCGCCCAGTCGAACAGCGCCGCTTGCAGCCGCGCGATCACCCCGGCACATGAAGGATCTTCGCCGCGATCGATAAATTCCTGCGGATCGCTTTCGAGGTCGTAGAGCATCGGGCGGAAACCCGAGGCCTGGATATATTTCCAGCGGCCGTCGAACACCATGAACAGGCGGCATTGCTCGATCGGCTGGTTGAGTTTTAGCCGGACGTCCTGCATGCAGTAATCGTATTCGGAGAAGATCACCTTGCGCCAATCGGCCGGCTGACTGCCATGCAGCAGCGGCATCAGGGAGCGGCCTTCGAGAATATGATCCGGCGGCGTGCCGCCGAAATACGCGATGAAGGTCGGCGCCAGGTCGATCGCTTCCACCAGCGCATCCGAGACGGTGCCGCGGGTGGCGTCGGCCTCGCGCGAGGGGTCGATCACGATCAGCGGAATCTTTGCGGATTGATCGTGGAACAGGTCCTTCTCGCCCATCCAGTGGTCGCCGAGATAGTCGCCGTGATCCGACGTGAATACGATCATGGTGGTGTCGAGCAGGCCGCGCGTTTCCAGGAATTGCATCAGCATGCCCATCTGGTCGTCGATCTGCTTGATCAGGCCCATATAAGTCGGGATGACTTTTTCGCGCGCCTCGTCGCGCGACATGTTGCGGGAGTAGCGCATATCCATGTAGGCGGCGTATACCGGATGCGCTTCCTGGCGCTCCTTCTCGGAACGTATCGCCGGCTTGATGTCGGCCGCGCCGTACATGCTGGCGTAGGGCTCGGGCGCAATATAGGGCCAGTGCGGCTTGATGTAGGACAGATGCAGGCACCAGGGCCGCCCGTCCGTTTCCGCCTCCGTGATGAAATCCATCGCACGACGGGTCATGTAGGGCGTCTCGGAATGCTCCTCGGGAAGACGCGCGGCCTTGTCGGCGTGCACCAACAGCCAGCCGTTCTGCAAGCTACCGTCGTCTGCGGCGCCGGAATTGGCCCAATGCTCCCAGGGATTATCAGCCTGAAATCCCTGCTCGCGCAGATAGCTGTCATAGCGCGGGCGGGGCCGGTTGTCGGGATGCAGCCCGTCGTCGCGCTCATAGGGTTCGAAGCCGCATTCCGACACATGCACGCCGATCACCGAATCCGGCGCGATCCCCAGCGCCTTCAGGCCTTCGATATCAGGCGCCATATGGGTCTTGCCGACCAGCACGTTGCGCACGCCGATCTTCTTCAGGTGGTCGCCGAGCGTGGGCTCGCCGACCCGCAGCGGCCAGCCGTTCCAGTGCGAACCATGCGAGCGCATGTAGCGGCCGGTATAGAACGACATCCGCGACGGGCCGCAGATCGGCGACTGCACGTAGGCTTTCGAGAAGCGCACGCCGCGCCTTGCCATCGCGTCGATATTCGGCGTTTTCAGTGTCGGGTGGCCGGTGCAACCAAGATAATCATGGCGAAGCTGATCGCACATGATCCAGAGGACGTTCTTCGGCTTCGGCATGTCTTACTACGATCGCAAGATGGCGGGCGGCCGATGCTGCAATATCGAAGGGACGATTGCAAACCGCTTGCCGCAAACTCAGCTCTGCGGCGGCGTCGCCGGGGTCCAGGGCTCGGCTTGTGCCGCGCCGCTCTTGGCCTTCAGCGAGACCGGGGCTTCGCCGATCACCTCGACCAGCGCCCGCAGCGCGTCCGGCATGCCTTCGCCAGTCACGGCCGAGATCAATAGCGGGGTTTTCTTCGCGGCGCGTTTCAGCCGGTCCTTTTGCTTCTTCAACTCGTCCGCCGTCACCGCATCGATCTTGTTCAGCGCCACGATCTCGATCTTGTCGGCGAGATGGCCCTCATAGGCTTCGAGTTCGTTGCGGACCGTCTTGTAGGCCTTGCCGGCGTGCTCGCAGGTCGCATCGACCAGGTGCAGCAGCACGCGGCAGCGCTCGACATGGCCCAAGAACCTGTCGCCGAGGCCGGCGCCTTCATGTGCGCCCTCGATCAGGCCCGGAATATCCGCCAGCACGAATTCGCGGCCCAGCGCGTTCACGACGCCAAGCTGCGGATGCAGCGTGGTGAAGGGATAGTCGGCGATCTTCGGTTTGGCGGCGCTGACGACGGACAGGAAGGTCGACTTGCCGGCATTGGGCAGGCCGACGAGGCCGGCATCGGCGATCAGTTTCAGCCGCAGCCAGATCCAGCGCTCTTCACCCTCCTGGCCGGGATTGGCGTTGCGCGGCGCGCGATTGGTGGAAGACTTGAAATGGGCGTTGCCGAAACCGCCATTGCCGCCTTCGGCGAGCACGAATTTTTCGCCAAGCGTGGTGAAGTCGTGGATCAGCGTCTCGCGATCCTCGTCGAAAATCTGCGTGCCGACCGGCACCTTGAGCACGATCGATTTGCCGTTGGCGCCATGGCGGTCCTTGCCCATGCCGTTGGTGCCCTTCTGCGCCTTGAAGTGCTGCTGGTAGCGATAGTCGATCAGCGTGTTCAACCCATCGACCACTTCGATGACGACATCGCCGCCACGGCCGCCATTGCCGCCGCTTGGTCCACCGAACTCGATGAACTTCTCGCGGCGGAACGCGACGCAGCCGTTGCCGCCATCGCCGGAGCGAATATAGACCTTTGCTTCGTCAAGGAATTTCATGATTGCTACTACGTAGGGCAGGGGGGCCGTCGCGGCAACCCTCAAGCGTCCGAACATTGGCGAAAAGCCTTAATTTTCGGGCCTTTTTGCGGCTTTGAGCGATATTGCGGGGCTGCCGATGTGATATAGCATCGCTAGCGACGGCGTGGGGTCGAGACGCAATGAGGCGGCGGGAATTTGTCGGGCTTTTGGGTGGCGCGGCGGCGATTTCCAGTCTTTGGCCGCTGACAGCAGGCGCACAGCCGGCAAAAGTGCCGACCATCGGTATCCTGCTCACCGGTAATCCCGAACCTGAAGTCTTTCTGAAGGTGTTTCGCGCTGCGCTTGCCGAACTCGGATACACCGACGGCCAGAACGTTCAACTGGAAGTTCGTTCCGCCGAGGGCAATAGCAGCCTGCTGCAGGAGAGGGCCGCGGATTTGGTCCGCCTCAAGGTCGATATCATCGTCGCTTCGTTGACACCCGCCATTTTGGCGGCGAAGCAGGCGACCAGCGACACTCCAATTGTCATGGCGCCCGCGGGCGAACCTGTGGGCACCGGACTCGTCGTCAGTCTTGCGCGACCGGGTGGAAACGTTACCGGGATGTCCGCTGCGACCGCGGAACTCGTGGGCAAGAGTCTCGAACTCGTCAGAGACGCGATTCCAGCCGCCCGGCGCGTCGCGGTACTGGCCAACGAAGCCGATCCGCTTTCCAAGCCGTTTCTTGAACAAGTCGATCAGGGCGCTCGCGCTCTTGGCTTCGAAGTCGATGTTGTCATGGTTCGGCCCGAGTCTCCGCTTGGGGCGGCCTTCGCTGCGATGGCAAGCAGGCAGGTCGATGCTCTCGTTGTTCAGGGCAGCCTGCAGCGAAAGGAGCTGTTCGACCTGGCCATAAGTCACCGCTTGCCGTCGTTCTCGAGCAACCAGCAGGTCGCGGCAACGGGAGGACTCGTGACATACGCCGCCAACGGTGCCGAAATCCAACGCGGCGCGGCTCTATTCATCGACAGGATCTTGAAAGGCGCCAACCCATCGGACCTGCCGGTGATGCAGCCTACCAAGTTTGAGCTGATCATAAATCTCAGGACGGCGAAGGCACTCGGCATCAGTATCCCACTCGCGCTGCTCGGCCGCGCCGACGAGGTAATCGAATGAGGCGGCGCCGATTGATCGGGCTTCTCGGCGGAGCGGCCATGGCGTGGCCGCTTGCAGCGCTCGCGCAGCAGACGGGCCGTTCGCGACGCATCGCAGCGCTATGGCCGTTCAACGAGACCGATGCCGATGGTCAGGCCGCGCTCGGCGCGCTTCGTTCGGGGCTTCGCGAGTTGGGCTGGGACGGCATCGTCATCGAAAGCCGCTGGGGCGGCGGCAACGTCGAACGAACGCGAAACTATGCGGCGGAACTCGTCGGGCTCTCGCCCGATGTCATCTTCGCCTATTTCAATGCGCAGCTGGGCCCGCTGTCGCGCGAAACCCATACCATACCCATCGTATTCGTCGGCGCGTCCGACCCGGTCGGAGCCGGATATGTGGCGAGCCTGCCGCGCCCCGGCGGCAACATCACCGGGTTCACGCTTTACGAGCCGACGCTCGCGGGTAAATGGCTCGGCGTTCTCAAGGAGGTGACGCCGGGGCTGGCGCGGGTTGGCCTGCTGATCAATCCGGACACCGCCGTCTTGCGCGGCACGTTCTATACGCAGGCGTTCGAGGGCGCCGCCTCGACGCTCGGCATCGAGCCCGTCATGGCGAAGGTATTCAGCGCGTCGGATATCGAAACCGCCATTCAATCGTTGGCGAAGCAACCTGGAAGCGGGCTGATCGTGGCGCCCGACACTTTCAGCGAGATCAATGGCGACCTCATCGTGTCGATGGCGGCCCAATACCGCGTGCCGGCAGTCTATGCGATCAGCCGCTACGCGAATCGGGGCGGGCTGATGTCCTACGGCCCGAACCTGTCCGATGCGGTCAAGCGGGCGACAACCTATATCGATCGCATTCTCAAAGGCGAAAAGCCCGCCGATCTGCCGGTGCAGGCGCCCGTCAAATTCGATCTCGTCGTCAACCTGAGGACGGCCAGGACGCTTGGGCTGGCGATCCCGGAATCCTTTCTGCTGCGCGCCGACGAGGTAATCGAATGAGGCGGCGCGCGGTTTACACCGGCCGCCTGCGGATCAAGAATTTCTGCATGCCTTCCAGCACCAGTTCGCGGCGCTGGTTGAACACCGTCGAGCGCAGCGTCACCACGCCGGTCGTGCGGCCCGGGACGAGTTCGGTCACTTCCAGCGCGGGGTAGATGGTGTCGCCGGCATAGACCGGTTTCAGGAACCGGCTCGACTGCTCGAGGAATCCGACCAGCGATTCTTCCACGATATAGGGAAACAGCCCGGCGCCCGGCGCGGTATGCACCAGGGTCTGGAAGCCATGCGCGAGCAGATCCGGCATGCTGCGGGCGCGGCAATATTCGACGTCGTAATGGATCGGGTGGGTATCGCCGCTCGCGGTCTGGAAGGCGGCAAATACCGCCGAAGTCTGGGTCCGGCTCGGGATCACGAAGCGCTCGCCGAGCACGAAATCCTCGAACCAGCGCTGCTCGCTCACCATGCGGTGTTTTGCGGGGTCGAACTCGGTCATGACGGGATCCTGCGGGTTTTGCCGTGCAGATCATAGCGGTACCGCAGCGGCCGCGATGCGGCAATCGGTTACGCAGAATTCGTCATGCCCGGCCTTGTGCCGGGCATCCACGTCTTTAAAACGTCGCGGCAGCAAGAACGTGGATGGCCGGGACAAGCCCGGCCATGACGAAAACCAATAAGCATCGCTACGGCGTCAATGGCCCTGTTCGCAAAGCTTTCCACCTATGACGAGCGTTCCGCGCGGCTTGCCGGCATCGGATTGATGCTGCTGTCGATCCTGATGTTCTCGTTCGGCGACGCGCTTGGAAAGTACATGGTCGCGACCTATGCGGTCGGGCAGCTGCTGTGGCTGCGCGCCTGCGCCGCGCTTTTGGTGCTGCTGCCGATGATGTGGAAGCAGCGCGCCGAATTCACCCGCATCGAACGGCCCTGGCTGCAGCTGCTGCGCGTCACGCTCTCCACGCTGGAAGTCGCCGCCTTCTTTCTCGCGACCGTCTATCTGCCGCTCGCCGACGTCATCACCTATTACCTGGCGGCGCCGATTTTCGTCACCGCATTGTCGGGCATTGTGCTCGGCGAGAAGGTCGGCTGGCGGCGCTGGACCGCCATCCTGATCGGGTTCTGCGGCGTGCTGATCGCGCTCGGGCCATCGGCGCAAACCGTGAGCTGGCCGGCGATGATCGCGCTCGGCGGCAGCCTGTCGTTTGCGCTTTTGATGCTGATCACGCGCTCGCTGCGGGCGACGCCGGATATCGTGCTGGCGTCGTCGCAATTCGGCGGCACGTTCCTGCTCGGCCTCTTGATGTCGCCGTTCGGCTGGGTGACGCCGGCGCTTCCCAGCCTAGGCCTGTTCGCCATCGCCGGGCTTGCCTCGGTAGCGGCGCTGTTATGTGTCAACCGCTCGCTGAAGCTCGCGCCGGCCAGCGTCGTGGTGCCGTACCAGTATTCGATGATCGTGTGGGCGGTGATCTTCGGCTTCGCCGTGTTCGGCGATGTGCCGTCACCGGCGACGATCGTCGGCGCCGCCATCATCATCGGCGCCGGGCTCTACATTTTCCTGCGCGAGCAGAAGCTCGGCCGCGAGGAGGCGATCGTCAATCCGCCGGTGTAGCTGGCCGCGCGCCGTCATTGCGAGAAGCGTAGCGACGAAGCAATACATCTTGCCGCGTGGGCATGGATTGCTTCGCTTCGCTCGCAATGACGCGAGCTACCTCTCTCTTCGCGTCGCTGAACCCCAGTTCTTCAGCGACGACCACACATTGCGGGTAAGCCGGAAGCAATCGACCGGGGTCGACGATCCCAGCGCCTCGAAGCGGTGCAGCTCGACGCCGTTCCACTGGAAGCCGCATTTCTCCAGGATGTTGCGCGAGGCGGGGTTGGCAACGCGCGCGCCGGAGATCAGGTGCTCGGCTTCGAATTCCCAAAAGAAGAAATCGATCACCGCACGCGCGGCTTCGGTGCCAAAGCCATGGCCCCAATGCTCGACGCCAAGCCAATAACCGAGTTCCGGCGCGCCCCTTTCGCGCCAGTCGATGCCGGCCATGCCGATCGGGGAATGGTTATTCTCGATCAGGAACACGCTTGCGCGGCGATCGGCGGCCGTTGCGCGCACGAATTCGACGGCATGATCCCTTGAATAGGGATGCGGCAGGCGGCGGGTGTTTTCCGCAATGCGGCGATCGTTGGCCAGATGCGCAATCGCTTTTACGTCCGAGAGCGTCGGCCGGCGCAGCGTCAGCCGTTCGGTCTCGAGGACGCAAGGACTGGCCTTGCGCAATGCGGGGGTCGGAATGTCCTGCAACATGTCGGGCTCCTGAAGTGCGAAACATACGCAAACAAAAAGGGAGGCCGGTTTCCCGCCTCCCCTTGGAGCCTTCTCGAGCTCGCCGGTTCAACAGGACCCGGCGGACTCTTGTTGTCCACCGTCTATTCGGCCGCCTCCACCATCGGAACCACCGATACGAAAGTGCGGCCATTGGCTTTGGCACGGAACTCGACATGACCCTCGACCTTGGCAAAGAGAGTATGATCGGTGCCCATGCCGACATTAAGGCCGGGGTGCCAGGTGGTGCCGCGCTGACGCGCGATAATGTTGCCGGGAATCACGCGCTCGCCGCCATACGCCTTGATGCCAAGGCGCTTGCCTGCCGAGTCACGTCCGTTCCGCGATGAACCGCCTGCTTTTTTGTGAGCCATGGCCCGTCTCCAACTTCGCCGTAATCTCTAGATCAATTCCTTGACGGAATCATTTCACTTTTTGTCACGCTTCAAATTTTGATGCGTGACCATCACTTCTTGTCGCTCTTGCCCTTGGCGGCGGCCTTCCTGGCCGGAGCCTTCTTTGCCGCCGGCTTCGCTGCAGCCTTCGCTACAGGTTTCTTGGCGGGCGCCTTCTTCCTGGCCGCCTGCGGTGCGTCGTCGCCGTCTTCGGTGGGCGCCGGCGCGATCTTTTCCTTCTTCGGCCGCGGGCCGATCGAAGGCTTGGCGTTATCGGCCAGGATCTCGGTGATGCGAACCACCGTGAGCTCGTCGCGATAGCCGCGCTTGCGGCGCGAATTCTTGCGGCGGCGCTTCTTGAACGCGATCACCTTGGCGCCGCGCTTGTGGTCCAGCACTTCCGCCGCAACCGAGGCGCCGGCAACCGTGGGCATGCCCAGCACCGGCGTATCACCGCCGAGCACCAGAACTTCGCCAAGCTGCACGATCGTGCCGACTTCGCCTTCGATCTTGCCTATCTCGAGCACATCATCCGGAACGACGCGGTACTGCCGGCCGCCGGTTTTGATGACTGCGAACATCGTTTAATTCCTTCGTGTTCGATCCCGGCCTCGGACCCTTCCAAAGCGAGGGTGTCCGGGTCGGCTTTTTGGTCAGTCGTTATGGGTACGATTTTCGCGCTGGATCGGGGTGCGAACCCTTTAGACTTCGCGCAAAAACAAGCGGCGCGAGAAATCCCGCGCCGGATGGCGGGACTTATAGCCGCTGAGCGCCCCGAGTCAAGGCAAAGGGGCCCAAAAACCGGCCAAAATTGCCGGAAAAGGGGCGAATAGCGAGTGGCGAATGGCGAATAGGGTTAGGGCCACTACTATTCGCTACTCGCCATTCGCCACTCGCCCCCGTGAAACCAATGGGTTCCCCGCCCGTTGTGTCCTACGAATCCGGCTGGGCGCAAGGGCAACATGGCAGACGACATCGTCACCACCACGGGGATCGCCCGCCACGGGGCTACGCGCCTGCCGTCCGTGGAAGTCGACAGCTTCAACATCGAGCTGAAGGACGACGACGGATTTTTGGGCGACCGCGCCAGCAAGGGCGCATTTCGGAAAATCCTCGACACGCTGCGCAAGCCGCTGAAGAAGAACGGCGACGATCCCCTAGGCAAAAAATCCGCAGACGAGATCGCCAAGAGCGAACTTGACGAGGCGTTGGTGGGTGGCGACGTCGCCGCCGCCGCCCTGGTGCACGGCGCGATCGAGGAGTTCGCCCAGGAACTGGCCTATGTGACCGGGCGGTTCCTCAGGACCAAGGCCTGGGCCGACACCGAGCGCATCGTGGTCGGCGGCGGTTTCCGGGAAAGCCGGGTCGGTGAACTCGCCATCGCCCGCACCGACATCATGCTCAAAGCCGGAGATTTCGAGGTCGACCTGGTGCCGATCCGCTTTCATCCCGATGACGCTGGCCTGATCGGCACGCTGCATCTGGCGCCGTCATGGATTTTTGAGGCCCATGACAGCATCCTCGCCGTCGATATCGGCGGCACCAACATTCGTTGCGGCGTGGTCGAGACGCGCTGGAAGAAGGCGCCCGATCTCTCCAAGGCCAGCGTGTGGAAATCCGAACTGTGGCGGCATGCCGACGACGAGCCGACGCGCGAAGGCGCGGTGAAGCGGCTGGTCAAGATGCTGAAGGATCTGATCGCGGCCTCTGAGGCCGAAGGCCACAAGCTCGCGCCCTTCATCGGCATCGCCTGTCCCGGCGTGATCAACGCGGACGGCTCGATCGAAAAGGGCGCGCAGAACCTGCCGGGCAATTGGGAGAGCAGCAAGTTCAACCTGCCGGCAAGCCTGGTGGAAGCGATTCCCGTGATCGGCGATCACGACACCGCCGTCTTGATGCACAATGACGGCGTCGTGCAGGGCCTTTCCGAAGTGCCCTTCATGCAGGATGTCGAGCGATGGGGCGTACTCACGATCGGCACCGGCCTCGGCAATGCGCGCTTCACCAATCGAAAGAAGGAAAGCGGCAAAGACGAGAAGAAAGCCAAAGACAAGGACGAGGGCGGTAAAGACGACAGGAAGGCGAAGAAGGGCAAGGATTAGCGCGCAGGCTCGTCGCGCGGCTGCCTGCGCATGTCAGGAATGTCGTAGAAATACCGTCTCGATCTGCGTTTCCAATTCATCGAATTCAAAACGCAAAGTTCCATCCCACGCGAGGTAAGGTTGATCGGTTAGGTTAAAACCGGGATCGCGTTGCCGTTTCCGCGCGCGTTGCTACCGTCAAACCGTCGCTCCGGCTGACCGGTGAAGCCGCACTTCCCGGCCAGAATTTCAATGAAGCGGCACGGGGCCGCCAGTTATTTGTCGCGTCTGGCGGCCCCACCTTTTTTCCATACTTGAAAATCCGATCACCCCCAGCCGATGCGTTTGAAAAACGCCGCGATCTCGGCAGCCGCGCGATCGGGATCCTCGCGATGCGCAAAGTGCCCGACGTCGCCGAACATCGAAAGATCGAGATTTGTAAATGTCTCGCCGAGCCGATCGGTCCAGGCATAGGGAAACAGCGGATCGTGCTCGGCCCAGCGGACGCAGGTCGGCAGGTCGATCGGCGGCAACCGCACGGCTTCGCCCTTCAGCATCCGGATTCGCCCGGCATGCGCCGCGCGATAATAGGCAAAGCCGCCGGCGAGATTGCCTTGCTTCATGAAATTGTCGACGTAGGCTTCGAGCACGCCGTCGAACGCGTGCTTGCGATGGCTCCAGTGTTTCAGGAAATAGCCGATATAGGCGCGGCAGCTTTCGCGGCTGGCGCCGACGAGCGCGGGCGCGATCTCCAGCTGGTTGAACGACTGGTACCAGATGTTGTTCAGCCGGTCCGGTTCCGCCATCCGCGGCCCGATGCCGGGATAGACGAAGTCGAAGAAGAACAGTCCCGTGATCCGCTCCGGCGCCGATCGTGCCAGCGGCTGCATCAGCCCGCCGCCGACGTCATGGCCGACGACGCCGGCCTGCTTCAACCCAAGCGCATCCATCAGCGCCAGCATGTCGGCGGCATGCTGGTCGGGGCCATGCGGGCCGGTGGGCTTGTCGCTGTCGCCGAAGCCGCGCAGGTCCGGCGCGTACAGCGTGAAGCGATCGGCAAGCCGCGTCATGACAGGCTCCCAGCTCCGCCAGAATTCCGGCCAGCCATGCAGCAGAAACAGCGGCTGCCCCTTACCCGTACGGACGACATGGAACGCCGCGCCATTGGCCTGAACCGTCAAATGCTGCATTTTTTTGCTCCTTTTTGGTGTCCCGGACCGCTACGGAAATCTTGCCGTTCGCGCCTTGTCTGGCCCGCCGTCCTCGCCTAGAACACACCCCGACCGCGGGGCTTGAGGAATCACCCCGAATTGGCGCCTTGGAGAGGTGGCAGAGTGGTCGATCGCACCGCACTCGAAATGCGGCATAGGTGCAAGCCTATCGGGGGTTCGAATCCCTCCCTCTCCGCCAGTTTGTTTTTTGTCCAGCCCGGAGACATGGGTAACAGATCGTACCTGAGGCAAGGGTGACAACCTCGTGCCGAACGGGTTGTCGAGGGGTTGCGGGGTTTTCCGTTCCAGGCCGAAGTGTCCAGGATCCGAGTAGCATGAGGCTTGCGAGCCAAGTGCCGCCATCGCCTTCCCTGATGCCGGGCTTTTGGCCGGCCAGCACGGTTGAGATGTTAATGCGCTTGCGATGCGGGCAGAAGCGGCCGCAGGCGGTGACCGGCAACTCGCGATCGTGGAATGGATAGATCAGCTCGGGCAAGCCATCGTAGCGTCATGTTGCGCGAATCTGTCGCCTAAAGCCTAAATGGAACCATCGTCGCGGCTGAACGTTTTGCCTTGTCTATTTGAGAAAGCGATTTTGGTCCCGGGAGATGAAAATGATTCGCTGCGCGATAGTTATTCTTGCAGGTTCGTTGACTGTAGGGGCCGCGGTCGCACAATCGACCATGCCATCGGGCGAAAAGCCGCAAACGAATTGTACGACTTCGTCGTCCGCGACCACGGGAAGTGCGGGCGAAAAAACATCGAATTCGATGGCGATCGAGAAGAGCGCGATCCTGCCCGATGCCGGCGGCTCGAATTCAGCCGCTCCGACGGTGCAGAGCGGCGGCAAACCCATGGAAGTCCGTTCGGATTGCCCGCCGGATTCCAAGCCGAGGTAGCACCGGTTTCAACGTCGATGCGCCTTGCCAAGTATCTTCCTGACCAGGAAAATCCCATTCGAATCCGATCAGGGACCATTGCCGCGTTCGCGCATTTCGGTCGGATGTGAATTATTCGATGACGATGCGAGGTGCAGGCCTGCTCGCGGTGCCTGAGGCGACCGCCGTCCATACCTCACGGGCAATATCGGTGTAATGCCTCGCATGGACACCGTCGGGCTCGGTCGCGACGATCGGGCGTCCGTCGTCCGACGTTTCGCGGATCTGCATGTCGAGGGGGATCTCGCCCAGGAACGGAATCCCGCGGCTTTCGGCCTCCCGCCGTGCGCCGCCGTGGCCGAAGATCGGCGTGACATGATCGCAGGTCGGGCAACGGAAACTCGACATGTTTTCGATCAATCCCAACAGCGGAATGTTCACCTTCTCGAACATGGCGATGCCGCGCCGCGCGTCGATCAGCGCGATGTCCTGCGGCGTGGAGACGATGACCGCGCCCGCGAGCGGCGCCTGCTGCGCCATCGTGAGCTGCGCGTCGCCGGTGCCGGGCGGCAGGTCGATCACCAGGATATCGAGATCGCCCCACGCCACCTCGCGCAGCAATTGCGTGATGGCCGAGATCACCATCGGGCCGCGCCAGATCATGGCAAGGTCTTCCTCGACCAGAAAGCCGATCGACATCACCTTGACGCCAAAGCGCTCCAGCGGCTCCAGCATGCGCGGGCCGACCTGACGCGGCTTGCCGCGCAGGCCGAACAGTTTCGGCTGCGAAGGGCCATAAATGTCGGCGTCGAGAATGCCGGCTTTCAGCCCAATGGCGGCAAAGCCGAGCGCGAGATTGCACGCGGTCGTGGACTTGCCGACGCCGCCCTTGGCGGAGGCGACCGCGATGACATGCTTGACGCCGGGGATGCCGGCCGCTCTCGTGGTCGCGCGGGCTTGCGGGTCTGGACGGGTGGCGGACACGATGTGCTCCTCACGATCCGAGCGGATCGCCTTTCTTGCCATCGCGTGCACGCAAATAATCTTCCGTCGACATCACGGGCGGCCGCTGTGGCGCGCCGTGCGGGTCAAATCCCTCGTTGACCACGGCTTCGACGCGGCAGTCCGCGCACATCTTGATGACATCGATGCGTTTGGCGTTGGCGCCCTGGAACATCCAGTGTTTTTCGCCGAGCTTGGCGAGCACGCGATCGATCGAGCTCCTGGTGCCGAAGGGCTTGCCGCAGGCGATGCAGTGGAAGGGCTCTTCCTCCTTGAGAACGCGCAACGGCGCGTTCCATGCCCCGAAATCCAGCCGCGGTTCGAGCGTGATGACCTTTTCGGGACAGGTCGCTTCGCACAGTCCGCACTGCACGCAGAGGCTTTCGGTGAAGCGCAGCATGGCGCGATCGGGATTGTCCGATAGAGCGTGGGTCGGGCAGGCCGTAACGCAGGCGTGGCAGAGCGTACAACCCTCGACATTGAGATTGACGCCGCCGAACGGCGCCCCCGGCGCCAGCGGCACGGTATCGGCAGGCGCGGGGGCGGCGAGGTGGAGTTCACGAAAGGTGGTTTCGAGCACGCTGCGTTTGCCGCCGCGCGGCACAAAGCCGGCCGGCTTTTCCGTCGCGACGCCGCGAGGCGCAGCATCCAGCATCGCGCGCAGCTGGTCCGGATCGTCGGTCTCGATGATGCGCACCAGGCCTGCGCCGAAGCCGAGCGCTGAAATAACGGTGTCCGACGTCCCGGCCGTCCGGCGTAATCCGGAAATATCGTGTTTGGGTTTGGCGCGCGTCAGGATTGCGACGGCGCTGCCGCCATAGGCAAAAACGGCGGCGATGTTCTCCGGTCCGAGCTGGGTGACCTCGTTGATCCGCAGCGGCAGCACATGCGCCGGCAGTCCGGCCCCGAACCGGGCCAGTGCGTCGATCAGGGCCTCGCCATGCTCGCCGTCATGAAACAGCACGACGGCGTTGCCGCCGCCGGCCTTGCGATAGGTCTGCAG
>Ga0310811_10002338_pt1 | contig 23696 bp, 19 predicted proteins | sample YCmetagenome_FD_207642 | JGI IMG/M metagenome (GOLD analysis project Ga0310811, IMG submission 207642) | Soil microbial communities from experimental microcosm in Duke University, North Carolina, United States - YC | ecosystem: Engineered > Artificial ecosystem > Soil microcosm > Unclassified ... | reverse complement strand
TCTACCAGATCGACGCGCTGCCGGACGGCGTGGCCGACCAGGTGGACGTGCTGGTGCGCGCGGCCGACCTGACCGCCGAGGCGATGCCCCGGCTGCGCACCATGAAGGACATGCAGGACTACTGGATCGAGGTCAACCGCCTGGAGAACCAGGCCGACCAGGTCTACCGCAGGCTGCTGGCGCACCTGTTCTCCGGCGAGTTCGACGCGATCACCGTGCTCAAGCTCAAAGAGGTCGTGGAGACCCTGGAGCAGGCGGCGGACGGCTTCGAGCACGTGGCGAACACGATCGAGACCATCGCGGTCAAGGAGTCCTGAGCCGCCGTGCTGACCTTCTGGCTCGTCGTGGTCATCATGGTGGCCCTGGGCTTCGCCTACACGAACGGCTTCCACGACTCGGCCAACGCGATCGCCACCTCGGTCTCCACCCGGGCGCTGACCCCGCGGGTCGCACTGCTGATGGCGGCCGTGATGAACCTGCTCGGCGCCTGGCTCGGCCTGGAGCTCGGCGGCGGCGTGGCCAAGGCCGTGACCAGCGGGATCATCAGCCCCCCGCCGACCGGCGCGGCCGGTCTCGTCATCGTCTTCTCGCTGCTGGCCGGCGCGATCGCGTGGAACCTGATCACCTGGCGCCTCGGCCTGCCCTCGTCGAGCACGCACGCGTTGATCGGCGGTATGGTCGGCGCCGGTCTCGCCTCGGGCCTGACCGTGAGCTGGTCCGGGGTCTGGGACAAGGTCGTGCTGCCGATGCTGGTCTCCCCGGTCGTCGGCTTCGTGCTCGCCTTCGCGCTGATGGTCGGCATCCTGTGGGCCTTCCGCCGGGCGAACCCGCGGCGGGTCACCCGCAACTTCCGAATGGCGCAGACGGTCTCGGCGGCCGGCATGGCGCTCGGCCACGGCATCCAGGACGCGCAGAAGTCGATGGGCGTGGTCATGCTCGCGCTCATCGCCGGAGGCCACGCGACGAGCGAGTCCGCGGTGCCGTGGTGGGTGCTCTGGTCCGCGGCGCTGGCGATCTCGGCCGGCACCAGCGCGGGCGGCTGGCGGATCATGCGGACCCTGGGACGCAAGGTCATCGAGCTCGACCCGCCGCGCGGCTTCGCGGCCGAGTCCGTCGCCTCGCTCGTGCTCTACTTCACCGCGTTCATCTATCCCGCGCCGGTGTCCACGACGCACATCATCACCGGCTCGATCATGGGCGTAGGCGCCACCAAGCGCCGCTCCGCGGTCCGCTGGGGCGTCGCCCAGAACATCGTGATCGCCTGGTTCCTGACCATACCGGCCGCCGCCTGCTGCGCCGCGATCGTCTACTATCCGACCCACGCAGTGTTTTAGCTTTCGCAGGCCCGCCGCGCGACCGGCTGCGGCGGGCTGACCTCAGCTTCCGAGACAGTAGTACGGTCAGCTTTCGACGGCTGGGCGCGAGTACGACAAATGCCCCGCGAACCTTCGGTTCGCGGGGCATTTCCGTTTGGCGGTGCGCTTTAGCCGAACCGTCCGGTGATGTAGTCCTCCGTCGCGCGCTGCGAGGGGTTCGCGAAGATTCGCGGGGTGTCGTCGATCTCGATCAGCTTCCCCGGCTTGCCGGTGCCCTCGATGTTGAAGAAGGCGGTGCGGTCCGACACGCGCGCGGCCTGCTGCATGTTGTGCGTCACGATGACGATCGTGTACTCGTTCTTCAGCTGCGCGATCAGGTCCTCGATGGCGAGGGTCGAGATCGGGTCGAGCGCGGAGCAGGGCTCGTCCATCAGCAGCACGTCCGGGGAGACGGCGATCGCCCGGGCGATGCACAGCCGCTGCTGCTGACCGCCGGACAGGCCCATGCCCGGCTTGTTGAGCCGGTCCTTGACCTCGTTCCACAGGTTCGCGCCGCGCAGCGACTGCTCGACGATGCCGTCCGTGTCGCTCTTGCCGCGCACGCCGTTCAGGCGCAGGCCCGCGGCCACGTTCTCGTAGATCGACATGGTCGGGAAGGGGTTCGGCCGCTGGAAGACCATGCCGATCGTTCGGCGCACCGCGACCGGGTCGATCCCCGCGCCGTAGAGGTCCACGTCGTCGAGCATGACCTTGCCCTCGACCCGCGTCCCCGGAATGACCTCGTGCATGCGGTTCAGGGTGCGCAGGACGGTGGACTTGCCGCATCCGGACGGGCCGATGAAGGCGGTCACCGTGCGCGGCTCCACGGTCAGGCTGATGTCCTCGATCGCCCGCACCGAGCCGTAGTACGCCGACAGTCCGGAGACGTCGATTCGCTTGGCCATGGTTCTCAAGTCTTCTTTCTTCAGCTTCGGAGGGCTACCGGGCGGCCGCCGGGGCCTTCCACCAGGCGATCAGACGGGCGAACAGGTTGAGCAGCATGACGATGATGATCAGGGTGAGAGCCGCGGCCCAGCCGCGGTCGATCGTGGCCTGCAGGCTGCTCTGCGACGAGTTGTACACGAACAGCGGAAGCGAGCCCTGCGGACCGTTGAAGGGGTTGCCGTTGATCGAGTCCGTGGCACCGGCCAGCAGCAGCGCCGGCGCGGTCTCACCCATGATGCGCGCGATACCGAGCATCATGCCGGTGACGATACCCGGCAGCGCAGTCGGGAGCACCACCCTGACGATCGTCCGCCACTTCGACACGCCGAGCGCGTAGGAGGCCTCGCGCAGCGCTGAGGAGACCAGGCGGAGCATCTCCTCGGTGGAGCGGATGGCGATCGGCATCATCAGAATCAGCAGCGCGAGCGAGACGGCGAAGCCGGAGGCGTGGAAGCCGAGGCCGAGGATCCAGAAGGACAGCACGAACAGCGCGGCGACGATCGAGGGCAGGCCCATCATGACGTCGACGAAGAAGGTGACGGCCTGGGCCAGCCGGCCACGGCCGTACTCCACCAGGTAGATCGCGACGAGCAGGGAGAGCGGGATGGTGATCGCCGCGGCGATGGCCACCTGCTCGAGCACGCCGAGAATCGCGTGATAGGCGCCGCCACCCGTCTGCTGCGGGCTGATGTTGCGCATCGAGTGGCTCAGGAAGTCGCCGTTCAGGCTCTTGAGTCCCTTACTGATCACCGTCCAGAGGATCGAGATCAGCGGGACGAGCGCGACCAGGAAGGCCAGGGCCATCAGGACCATGGCGGCCGAATTCTTGACCTTCCGGATGGGGCTGGGGTGCGAGAGGGACATCAGGCACCGGCCTTCCTGGTGTTGCGCCGAACGACGAGGCGGGCGGCGTAGTTGACGAGCAGAGTGAGTACGAACAGCACCATGCCGGAGGCGATCAGCGCCTGGCGGCCGGTGGTGAAGGCATCGGCGAACTGCGTCGCGATGTTCGCCGCGATGGTGTTGCCACCGGGCTGCAGGATGCGCGTGACCAGGCCGGGCACCGTGGTGAGCACCATGGCGACGGCGATCGTCTCGCCGAGCGCGCGGCCGAAGCCGAGGATCACCGCGCTGGTGACGCCGTTGCGGCCGTAGGGCAGCACGGCCAGCCGGATCATCTCCCACTTGGTGGCGCCGAGGGCGTAGGCGGCCTCGATCTGCTCCCGCGGGGTCTGCTTGTAGATCTCCCGGGCGATCGCCGCGACGATCGGCAGGATCATGATCGCGAGCACCACGCCGGCGGTGAACATCGAACTGCCGTAGGTGCCGTTGGTCTTGAACAGCGGGATCCAGCCGAGGACGTCCTCGATGATCCGGGAGACACCGCCCATGTGCGGGTCGAGGACCAGCAGGCCCCACAGGCCGTAGACCACCGAGGGCACCGCGGCGAGCAGGTCGATGATGTAGCCGAAGACCGCGGCGAGGCTGCGCGGCGCGTAGTGCGTGATGAACAGGGCGACGCCGATCGCGATGGGCGCCCCGATGAGCACGCCGATCACCGAGGTGACCAGCGTGCCCCAGGCGATCGCGGCGATGCCGAAGGTCGGCACACCGTTGGTGCTGTTGCCGTCCGGGTCCCAGGTGAAGGAGGTGAGGAAGTTGACCTTGTCCTCGCTGATCGCGTTCACCGCCTGGTAGATCAGGAAGGCGGCGATCGCGGCCATCAGAATGAGGATAAACACGGCCGCGCCGCGCGCGCTGCCGCCGAAGATCCGGTCGCCCAGACCGGCCTTCGTGGTCAGTGCCGGCCGGGCAGGCGCGGGCTTGGGCGCCTGGCCCTCCGGCTCGGCCACCGTCGGCGGGGTGTCGCTGCTCATGGGAACTTCCTCCCCTCCTACCGGGACTTCAGGCTACTAGGACAGGGAGTTGATGGTCGCGGTGTCGGCGGTCTGCACCGTGGAGGGCAGCGGGACGTAGCCGAGGCTGGTCAGCTCGCTCTGCGCGCTGTCCGACACGACGTAGTTCAGGAAGCCCTTGATCAGCGGCAGAGCGGTCGAGTCGTTCCCGGTGCCACAGGCGATCTCGTAGGTCACCAGGGTGTTCGGGTACGCGCTGGCGTTCGAGTACGTGTAGTCGAAGGCCAGCTTGGTGTCGTTGCCGGTCTTCTCGATCTTCGCCTTTGCGATGAAGTTCGACGCGTTGGCCTGGGTCAGCTTCACGAAGGAGCCCGCCGAGTTGGAGACGTTCGCGAAGGTCAGGTTGTTCTGGGTCGCGTAGGAGTACTCGGCGTAACCGATGCCGCCCGCCGTCGACTTGACCTTCGCGGCCACCGCGGAGGAGCCCTTGGCACCCTGGCCCGCCTTACCCGGCCATGCCTTGTTTGCCGCGGCGAAGCCGCCGAGGTTGTTCAGGTAGTTCGAGAAGTTGTACGAGGTGCCGGAGGTGTCCGAGCGGTAGAACGGCTGAATCTTCGTGCTCGGCAGTGTCACGCCCGGGTTGTCCTTGGCGATGGCCGCGTCGTTCCAGGTGGTGATGGTGCCGTCGAAGATCGCGGCCAGGTTCTTCGCCGAGAGGTTCAGCGAGGTGGTCACGCCCGGGACGTTGTAGATCACGGCGATGGCGCCGGCCACGGCCGGGATGTCCACCGCGCTGCCGGAGCCGCAGCGGCCGGCCGAGGTGACCTGGGCCGCCTGGGTGCTGCTCAGGGCGTAGTCGGAGCCGGCGAAGTCGACCTGCTTCTGGATGAACGAGGTGACGCCCGCTCCGGAGCCGTTCGCGTTGTAGTTGACCGTGGTGCCGGGGCACTTGGTCTGGTAGTCCTTGGTGAACTGCGAGATCGCGTTCGCCTGGGCGGTCGAGCCCGCCGCGTTCAGCGTGCCCGAGGGGCAGGACGAAGCGGCCGAGCCGGAGGCGGCGGCGCTGGTCGTCGAGCTCGACGAGGAGTTGTTGTCCGAACCACACGCGCTGAGCGCAAGAGCCGCGGCGACAGCCACGCCGGCCACAGCGCCGTATCGCTGAAACTTCACGGGGAAGTCCCTTTCGTCCTGGGACCGGCGGGGCACCGCCGGAGGTCAATGCCGATAATTGCTGACCACCCGAACGTAGGCAGATCCGGTGAATGAGTGGACCTCAGTAGGTGAACCGGAGGTGAACGCACCCGGGACATTGCTATTGGGAAGATAAAGAATCGGTCACGGAACCCCTGGCCAGGGGCTTATCGCAACCGGTGCGCGTGTTCCGTGGCGTTTTCGGAAGGTGAACAGACGGCTGGGCCCTTCGGGTGGCCGGGAGGCGGCCGACAGGGCCGTCGAACACCGTCCGCGCGCCAACCGGCGGCGCTGTGACCGGGTAACAGCGCCGCCAAGGCCCGAACGTCCGATCAGTCCGGTCCGGACCCTTTCGGGCGGCCCCGCGGCGCCCGCGGCACCCGCCGGCCCGCCTCAGCCGAGCTCGAACTCGCACCACACGGACTTGCCCTCGGCGAGCTGCCGCGAGCCCCAGGAGGCCGCCAGCGCGGCCACGATGCCGATGCCGCGGCCGTCCTCGTCGGTCACCTCGGCCAGCCGCCGCCGGGGCAGGTGGTCGTCCCCGTCGCACACGTCGACGATCAGCCGCCGGTCGGTGCGCCTCAGCCGCAGCCGCACCGGGGGACGGCCGTGAATCGCCGCGTTGGCCACCAGCTCGCTGACCGCGAGCACGCCCATGTCGCACAGGTCCTCGCCGAGGTGCCAGCTGCGCAGCACGCCGGAGGCGAAGGCGCGGGCGTGCGCGGCGATCTCGGTGCCGCCGACGAGGTCGACCGCGGCCGAGCGGAACAGCTGGGCCCGCTCGCCGTGCCACTGCGGGACGTGCACGACCAGCAGGGCCACGTCGTCGTCGTGCTCCAGCGGCAGCTGCATTCCGGCCAGCAGCTCGTCGCGCACCTGGTCGACCGGGCCGCCGCGGCGTCCGGCGACGCCGCCGATCGTGATCCCGTTGGAGCTGAGATCGAGTGCTGCCAAATCGTCTGACACCGGCTCGGCCAGCGGCGCCCGGCTGAAGACCTCGCGCAGCCGGCCGAGCTGCCCGTCGAGGTCGAACCCGCGCCGTTCGACCAGGCCGTCGGTGTAGAAGGCCAGGTAGGCGTCCACCGGGATGGGGATCGTCGACTCCTGCCACGTCCACTCGCCGGTGCCGAGCGGCGGTCCGACGGCGTCATCGAGGTCGACGACCGAGCCGTCCGAGTAGCGCAGCAGCGGCGCCGGGTGGCCGGCCGAGGCGTACGTCAGCGTCTTCTCGTCCGGGTCGTAGACCGCGTACACGCACGAGGCGAGCGCGCCGAGGTCGTAGAGCCCCGCGCGGGCCGACCCGGCGGTGTAGGCGACACCTTCGAGCTCGGCGGCGTGCCGGTCGAGGTGCAGCAGCAGTTCACCCGGAGGCAGGTTGGCCGCGGCGTACGCGCGCACGGCGGCCCGCAGCTGGCCCATGATCGCGGCGGCGTGCACTCCGCGGCCCATCACGTCGCCCATCACGAACGCGGTGCGTCCGGCGCCGAGCGGGATCACGTCGTACCAGTCGCCGCCGACCTGGAACTCGTTCGCCGCGGGCCGCCTGGTCGCCGCGAACGCCTCGGGCCCGGCCGGCCGCAGCGTCTCGCCGAGCGGGTCGGGCTCCCCGGCAGCGGGCAGGTAGCAGCCGGCGATGCGCAGCTCGTCGGGCTGGGTCAGCCGCTGGGGCAGCAGGGCGCGCTGCAGGGCCACCGCGGCGTTGCGCTGCCGCCGCTCCGCGCGCTGCAACCGGCGCATCTCGGCGGCCTGGTCGGTCGTGTCGATCAGATGCAGCAGCACGCCGCCGATCGGCTCGGCCTCCGCCGCGCGCACCGGCGAACAGGTCACCCGCAGCACGGCCGGGCGCCGGGACGGCCCGAACTCGGGCACCCGGACCTCGGGCGCGGTGAAGACGGTCCCGGTGGCGTGCACCAGGGCGAGCGCGTCGAGCAGCCCGAGCCGGGCGAGCACCGGCACGGCCTCGGCCAGCGGAACGCCGGTCAGGCCGCGGCCGGTGCCGCGGGGGTGGGCCAGGCCGAAGCCGGTGCGGAAGGCCGGATTGGCGTAGTCGAGGACGTAGTCCGGCCCCTCGACCACCGCCACGGCGCCCGGCGCGGAGTCGAACACCGCCTGCAGCGCTGCCGCGGCGTCGAGCGGCGCCGGAGCCGACTGCGGCTCGCGCGGCGACGGCAGCCGCCAGTCGTAGTCCGGCGGCGGGTAGTCGAGGGCCGTCGCGCCCTCGGGCCGGGCGGGGGTGGGCGTGTCGGACTTCCAAGACACGGGAGGTGGAGTCCTTCCTCGACTGCCGCGCTGTGGCGCGCGAAACCGCCGCGCACCAAGGGAGAACGCCGCGAATTTTCGGAGTGTCCAGTCTGCCGGAACCGCCGCGATCACACTGCGGAATCGTCCGCGCACGCATTCGAGCACACCCCTCGCCGGTCCCGCTGTCTACGTGTTGAGCTGGACCGATGCGGAGGCGGCGGGCAGCGCCGGGTAACCTGAACGGATGACGCCGCCGGCTGCTTCGCCGGCGTCAGCCGCAGCCGGGGATGGCCGCGGAGCTGCCGCTCTGACTCTCGGCGAGCTGCAGCAGACCGCACAGCGTGGTGTCGGCGACCAGCCACTTGCCGTTCTCATAGACGGCGTTGCCGGCCATCGAGTTCTCCACGACCTGGCCGTTGAGCAGGATCGAGTAGGTGACGTCGGCCTTGTCCGGGGAGGGGAAGGTCACGTCGGAGACGTTGGCCGTCACCTCGCTGACCATGGCGTTCGAGGAGAAGGCCTGCATCGCGCCGGCCATCGCCTGGCCGTTCTGCAGCAGTGCCTCCTTCTGAGCGATCGGCGTGGTCTTGGAGAAGAAGGCCGTCCAGGTCTGCTTGACCTCGCTCGCCGCGCTCGCCGAGTTGAAGGTGCCGCCGGAGGTCGCCGGCGTGGTCGAACCCGAGCTCGGGCTGGTGCTGCTGCACGCCGCCATGGTCGCCGCCGCGAGCAGCGCGACGAGGGCCGAGGCGGCGCGTCCATGACGGGCGGCACGCGCCTGCGCTGAATTTGTCCCGTTCATGAGGTGTCTCTCCCGCGTGAGACGAATCTGAAATACCATTTTCTCGCTGCTTGGAACGATTGGGGAGCGTTGCGCATGATTGATCCGCCGAGACGCCTCGCCGCCGCGCTGGCCGGTGTCGGAGCGGTGTTGTGCGTGCTCGGCTGGTACCAGATCTCCGGCCAGCCGACCGTGCCGCAGCAGCTGCCGTACCTGGCCTCCGCGACGATCCCGGGTGCTGCGCTGCTGATCGTGGGCCTGACGCTCGCCCTGCGCACCCCCTGGCGGAGGGGATCGTCCGCACCGCGCGGCGCGGCCGGATCCCGCGCTGAAGCTGCTCCGTCCGGGCGAACGGGCCTGTGGCGGGTGCCGGACGGCCGCTATCTGCACGTCGCGGACTGCCCGCTGCTCGACGGCCGGACGGACCTGCTGGCCGCGGCCGGGCCGGGCGGCGGGCCCGGAGCCCTGCGTCCCTGTCCGCTCTGCCACGCCGGCGTGGAGGACTGATGAGCGGCGGTGCCGCCGACCTGGCCGTGGCCGGGCTCGGAACGGGTGCCGTCGCGGCCTTGTCCGGGCTCGGGGTGTTGGCGACGTACCGGGTGACCGGTGTGCTGAACGTGGCCTTCGGCGCGATCGGCATGTTCGGCGCGTACCTCGAACGGGCGCTCGTCCGGGACGCGCACCTTTCGGTCTACGTGGGCGCCCTGGTCGTCGTCTGCTGCTTCGCCCCGCTGCTGGGCCTCTGTCTCGAGGCCGCGGTCTTCGGCCCCTTGCAGGCGCGTGCGGCGGACGTCGCGCAACTGCTCACAGCGGGCTTCGGCGTCACCGTGCTGCTCGTGGGCATCGCGACCGCCGTGTGGGGGACAGAGGCGCGGACCGACGCCCCCTCGCTGCTGCCCGGCGGCACGATGCGGATCGGCGGCGTCGACGTGCCCACCGCCGTACCGATCGAACTCGCGCTCGTGCTGGCCGTCGCGCTCGGCCTCGCCTGGTTCTCGCGCAGCGGGCCGGCGATCCGCGCGGTCATCGACGATCGACGGCTGGCCGAGTTCGCGGGACTGCCCGCGCGCCGGCTCTCCCGCATCGGCTGGGTGGCCGGAACGATGCTCGCGACGCTGACCGGTGTGCTGCTGGCGCCGCAGCTACGCTTCGATCCGCCGACGCTGACGCTCGTCATCTTCGAGACGCTCGGCGTGGCCATCGTGGCCCGGCTGCGCAGCGCTTCGCTCGCGATCCTGTTCGCGTTCGGCACAGCGATCATCCAGGCCGAGCTGACGGCCGTTCACCTGACCGGAGCAGCAGGATCGGTGCTCGACGCCGTGCGCTCGAACCTCTTCGTGGTGCTGCTGCTGCTCGCGACCTGGTTCACGCCGGCGTTCACCGCTCCGGTCACCGCGCGGCAACGTCCGCCGAAGAGATCGATCTCCATCGCGCCCTTCGTGCTGCTCGTCGCGCTCGGCGTGGTCTGCTGGAACCTGCGCGCCGTGGACCTGCGAACCGCACTGACCATCCCCGCGCTCGCGCTGGTCCTGCTGTCCTTCCGCGTGCTGAACAGCGCCGGACTGCTCTCACTCGGCCAGGCGGCCCTGGCCGGGATCGGCGGGTTGGCCGCCGGCTGGGCATCCGGCTGGGGCATTCTCGGCGCGCCGCTGGCAGGAGCCGCCGTCGCCGTCGTGCTCGTGCTGCCGGTGCTGCGGCAGGCCGGGCTGCACCTCGCGGTCGCCACGCTCGCCGCCGCCACCGCGCTCAGCAGCTTCCTGCTCAACCAGCCGCTGTTCACGCCGTCATCCGTCGCCCGCCCCGGCTTCGCGCAGGCGGACCGCGCATTCCTCTACTTCGAGCTCTGCCTCGTCGCCCTGGCGCTCCTGTGCCTGACCGCCCTCGTTCGCGGCCCCGGCGCGCTGCGCCTATCCGCGTTGCGGGACAGCGAGATCGCCGCACGCACGGCCGGAATCGCCGTCGATCGCGAACGCCTCGCGGTATTCGCCGGTGCCGGAGCGATGGCAGCGCTCGGCGGCGCGCTGTGGGCAGCGGGGGACCAGGTCTTCGACCCGACCGCGTTCGGGCCCGCGCAAGGCCTCATCTGGTTCGCGGCCGCCGCCGCGGTCGGCTTCGCCGACTCCACCGCGCTCATCGCCGCCGCGATCGTGATCGTCGTCGCGGACAGCTACGTCGCCGGAGCCTCGGCGATCCTCGTCGGCGCGGCCACGCTGGTGCTGCCGCGACTGCGCTGGACGGAGGTGGTCCGTCATGCGTTCGGCCCTATCGTGTGACGGCGTCCGCGTCCGATACGGCGGAATCGAAGTACTGCACGGCGTCCGATTGGCCCTGGCCTATGGAACGTTCTCCGCGCTGGTGGGCCCGAACGGCGCCGGAAAGACGACGCTGCTCGACTGGTGCGCGGGCGCCGCAACCGAGGCGTCCGCAACGGAGGGCCGCCTCCAGTTGAACGGCCGCGAGGCCACCACGTGGTCCGCCGCGCGCCGTGCGATCACCGGGCTGCGCTACGTCCCCTTCGAACGCAACGTCTTCCCCGGTCTGTCCGTGCGCGACAACCTGCGCGCGTGCGCCGCGACGAATGCCGTCTCCCGCTTCCCCGAACTCGAAGCACTGGCCGCACGGCCTGCCGCCGTGCTCTCCGGCGGCGAACGCCAACTGCTCGCAGTGGCCAGCGCATTGTTCGGCCGCAGCAGCATCCTGCTCATCGACGAACCGACGCACGGCCTGGCCCCCGCGCTCGCCGACCGCGTGCTCGAGGACCTGGCGCGTGCCGCGCGCGAAGACGGCCGGGCAGTCCTCATCGCCGAACCGCAGCCGGACCGCGTCGAGTCCTTCGCCGACTTCCTCTGGCCGCTCGACCGCGGCGCACGTCTCCCGGTGGTGGGCGCCTGAGACGACCTCCGGATCAGCTGGCGATGAAGCACGACTTGGCGACGCCGGAATCCGGATCGCCGAAGACGGCGGTGGTGCACGGCGTGCCGCCCGAGATGGTCTTACTCGTCCACTTGCCGCCTGCGCCGAAGTACACCGTCTTACTGCCGCTGAACGAACAGAGACTCGCTTCAGAACCGCAGTACGCCGTGCTCACACCGCTCGGGCCGGATACGACGGAGCCTACGTAGCAGGATCTCGTCATTCCGTAGTCCGCATCCGAAAGCCCCGGGCTGCTGCAGGTGACCGACGAGGACTCGGTCGCATAGGTGTAGATGCCGTTCGCTCCGTACGCGACGGACTTGGTGCCGGACACGGTGCAGGTCGCGCCTTCAGCCGCGCACGAGGTGTAGCCGGCCGGAGCGCCGTAGTTCCCGGGGTTGGATCCGATGGTGTATATGCCCGGCTGCACGCCGGTGAGGTAGACGTAGCCGCCGCTCGCATACGCTCCGGTGATGCCGGCGGCCGCGCTGAAGGTGCCGCCGCTCCACACGCTCCTCCCGTTCACCTCCACCACCGGATTGCTCGCTCCGAACGTCGGCACCGCGATCGTTCCGGAAGTCCCGCTCGGGGCTGTCACCCTCATGCTGAACTGGCCGACGCCGCTCTTGCCGGCCCAGTCGACGGAGATCGCACCGTGCGGCGTGGGCACGCTGCCCTCGCTCCAGCTCACATCACCCGGATTCGGCTTCACGGTCCATGTCGCGTATCCCGCCGTGGCCGGCTGAACGCCGAGCACGTACCCGGAGAGCGCCGAGACGGGGGTGGCCGACCAGCCGTGGGCCAGGCTCGTACTGCTGCCCCGGCCGGGCTGGCCGGTCGAGCCGTTGATGTTCTCCCACATCGTTCCGGTCTGGAAGCCGCTGGAGGAGATGATGTGGCCCCAGACCTGGTTCAGCAGCGTCTCGGCATCCGAGGCGTCGTTCTGGGCGAGCCGCGCGTCGAGCTCGTAGCCGGTGATGTAGGTACTGACGATATCGGCGTAGCTGCTGCCGGAGAACGGCTTCGGACCGTACGAGGTCTTCCACAGGTCGCTCTTGAGCATCGCGAGGATCTTCGAGTCGTCGGAGGCGGGGGCCACGCCGTAGAGCACGGCCAGCGAGTTGGCGTCCTGGGCGATCGTGCTCGTGTCCTGATTGCTCAGGTAGTAGAGTCCGGTGCCGCTGTTGTAGAGGTGAGCGTTGATCGCGGTCTTCAGCGCCGCCGCCTCGCCGGTGTACGTGGCTGCCTGCGAGATGGCACCGGCCGCGGTGGCCATCGTCGCTCCGTCCAGCAGGGCCTTGTAGTAAAGCATGTTGTACTCGGTGACCTCGCCGGGCTTGCCGACGTCGTAGAAGTCCCAGTCCGCGTCGTCGCTGCTGGTCGTGGTGATGAGGCCCCTCGAGTCCACCTGCGTGGCGTTCCAGGCCAGCTCTTTCTCGAGGACCGGCAGCTCCTGGTCGACGAAGGAGAGGTCACCGGAGTACAGGTAGTAGTCGGCCAGGTCGAGAACCCAGTAGATCGAGTACGAGGCCGAGTAGTACCCCGTGGTGCCGGTCTGCGTGAAGGTCCCGAGCGACCTCTGCGGAGCGAGGGCGCCGGTGACGAAGCCGCTGCTGAGCTGGTAGCTGCCGAGCGCCTCGAGCGAGTACTTCGCGTACTCGCTGTCGTCGGTCGAGTAGAAGACGGTCGGGATCTCGACGTTCATGTCCCCGGACCAGATGGACCGGTCGCGCCGGGCTCCGTCGAGAATCGACGCGTAGGAGTTCACGCCCGGCAGGGGCGAGAATTCCGAGAGCGCGGAGGACGACCCCAGGCTGTCGCTGAAGAGCGAGGAGCCCGCTGAACCCGTGACGGTGAGGTCCTTGAAGTCCGCCTCTTCACCGGGCCCCTCGCGGAAGCCGACCGAACCCGTCGCGTAGGCGGAGCCGGCAAGGGATGCCAGCCGCTTGCCGTCGAGCGAGACGGTCAGCGTCGAGCCGACGACGGTCGTGCTCACGGCGTGCCACGTACCGGCGGTCAGAGCCGAGGACAGCTTGACAGAGCCTAGCGACGTATACGTGCCCTTGTGCAGGTAGAGCTCCTGGAGCGTGTTGACCGTCCCCTTGGTGTCTGTGCTGTCGCCGAGTATGAACACGTAGCCGTCGTTCGAGTCCTGACTGCGCACGAGCCATCCGGCCTGATTGGCGACGACCTTCGCTTCGAACGAGGTCGTGTAGTCGCCCCAGGAGGAGCCGCCGGACACCAAGCCGATGTCGTCGCCGCCGACGTTGTCCGGAACCGTCTGCAGCGCGCCGCCGGTGACCGTCCACACCGAGGGCAACGACTTGGCGGGGACGGAGTCCAATTGGTTGGTGTACTCGCTGTCGTACCAGATGCTGTTGAACTCGCTGTTACTCGAATCGAACCAGCCGGAGAGCGACGAAGCCTGGGTCCGGTCGGCGGTGTAGTCGATACCGACGCTGCTCAGCGTCACAGAGCCGGTCGAGGTGAGCGTGATCTCCTCGTACCGCTCGCCACCCTGCTCGTACTGGTTGACTATCGCCCCGGCAGCCGTGACCGTGTAGTCGTCGTAACGGTGGCCGTCGCCCTCGGCCCAGGGTGCCTGCGGTTCACCCGTGGCACTGATGTACGTCTTGGATTCCGAGTACGCGGCCTGCAGGGTCGGCGATCCGCTTTCCGCGGAAACGTCGAAGTAGGGGACGCCGCCGACCTCTTTGCCGTAGTCGAGCACGATCGTCGGTGTGGCTCCGCCGGAGGCGTGCGTGAGCGTGGTGCCGCCGGCGCCGCCGCACAGCAGACCGCTCGCCCCCGAGACGGTGCCAGAGGTGCTGACCACCGACACCGGGCAGACGGACGAGGAGGTGGGTGTCTCATCGAGGGACTGCCACTGCGGCGTGGTGGGCCAGGGCGTTCCCGTCGAGATGACCCCGACGATCGGCGTCGCGGCGGAAGCCTGCGGAGCCGATGCCATGAATATGCCGAGCATCGCGGCACCGAGCACGACAGCCGTGCCCCGTCCCCGCCGCGCGGTGCGCAGGCAGAAAGTCATTCAATTCACTCCGTTGGCAATCAGCCTTCGAACCCACCAGGCTGAGCGGTCGAGCATGGGCAGCTGGCGAGACCCTACCGGCCGGAGTCGCCCTGACGCAGACCTGTGCGACCACTGTCAACGGATTGGTTATGAATCGTGACGTTGAGCGCGACAGGAGGCGTCGGATCGTGCCCCGGCAACGGCAACGGCAACGGCAACGGCAACGGCAACGGCAACGGCAACGGTGGCATCGATTCCGCCGGTGGCGGTTACCTCAGGCTTTCGACGCGATCACCGGCACGGTAAAGCAGTTCGCGTTCATGTCCGGCGTCTGCGTCACCCAGCCGCCGTGACCGCCGTTCGCCGAATCCTGCCAGCGGGCGACGTTCAGGCATGCGCGCGTCGTGGCACCCGGACGAGCGACGACGAACGACGTCGGGATCAGCAGTCCGTGCCCGTCGTACGGCTCGGTCCTATTCATGTACGCCTCGACGCACGACCGAGACACATCGGCGCCGCACGACCGGATCGCATCCGTCAGCCACTGCGCCGACGCCCATCCGTCGAGCTCCCACATGGACAGATACGGCGCGCGCGACGGGAAGTACTTCGCCATCGCCGCTCGGAACGCCGCGACCGTCGGGTACTGCGTGTCCTCGTAGTTGAGCTCGGTCGACGTCGCGTACAGGACGTTGCGACACTTCGGCGCGTTCGCATACGTGGCCAGGACCGTCTGGTCCCAGCTCTGCGGCGTCGTGACCTTCGCGATCAGGTTCACGCCCGCTTGATCCAGCGCCGTGCACAGCGCGCCGTTGCCCGACGTGTCGATCGCGTCGAAGACTATCTGCACCCCGTGCGCCTTCATGTCGGCGGCAGTGGCGGCGTAGTTCGGCAGCGCGAAGTCCAGCTGCTCGGTCACGACGTCGTACCCCTCCGCGCGCAGCCCGGCGGCCTGCATCTGCCCGTAGCGGATCGAATCGGGCTGGTTGTACTCGACGACCGCCGCGACGTGCGCGCCCAGCTTCTCCTTGAAATACGCGTAGATTTCAGTTGACGAGTAAAGCGTTCCTTCGAAGCCCACGGTCCCGTCGCGCGGCTCGGCGGAACCGTAGATCGAGTAAAGGTGCTGGTACTGGTCGTACGCCTGGTCGATGGGCTCGCCGCCGATGTCCGGCACGTCCTTGGAGCTGACGTACGACGCGCCCGCGTAATCGAAGATCGAGTTGCCCGCGAAGGCGAAGACCTGGCCCGAGTCGATCAACTGGTGCGCGCACTGGATGTTCCCGATCCCGCTACCCGCGTCGTCGCACTGATCGACCACGATCTTGCGCCCCTCGACCCCGCCCGCCGCATTCAGCGCGTCGAAGTACGCCTGCGCCCCGTACCCCGGCCCGGAGAACGCGTTCACGCCGAGCGGGCTGCTGATCGAGTCGATCATCCCGACCTTGATCTCGCTCGACGACACCCCCTCCACCAGCGCCGTCCCGCCACTCTGCGGCTGCCCGGTGAACGCACTCGCCGGCAGCCGCGTCCCGCAGCCGCCCGCAACGCCCGCGGCCAGCAGCGCCGCGACCGCCACCAGCGGCAGAGCGCGTCTCCTCACAGTCCGGCCACTTCCCCGAGATTCCTCCGCTACCCGCCTACGCCCGCTGCTTCCGCCGAACGGCCGGTCGCAGGGTCCAAACGGCGAAGCCCACCTTCACTGCCTCCCACTCTCCAAGCCGCTGATCACCGCGCGCAACCCGAACTCGAAACCCCCCTCCGGCCCCGCCGCATACTCCGCCGATGGCGACTCGACCCGCGCCCGCAGCCTCGGGAACTCCATCGCCACCGCCACCGCGTCCGCCTGATGCGCCCACGCTGACTCCTCGGCATTCCCGTCCCGCGCAAGCTTGCGGGTGAACGCCTCCCGCGTCGCCACCCGGACGCGTTGCCGAGCACGAGCGTGAACACGGCCGCCGCCGCCTGATCAGCCTCGATGCCCACGAACCCGCCCACCTCGTAGACCCCGAGCGCGTGATCGTCGTGCCGTGCCTTCCCCGGCCCGTAGATCGGGTACGCGCCGAACGCCTGGACCAGCCAGGGGTGCCGCGTGAACATCGCGTGCAGGCTCACCGCCATCCGGTACGCAGCCTCCCGCCAGCCCAATTCCTCAGCATCGGGCAGCTCCGCCTCGTGCCACGCCTCGTCCGCGGCCAACGCGATGAGCGCGTCCTTGCTGCCGACATGCCAGTAGACCGCCGTAGCCGCGGAGCGCAGCCTTCGCCCGAGGTCCCGCATGTTGAGGGCTTCCAAGCCCTCGGCGTCGAGAGGTACGACATCCCCGGCCTCGTCGCCGCCGTATGGCACGAGGGCACCGAGACCTTCGCCGCACACGGCGTCACCAACCTCGACAACCCCCAGCAGGTCGACGAGAACACCCTCTACGCCGTCGGCTCGACCTCGAAACCGTTCGCCGCCACTGCGCTCATGCACGTCGTAGCGCGCGGCGAAGTCGACCTCGACGCCCCGGTCAGGCACTACCTCCCCGAACTTCGCCTGCCGAACGAGGAGTGGACAGCTCAGATCACCGTCAAGCAACTGCTCAACCACACGGCCGGTCTCGACTGGCGCCTGATCACCGACACCGGCGACGCCGACGACGCGCTCGCCGAGTTCATCGCGCGTCTCGCCGGCCTGGAGCAGATCGGCGCCCCCGGCGGCCGCGCGTCGTACACCAGGTCGGGTTCAGCATCGTGGCGCGGATCATCGAGAAGGTGACCGGCCTAACCTTCGAGCGTGCCGTCCAGACGCTGATCCTCGAGCCGCCGGACCTGCGCAACACGTGCTACGACCTCCAAGAGGTCATGTGCCACACCGCCGCCTTCGGCCATGACGCCGAAGAGAGCGGCCGGCTGATCGTGGCCCGCGAATGGAAGGACAACCGAGCCAACAACGGCGGCGCCGGCATCGCATCGTCCGTGGCGGACCTACTTCGCTGGGCCCGCTTTCACCTGGTCGACCCCGCAATCGCGACCACCCCGGCCGCCGCCGGAGTCCTTCCCTCCCCGTACCGCGCCGCCATGCAGACCACCCCGGCCGCCGCCGGAGTCCTTCCCTCCCCGCACCGCGCCGCCATGCAGACCCCACCGTAGCCTCTGCCCTCCAGCACCCTCGGCGACGCGTTCGGCCTCTCCTGGTTCATCAAGGACATCGGCGGCGTGCGGGGACCATCAGCCACGGCGGCTCCGGCAACGGCCAGTTCGTCGAGTTCCTCTTCGTCCCCGAGCGCGATTTCGCCGTCGTCGTGACCGCCAACGCCGGCCCGCACGGCGTCCCGTGCCCGAATCTCACGGCAACTGCAGCTTGTATCCAACATGCGACGCCACAAACCCAAGCCGCTCGTAGAACCGGTGCGCGTCCACACGCGACTTATCAGTGGTCAGCTGAACCAGCGAGCACCCCTCGTCGTGCGCAAGACCGATAGCGTGCTCGATCAGCCGCTGCCCGAGCCCTGCACCCCGCTCCGACCCACGCACCCGCACGCCCTCGATGATCGCCCGCGTGCTGCCGCGCCGCGAAAGCCCGGGCACGATCGTCAGCTGCAAAGTCCCAACCACTTCATCGCCACGACAGGCCACGAGAAGGTACTGGTTGGGGTCATCCCGCAACCGCTCAAACGCGGCGACGTACGACCCCAGGTCATCCACCGTCTCCCGCGTGGCCCCCGGCGTATCGTCCGCCAACAACCCGACGATCGCGGGAACGTCGCCCTCGCCGGCCCGCCGAATCTCGACCTCTGTCATACCCACACCCTCGCACGCCCTCTCACCCTCACCCTTAAGCCCGCCCCGCCGAAGAAGACGCCGGCGCTCATCCCGCCGCGACCACCTCGGCCCGCAGGATCGAGTAGAGAACCATGTCCCGCCAGGCCCCGGCCCGGAAGCACGCCCCGCGCAGCACACCCTCCCGCGTGAAGCCGGCCCGCTCCAACGCCCGCTGCTCCGCCACGTTGGTGGCGTCCGTACTCGCCTCGATCCGGTTCACCTTGGTGGTGCCGAACAGATACTCCGCAAGCAGCCGCTGCGAGTGCTTCCCGAAGCCCTTCCCGCGCTCGGCCGTGAGCAGCATGATGCCGATGTTCCAGCACGGCGAAGCCGGCCCCTGCAGCACCTGGTGCCACTGCACCTCCCCGACGAACCGATCGTCGTCCACCGCCGCGACCGCCAAGCTCCCCGCGCCCTCGCTCAGGAACCCGCCCTCCGCCCACTGCCGCCGCACCGTCCCGGCGTTGCGGAACCCGAAGAAGTCGAGCTCCCCCGCCTCCGCGGGGTCCTCCCGAAGCCGCTCGAACAGGTCGAGGTCTTTCGAGGCGATGGGCCGCAGCCGCACGAGATCAGACATGCCGCCAGCCTAAACGCGCCCCGCCTCCTGCCCCTCGCCGCCCCTGGGCGACTCGGGCGGCAAGCAGAAACAAACGCCGGAGCCCCGGACCGCATCTCGCGGCCCGGGGCTCCGGTCGTCGATCGGGTACTGATTCAGCTCCTACGTGCCTTGGTTGCCTGCGTGTCCTACTTGGCGAGAACCTGCGCCTTCGACATGACGTGCATCAGCGGCGTCTGGCTGCCCTGGGCCGCCTTGGCCGCCACGTTCGGCGTGCTCGGCGGCGCCGCGCTCGCCAGGGGCGTCGCGAAGTAGCCGAAGAGGTCCGAGATCAGCTGCGTCGTGCCGTAGCTCTCGTTGAAGAAGTCCTGCTTGCCGTTGGACATCGTTCCGAGAGCCGAGTTCGCCACGGTCTCGCCCTTGCCGAAGTTCACGTTCGACGTGGCCGGCAGCGAGGTGAGGGGGTCGGGCGCGACGATGATGTTGCCGTTGTTCTGCGGCTGGGTCACCGTCACGTTGTACAGGGCGGACTTCAGTGCCGAGGTCGGCACCTGCACGACGTACGACATGGACGTGATCAGCCACTCGCCGGACTGCAGCGGACCGGGCAGGAAGTTGGTCCGCGTGTCGAACAGCCGAGTCGGGAACACCGGCACGAACTTCGCCGCCGCCGAGGTCGAGTAGTACCCCTCGAGGTCGACGAGCAGATCCGCGGCGCCGTTGCTGTCCAGGTAGAAGTCGATCACCCGGTTGGCCGGAACCTGGACGATCACCAGGTTCGGAACCGTGCTGCCCTTGCCGAAGTTCAGGTTGGAGATGTTCGGCACGGTCGACGAGTCCGGGTAGACCTTCAGGTCGCCGAACGAGCCCGTATTGACAGCTGTGACGTTGAACGCGACGGCGGTGGCCCCGGCCGGGACGGAGGAGGGCAGCGTGTAGCGCACGTGGCCCCACGCTGGGAGCCGTCCGCCGATGCCGCCCGTGCTGCTCCGCGTATCGATCAGCCGCTTCGGCGCGACGGGCGCGTAGCCGCTGTTCGTCGGGTCGTTGCCGGAAGTGTAGTAGCCCTCGATGTCCGCGATCAGCTGCACGGTGCCCGGGTTCTCCTGCACGTTGAACACGAGCTGGCCGTTCGGCACGAGCGCCACCGTCACCTGGTTCGCCACAGTCTGGCCCGCGCCGAAGTTGACATTGGACGTCGCGGGAACCTGCGACAGGCCGGTGGAGTACACCTTGACGTTGCCGCCCGCGGTCGCGCCGGTCACGGTGACGTTCAGCACGACGGCCTCGATCGGCCCGTGGTTCGCGCTCGTGATCGACGAGGGCAGCGGCAGGGTGACGGTGGTCATCGCCTTGATCGGACCGGTGGCGCCCTGACCCTTGCGGGTGTCCATGATTCGCTGCGGGGTCACGGCGTGGTAGCCGTCTCCGACCGTGAGCCACTGCGTAGGCGTGCTGAAGGTCTGGTCGTCATCGGTCACGGTCACCGAGACGGGGTACGTTCCCTCCCACTCCGGCTTGGTGGCACTCGAGTTTGACGAGACCGTGGCCGTGGCACCGTCACCGAAGTAGTACGTGTATGTCGCACCTGCGGCGGCGTTGCCGGAGGCGGTCAAGGTCACGTTCGTCTCACCGTTCGACTGCGCTGAGCCGGTGGACGGCGCGAGTGAGGCGGTCAGGAAGGCCGGGACCGGAGTCGGCTCGGTCGCGTTGAACCGGATGAAGCCGACCAGCGGCGGCGCCGTGGTCTGCTCGCACGTCTGCAAGAAGGTCGCGTTCAGCTGCGTCAGCGTGCCCGTCGAATCCGACGCGATCTGATAGATCGTGAACGTGCCGTAGTCGTTGTTGCAGCCGTTTCCGTTTCCGTAGAGCGACAGACCCGGCGCGCCGCTCGAATTGAAGGGAAAGCGCGTCGCCCCGGTATAGGTACCGGGAACGAGGAGCCCGCCGGTCGGGGCCGCGAGGTCCAGGGTCCAGCCACCCGCATCCACGGAGGCCACACCCTGGGTTCCGTTGACGACGACCGCCGAACCGGTGTAGTCGGCCGGCGAACCGCCCCCGATGTAGTCGCCCTGGGCACTGATGAAGGAGAACTCATCGGCGCTGGACGAGGTGGTGGTGGAGTGCGGCGGGTCGATGATCGACTGCGCGGCGGACGGCGTGGCCGGCACCGGCGTGGCCAGGGTGGCGTTGTAGCGCAGAAAGCCCACATTGTCCGGTATGGTGGCGTTCGGTCCGCAATCGAGACTGAACGTCGCGTTGACGTCCGTCGCGCTCATCTCGATGATCGTGAAGGAGCCCGTGGAGCAACTGTAGGCGCTCCCCACCGTCGCAATGAGCGAGACGCCGCTCGTGTAGGTCCCCGGAGCAAGGGCGGCCGAGGAGCTCAGGCTCAGCTCCCAGCTCGAAGTAGTTACCGTGACCGACTCCAGGTTCGAGGCCACCGACACGTTCGGCGTCGTGCTGTCGATGACGGTCCCGCCGTTGACGGAGGCGGTATTGCCGTGTGCGAGGTAGAACTCTGTTGGGGCAGTGCCAACGGAGGAATGCGGGGTTGTGGCGGCCTGAGCCACCGTCAGCGGAGCGATGCCGCCGCCGACGGCTATGGACACAGTAAGCGCGCCGAGGGCACGCAGGCGCATGGATCCCCCCAGTAAGAAATTGATGAACGCGAGATAAGCGCTCAATTGTCGCGCGCACGCCGCGAGCAGTTCAACCCGTTTGCGTGGCGCACCCGTCACAACTTTGACACGGCAGCCCGCAGCCGCCCCGTCAGCCTGCTGCCCCCGGCACGCCGTCAACCTGCCGGCTCGCCCACTGTCAGCCTGCCGCCCCGCCCGCCGTCAGTCGCTGAGCCCCCAGTCCCCGGTCCACGGTCTCCGGTCTCCGGTCTCCGGTCTCCGGTCCACGGTCCACGGTCCACGGTCCCCGGTCCCCGGTCCCCGGTCCACGGTCCACGGTCCACGGTCCACGGTCCACGAGCCGACGCGCAGCACCGTCCGGGCCCGAAGCACAGCACCTCCACGCCCGGACGGGCGACTGAAGTCATCCCTCATCACTCCGACCATGCAAGATCACCACTGCCACATGCGGCGTTTCGCTCCGCACGGGCTGAAGATAACCCGTCCCACTCCGAGGTCCCCGCTCGGTCCGGGAGCCAGCCCGATCGCTCCCTGTTCTCCGCCATACGCAGCGCCGAAGCACGCCGAATCCGTCCCGACGTGCCGGACCATGACCCCGTCCAGCGCCTCGGCAGGCTTCCGGGGAGTAGCCGGGAGGCCTCTGCGGGACCACGGGTTGGTGGCCCGCATTTGCAGGCGACTGCATATGCGGGCCACCAACCCGCGTGAAAAGAGCCCCCATCCAAACGGATGGGGGCTCCGATTACTGTGGCCAGGGGCGGGGTCGAACCGCCGACCTACCGCTTTTCAGGCGGTCGCTCGTACCAACTGAGCTACCTGGCCCCGGAACGAAGACGGGCGCCACGTTGACGTTCCAACGCAACGCCCGGTTCATACCGAGCGGTCCTGACGGGACTTGAACCCGCGACCTCCACCTTGACAGGGTGGCGAGCACTCCAACTGCTCTACAGGACCTTGAGGGTGCTGCCGTACTGCTTCTCCGACGTTCCCGCCGGTTCCGACCAGGAGATCCTAGCACGTCACCGCGCCGTACAATCTCCCTGCCGTAGCCCCTACGGGATTCGAACCCGCGCCGCCGCCTTGAAAGGGCGGTGTCCTAGGCCGCTAGACGAAGGGGCCGAGCACCCAGGTAGACCGGGTCCCGGTCTCCCCGGACGTCTGTCCGTCGGGGACGCATGAAGCATACGGGACCGGGGGTCACAGCGCCAAAACCATTTCATCCGCCCAGCTCAGCGCCCCGCGCCCGCCGCACGCCGAGCCGCCCCGAAAGCTTCGTTGAGTCACGCCCCCCAAGTTGGCTACGCTTGCCCCGGACCAATCGCCACTCGCGGTTGTGCCGGGGCGCTAGCTCAATTGGCAGAGTAGAGGACTTTTAATCCTTGGGTTGTGGGTTCGAGTCCCACGCGCCCCACCCGTGATCATGGCTTTGACGTGCCGTTTCGGCTCCCATCCTCCCAGCCGGACGGCCGTACGCGGGCGTCGGCGGGAGGGACGTGGGAGGGACTCGGAATGATCTTGGGCCGCGGTCGCTGATATTTCGCTCTGTTGGAATCGGCGGGTCAAGTCCCTTGTGGAGTGAACCCTTGGAACCCGACACCTGGATACTGGATGGCAGATCATCCAGGGGAACGAGCACCAGGTGGCACAGCACAACAGCAGCAGCAAGCGGTACCCGGCCGAGTTCAAGCGCGACGCGGTCGAGCTCGTGCGCTCCAGTCCGGACCGGACGGTGGCGGAGATCGCCGCGGAACTCGGCGTCAGCGGGCAGAGCCTGCGCAACTGGGTCGGCCAGGCCCGGATCGATGCGGGCGAGGGCCGGGGTGGCGCGTTGACCACGCCTGAACGCGAGGAGCTGCGCCGGCTGCGGCGCGAGGTCGCCGAACTGCGGAAAGAGAAGGAGATCCTGCGCAAGGCGGCCGCCTATTTCGCGGCAGAGACGACTCGGTGATCCGCTTGGCGTTTCGTTGACGAGCACCGGGACGCCTACGGCGTGAAGCGGATATGCCGGGTGCTGGAGATCGACCGGTCCTCCTACTGCGACCACCTCGTCCGGGCCGAGGCGCGAGCGGCGTAGACCTTGGCCGAGGACGAGCTCGCGGCGGAGATCGCCGAGATCCACGCCGCCTCCGGCGGGGCGTACGGCGCGATCCGCGTCACCCGAGAGTTGCGGGCCCGCGGTTAGGTGGTCAACAAGAAGCGTGTTGCGCGGATCATGAAGGAGCGCGAGATCGCCGGGATCACGCGTCGAAAGCGGAAGTCGCTGACGAAGGCGGACAAGAAGGCGCCGCCGGCGCCTGACCTGATTAGGCGCGACTTCACCGCGGTGATGCCGGGGATCCGGCTGGTGGGCGACATCACGTACCTCCCGACGTCCGAGGGCTG
>Ga0310811_10002337_pt1 | contig 23697 bp, 22 predicted proteins | sample YCmetagenome_FD_207642 | JGI IMG/M metagenome (GOLD analysis project Ga0310811, IMG submission 207642) | Soil microbial communities from experimental microcosm in Duke University, North Carolina, United States - YC | ecosystem: Engineered > Artificial ecosystem > Soil microcosm > Unclassified ... | reverse complement strand
GTGGCGTCCGACACCCCGGGACGGCCGTTGAGCGCGTAGGACACGGCGCCCTGGGAGACCCCCACTCGCCGGGCGATGTCCGCGATGGTCGGCCGCTTCACGCTCGTACCCTACCCGCCGAGGGCGAGGCGAACGTGGCCATGAGAAAGGCGGCGAGTTCGCCGGGAGCCCGCCGTACGAAGTGGTTCACGCTGTCTATCCCTTGAGTCCGGTGAAACTGATCCCGCGGACGATGTGGCGCTGGAAGACCAGGAAGAGCACGAGCGGCGGAATGATCGCGACAAGCATTCCGGCGATCACCGTGTTCTGCTCCGCGGTTTCGGCCAGCCGCGGGAGCGCGACGGCGAGCGGTTGCGCGTCGGCGTCGGAGATGGCGACCATCGGCCACAGGAAGTCCTTCCACCCTTCCATCACCGCCAGCAGCGACACCACGGCCAGAATCGGCCGGGACATCGGCATGACGATCTGCCAGAACAGCCGGATCGGCCCCGCCCCGTCGACCTGGGCGGCCTGGTACAGCTCTCTGGGCAGGGCGTCGAAGAACTGCTTCATGATCAGCACATTGAACGCGTGCGCCCCCGCGGGGAGCCACACCGCCCACGGGCTGTTCACCAGCGACAGGTCCAGCACGGTCAGGTACAGGGCCACCAGTGACACGGAGCCGGGCACGAACAGGGTCGCCAGCACCGCGCCGTAGACCAGCCGGCCGAAGCGGGGCCGCAGGACCGAGAGCGCGAACGCGCCCGCGGCGGCGACGAACAACTGGACGAACCACGAGCCGCCGACCAGGACGACGGTGTTGAGCAGATAGTGGCCGACCCGCAGATCCGTCCAGGCGGTGGACAGGTTCCCCCACTCCACCGACGACGGCCACAGCCGCAACGGATCGCGCAACAGGTCCTGGGTGGGAGACAGCGCCCCCTTGGCGGTCCACAGGATCGGCCCCAGGCCGACCAGCAGGGTGGCCAGCAGCAGGATCCCCTGGATCAGGCGCAGAGGCCGGCGCACCCAGGGCCGCCGCCGGTCGATGTCGGAGACGATGCCACGGCCGCGGTCGTCGCTCATGTGCGGCTCCATTTCCTGGTGAGGCGCAGATAGACGGCGGAGATCACACCGAGGGCGAGGGCCAGCAGCACACCGAGCGCGGCGGCCGTGCCGTAGTCGCCGTTGATGAACGCGTACCGGTAGATCAGCAGCAGAATCGTCACCGTGGAGTCCTCAGGGCCTCCGTCGGTGAGCACGAAGGGCTCGGTGAAGACCCGGAAGGTGCCGATGATCTGCAACAGCAACATGATCAGCAGCACTCCGCGCAACTGCGGCAGGGTCACGTGCCAGACGCGCCGCCAGATCGAGGCGCCGTCGATCTCCGCCGCCTCGTACAACTCGCCGGGCACCGAGGTCAGCGCGGCCAGGTAGATCAGCACGGTGGAACCCGAGGCGGCCCAGGTGGCCTCCAGCACCAGGCTGGGCATGGCGGTCGCGGTGTCCTGCAGCCACGGGAAGGGGCCCAGCCCGAACACGCCGAGGACCTGGTTGAACATGCCGAAGTCCGGGTCGTAGAACCACTTCCACATGAGCACCGCCACCACGGGCGGGATCGCCACCGGCAGGTAGACCAGCACGCGGAACAGGCCGCTGAACCTGCGCAGTTCCGACATCACTACCGACAGCAGGATCGGCAGCGGAAACCCGAAGACCAGCGCCAGCAGCACGAACCAGACCGTGTTGCGGACGGTGGTCCACAACAACGGGTCGGCCAGCAGGTTGCTGAAATTGTCCAGCCCGACCCATGTGGGCGGGTCCACCAGATTGGTGTACTGGACGCTCAACACCAGACTGCGCAGGATCGGCCACCAGGCGAAGCAGCCGAAGACCAGGACCATGGGCAGCAGGAACAGCCACCCCGCGAGGCGCGGGCGGCGCCGATGGCGGAGTGGCCGGTCAGCGGCCGGCCGCGAGGCAGGGGCGGCCAGCCCCACGTGTGGCCGCACCTGCCTCGCGCGCCGGAGCGATGTCGTCATCAGCGACACGCTCGCCTTCCGGTCGCCGCCGAGCCTCGACTCCCGGTCATCGCTCGGCTCTGTTCAGCGCGGCGGTGGCCTTCTCCTCGGCCTTGCCCAGTTCCGCGGCGGGGTCGGCGTCCTTGCGCGTCAGGATGGCCTGCTGCACGGTGTCGAGCGCCGCGTACATGTCCTGGCCCGCGACGGCCGGCTCGGTGACGAACTCCTGCGCGGCGACGCCGTCCTCGTACGGCTTGAAGTTGTCCACCGGCACGTTGGCGTGCTTGCGCTCGGCGGCCAGGACCGGGGCCGCGACCGTCGAGCCGTACGGCGACACGTAGGGGAACCCGATCGGCACCTGGTCCGCCGCCTTGGCCGCGGCCACGCTCTCCGCGAAGGCCGGGTCGTATTTCGGCTTGAGGTAGTAGAAGTCGATCCACTTCACCGCCGCGGCGCGCTGAGTCGCGGTGGCCTTGGGGCTGACCACCGCGATCTGCCCGCCGAGCAGGGTGGCGGGGGTGCCTCCCGACGGGAGGGCGGCCATGCCGAACACGTCGGGAGTGCCACCGAACTGGGTGGCGAACTCGGTGTAGGAGCTCGGGGTGGCGATCATCATGGCCACCTTGCCCGCCGCGAAGTCCTTCGCGAGGTCGCCCGCGTTGCGCAGGTGCTGGGTGCCCATCGAGTCGTCCTGCCACCGCATCGCCTTGAGCAGGTCGAGGACGTTGCGGGATTGCGGGGTGTCGAGCGTGGCGACGGTCTTGCCTCCGCTGTCCTGCTGCAGGCGCCCGCCGAAGGTGTAGCCCATGGCGGTGAAGATCCAGCCTCCGGTGTTGTTCGTGGTCGGGACGGCGAAGCCCGGCACCCCCGTCTTCCCCTGGATCGCCTTCGCCGCCGTACGGACCTCGTCCCAGGTCGTCGGTGGTTTGGCCGGATCGAGGCCCGCCTTGCCGAACAGGTCCCGGTTGTAGGCCAGGCCGAGGGCGAACTCGCTGGTGGGCAGGCCGAAGATGTGGCCGGCCTGGTCGGTGGCGGGGGCGAGGGCACGCTTGTCGAACTCGGTGGCGTGCGGCAGCTTGCCGACCTCGGTGGTGATGTCGGCGATCTGACGCCGCTTGGCCAGCCCGGCGGGCTCGGTGAGCGGGACCCTGAAGACCGTCTCCAACTGGCCACCGGCCAGACGGGTGGCGAAGGTCTTGGGGTCCCACACGGACTCGTGCGGCTCAACCTTGATGTCCGGGTTGGCCTTCTCGAACGCCGCCACCTGGTCGAGGAACTGCTGGCGTACGTTCTGCTGGGTCGTGGGCGGCAGGTCGCCGATGGTGATCAGTGTCTTGCCGCCGGAACCGGACTCGGATGAGCCGGACGAACCGGACGAGCAGCCGGCGACCGCCGCGACGATGAGCGCGCCGGCGAACAGGCCCGGCATCTGGACTCGCATGAGAGCTCCGTTCAGGGGGTGGGACCTTCTTTTGCGTGGCCGTCACTATGGGTTAACAAACTGCCATTTGTCAATGGGGTTCATGAAGCGCATCAGTAGTGGCCACCTGTCAGTCATACAGGCTATTGACGAGGATTAATGCTGGTCGTACGGTCATATCACTTATGCGCTTAAGTATCACTTCGGAGACATTGGGAGATCATGTGAGCCCGTACCGCCCGTTGGACCGCGGCTGGACTGCGAGCACCGCCTCGACCGAGCCGCCCATCGAGGGGGTGCCCGCCACCGTCCCCGGCTCCGTGCACACCGACCTGCTCGCGGCCGGTCTCATCGACGATCCCTATCTGGACGACAACGAGAGCGGGCTGGCCTGGATCGGCCGTGCGCGGTGGCGGTACGCCACCGAGTTCACGATGTCCCCGGCCGACGACGGCTGCGACCGGGCTGACCTGGTGTTCGAGGGCCTGGACACGGTCGCGACGGTGTCGGTCAACGAGATCGAGGTCGGGACCGTGGCCAACATGCACAGGACCTACCGCTTTCCGGTGCGCGAGTTGCTCCGTGACGGCCGCAACACCCTGGCCGTGCACTTCGAGTCGCCCTACCGCTACGCGGAGGACCGGAGGGCCGAGCTCGGTGAGCGTCCCGGCCCGTATCCGGAGCCATACCAGTTCATCCGCAAGATGGCCTGCAACTTCGGCTGGGACTGGGGCCCCACGCTCGTCACCGCCGGCATCTGGCGGCCCGTCGGCCTGCACACCTGGAACACCGCCCGGCTCGCCCAGGTCCGTCCCGAGGTCACTCTGAACGGCGACGACGGCCTGGTACGGGTCCACGTCATGGTGGAGCGGGCCGCCGACATCCCGCTCACGCTGACCGCCGCGGTCGCCGGAACCTCCGTGCGGGTGCCGCTGGCGCCGGGCGAGTGCGAGACCGTGCTTGAGCTGCGGGTGCGAGAGCCCGCCCGGTGGTGGCCGCGCGGGTACGGCGCGCAGGCCCTGCACCAGCTCACCGTGGTGCTCGAGGAGACCGGCGAGACCTGGCGGCGCAGGGTGGGCTTCCGCTCGATCCGGCTGGACACGACTCCGGACGCGGACGGGTCGGCCTTCACCCTCGTCGTCAACGACGTGCCGGTGTTCGTGCGCGGCGCCAACTGGATCCCCGACGACTGCTTTCCCACCCGGATCAGCCGTGAGCGCCTGGCCGAGCGCTTCGCCCAGGCATGCGACGCCCAGGTGAACCTGCTGCGCGTGTGGGGCGGCGGGCTGTACGAGAGCGACGACTTCTACGACCTGGCCGACGAGCAGGGCCTCCTGGTCTTCCAGGACTTCACGTTCGCCTGCGCCGCCTACCCGGAGGAGGAGCCGCTCTACTCCGAAGTGGCGGCCGAGGCCCGCGAGCAGGTGGTGCGTCTGGCGCCGCACCCCAGCCTGGCGCTGTGGATCGGCAACAACGAGAACTTCATGGGCTACGCCGACTGGGGCTGGCGGGAACCGCTCGCGGGTCGCACCTGGGGCGAGGCCTACTACCTGGACGTGCTCCCCCGCGTCGTCGCGGAGCTGGACCCGACGAGACCGTACTGGCCGGGCACGCCGTACTCCGGGGACACCGGCCGCCATCCCAACGCTCCCGAGCACGGCACCGTGCACATCTGGGACGTCTGGAACGACCTCGACTACACCCACTACGCGAACTGGCGGCCGCGCTTCGTCGCCGAGTTCGGATTCCAGGGCCCGCCGGCCTACGCCACCCTGCGTCGCTCGGTGACAGGGGGCCCGCTCACCGCCGACTCCTCGCACCAGAAGGCGGACGACGGCCAGGGCAAGCTCCTGCGCGGGATGGCAGGCCACCTGCCGCCTCCCGCGACGTTCGACGACTGGCATTACTACAGCCAGCTCAACCAGGCCAGGGCGGTGACCTTCGGTGTCGAGAGGTTCCGCGCGCTCATGCCGTACTGCATGGGCACGATCGTCTGGCAGCTCAACGACTGCTGGCCGGTCACCTCCTGGTCCGCCATCGACGGGGACGGGCGCCGCAAGCCCCTCTGGTACGCGCTGCGCCGCGCCTACGCCGACCGCCTGCTGACCGTGCAGGGCGGCGACCTCGTCGCGATCAATGACAGCGCGGACCCGTGGTCGGGCGAGCTGGGCCTGGTCCGGCACGGTCTCACCGGCGAGCCGCTGGCCAAGGATTCGGTGCGGGTCCTCGTGCCGCCCCGGAGCGTGGCCCGGATTCCGATGGCGCGCCCCGTGGCCACCCCCGCCGACCCGGCGGCGGAGCTGCTGGTGGCCGGCCTGGGCGACGCGCGAACGGTCCACTTCTTCGCCGAGGACACCGAGGTCGCCTTTCCCTCCGCCGACTTCGACGCCGAGGCGCGGCCGGTGGCGGACGGCTACCTCGTCACCGTCACCGCCAGGACGATCCTGCGCGACCTCGCGCTCTTCCCGGACCGGCTCGATCCGGACGCCACCGTGGACGACATGATGATCACGCTGTTGCCCGGTGAGCGAACGGTGTTCCGCGTCCGCAGCTCCCGGGACCTCGATCCCGGCGCGCTCACGTGCCCTCCGGTGCTGCGCTGCGTCAACGACACGAAGTAGGACCCATGCGACTCGACGAATACGTGGCCGAACTGGACGCCCGCTACGACGCGGACGCCCGGCTGCCCTGGTGCCATGCCACCGGCCCCGGCTACCACACCCGCGTGCCCGAAGGCGCCCGCGCGCACCAGACGAGGGAGGCGGCCGATTACGCCATCGCGCTCTTGGGGCTGGGCCGGGCCGACCGGGCCGGGGAGGTGCTGGACGCGCTGGTCGACCTGCAGGTGACCGACCCCCTCGCGGCCCACTACGGGATCTGGGGATGGTTCCTGGAGGAGCCGCCTGAGCGGATGGAACCGGCCGACTGGAACTGGGCGGACTTCATCGGGGTACGGCTGGCGCAGATCCTGGCCGTCCACGGCGAGCGGCTCGCACCCGAACTGCGGGAGCGGGTGCGCACCGCGCTGCACCACGCGGCGATGGCGATCTTCCGGCGGAACGTCGACCCCGGCTACACCAACATCGCGGTGATGGGCGCGGTGACCGCCGCCGCGGCGGCGGAGATCCTCCGTCCCGGCCCTCCGGCTTCCGATCTTCCACGGGGAGGCCCCCTCGACTCCGAACTCCTGCTGGACTTCGGCCGGCGGCGTCTGCGCGCCGTCCTCGCCCTGCACGACGAGAACGGCGGATTCACCGAGTACAACTCCCCGGCGTATGGGCGGGTGGTGCTCGAAGAGCTGGAGCGGGCCGCGCTGATCGTCGCCGACACCGGGTTCAGGGCCGTCGCGGAGCAGTTGAGGGAGCGTACGTGGGCGGCGCTCGCCGCGTGCTTCCACCCCGGGACGGGTCAGCTCGCCGGCCCGATGAGCCGCGCCTACCACGACTGGATCCAGCCGGACCTGGCCGCCTATCTGCAGGCCCAGACGGGCGCTCCGATCGTGCCTCGCAAGGAGACTTCCGGGGACGACGCCCCGGCCGCGCCGCTCCTGGTGCCGCCGCTGCCCTGCCCGCAAACCGTCGCCGAGCGGTTCCGCGCCCTCCCCACCACGCCGTTCCAAACGCACACGCGCTTCAACCCCGCGACGACCGGCACCTCCTGGTTCGCCGAGGACGCCTGCCTGGGCTCGGCCGACGAGGAGTTCGCCTGGGTCCAGCGGCGTCCCATGCTCGGATACTGGCGGACGCCCGACGACCCCGCCGTGGCCCTGCGCGCCCGGATGCTGCTCAACGGCCACGACCTCAGCGCCGCCTGGTGCCGCCAGCATCAGGACGGCCCACGCGTCCTGTCCGCCTGGTGGCTCAGCTACGACTCCGGCGACTTCCACCCGGCTCTGGACCGGCCCGCCGGGAGCGTCTTCCGCATCGACGACCTGCGGCTGAGCGTCTCCTTGCGCGGCCGCGGGGTGGAGGTGCGCGAGGTGCGCGACGGCGTGTTCGCGCTGGCCGCCGGAGACCGCCAGGCGGTGGTGCACACCGTGCCCGCGGAGTTCCTCTGCCGGACGAGGACGTGGCGGGCGGCCGAAGGCGACGGCGAGGTGCGCGTCGAGGTGGATCTGCACGCCGGGCCGTCCGCGTCGGTCGATTTCCACGAGGCCCGGCTGCGTGCCGCCTTCGCAGTGGAGCTGATCACGACGGCCACGCCGCCCCGCACGGCCGCACTGACCGGCGAGCAGGACGCGGCGGAGCTGATCCGCTGGCGCTGGGACGGTCTGGCCGTCTCCACGCCGCTCGACCCGACGCCCTTCGACAGGTAGCGGCCTCCCGGCCCGCTACGGACGTCCGCAAACCAGCGCGAGACAAAGGAGCCCCCCATGCCCGAGATATCGCGACGACACCTGCTCATCGGCGTACCGGCCCTCGCGGTGGCCGGTGTGCTTGCCGGGCGGGGAACCGCCGAGGCGGCGACCGGCCAGGCCGCCGGCACCAACCTGGTCGATCGGTACGGGCAGTACCTCCACCAGGACTGGCCGAGCAAGGTCACGTCGGACGAACAGTTGCGGCGCGAGTACGCCGAGGAGGCGGCGAAGCTCTCCGGCGTCGCCCTCGACCGGGCCGCCTACGACCGGTACGGCGGCCTGAAGAGCCTGGGACGCCATGCGGCCACCGGATACTTCCGGCTGCACAAGGTGGATGGCCGCTGGTGGTTCGTCACGCCTGACGGCCACCTGTTCTTCCTCAAGGGCGTCGACGCCTTCTCGTACGACGAATGGGGCTACGGCACCCTGTACAAGAACGCCGACGGCAGCCCGCGGGAGGTGTTCGAGGAGCTGCCGGACCCGGAACGGTTCCCGGACGCGTACGCCGTCGTCCAGCAGGGACTGCAGACGGTGAACTTCATCAAGGCCAATCTGCGGCGGAAGTACGGCGACGACTACCAGGCGAAATGGCGCGACGTCAGCAGGCGCCGCATGATCGACTGGGGCTTCAACGCCCAGGGCAAGTGGCAGCGGGATCCGTCGGTCGCGATGCCGTACATCGAACGGGCGCCGACCCCTGCCGATGTGATCACCGTGCAGTGGGGCATCGACCCCTTCGACCCGGACTTCTCCAAGAAGCTCGACCGCGCGTTCCGGGACTTCGGCATGCGGCACTACCGGAACGACCCGTGGCTGATCGGATACTTCTTCGAGAACGAGCGAGGGTGGAACAGCGACGTCGTGTCCACCGTGCTTCAGCGGGACTCCGGCCTGCCGGCGAAGCGGGCGTTCGTCCACCACCTCCGGCAGGCCTACGACGGCGACCTCGCCCGCGTCAACGCGATGCTCGGGACCGACGCCGGCTCGTTCCACGCGCTCGCGGACGTGATGATCGACATCCGCAAGGTGCCCGGCGACGATGTGAAGGCGTTCATCACCCGAGCTTCGCAGACCTACTTCAAGAAGGTCCGCGACGCGATCAGGCGCCAGGACCCGCACCACCTTTTCCTCGGTTCGTCCCTGGTGGCGACCTGGCGGACGAGCCTGGAGTGGAACGTCGGCGGGATCGATCACCTCGACGCGATCTCCTTCGACTGGTACTCCGACAGCGCCGACTATCTGAAGCAGTACGAGGCGTACGACAAGCCGATCGTGAATCTCGAGTTCTGTTTCTCCCATCCCGACCGCGGTCTCACCACGCCCAACGCCGCGATCAGCGCCACCGACATCGCGAACCGCGGCGAGAAGTTCCAGGCGTTCGTCGAGGCGCAGGCGAAGAGCCCGGTGTTCGTGGGATTCTCCTGGTTCGCGAACTACGACCAGGCGGTGACGATGAAGCCCGGCGCCACCGAGGCGTTCAACACCGGACTGGTGAATCAGCAGGACCAGCCGTACACCGAGATGACCGACATCATGCGCCGGATGAACCGGAACATCGAGGCCGTACACCTGCGCGCCTCGGCGGACCGGCCGGTTCCCGAGGTCGGGAGTCCGGCTTCCTGATCGTCCCCGCTCTCTACGGGCGCCGCGCTCACGCGGTCGCCCGTAGATGCCCGGGTGGCCGCAAGAACACCGCGAGCAGGACCGCTGCGACGACGCAGACCGCCGTGTTCAGGATCAGGGCGGTGCTGATCCCACGCAGAACGGTGTGCGCGGTCTGGCCGCCCAGTGCATGAATCCGCGCGGTGGCGACGGCCGACATGATCGGAATGCCCATCGTGATGCCCACCTGCTGGCTCATCGTCGCCAGGCCCGTGGCCAGGCCCTGCTCGTCATCGGGCAGCCCGGACGTCGCGGTGACCATGAACCCGACGATCGCGACCAGGTTGGCGATCCCGCCGACGAACGTCGCGGCCAGCAGCACGGCGACCCACCCGGGCCGGTCGCCCAGGAAGATCAGCGGGATCGTCGCGGCCGCCTGGGCGAGGAAGCCGGCGACGAGGGCGTTCTTGCCGCCGACGGCGCCGATGACCCTCGGGCCGAGGATGCCGCCGACGACGGTGCCCACACCCAGCACCGCGAAGGACAGGCCCGCGGCCAGAGGGGAGTAACCCAGAACTTTCTGCAGGTAGAGCGTCAGCAGGAACACCACGGACGTCTCGGTCGCGAAGGCCGCCAGTCCGGCCACGTTGCCCCAGCCGACGGTCCGCCGGCGCAGCACCCGCATCGGCACCAGCGGTTGCGGCACCCGCTTCTCGATCGCCCAGAACGCGACCAGCAACCCCGCGCCGGCGACGAGCGCGCCGTACGCATGCGGGCTCCCCCAGGATCTCTCCCCGGCCTGGGTCAGCCCGTACACCACCGCCGACAGCGCAAGGGTCACGGTGACCGCTCCCGGCACGTCCACCTTGGGACGCCGTTCCGGCCGGCTCTCGGCCAGGACCGCGGGAGCGAGCGCCGAAACGGCGACGGCGACCGCGACGTTGATGAAGAACGCCCACCGCCAGCTCAGCAGATCGGTGAGCACGCCACCGAGCACGGCTCCGGTCGTGAACCCCGCCGCCATCAGTGCGCCGTTCAGACCGAGCACCCTGTCCCGCACCGGGCCCTCGGGGAAGGAGGTGGTCAGCAGCGACAGCGCCGCGGGCGTGATCGCGGCGGTCGCCAGTCCCTGCGCCACCCGAGCGACGATCAGCACCCACGGCGTGCCGGCCAGGCCTCCGACGAGAGAGGCGATGCCGAGTACGGCGATGCCCACCAGAAACAGGCGGCGCCGGCCGAACAGATCGGCGATCCGCCCGAAGAAGAGCGTGAAGCCCGCGGCGCACAGTGAGAAGGCGGTCGCGATCCACTGCAGGCCGCCCAGAGAGAACCCGACGTCGGCGCCGATGGCCGGCAGGGCGACATTGAGAATGGAGAAGTCGACGGCGAGAGTGAAGCCGGCCGTCAGCAACACGGCCAAGATCAAGCGCTCTCGGCCGCCGATGCGCACGCTGCGCGGTGTGCCGTCGCCGACGCCGCCTCGGGAGGCGATGTCGCCGCCGGCGGCGGGTGGCTGATGAAGGCGGGTCATATCAGGTGATCCCTTTCAGAGCGGTGGGGACGGTCCCGCCGTCCCGCCTCAGACTCTGGAAGAGGCCGGGATCCGCGACCACACCCGGCTGAGTCGAGCACCGCGCTGCCCACCACTGCGTTGCCTAGCACTGACAGGGACAGGCACACAGGCGGCGAATGGGCACAATGGAGGGCATGAACGGAGCGGATGCGGCGGCGGGCGCTCTCGGTGAGTTCCTCCGCAGTCGCCGGGCCCGGCTGACCCCGGAGGACGCCGGCATCAGGTCCTACGGCGCCCGCCGCGTACCGGGGCTGCGCCGGGAGGAACTGGCCCAGCTCGCCGGCGTCAGCGCCACCTACTACACCCGTCTGGAGCAGGGACAGAGCGGCAACGCCTCAGAAGCCGTCATCGACGCGATCGCCCGGGCGCTCAACCTCGAGGAGGACGAGCGCACCCACCTCCACGACCTGGCACGGCCGGTCAGGACCAAGCGGCGCCGCCCCGCCCGGCCGGATGCCGCGCGGGCCGGCACCGTGCGTCTGATCAACGCGATGGCGGAGGTGCCCGCGGTCGTCATGGGCCGCCGCAGCGAGATCCTCGCCTGGAATCGTCTCGGACACGCGCTGCTGGCCGGGCACCACGACTTCGACGCCCCGAGCCGCCCGCTTGAGCGGCCCAACCTGACGCGGATGTTGTTCCTCGACGCGCACACGCGCGAGCTGTACACCCGCTGGGACGAAGAGGCCGCCCGCGCCGTCGCCTCCCTCCGGCTGATCGCCGGCCGATACCGCGACGACCGGGAGCTGGCCGAGCTCGTCGGAGAACTGACCCTCAAGAGCGACGATTTCGCCTCCCTGTGGGCCGGACACCCGGTCCACAACTGCCTGTCCGGGGTCAAGCAGTTCCACCACCCCGAGGTCGGCGACCTCGAGCTGGGGTTCGAAGTCCTCCACCTGCCCGACGACGCCGGGCACCGCATCCTGACTTACACCTCGATCCCCGGCTCACCGTCCGACGCGGCCCTCCGGCTCCTCGCCGGACACCCATGGGCCACCACGACGCCCCAGGAACCGATCTCCGCGTCCCGCAACGCGGCATCGTCGAAAACACGCGCCGACCTGCCGTGAACCATGCCGTGATCGACCGAATCCGGTGACTCGGCGGCGTCCCGTCCCCGTTATTCGATCTGCGCCGCACCGGAGCGATCACGTGATTATGGTGTACTTCGCCCTCTCCCCCGTAGACAGGAAAATCGATGAACGATTTCCTGCAGAACATCCCCCAGCCCGACGACGTCTGGAAATGGGCCATCAACGCGACGCTCGGCCCCGGCCTGGCGGTGACGGCCTTCCTCGTCTACAACCTCGTGGTCTCCTGGCTGGGCGCGCTGAAATCGACCAGGTCGGCGGCCCTGTGGCTGGCGGGAGCCGTACAGGAGGCCCGTTCGCGTCTCCGTGAGATGCCGGCGGGTCAGAAAACGATCGCCACCGTCGTGTCGGCCTTTCTCGTGGTGGTGCAACTCATGTGGCTGGCCGGTCTGCTCGTCGTCGGCAACCTGCTCACCTTCGCCTATCAGGGGTCGGGCAGGCTCTTCCTGGAATTAGAGGCACAGGACGCGCCATCGGCCGTGTCCTGGCTGAACCTGACGTCGTTCACGAAGGTGTACGTCCTGGTGGGGGCGGCGTTCCTGGTGGGCGCCTTCTTCCTCAAGGAGTCGAACGGCAACTTCCTGGCGTTCCTGATCGGCATTCCGGCGATGCCGTGGGGGATCTCGGCGGCGGTGCTGACCCTGCTGGAGGTCGTCTTCGCGACTTTCGGATGGCTCGGCACCGGGGAGTTCACACTCGACGGCAACGTCCTGTGGCACCTGGTGTTCTCTCTGACGATCGGCCTCTACCTGGCGTCGTGCATCGTCGCGGTCAGAGCCGCGAGGCGAATGGGCTCTGTCTGGCGCAGGCGCGCATGATGTGGAGTAATCGTCAATACCTGTGGATCACGCAGGTTTAGTTACTGTTTCCGGTGCGCTCCGTCGAGCGGCGTCCAGCTGGTGGCGTAGGCACCTGATCTCATCGATGAGCCGAGGAAGGCTCTCGCGGGCCGCGGCAATGAACCGAGCGTTCTCGTCCCAGCGTTCGTCGGCGATGAACGGCGATGCGCAGTCGTCCTCGTGTGCAAGCTGCTCGGCATCTGGATAGACGAAGCCTTCGACTGGTTGGCAAAGAGGCTCCGACGGTAGGTGCCGACTTCCCAGAACCGATCATCATGCACGTATATGATTCATGCATGAGTGAGAAGAAGCAGCCGATCACCATCACCCTCCCGCCAGAGCTGCGCAGCTGGGCCGAAGAGCAAGTCAATGCAGGCAAGGCCCCGTCGATCTCCGCCGTCATCAGCGAAGCCCTCTCCGAGAAGGCCACCCGCGACCGGCGCGCACGCGCTGCGTTGAAGGCCAGAGCAGCGCAGGCCGACCCCGAACGCGTGCGCCGCATGCGAGCTCACGTCGAAGCGCAAGCCGCAGCTCTCGGCTTCCGGGTGGCACCGGGTGAGTAGCCCCACCCCGTACATCATCGACACCGGCGTCCTGAGCGACATCGCACGAGGGGACGCCGACCTCATCGGACTCATGCAGGACTACGACAAGACGGGGCAACCCCTGGTCGTCCCGGTCCTGGCGGCAGTCGGCGCACTCCTCGACATGCCGACCGAAGAAGCGAGCGCCCTCCTGGCCGGCCTGACGGCGTTCGACAGCGTGGAGATCGCGCCGCTCGACGGCATCGAGCAGGCCGCGAAGATCGCTGACCTGATCGGCCGGACCGGACTCAGCCCGTGGGACGCGCACGTCGCAGCCATCGCCGATGTTGCGATCTGTCCGATCCTGACGCTCGACGCCGGGAAGTGGAACGAAGCGTCGGGCCCGCTGGAAGACCCTCTGTTCACCATCGAGATCGCCGACCCGGACCAGTAACCACCCTCGCGCACGATCTCGTCGATCAGGGAGCTGTCTCGCGTGGAGCCGTCGTCATCCACAGGTCTTGAGCATTGCTCCATGATGTGTGGTCCCCCATGTGTCCCCCGGTAGATTTCGTCGGTGAGCGGCGACACCGCTCGCCGGTGAGTCCGCAGTCGTATCGAGAGGACCTCAGTGACAGAGCCCGCCCGCTCCTGGCCACATCTGCTCGCGACACTCCTGCGCGGGCAGGACCTCACCGCGGACGACACCCGATGGGCCATGCGGCGGGTCATGGACGACGCGGCCGACCCCGCCCAACTCGCCGGATTCCTGGTCGCCCTGCGGGCCAAGGGTGAGAGCACCGCAGAGCTCCGCGGAATGCTCGACGCCCTCATGGAACGGGTCATCCCCCTCCCCGTCGACGGCGCGGACGTCGTCGACATCGTCGGTACCGGCGGCGACGGCGCCCACACCGTGAACGTGAGCACCATGGCGGCGATCGTCGTCGCCGCCGCCGGCGTGCCGGTCGTCAAGAACGGCGGGCGGTCGGTGTCCAGCAAGGCCGGCTCCGCCGACGTCCTCGAGGCCCTGGGCCTTTCGCTCGATCTCACCCCCGACGACATCACCCGTTGCCTGCGCGAGGTCGGCATCGGCTTCACCTTCGCCCCGCGATTCCACCACGGGCTGCGTCACGCCGGTCCGGTGCGCAAGGCGCTCGGCGTCCCGACCGCCATCAATTACCTGGCGCCGCTGACCAACCCCGCCAGTCCCCGTACCGCCCTTGTCGGCTGCTCCAACTCGGCCCTCGCCCCGGTCCTGGCGAGCGTCCTCGCCGAGCGGGGCGCGGGCGCCCTGGTCGTGCGCGGACAGGACGGCCTGGACGAGATCACCACCGCGGCACCCACCGACGTCTGGATCGCCGGCGGCGACGGCGTCAGGCAGGAGACGCTGGACGCCGCCGACTTCGGGCTCGCGCGCAGCGCACCGGAGGCACTCCGCGGCGGTGACGCCGCCTACAACGCCTCGGTCGTCCACCGGGTCCTGGCCGGCGAGCCGGGCGCCGCCCGCGACGCCGTCCTCGCCAACGCGGCCGGAGCCCTCGCCGCCCACCGCGGCTTCGGCGGAGGCCTCCATGACGCCTTCGCGACCGGCTTGGAAGAGGCGCGCCACGCCGTCGACAGCGGCGGCGCCACCACCACTCTGGAGAACTGGCTGAAGCTCGCATCCTCCCTGGCCGACCGGCGGCCCTGACGTCCAGGTCGGCCGGCCCGCGCATGCGCTCAGCGCTCAGGCGGGTGGTAGGCGCGGTCAGCTGACCCTCGGCCTTCTCGGCGAGTCGCCTCATGAAGGCGGGTTCGATCGTTCGACCTAGGCCGATGGACTCAGATCGTCCAGGGCCGCCGCCTGATCCGCTCCGGCCCTCGCCTGCGGATACTCGTTCGTCGTGTCAATCACGTCTATACAGCGCGTCTCGGGCGCACGGCCGTTCGTCGTCGGAATGTTCGTCGACGCGCTTGGCAGCGGGATCTACGTTCCGCTCACCTTGCTGTTCATCCACGAGGTGACCGGTCTTCCCCTGACCACGGTCGGCCTGGGGGTGACGGCGGCGGCCGTGCTGGGACTGGCCGCGAATCCGGTGGCCGGTGCGTTCATCGACCGGTTTGACGCACGCCGCGTGCTGATCGCCACCTATGTGCTCCGCGCGCTGGGCTTCGCCGCCTACCCGTTCGTGGACGGCTTCGCCGCCCTGATCGCCGTCGCCGCCGTGGTCGCGGTCGGCGACCGCGCCTATTACCCCGCCTCCGGCAGCTACATCTCAGTCCTGGCCGAGGAGGCGGCCCGGGACCGGCTGTACGCGCTCGTGGCGACCACCAGGAACGTCGCCTTCGGGCTGGGCGGCCTGATGTCGGCGGGTGCGGTGTCGCTCGCCGGCGGAACGGGGTTCATGCTCATCGCCTTGGTGAACGCGGCCAGCTTCGTCGTGGCCGCGGGGTGCTTGATCCGCTCGGGACGGCACGCGCCGGCTGAGACCGTCCCACGGCGGCGAGGAGGCTACCGGCGGGTGCTCGCGGACCGGCCGTTCATCGGCCTGGTGGCGGCCGAGCAGGCGTTCACGCTGGCGCACATGATCCTCCCGGTCGCGCTGCCGATATACGCGGTCGCGATACTCGGCGCCCCGGCCTCGCTCCTGGGCCTGCTGTACACCCTCAACACGATCCTGGTGGCCGCGGGACAACTCGCGGTGCGTCGGTGGCAGCGCAACGCCCGCCGCACGCACGCCATGGCGCTGGGCGGGGCGGTCCTGATCGTCGCGTGCGGTGCGTACGCCGCGACGGCGCTTCTTCCGCCCGTGCTGCCGCGCGTCTGCGGTCTCGTGGTGGCCACGCTCGTCTTCACCCTCGGCGAACTCATGCACACCACCCCTTCGTGGGCCCTGACGACGGCGACGGCGCCCCCCGCGCTCAGGGGCCGCTACTTGGCGATCTACCAGCAGACCTGGGCGCTGGCGGCCGTCTTCGCGCCCGCGGGCTTCTCGGTCCTGCTCGATACGGCGCCGCCGCTGTTGTGGCTGACGCTCGCCACCATGCTCGCGTCGGCCGGCCTCGGGATGCTCCACCTGTCTCGCCGCCTGCCCCCCGACGCCGTCGCCGCGCCACAAGCGTGACCCGGCACGATCCACCACCACTGAACGTGGGACGGTGGTCGCCGGCCGAGGCTCACCGCCGGCGGCCGCCGATCAGGCGTCGCCGTCCCGAACCGCTGGGCGCCTTCTCGGCTTGCGGGACCGCACACGCGGGCCGGTTGAGGATCGCCTGACCGAGTGTCAGACCGCCTCCGATCGCCAGACCGATGGCGGCGGCCTGCCCGATGGCCAGGAATCCCGGCCCGGCCTGGCCGTGGCTGAGTTGAAGCAGGCCCCGGTAGATGGTGTAACCGGGGGCCAGCGGCACGATGCCCGCGACGGTGTGCAGCAGCGCCGTGCCGTTGGTGCGCCGCGCGAAGGCATGGCCACCGAGCCCGACGACGACCGCGGCGACAGCGGTGGCCAGAGCGGACGGGAGGCTGTACTCCTGCGTGAGCACCAGGTAGACCGTCCAGCCCACCGCCCCCGCCAATCCGGCGGTGAGCATGTTCCAACGCGTCGCCTGGACGCAGAAGGCGAAGCAGACGCAGACCATCATCGCGGCCGGAATCTCCACCGCGAGTCCGGCCCAACCGTGCGGCGTCAATCCGTCCGGCTGAACCTGCGGGACGCGCAGCCCGTAACGCACCGCGGCGTACAGGACCGTTCCCACCCCGGCCACGATCGCGGCGACGACCACCGCGGTCTCCATCGCCCGCGCCGCGGCGGTGACCAGATAGCCCGCGATGGCGTCCTGCACCGCCCCGACGAACGACAGGCCGGGCAGCAACATCGCGATTCCGCCCGCGACGACGAGCGGCGCCTGGGTCGTCCCCCCGGAGAGGAAGAGCCCGGTCGCGACTGCGGTGGCGACCGCTCCGCCGAGTACCGCCTGGTGGAAGGCGGGGACACCACGGCGCGACAGCCGGCGACCGGCGCGGTCGATGAACGCGGTCACCGCGGCGGCGGCCAGGAACACCACCGGCCCGCCACCCAGCATCACGGTGAAGAACCCGCCGAGGCACGCCCACGACAGGGTGACCTGCCACGCGGGATGAGCCGGCCGCGCGGCCTCGATCTCGCCCAGGCGGGCCGAGGCCGCGGGCATGTCCATCCGCCCGCCTCTGATCTGCTCGGCGAGGCGGTGCAGGGCCTCGATGCGCGCATAACCCAGAACGGCGGCGCGGACGACCCTGATCTCGGTCAGCGGCACCGCCCGCGGACCGCTTCTGTAGGACAGGACGATCGAGCCGGAGGTGACGTCCGCCGCGCAGTTGCGCAGCCCGAGGGACTCGGCGACCTCCGTCATCGTGGCCACCACGTCGGCCGCGGGTGCTCCGCTTCTCAGTAACAACTCGCCCATGCGCAAGACGATCAGCATGATCTCACTGGCCTCCTCGCCCGCCGGCGCAGACGGCTCCCCCGCCTGCCCCGAGGCCTTCGGCCCGTCTACAACGGTCATCGGCTCACGCTCTCGTCGAAGAGCCGCTGGAGTGCCACGAATCCGCTCTCCGCGCCGTCCCTGTCACGCCGAACCCGGTGCGCTGATCGTCCTGGCGGAGCTTTGTCCAGAAGCGCCAGACGGGCGTCCCGCTTATCCGTCATTCCGCCCGCAATCGTCCCATTTGCCCATTTCTGTGCAAACCGTACCAGTGGTATATAAAGGGGCGGCTTCCCCATGCGGCGCTCGCATCGACGGGGGGATCGGTCGTCAGACCCGGGGCCAGGGCGTGCTTCCTTGCCGCCCGATCACCAAGCCGACCAGCCCAGGTCAGCACCATCAAGATCTGGCTCCGCGACCCCGTCACGTGGTCAGGGGAAAAGTCTCACCTACCCGTGCCCAGCGGGGTCTTTCACAGATTGACGGGATAGCTGAGCGACAACTCATCCGCCGGAACGCCCCGTATTCCCCAGTTCGCTTTCGGCATCTCGACAATGGTGAGCTCGATGTCATCGACGGGCAGGTCGAGGCCCGGCGCCAGCCGCTCATACACGGTACGGATCAGCTCACGCTTGGCGTCGTCGGAACGACCCGTGAAGCACAGGACCTCGATGATCAGATAGCGGTCACTTCGTTGCGGGCAGATCATGTCCTCGGGGTCGAGCAGCAGGAAGCGGTGGAACCGCTTGTCCGACGGCAGCCTCCACGCCGACTCCAGGCACTCCTGCAGCAGATCGGAGATCCTCCGCTGCTTCCCCGCCCATGCATCGCGCCGCCCATAGACCTTGATCTGAGCCATTTGCCCAGTCTGCACCGTACTGCCCGAGATGACGAACCAAGATCCAGGAAACACGACCTAGTAGTGATGTGGGCGACCGTGCCGCGGCGGGACGACGAATTCGGTCAGCTCCGCCGAACCCGCGCCGAGTTCGGCCCATGGGGATGTGATCGCCAGAGTCGCGATCGCGCCGGTGGGAAACTTGACGCGCACGCGCTCCAGGGCGTCCCCGGCGCGATCACCTGCGAGGTGAAGGATCAATTCCTGCAGGCCCGGGTCGTGCCCGACCAGAAGCAGCGTGCCGACATCACCGCCGCTCTCCGCCACGACATCGAGCAACTGCTGCAGATCCGCGCCGTACAGCCGCCGGTCGTAGGTGATGGGCGGCGAGGCGTCCAGATGAGCCGAGGCCAACTCCCACGTCTCACGGGTCCGCTGGGCGGTGGAGCAGATGACACGGTCGGGCACATGACCGTGGTCGCGCAGCCACTGCCCGGCCAGCGGCGCGTCCCGCCGCCCCCGCCCGGCCAAAGGCCGCTCATGATCGGGCACATCGGGCCAAGCGGACTTGGCATGCCGTACGAGCACCAGCGACTTGGGCGTATCGGCGGTCATGCCATCGACACTAGCCAGCAGCGCGAAGATGCTCCGCCCGAATGATGATCTCTTCCCCACATCAGACGACAAAGAAGGAGCAATCATCTGCGCCGTAGACCGCCAGGCAGGGGGCCGGCACCCAGCCTCAGGGTATGCAGCACTATGTCCCTTATGTCCTTTATGTCCGTTCGGAGGTGATGACCGCCGACGGACGAGAGGCAGGTGCACGACGAAATGAGTCGTCATCGTGCAGGGAACTCATCCGCCGCCATGATCGTCGGCGTCCGACTGCTGGCCCTGGCCACTGTCGCCGTCACACTTTCCGGGTTCGCCGCCACACCACAAGCGAACGCGAGCGCCTGGACGACCCCCCGGACCGCGCCGGCGCCCACCTTCGCGGACAAGCCCGGCCCTGTCCGGAACCACAACAGCGGGCGGCACAACCAGAACGCACCGGCCATCAACAGCCCCAACACCGTCAGGGGCGTCCAGCAGGTGAACAGCGTCAGCGGGACCACCATCACCCAGAACGGTCAGTGCAGGGGGCGACGCTGCACGATCTCCCAGAGGCTCCGGTCCTCACACGGCGGGTGGCGCTCCAGGCATGGACGTGCAGGGCGTAGGTAACCGGCCCGGCCAGCTCCTCCCCCGCGCCCGATGACCGAAGTTGCCGGATCACTGATCCAGCGGCTTCGATGAACCCCGTGTCCCGCCCGTTCTCCACGACCACACGCCGGCGTCGGCCGGCCATCCGCACGATCGCCGTCGCCACGATGATCGTGATTCTCGGCCCGCTCATGCTGACCGGCTGCACCCGATCGGCCGAGCCTCCGGCGCTGCCGCCCGCCGGCGTCTACGACCACGACGCATCGGGCGAGGGCTCGCAGGCCGTGCCGGTCCCGACCGACGGTACGGCCGGAGCACTCACTCGGCCGTTGAGGGAGGCCGGTTGGTTCTGCGCGCAAGTTCGAGCCAATGCGGACGGCCGTGCCCTGTGATGCCGGATCGGTCACCGCGACGAGGCGGACACGGTTCATCCGCAGGTGGCGCAGTTCCTGCTCGACCGCGACGACCGGCTCGCCTGGGCGTGGTTCCCACACACCGGGCAGCCGGCGAACCAAGAGGACAATCTGGTCGCCGCAGCCGCGGCACCGGCGCTGACCGCGATCTGGCCCGACGCCGGTGATCGCGCCCGGCAGGAGATCGACGACTTCGATCGCGATCTCCAAACCCAGGTGGGGCGGCAGAGCGACGAGATTCCCCGGACGGACTGGCGGGACACCCACGCGGACTACAGCTACGACGGGCTCAACGGTCTGGTCGTCACCGCCCGGGACACCTCAGTGCGGCGCTGGCCGTTCGGATCCGAGCACTACGCGACCACGATGAGCTCCGCCGTTGATGATCTTCTGGCCGGTGGCTACGACTGCTTCTATCCACCCCAGCAGAACTGCAACCGCCCCCAGTCGAACGGTTACTTCCGTGTCACCCTCCGCGGTGATCAGGTCGTCTCGGCCCAGTTCGGCATCGGCAGCATGATCGAGTCGGGGCGGCAACGACACCTGCTCAGCGAGGAGTTCCCCCACGGCCTCACCTTTCTCACCGAGGCGGTTCGCCGCCCGGTCACCGAGCGCATCGAACAGTCCCGGCGCTCCGGCACGGGCTTCGCCGGCATCGTGGCCGGAACAATCGTGATCATCGACGCGCATCGGGGCGCCGTCGGCAAAGACGATCTCGTGGCGTACTTCGACATCCAGATCGGCGCGCCGCTGGCCGCGACCCTGCCCATCTGATCGGCGTGCTCGAATCAGTCATCGCGAACCGCCGCTGGGCGTGGTCAGTTCCCGAGGCGCTTGAGGCGCTTGAGGCCGGAGAGAAATCGAGTGATCTTCCCTTGGCCGGAGGTCAGCCACTCGGCGATGTCCGCGATGACGACCGGGTCGACGTGCTGGGCCGGTTCGTATTCCGCCGGCGTGGAGGGACCTGTGCCGGGAAAGAACAGGTGGTCGTCGGCCGCGTAGACGCGGATCGTGACATCCGTCCGATGCGCGAGGCCGGCCTTCCACCGTGAGAGATCGTCCTCGACGGTCACCTGATAGTCGCGGCCCCCCTGGAGAATGAGCATGGGCTTGTCGAGCACCGCCGCGGTCGAGACCGGGTCGTAGCCGCGCAGATCCAGCCAGTAGGAGCCCGGCCACAGGCCGAGCGGCAGTTCCGCAGCCGGCGTGGAGGGAGACAGATGGCGGCTGTCGACCATCGCCGCCTGTCGTGTGATCGCCTCGACGTCCGCGTCCGTGATCAGGTTGGAATCGAGCGAGGCGAGGTAGCGGGCGACGCGGACGGCGGACCGGTGCATCGGCTGTGCGTCACCGGCCAGGATCACCAACCCGGCGACGGACGCCTCGGCGGACGCGACACGCGGGGCGACCTTGCCGCCCATGCTGTGGCCGAGGACGAAGACCCGCGCGGGGTCCACACTCGACTGGTCCTGGAGCAGACGGACGGCGGCGACCGCGTGCGGCACGTACTCGTCGGTCATCGTGAAGTCGTGCGCGTTCGCCACCTGGCCGCTGTGGGTGTGGGTCACCTTGTCGAACCGCAATACCGCCACACCACGGCTGGCCAGCCCCCACGCCAGATCCTTGAGCGGCTTGTTCGGCCCGCTGGTGGCGTCGCGGTCGAACGGCCCTCCTCCGCCGAGCAACACGATGCCCGGTCGTGGGCCGCGCCCATGCGGCAGGCTCAACGTGCCGGACACGGCAAGGGGACCCGAGCCGACGGTGACCTCGCACTCGCCGAATCTCTTCGGGGCGGCGTAGGGCGGGGGTGTCCACGACGTGGTGGCCGCGGGCGCAAGACGCAAACCGTGCAGCATGCCGACGTGGTCGACCGACATGATCATCATGAGTTCCCCGTGCTCGCAGGTCACCGGGACACTCACCCGGACCAGCCCCGCTTCGCCCGGCTCGCTCTCCGGCTCCCCGATGGCGGAAACCGATCCGTGCTTTCCCAACTCGGCCGCCCAAGCGGCCTGCAGCCTCTGAGCGGTGACGGCCGCCCGCAGTGGCTGCGCGAACAGATCCTCGATCTCTGCGAAGCGTCCGTCGCGCGCCATCTCGACGACCGCGACACCGGTCGCCGCCGGCCCGATTTCCGGTGTCATCCCCATCACATCCATTCTCATGCTTGAGAAAGGTAACACATATGAGATCGTGGGCGAATGGACACCTTGGAGCTTCTGGCCCACCCGGTGCGGCTGCGGGTGGTGCACGCGATGCGCGGAGGACGGATGCTGACGACCTCCCAGCTGTGCGCTCGGATTCCCGACGTCTCGAAGGCCACCGTCTACCGGCACGTCGACCTGCTCACCGCCGGGGGAATCCTGGAGGTGGCCGACGAGCGGCGGGTACGGGGCGCCGTGGAGCGCCGATACCGGCTGCGTCAGGACCGGGCGGTGATCGACGCCGACACGATCAAGACATTGACGCTCGACGATCATCGAGGCGGATTCGCCGCGGCGATGGCCGCCCTGCTGGCCGAGTTCAACGCCTACCTCGACCGAGACCACGCCGACCCGGCGGCAGACCTCGTCGGCTACCGGCAGCATGCGGTCTGGCTCAGCCAGGACGAACTCCTTGAGATGATCAGCGAACTGCGCGGTGCGATCGCGCCTCGGCTGGCGAACCGTCCGGCACCGGACCGCGCGCAATACCTGCTCAGCCCGATCCTGTTCCCGATCGAGGAGCCGTCCACCGGCCCTGAGACCGGCTGAGCGGCCGGATCTCGCGGGCTCGGCCGGGCTGGACTTGTGATCAAGCGGGTTCGTCTCAGGGAACCGGCTGCTGGATCATTCCGCCGAGAGGCGGATACCACGGCTCGTATTCGGGGACGTCGACGTGGGGCATGTGCTGGTGGAAGAGTTCCTCGAGGATCTCACGTTGCCCGCTCAGAGCCTCCTCCAATGGCACAGAACCGCCGGGGGTCGGGCCGATCTCCGGCATTTCCGAAGGTGTTTCCACTCCTTCGTCGGCGGCCGCGAGGCGGGCCTCTCCACCGGCCTGCACGCCGCGGAAGTACGCCTCCAGGTAGTTGTCGGCGAGGGGGGCCGGCGCCTCAGCCGTGCACATCGGCGTCTGCCAGCCGAATATGACGCCGGCCATGAACCATTCTTCTTCGGTGCGGGGCATCTCACTCATCACGAGCTCCCTGATCGTTTCATGACGTCTCTCCTCGTTTCGTTTTCGGCGGACCGCCCCTCGAATACCCCCTACCGGCCACAGAAGGAGATGCGGAAGGCAGCGCGCTCGGTCACTTGCGGCGCTGGAATACGCCGTCCTTGACCTTTACCTTATTGATCAGATACTGACCGGTTTCACGCCGGACGATTTTCAGCGCAGAGAACTTGGTCGGCAGTTT
>Ga0310811_10002336_pt1 | contig 23701 bp, 25 predicted proteins | sample YCmetagenome_FD_207642 | JGI IMG/M metagenome (GOLD analysis project Ga0310811, IMG submission 207642) | Soil microbial communities from experimental microcosm in Duke University, North Carolina, United States - YC | ecosystem: Engineered > Artificial ecosystem > Soil microcosm > Unclassified ... | reverse complement strand
GCCGGAAACTGATTCCTGAAATCGTCCGTGTGGCACCCGATGCGATCTTGCTAATGGTGACCAATCCGGTCGACGTGCTGACCTATGTTGCACTGAAGATCAGCGGTTTGGAAAGCCGGCGGGTCCTTGGGAGTGGCACAGTATTGGACAGTTCGCGCTTTCGGTTCCTCGTGGCGCAACATTGCCACGTCGCCGTACAGAACGTACATGCATATATTGCCGGCGAGCACGGAGACAGTGAAATCCCGCTATGGTCGAGCGCAAGCATAGGAAACGTCCCATTGGACCAATGGGTCTTCCCGAACCGCATGACCGCACCCCAGCGTACGGCAATTTTCGAGAACGTACGGACATCGGCCGATCAGGTCATCGCAGGCAAGGGTGCCACCAACTACGCCATCGGCCTCGCAGTGAGCAGTATTCTCCAGGCGATCCTGTGGGACGAAGGGCGGGTATTGCCTGTCAGTTCGCTTCTGACTAAATACCGCGGCCTTGATGACGTTTGTCTCTCGGTGCCGGCAATCGTGAACCGGCGCGGCGTGGAATACCCTCTGCCCGTACCCTTGAGTGCCGAGGAAGAGCAAGGATTGAAGAAGAGCGCCGAAGCAACACGAAGCGTAGTCCGCAGGCTGGGGTTCTGAGAAGAGAGGAGAGTCGTCCTCGACACTCTCGCCGCACACAAAATCGACGGAGTGCGCCAGTTGGTTGAAAGCTGCGGTGCACAGCTGCTCTATCTGCCGCCCTAATGCAGTCCGACCGGGATTGTTGAGGAAGATGCTCGTTCTGGCTTGGTTCGGCTGATCATCGCCGTTAGCGTGCAAATGGGTCCGCGGCTGGTGCAGGATTAGTGGATGGCGGATCGCTCGCTGGGAAGGAGTCTGCAATCGTTTTATCGAGCATCTTTTCGCGAACTTGTAATGAGTCTTGTTCATCGATCGCACGATCCTCAGGATCACGCAGTTCGGAGTTAGAGGATTCGTAAATTCGCTTCATCGTGACGACCTCCCCAATGGGTTGTGAATCGATCAGCCAGCCCGCTCTGTTCGTAACCCCACGATGGAGATGGCGCCGAGGTGCTCTTTATACTTGCCGAAGATTCTCCGGATCGCTAGGATCCTGCGGCGAAGCACCGCGTCCTTTAGAACATTGCACGCTATCCTCAGGCATCGGAGGATGCCTTCATCCTGCAACATGCGTCGCGGTTCCAGAAGATCGAGAGCTGCTTCACCGCACCAGATCACATTGAACCCCTCTTGCTCGAGCAGTTGCTTCCATTCGCTCGAACAAAGCGGCTGTACACCGACATGAATCTCCTTGGACATCTCCGCTTGGATTTCTTGTCGCAAGGCCTCCGGTATTCCGTCGGGCCGGAAACACAGCTCATGAATCCCGTACCGCCCGCCCGGAGCCAGAAGGCGCCCTGCTTCAAAAAGGATACGCTTTTTCTGTTCAGGAGCTTGCATGCTCAGCATTGCCTCTCCGTAAACCACGCTTGCACATGCATTGGGAAGTCCCGAACGTTCTGCCTGGGTGGCAACGATCCGCGCCGCTTCCCTAGGGAAAAGCGATTTGAGGCGCGCTGCCGCGGCCCTGTCGCGCTCCACTCCCCAATATTGAACCGGGTTCCTGCGCAGAACCATTCGGGCCGTGACACCCATTCCCGGAGCGAATTCAACGACACGATCTTCGGAAGAGATCGATAGAGCATCGATCATCCGCCGCGTGAGTGCGAGTCCCCCTGGACGCAGGACGCGTTTTCCCGCCCGCGCCAACAGCCAGTGTCCCTGCATCTTTTCGAGGCGCTGCCCGACTCCGGGCAATTGCGTACTCTCGCACTGATCGCCGCATGCATCAACTATTCTCGTCATAATCTGCCCCTTACGCGTCAAAGCCACCTCGAGAATTCGTCCGAAGGTTCAATGACCGGCGCGATCTCATCGCACGCACTCACGGCCCTGTGCAATCGCGCGATTGAATCGCTGTACGTAGCTCTCGTCTTCAGAGAAGATCCCGCGCAACGCGAATGTAGTCATGCTTGCCTCCGGACAGCGAACTCCTCGGGCGGCTACGCAATCGTGCTTCCCAACCGCGGTCACGGCGCAGCCAAGGGGCTTGACCACCGACATAAATGCATCAGCGACGTCCGCAACCAGATCCTCCTGTACCACGGCGCGTGAGGCCAACTCATGAATCAAGCGTGGAATCTTCGAAACGCCAACGATCCGACCGCCGGGAACATACCCAAGGTGAATCCTGCCGCCGTAAATCAGTAAGTGATGTGGGCAAAGGGAGAAAAACTCTACATCGGAGACGACAATCAATTCCCGATTGCGAGAAGGAAACGTCTTCAGAATCTCTGCAGGCTTCGCGCGGTATCCCCGGGTGAACTCGCGATAGAAGCGCGCGACGCGCTTGGGCGTATCGCGAAAGTGTTCGGATTGGGTCTCCAGACCAAGCTCTTTGAGCAGCATGGCGATGATGTCTTGCAGTCGGTCTGGCTGCTGCGCTCCTTTGATGCCATTCGGGACATTGAGCCTGGTGCCGATCCGAGAAAGCGCTAAAGCTTCGATTCCTGCAAATTCTGTCACATGAGGCCCGTTTCCATTCGCTATGCCGCTGCCTTCCATCTCGCCTCCCAGTTCTGAACCATCTCTGAACCACACACTTCAGTCACTCACTTCTTCAGCTTCTCGCTCGGAGAAGACATGGGCAATGAACCGGCCATACTGCATCCGGTCACATTTGTCATATGGGCCTGCGGTCGAGCTAGGCGGCAGAATCGAGAACGAGAAGTTGGGTTGCGGGGGATGTCGGTCGTTGTGCTTGGCTTGTTTTGGAAATCCAGTTGACCTCGAGCGAGTCGCCGGTCTACTCGCGCTTGGGGGCAGCATAGATCCTTTGGGGCGGCCGGAGCAGTCCTGGTCAGAATCTTGGGGTCTACCGCCCTTGCCGCATCCATTTTTTACGAGATTGGCCTATTCTGGAGCGGGACGATCCTTGCGATCACCAGCCGACCGTTGGCCCGCAGAAAGATTTAGCACTGGGAGGGACTCCGGCCGGCCAGGCGCCCTGCTGAACGGCAGACTGGCACAGAGGAAGGACAAATGAATTCTCAATCAAAGGTTCGTATTGAAACCGACAGCATGGGTGAGATTGCTGTACCCGCAAATCATTATTGGGGAGCACAGACCGAGCGATCGCTGCATCATTTCGCGATTGGTGAAGATCGCATGCCGCCGGAGCTGATTCGTGCTTTTGCCATCCTGAAGAAGGCAGCGGCCCTGGTGAACTACAATCTCGGCAAACTTCCGCGCAACAAGGTGGATCCGATCGTGCAAGTAGCCGATGAAGTGATCGCGGGCAAACTTGATAGCGAATTTCCTCTGCGCATCTGGCAAACCGGTTCCGGCACTCAGACCAATATGAACGTGAACGAAGTGATCGCGAACCGCGCCATCGAGTTGGCCGGCGGAGAGATCGGAAGCAAGAAGCCGATTCATCCCAATGACCACGTAAACATGTCGCAATCTTCGAACGACACCTTTCCGACTGCGATGTATATTGCCGCGGCGACAGGGGTCAGTGAGCGGCTGCTTCCAACGTTGCGGCGTTTGCACGAAGCGATTGCGGCCAAGGCCGGAGAGTTCAATGATATCGTCAAGATCGGGCGTACGCATCTCCAGGATGCAACCCCGCTTACATTAGGCCAGGAGATGGGCGGCTGGGCCAGCCTGCTCGAGCGCGATATTGCCCGTGTCGAGACTGCACTCGATGGCCTCTACGATCTTGCAATCGGCGGAACGGCAGTAGGAACGGGGCTGAATACACATCCGGAGTTTGCGGAACGAACCGCGGCGAAAATTGCCGAGTTGACAGGTTTACCGTTCCGCTCACATCCCAACAAGTTTGCCGCGCTTTCGGCGCACGATGAGTTGGTGTTTGCGAGTGGGGCGCTGGAAACACTTGCCGCATCGCTGATGAAGATTGCGAACGATATTCGGTGGCTCGGTTCGGGCCCGCGCTGTGGACTCGGCGAATTGTTTCTGCCGGAGAACGAGCCGGGCAGTTCCATCATGCCCGGAAAGGTAAATCCCACGCAATGCGAGGCCATCACTATGGTTGCTGTCCAGGTCCATGGCAATCACGCCGCCATCGCGTTTGCCGGAAGCCAGGGCAACTTCGAGCTTAACGTTTTCAAGCCCGTGATGATTCACAACTTTCTGCACTCAGTGCGCCTTCTCAGCGACGCATGCCGCAGCTTCACGGAATTCTGTGTTGAGGGGATCAAGGCCAATCGAAAGCGTATCGAGGAGAACGTAGAAAACAGCCTGATGCTCGTAACTGCATTGAATCAGCACATTGGTTACGACAAGGCTGCAAAACTGGCGAAGGCCGCACACCAGAAGGGTATTTCGTTGCGCGACGCGAATCGCGAACTCGGCTTTTTAACGGAGGAAGAGTTTGATAGGTATCTGCGGCCCGAGAAGATGATTGCTCCGTCAGAAGAAAGCTGAGCAGCCACTCTTTAGAGCAGTGCACGGACTAATCGTCCGGCCGCTCCGTTACAATTTTTCCTTCCACTCCAGGTAATGTGGATTTTCTTCCGCCCGCAGCTTCGCCTTCGAGCAGTGTTTCCAGTGAGGAATACGCGTAAATTGTCGGCGCGTGGTTCTGCATCAATCCGCCGGTATCGGCGGTCGGGCCATAGTTGCTATGCAGATCGCGTTCCAGCATCCGCAATAACGCCATCAGTTGGCCGCGATGGTGGGAAGTATGGGCAATCCGGCGAGTCATGACCCAAGCACGGGAGCGCGCAACATCGAAGAACTTCGTTTCTGCCTCCCACCACGACTCCTCTTTCGATTGCAGCACTTGAAGCCGCTTTGTGCTGTCCTCCGCGAAACGCCGAATGAAGTTGAGTCGGGTCTCCGGGTTCGGCAGGGGCGGCGCACCTACATCGATTCCCAGCATGTTGATGAACCACGTATTTTCGCTCACGCATTGGTGGACCAAATGCTCGTGAACGCTACGCCCACGCTTGTCCTTGCGGGAGGGCCTCACCGCCAAGTCCTGGTCTGTGAACTCGCTCCAGACACTCAACACTTTCAGGCGTTCGGTATCGTATGTGTCAACCAGAAAGTCGTATCGCATGGATTCTCCGATGAACGGTGAAGCCGAAGGTAAGATCAATGGCTCCCATCGTCCTCCTGAAAAAGAATGTGTCGAGTCCCATGATGCATTCAAAATGCATTCAGCTGTATTTTTCGTGCATCAATGCGTTCTTCACTTTCGAGCTCGCCCGGGTCACCTGGATTCCTTGGGGACAGGCTTCGATGCAGTTGAAGATAGTGCGACCGCGGCACGCACCATCTCGCGATCCCACGACATCGAGACGCGGTTAGGAAAATTTGAGAATGAAGGCCGTTTTGTCATCGATTTCGTCCTCCCGCCCTTTCCCACGCAGTTCAACGTCTCGCATTGCAGCATAATTGAGGACAGCGTTGCAAATGTCCTTCGCCGACTGCTGCGAACACGATCCGATGATCTCTTCAATCCTACGCCGTTCCTTTTCGTCGCTGCCGTCGAAAAGGCCGTCAGTATAAAGGAAGAGGATGTCCCCCTTTCCCATAAGCGTAATCTCAGCCATGTCGGAAGAACGGATCCGGCTCTTGCGAAGTTTTACCGGAATGTAGCGGTTGCGGTCCGGATGATCCTCCGGGATCTCAAGTCCTAGAGCAAGAAACTGTGCCATGCGAGCCTTGCCGATTTCCATAAATCGTTGATACTTGGCCGAAAAGACCAGCGGGGGAGGATGGCCGAAGTTCACGAAGCGGAAATGCCCGTCTGGCCGAATCTCCCCGTAGAGCAATGTGGCAATTTCACGCGCCTCTGTGTCCATGGCTCGCCCCAAAGCATTCCTCGCCGTCGCCGACTGCGCCAACCTCAGGTTGAGCTGCTCGAAAAGTACCGGCGCGGTCGTCCCGCTCCGATCAAGCTCGGAAAGCAAGAAGGCGTGCAAGGTGTCATGCACAGTTGATGCAATTTTGGCTGCAATGATGCCGTGGCCCTGTGCGTCTACCAGCAGAATGCCGGCGGAAGTGAGTAGTTCGCGCAGATTCACTGCGATCCTCAGTTGTTCAGAACTCTTTGCCTTTCGGTATTCAAGTGCGTCCGCCTCAGCGTAACCGGCTTGGGAAGCAAGCCAGCGGACGTGCATATCAACCTCATTTCGGGGTGAGGTTTCCGAAGAAAGAGCTTCAAGATATTGCTTGGCAAGGCGTTTGGCCAGCGCGATGCGCGCCTCAATGTTGTAGCGCTGCTCGAAATTGATGTACTCGAAAAGATCTCCTCCGACCGTGGCAATGGGGATCGTATTTCCATACATGTCGATACCGGGCAAGTGCGGGATCGCGCCTTCGACGGGCATGAGCCTCTGGTGAAGATATTCGTCGATTGTCAGAGGCACGGGATGGTTAATCGTGGCCGATGACACAGTGTGTTCCTCCTCGGATCGCGGTTACGATTTCTCTGCCTTATCCAATCGACCAGTGACCTTCAACCAGAAAGAGCCATCGGACATCTACCTTTCCTTTCGATTCGAGAAGAAGGTTGGCCATCTTCTCCTTGGCCCAGTGCATAGTCTCGACCATCGAGAAAGTGTCGCGTTCAATCGGTTTTTCGACGTGCAGCAGCTTGATTGTGGCATCGAAGCGACGCGCCATCCTTAAGGTGAAGCTGGCGGCGCCGGTGCTTCGTTTAGAAAAATCTACCGACCCCACGATGTTTGAAATCAGCGGCGCAGCAGCTTTGCTGAGGTTGTTCGTCTCATTTTCGTGAATCATCAACTTGAGTGCCCCCTCCGTTGCCGATGTCACCTCCAGGCGTAAAACTCAGCGCGATGTATTCAGGTTGGCTCAGAGTGAGCAACCGTACAATGGTACGTTCATAACTTGTCCGAGGATGACCGTAACCGGATACCGTGGAAGAGAACTGGGGTCATTTGGTTGACGCGTTTGTCCTTGCATTGCGCAGGGAGAATCGTCGCCACCAGAAGCTCAAAGGGGGTCCGGTACACGAGTGCGCAGTGCGCATTCGGAAAAGTCGGTCCAGCGCGGTAAATATTCGCTTCTGCGAGCGGCTGATGTATAGTCGCCTAGCGCCATGGTGGCCGATTTTCGTGAGACTAACTCGTTAGGGGGCCTGTAGACGCTTTTTTAAACCTGTTTTCGAGTAGGCATAGGCGATGTGGACTGAGATACGATGAGCGTTACTTACTTGCGGGCTGCGCTGGTCGGTTCATTCGTGAACTCCACCTCTTCGGAGGCGAGGTATTTCTGTATTTCACCTAGCACGTTTCGAAACATGGAATGCGTGAGCCGTCCAGTTTGAGTGTTGTGCTGACTGGGGTGATAAGAACAGAAAAGACGCGGTAGAGGAGAAGGAAGTTCATAAACGGCGCCATGATGAAACGGCATCTGCTTTCTCGGTGGGAGCGGGGCTTTCTGGCGCGCAGACCGAAGATAAACATCAAATGCGAGGCGGCCTAAAACCAGTACCGCCTTTGTGTACTGCAGCAACTCCAATTCACGTTGGAGAAATGGTAGACACTTGCGGACTTCCATCGGTGTCGGCTTGTTCTGAGGCGGCGCCCAACGTACAACGGTCGTGATGTAACAGTTTCTCAACTTCAACCCGTCGTTTCGGTCCAGGGATTTGGGCTGATTGGCAAACCCGGCCTCATAGAGTGCGCGGAAAAGGAAGTCGCCGGAACGGTCTCCGGTGAAAACCCTTCCAGTCCGGTTTCCTCCGTGCGCCGCTGGGGCCAGTCCGATGATGACCAACTGCGCCCTGGGATCGCCGAAGCTGGGGACCGCCTTTCCCCAATATCGCTCGTTCGAAAACATTGCACGCTTGCGCTGCGCTACGAGTCGACAATATTGAATGAGTCTGGGGCATGCCTCGGATTCCAGAATCTCCTTCTGCAATTCCCTCAAGCCCCGAACTCCCGGAATGCGGTTATTCATCATCGGCCCCATCCGAGTGCAAAATAGAACCAATGACTTGCGAAGGGAAGAATCCGGGGCCAGATGAGGCGACGCCTGCCGAAGTGGAATTCATGAGGCACGCACTGCGGCTAGCCCGGGTCGCGCGGGAGCGAGGCGATACCCCTGTGGGCTCGGTCGTGGTGTATGACGGGCACATCATCGGAGAGGGGATCGAGGCCGTGCGGGCGGACAAGGACCTCACGGCGCATGCCGAGGTGAGAGCGGTGCAGGAAGCCTCAACGAGTCTGAATACCTTAGATCTAGCCGGATGTACCTTGTTGACGACTGTTGAACCTTGCTTCATGTGCTCCTTCGTGATTCGTGGCGCTCATATTTCAAGGGTGATCATCGGCAGAGCGGTACCGTACATTGGGGGTTACAGCTCAAACTACCCCATTCTTACTGCCCCGAACATTCCGGGCTGGTCGCAGCCCCCATTCGTAGTAACCGGCGTCCTCGAAGGGGAATGTAGCGCATTGTTCCAGTAACTGGAGGTGCCGGCTGAAATCTCCAGGTACATCCGGCCTCAATCCTTGTAAGTAAGGACGCGCCCCCAGAGGCTCTTCGTGCCCCAGATGCCCGATCGCAGACACTCCAGTTGAACGATCTGGCTATGATCGACAAACAGGTTGACCTCTGGACCATAATTCTTCACGTACCATCCAAACACCTCCGGATCCGCGGCCTCGAACATTACCTTTTCGAGCCCAAGAGTTCCGATGATCTTCGCCACCGCATCCGTCCGCCAAGTCTTTACATTTTCCGTAATCCCTTCGGACTCGATCATGATCATGTATGCCCCGGCATCGACGAAACGGCGAGCTTGCTGAATCGCCCATTCGACATCGCGCGTTCCTTCGGCTTCAAGTTCAGCGGCCGAGGTCGCGCCGCCGGAGCCAAACTGGATTCCGACCTCCGGCTTAGCCTTGAGCCCGGCTTTTTGCACCTTCTCGACCAGTCTCAACCAGTCGTCCGCAGGGATGGTGATGAAGCCGCTCGAAACCTCAATGATGTCGAACCCCAGTTTTTTGCACTCCTCGATGTACTTCGCCACGGCCTGAGCGCCCTGAGTCAGTACGTATTCAATAAATCCGCCGGTTGAAACCAGGACGTCATAACGGTGCGCCAGTTCGTTCAGCTCCATTACTGCCTGAGCAGGCATGAGCGAGAAGGATCCGGCGGCATACTTAAGGTTATCTACGTAGCTCCCCATGGTCTCCAGGATGTCTTCGAGGTATCGCTTTCCCATGGGCGTATAGTACGGTCCTCGAATTTCCGTGACCCCAAGTTTCCGCGGCTTACTTTGTCGCTGGTTCATGCGAATAAATGCAAAAGCTCGTTCTGCCATAAATCAATTCCTCCTTCCGGCACGCGCGAGCAGCCCGGTGAGTTCTCGCACGCCGATACTCTCGATATTGGAGATGGCGCTCACGATTTCGTGACGCAATTCCGGACCGGTAAATGGCGTTGCCAGGCGCTCAAACTTCGCGACAACAGCATCCCAAGGCATCGGGCGCGTGTAAAAACCCTCGTAATCCTTCTTTTCGTACATCAGTGTTCGCCCGCCCCTGAGGACAATTCGAATCCGGGCAGGCATTTCGTTTGGAAATGTCCGGCTGAATGCGTCGTCAGCATGCACGTGGACTTTCCTTAACAGAGTCTGGACATCAGAGCGAACAATTCGCTCTGGTGAATACTGCGCAGGTCCGATATCACCATCCAGCAGTGCCACAGCTATCATGTAGGGCAAGCTGTGATCGGCCTGTTCCTTTGTCTGGACTCGATGCTTGTCGCCCTCCTCTCCTCCGCCGATGATGTTGAAGGCCACATCAAACACGCTGAGTTCTATGTGATCGATGTCCTCGATCTCAAACTTTTCCCTCGCACGTAATTCCAGGATGCACTCAAGGCTAGTCTGCGAATGGATTTCTGCGTTGAACTTCTTCAGAATGGTTCGCTCAATGACCGTGAGGTCTTCGCCCTGCCAATCGATCTTGAAGGGCCCCGAGATCGCCTCTTTGAATCCTTTATTGCCCTCAAAAACTTCTAACGGGCCCGTGATTCCACGCCGCGCCAGAAATGCGGCGTGCGTGGCGCTGAAAGCCGTATTCGGGTAGGCCAAGCCTTTCCAATGAGAAAGTTTTCCGGTACGCGTAACCCGCAGAGCGTTAAAGGCTGTGCCGCTGATGGCGATGGCGTGCGCTGTTTGCCGGCCGTCGAGTCCGAGACTTCTGGCTACGCCGGCGGCCGCTGCGTAAGCGCCCTGCGTCACATGATCGAAGCCTTTGCTGCGCACCGGCGCCACTTCGGAAAGGCGGCACTGCACCTGGTAAGCCACGGCCATTGCGGTCAGGAAATCTTTGCCATCTCGGCCGGCATATTCGCTTGTGGCCAGGATCGCGCCGAGGTTGTCGCTGGGGTGACAGGTTTCGCCTTTCGCAAGGAAGCTGTCATTGAAATCCAGGTAGCGAATCAGGGCGCTGTTGTAAAACGCGGCCCGGTCTGGAGCCGTTCGTCCGCCGCCAATCAACGTGGCCAGTGGCGCGCCGCCGAATTCATCTACGTGCGCGCGGAGCAACTTGATGGGCTCACCGTCGAGGGCGCCAATGGCGCAGCCCAAAGAATCAAGAACGTGAGATTTGAGTGCCTGGCGGGAGTGCGGGGAGATCCCCTCATACGAAACGTTTGTGACGAATACCCCGAGTTGTTCAACTTCCGTCATCTTCTTCGGGCCAACTCCGTGCGGAGAAGTAAGAAATCCGTATCACCGAAAAGATGTAGAAACTCACCCGTAAACATTCTGGTAGAGCGCGGCAGGTTAGGCAATGGGACGGTTGTTATTGCGAATGAAACGAAAATACCCGTGATTGCTTTGGACCGGTCCGAGGATTTCTCCCTTCGCGCTTGTCTTGCCGAGGGAGTTCCAGGCCAGGAAATTCTCCTGCATATCCCATGCGGATCCCCAAGACCTGCCGTGGACATGAGTGCCTGTGCTTCGTTGCCACTTCTGCCAGGAGCGGCTGAACATTAAAAACAGTGGCCAATAGATGTTTCTCCTCCGATTGCAAGCTCCTTCAGGGGGGTGCAACACCAACAATCTCGCTGGTACAAATTACCAGGCCACTCCCATACTCCGTTCTCTATTCCGAAGGTGTGCTCATCTGGTCTTCAACAAGTAATAAAGGTCGTTCCAACACAGCTCCTTCCTGAAGTCCTCAAGGCACGTTCGGTTATCTATCGATAAGAACTCAATGCCGGCGATCTCGGCAAAATCCGCCAGATGTTCCAAGCTTAACGCCTGACTCAAGCCGGTGTGATGCGAGCCTCCAGCATATATCCATGCAGTCGCAGCTGTTTCCAGGTTAGGCTGCGGAACCCACACTGCTCGTGCGACTGGGAGTTTGGGAAGTGGCTCAGTCGGCGGGACAATTTCCACTTCGTTTGCGATGATGCGAAATCGGCTTCCAAGATCGATCAGGCATGCGTTTACGGCAGGTCCGCTTCTTGCGGTGAAAACCAAACGTACCGGATCGGCCTTTTTTCCGATTGACAGCGGGTGGATCTCGAGAGAAGGCATGCGTTCGGCGATGGATGGGCAAACTTCAAGCATGTGAGCACCGAGCACCTTCGATGGCTGGCCGAAATCATACGTGTAATCCTCCATGAACGATGTGCCGCCTTCGAGGCCCGCACTCATCACTTTCATTGCACGAACCAGAGCGGCCGTCTTCCAGTCGCCTTCGGCGCCAAAACCATACCCTTTTGACATTAACCTTTGAACAGCGATACCAGGTAGTTGAGTCAGGCCGTGCAGGTCTTCGAAGGTGTCGGTAAAAGCGTTGAAGCCACCATCTTCAAGGAAGGCTGTAAGTCCAAGCTCGATCTTTGAGGCCTCTCGCAAAGCCAACCGGCACTTTCCATCTGCGCGAAGCACCGGATCCACCTCATACATCCCTTCGTATTCCGCGACTAGTCTGTCGATCTCATGTTCCGAGACTTCTGCGACACGATCCGCCAGGTCGCCCACCCCATAACCCGCCACCGAATATCCGAGTCGGAGCTGAGCTTCCACTTTGTCGCCTTCGGTCACTGCGACGTTGCGCATGTTGTCCCCGAAACGGGCGATCTTCAGGCCTTGTGCGTCGTGCCAGGCAACCGCTGCGCGAGCCCAAGTCGCAAGCTGCTTTTGGACCGCGTCGTTCTGCCAAAAGCCCGCGATCACCTTTCTGTGAAGGCCCATGCGCGTGGCGATGTATCCGAACTCCCGGTCCCCATGCGCCGACTGATTCAGGTTCATAAATTCCATGTCGATCGTGGACCATGGCAGCTCACGATTGAACTGGGTGTGGAGGTGCGCAAAGGGTTTGTGCAAACCGCTGAGGCCTGCGATCCACATTCGCGCCGGGGAGAACGTATGCATCCAAGCGATCAGGCCGATACAGTTTGTATCACGATTTGCTTCTAGGCAGAGTTCGGCAATGCTATCAGCCGATACCATGACGGGCTTCGGAACGATCTTCACCGGCATCGACGGCGCTTGGGACAGATTGTGTGCGATCTGCTCGGAATGCTCCTGGACAGTCACAAGCGCGTCTTTGCCATAGAGATTCTGGCTCCCGGCAACGAACCACAATTCGAGTTGAGAAAGGTTTGGCATCACGGACTCCGATTTCTCTTAACCACTCAGTTTCATATTCGCCTGCTTGAGGAAGCAAAACGGGAAAGGATTGCGGATTGGAGTATCCGATCCTGCAAATTTATCCCCCGAATCGCTCTATCCACGCCAATACGCTGACGCGCTCAAGCTTTTAGTTTCCCTTTCAAGGGGAGAAAGGATAATCAAACTGCTATACCATCGTGCCTGATAGTTGTCACCGCCCTTGCCGTGCACCTGCGGGATAGAATAAAGTGCATCGGTTTACGTTTGAAGCGCACACGATCTTTCGACAACCACTTCTTCCAATGCTTGGTGACGAAGCGCAACGTGAATCGACTCATGTTCCAATCCTATTCCTAAGCTACTTTCTCGGCAGGTGGCGCTTTAGAAACTCCTGGAGCGCAACGGCATTGTTGTGCTCCGTGTCATGCGAACTGTAGATCAGGGTTACTGTTCCGCGGCGTGCGGCCTCCGTGATTGGGTGCCAGGCAAGGGAATTCGCCTCAAGTTCCGTAAAGTAGCGCCGCCGGAATTCGTCCCATTTGGCTGGATCGTGGCTGAACCATTTGCGCAGTGCCGTACTGGGACCAGCATCTTTGAGCCAACCGTCGAGAGGCAGCGAGTCCTTTCTCACTCCGCGAGGCCATAACCGCTCAATCAGAAATCGAGTTCCGTCCGACCGGTCCGCCTCGTCATAAACTCTTTTGATTTTGATCACGATCATCCTTTCTCAGCGACCTTCCGCTGTCAGAATCACTTTACCGAGAACTAGCGCTGGTCGATCCTGCGGTTCGCCACTGAACGTGCCGGGATCGCTGCCGGAAAGGAAAATGCTACGGGCTGGAACTCGAGCTACTTACTCGCTACTCTCGATTTCTTGCATGCTTCTTCCTCCATCGCGACCGCGCGCGGGAATAGAAAATCGTTTTCGCATTCAATATGTCGCTGCATGTCGCGGTCAAATGCCGCTAATGCCTCGTACAGCTTCGAATAGCTGTCGCACGCGTCATGGGGTGGCGTGTAGTGATTGCTGAGTTTCCGAATCTGACTAAGTTCATCGTCAGTTTTGACGTGTTCGAGAACCATCATCCGAATCGGGTTCTCCACCGTTCCAAATGGAGGCCAGCTTACGGAAGCATCCTGGGCGACCTCTGCCTCGACCTTGGCTATGTAAGGAAAGAGCGTCTGTTCCTCTTTGAGCAGGTGCATCAAAAGGTCTCGGCTCATTTGAAAAAAGAGATCGTGAATGCGCTTTAACTCAGGATGACTTTTCCCCTGCTTGTCGATCGCTTCTTTCGAGAGCAGCGCGATCCGGGCAGCCTCCCCGCGACAGAAAGCGTGGTGCGTCTGGACAATGTGATCCATCAGGCTTGCCAGCGATTGGTCGCTCCAATCCTTGCTCGACTGGCTTGAATCTGTGTTCATTAAAATCTCCTCCCGCAATTATTGGCCCGGGTCAGCCGGCGGCTCGATGGGTTGGCGATGCCGAGAGCCAAGAAACGCCAGCAGGGCGGACAACTGATCCGATGTCATGTTGTTGCGATATGACGGCATATTCGTCGCTCCGCTGTAAATGCGTGTTGTGATTTGTGCCGGCGTCAAAGTATCGCCCGAGTACGTGAGGTCCGGTCCGCGGATGCCACCGTACCCGGACACCTGATGACAATACTCGCACCCTTTATCGTGAAATACACGGGCACCGTCGGCAATCGGCCCGCTGGTTACGCCTACAACCTGGGCAGGCAGCGGAGGCGCCTCCATTCGGGGAGACCACGGCGCTATTTTGCCAACCTCGCCGTAGTACGCAATCATGAACAGAATCGCTGCCACAATGACGAACGACCATGGACGCCGCAGCGGACTGCGCTGACCTTTGCGAGCCACAAAAGGAAGCAGAATCAGCGCAACTCCGAAGATTGCTGGCCCCCAGACCATCACCAGAGCTTCCGACCATTTCGGAATGAGGGAGAGAATCGCGTAATACCAGAAGAAATACCACTCCGGTCGAGGCGTAGCTTCGACGATGGTTGGGTCAGGTGGCTTGCCCAACAGGGGAGGCCCGACCACAATCGCGAGCCCCACAACGGTCAGCACTACCAAGAATCCGAATACCACATCGCGCCAGGCGGCGTCCGGCCAGAAGGGCTCTCCCTCGCGGGCGAGGAGGGCATTGAACCAGGGACGATAAGTCTTAGGATCGACTGGGCGATCGGCGGATGGAGGCTCGGAGATTCCATTGTGGACGACGAGGTAGAGATGGAATCCGACAACGAGAAAAATAAGACCGGGAAAGAGAAAGACGTGGGCGACGAAAAACCGGCTTAAGGTGGCACCGCCTACCGTGTCTCCCGCGAGAATGAAGTGCCCGAGCCAATTGCCAATGATCGGGGCCCGCCCCGCCTGCTCGGCAGCGATGAGCACTGACCAGAAGCCCGTTTGATCCCAGCGCAGCAGTTGTCCCGTGAAGACCATCGCGAGTGTCAGCAGCAATAGGAAGACGCCACTCAGCCAGTTCATCTGGCGCGGATACTTGTAGGAGGCCATCAGATACACACGAATCGTATGCAGTCCGATGAGGATAATCATTGCCGAGGCGCCGAAATAGTGAAGGCCTCGTACGATCCGCCCGATGGGAGCACCGGTAATGAATTGCAGGGTGGTGTAGGCCTGGCCTGAGGACGGGACATAGCCGCTCGCGAGCGCGATCCCGGTCACGACCTGAATGAGAAAGGCGATCAGGGTTGCGCTGCCCAGTACGTAGAACCATGCAGATTTATGGGCCTTGGGGACAGGGTGATCTAATAGCGGATCAACTATTTTCGAAACGCCGGTCAGGTCATCGAACCAGAGCCATGCCCGCGTGAACAATCGCATGTGGATTCCTCCGGATTAGGCAATCGGGACTGGCGTCGTCAAAACTTGAACGGAGTCGTTGTCGATACGCACCGGGTAGCGATTAAGGGGTTTTGGCGGAGGGCCCGAGGCGACCTGCCCGTCGGCATAAAAAACCCCGCCATGACACGGGCACATAAAAAGATCGGCGTCAGCCAGCCAACGCACAGGGCAGCCGAGATGAGTACAGATGGTCGAAAATGCGACGAATTCCCGCTCGTCCACACGGCGCAGCCAGGCTGTTGTTTGCGCGGTCACCCCGGCCCAGGGAAGTGGTGACGGGTCCTCGAAGGCCACGTTCACAGTTGAACCGATCTTGAAGTCATCGAGCGAGCCCACAGTCCGCCACATCTGAGGTGATTTCCTCAGGCCCAACAAGAATGCGACACTGGGCAAAGCTATCAGGGCAGCGCCGATTGAGCTCAAGGTAACGCTGAGGCGAACGAGAAATTTCCGTCGGTTGATTTGCTTTGTTGGAGCCTCCGATGGGGGATGCTCAATCATTTTGCGACCTCCTTCGTGTACGAATCCGTCTTTTCTTTCCGCCGATTCCAGATTACGACTTGGTAGGGGCGCCAGAGGTACTGCAGCGGGAGCATGACTAGATGGACCAGACGGCTGAATGGAAACAAGAGAATTAGAAGGAACCCTACGACAAAATGCAGTTTTACAAAAGCGGGAAGCGATACCACCGTCGTCAGTTCCGGCCGAAACATGGCCAGCGACCAGAACCACGGAACAGCAGTATGTAAGTACCACAACCCTCCCCAACGATCAAACATGGCAATTGCAATGCCGCTTCCTATCTGAACCAGAAGCACCAAGAGAATCACGCCGTCCATGTATGTGGTCGCCGCCTGAACAAGCGATTTCGGAGCCAACCGGCGAATGATCAGCACAACCAATCCGAATAGCGTGTACAGGCCCAGAGCCATTCCGGTCACTTCGAGAACCAGGCGACGAGTCTGGTCTCCGAGGAGCCACGCGGCGGGGCCCGGCAAAAAAGCTCCCAGCAAATGCGCCAGAAGGATGAGCACGAGTCCATAGTGAAAAGGTACCGATCCCCAGAACAGTTTCCGCTTCTCAAGAATTTCGGAGGAAAGGCTGGAATAGGTGTAGGGTCGACGCAAGCGACGATAAATACCGACACCGATGGCCAAGGTGAGCGCGAGATACGGGAACGCGATAAAGAGAAAATTATCCATGCCGGCCTCTCCGGGCGGAATTTCTATGCCATCAGGCGTCCACCGCTTCGGCGGACGCGGCCAGTATTTCGTGCTGTTGCTGCAGCAGTCTCAGGAGAGCTCGCAATGCGTGCTCATACAGGTTTCCGCTGTCTTTCAGAACCTCAGCCATCCGCGTAACCGCAGGCAGAAGGCAATCCTCGATCACCGCTGAGCGTTCTTCCTCCGCCAGATCCAGGTAATTCAGGATCAAAGTAATGTGATCGGGCAACTCGACTCCGAGCGCCATGCCGCGAGCTTCCATTCGACCTTTCAACTCCGCCAGAAAAACGCCACGTCTTGCATCGTCGCCGAACAGGTGATAGCCGAGGTTCGGTGTGCAATCGGGCCGCAGGTCGAATGCCGCGGTGTAGACCTCCTGGAGCTGGCTAAGCGTTTTCTGCGCGACCGCAGCCTGAAAATCGAGCAGATGTGCCTGTGCCTCCGGGGTCTCCAGTGCGAGCTCGGCGGCGCAGTCGTCTAGCAGTCCTGTGATCGGAGCCTGCGGATAGTCAAGAATAACGGCAAACGCTGAATAAATGGTCACGCTTTACAACCCCCGTGTTGGCCAGATGAGTTCGCCAAATCCGCGATGCTCTTGAAAGTCTTGTGTATCCACTCCCATCTCAATAGCTTGCTCGCGCAGGAACGGCGGAACAACCATCCGCTCGTCCGCTCCCGCGATTGCTGTCAGATGGTAGATGCCTTCCACGTCCTCGGGTGTTAACCCGGCTTCCTTGAGCGCCTGGACCGCAGTTTCCATCGAAATGTCGCCAACGCTTTCCGCGCGCTTATAAATGCGCACTCCCAACAGTTTGCGATAGACCGCGACGACCTCCGCTTCATCGCCGGCGGTAAACAAGCTTGCCATGTAACGGATGGGCAGCCGCGCGCTTTCAAGCGAACTGAAGAAGTCTGAGTCCATCTCGTAATAGCCCTCCTGGCTCAGCGTGGCAGTGACTGGAAGCAGTGGCGGAATATAGAACAGCATGGGCAGCGTTCGCCATTCCGGGTGTAGAGGCAGGGCCATTCGCCACTGCTTTACATACTTGTATATCGGGGATTTCTGAGCGGATTCAATGATCTTCAAGTCGACGCCACACTCGAGCGCCTGACGAATCACTTCCGGATCGAACGGATTCAGAATGAGGTCTCTTTGCGCTTCCACCAGCTCAGCCTCGGGCTTCGAGGCAGTTTCCTCAATCCGATCCGCATCGTAGAGAACGACTCCGAGATAGCGAATCTTTCCCACGCAGGTGTGCATGCACGCCGGGGGTTCGCCCATCTCCATGCGCGGATAGCAGAGGATGCACTTCTCCGCTTTTCCACTGTTCCAGTTAAAATAGACCTTCTTATAAGGGCAGCCGGAGATGCACATGCGCCAACCCTGGCATTTTTCCTGACTCACCAGCACGATGCCGTCTTCGCCGCGCTTGTAGATTGCTCCCGACGGGCATGCGGCGACGCAACTCGGGTTCAAGCAGTGATTGCACATGCGCGGAAGGTAAAAATACACCAATTGCTGGAGCTCGAAAAATCGCCGCCGCTCCTCCTCAGTTAAGGATTTAAGGTTCGGATCATTTGCAGCATAAATTTCTGAGCCGCCCATGGAATCGTCCCAGTTCGGACCGGCCTCGATCTCCATGTCCTCGCCCGTGATCATCGATATCGGCCGCGCAACCGGCTGATCGTCACCAGGCGGCGCATCGATCAGATCGTGGTAGCGGTAAGTAAAAGGGTGATAGTAATCGTCCAGAGTAGGCAGGCGCGGATTATACGAAATGTTGATGAGTTCGCTCTTCTTGCTGCCCAGCCGCAGGCGAAGTTTGCCGTCTTCGAGCACCCAGCCGCCGTTATATAGCTCCTGGTCTTCGTAAAGGGTGGGATAGCCGGTTCCCGGCTTGGTTTCAACGTTGTTCCACCACATGTACTCTGTGCCCGGCCGATCAGTCCAGAGATTCTTGCAAGCCAGGCTGCACGTGTGGCATCCGATGCACTTATCGAGATGAAAGACCATCGAAACCTGAGCGCGGATGTTCATGCGGACTCCTTCATTGCCGCTCTGTTCATGCGGGATCCTCTTACCACTGTGGCTTGCCTTCAAGCTTGTGAACAATGACGTAGGTATCGCGATCCGTGCCCGGCGGACCGTAGTCATTAAAGCGATAGCAATTGTGCGCGTATCCTCCAGCCATCAGCACGGGTTTCAGGCGCATACGGGTCAGGCTGTTGGTTCCCCCGGGACGCCGATTCTTGCGCATCGGAGACTTGGGGAAAGAAATGGTTCGTTCTGGGGCATGGTAGAAAATGCAGATTCCTCGCGGAATGCGGGCGCTGACCACCGCGCGCGTCACGGCCACACCGTTGTCGTTGTAGGCTTCCACCCAATCGTTGTCGAGAACGCCAATCTCGGCAGCATCCTTGTCATTCAGCCAGAATGGCTCGACTCCTCGTGACAAGGTCAGCATCCGCAGGTCATCGTAGTAGGTGGAGTGAATATGCCATTTTCCATGAGGCGTGATGCAGGCTAGAGTGATGGATCTTCCGATCGACTTGCTCTCGACAATGTTGAACGTATCCTCGAGGGAGATACGCGGCTTGAAAGTGGGGCACGCCTCGCCGAACGCCCGATAGGCTTCATGGTCTTGATAGAGTTGCTGACGCCCGGTGAGCGTCCGCCACGGTACGAGCCGCTCGATGTTGGTGACAAACCCGCTGTAGGCGCGGCCGTCATTCACAATACCGGACCAGCAGGGACTGGTCAGAATCCGGCGCGGTTGCCTGGCCAGGTCGCTGAAGCTGTAGTGGACCGAGCGTTGACCTTCCGCCAGATCTGCCAGCGGCAATCCCACATGGCGCTCTCGGTCTTTGAACCCGCGATAGGCGACCTCTCCGTTCGACTCGGGCGCAAAGAAAAGCACCGCGTCGGCGGCATACTTCGCATCCTCGAGGGAAGGATAGCTACGGCCGCCCCACTCATAAGAAGGCACGAGCTTGGCGAATTCATCATACAAATCCGCCACCTTCATCTCAATTCCGTGATCCTCCACTCCATGTTCTTTGATTCCCGGGCCGAGCGAATTGAAATGATGCGCCAGATTGACATAATCGCGCTCAACGACAGTGAAGTGCGGCATGGTCTTGCCCGGAATCGGCTCGCATTCCCCTTTGGTCCAATCGCGCACTTCCGGCTGAGCAATCTCATCGGGTGTATCGTGCAACAGTGGAGTCGCTACGAGATCCTTGAACGGCTCCGGGAAATGCTTTTTGGCCAACTCGCTCGTTTTCGCTGCGAGTGCGCGGAAGATGTCCCAGTCGCTCCTCGATTCCCAGCAGGGGGGCACCGCCGCACCCAACGGGTGGAAGTAAGAGTGCAGATCGGTGGTGTTGAGGTCGTTCTTCTCGTACCAACTCGCGGATGGCAGAATGATGTCGGAGTAGAGCGCCGAAGTGTCCATCCGGAAGTTTAAATCGACTACCAAGTCCATCTTGCCCTGCGTTGAAGCCTCCCGCCATTGCACCTCCTGGACAGATTCCTGCGCTGTCTCCTTGGCAATTTCGTTGGAATGCGTGCCCAGATAATGGCGAAGAAAGTATTCATGTCCCTTGGCGCTGGTGTGGAGGGCGTTGGCACGCCAGATTAGCCATACGCGAGGCCAATTCTCGGGCAGATCCGGCTCTTCGACTGAGAAGCGCGTTCTGCCTGTACGGAGTTGGTCCACCAGCCAATCCGAGATTTCTTGGGTCGTGTGCGCGCCCGCTTCTCCGGCCTCATCTACCAGGTGAATCGGGTTGCGATTGAATTGCGGGTAGAAAGGCAGCCAACCCATGCGCACCGCGTCCACCTGCAAGTCCATGCAGTGCTCACGTGCGAAGCGGCCGCTGGCAGGGTGATAATCGGCGTGGGTTTTTTCATAGCGCCACTGGTTACTGTGGACGTAGTGGAAGGAAGGGCCGTTTTGCAGGCGTGGAGGACGGATCCAGTCGAGAGCCATCGCAATACTGCTCCACGAGGCCATGGGCGTGATCTTCTCCTGGCCCGTGTAATGGTTCAGCCCGCCGCCGTTCACCCCCACGCACCCGCACAGGATCAGAGCGGAAATCCCCGAGCGGTAATGCAGGTTATTGTGATACCAGTGATTGACGCCCGAGCCAATGATGATGGTGCATTTACCGCTGGTCTTCTCCGCCGTAACAGCGAACTCACGCGCCAACTGAATGACCGTCTTCCGCCCGACTCCAGTGAATTTCTCCTGCCATGCCGGGGTGTAGGCGATCTCGTCGTCTTCGTAGTTGGCCGGGTAATCTCCGGGAAGTCCGCGCGGTACGCCGTACTGGGCCATCAGCAGATCTAGTCCTGTGGTGACTGCAACAGGCCCGTCGATGGTTTCGATGTGGCGGACGGGCACGCTCCGCCGAAACGTGCGCCCACCACCGAAGTCCATGAAGGAGACTTCGAGTTCTTCTTCGCGATGATCGATCAGGCTGAGTTGAGGATCGATAGGTGAGCCATCCTGACCGTCCTTCATCTCGAGATTCCACTGACCTTCCTGCTTTTGCCAGCGAAATCCGACGGAGCCTTGGGGCATGCGCGCATCGCCGCTCCGGCTGTCGAATACGAGGAACTTCCACTCACCATTGTCGGTATCGCGATAGCGGGCAATTCGGTTTGCACGAACAAACCTTCCCGGGACATTGCCTTCTTCGGTCTTTTCGATCTCGATCAAAAACGGTGTATCGGAGTAGCGCTTAAGATAGTCGATGAAATAGGGAACCTGTCGCTCCACATAGAACTCTTGGAGGATGACGTGATTGACGGCCATCCAGAATGCCCCATCCATGCCGGCGTTGACCGGCACCCACCAGTCAGCCTGTTTGGAAACATCGCTGAAATCCGGCGATAGGACCACCAACTTCGCACCGTGGTGGCGCGCCTCGATCGCGAAATGCGCGTCGGGCGTACGGGTCATATTCAGATTGCTTCCGGTGACCACAATGTACTTGCTGTTGAACCAATCCGCACTCTCGGCAACGTCCGTTTTTTCGCCCCATGTCTCCGGCGAGGCTGGCGGGAAATCAGCGTACAAGTCGTAAAAGCTGAGCAGCACCCCGCCGAATAGCTGCAGAAAGCGCGAGCCGGCAGCGTAGCTGAGCATGGACATGGCGGGAATAGGAGAAAATCCGACCACTCGATCCGGGCCATACTTTTTTGCGGTGTAAAGCATCGAAGCGACGATAATCTCTAAACACGTGTCCCAAGTTGCACGGCGGAATCCACCTTTGCCGCGAGCAGTCTGGTAGCTGTGTCGCTTTTCTTCATTCTCCACAATTGACGCCCACGCCTCCACCGGATCGGCGTGTTTGGCCCGCGCGCTCTCCCAAAAGTCCATGAGTACGCCGCGCAGATAGGGGTACTTGATCCGCAGAGGGCTGTAAACGTACCAGGAAAATACAATGCCTCGTTGACATCCGCGAGGCTCATATAGGGGTAGCGCGCTTTCGAGCTTGGGGTAATCGATCGCCTGCATCTCCCAGGTGACGATGCCGTTCTTTACGTAGATATTCCACGAGCAGCCGCCAGTGCAGTTCACTCCATGAGTACTGCGCACTACCGTGTCGTGCTGCCAGCGGTTGCGGTAGAACTCTTCCCACTGCCGCATCTTCGGGTTGACGATGTCTTTGATCCAGCTCAAGATCGCACTCCTTTTCCTGTGGCTCTGGCGACGAGGGCCCGCCGCACCGACAGCACACGTTTTCTCCAGAAGAATGCAGTGAGAGCGACAAAAATAACACCCAGAACGAACGCTGCAAGAATCAGAATCTGGGTTGTCCACTGCGCCTGTGGTTTGGCTTCAGCGGCTGTGGCCCTGAAATACGCCACCACGTCCGCCTGCTCTTGTGGGGCCAGTTGGTGCTCGCGGTAAACAGGAATCATAGTCGGGAAGTATAGAGTCTGCAGTGCCGCTTGGGTTCCCGCCGGACCAAGCTTCTCGTAGGTATGTGTTAGCTCGGGTCCCAGCGTCCCTCCATTCGGAAAGGGGAGTCCGGCAATGCTGTGGCAGGAAATACAGGCAGGGCCTCGATTAAGGAAATGAGTTCTTCCGATGAACAACGACTCACCACGAGAAGACGAGCCTGCCGGAGCTTGAATTTCCGGCGGTGTTCCGTTGTGCTTCAGAAAAGCCACCAGATCCAGCTGCTCTTCGGGAAGCAGCACATGATCTTTGTACACAGACGACATCAGGATCACGCCCGAAAATGGCGCTCGAAGCCTCGCTTGGATCCCGGCCGGACCAAGCTTGGCATAGGCGTCCGTCAGGTTCGGTCCGATCGTCCCTTCATTGGAAGCAGAGACCCCGGTCATACTATGGCAGGAGATACAGGAGGTACCTCCATTCTGGAAGCGAGTACTCCCTGTGAACAAGGCCTCGCCGTTGGATGCCGAGCCTCGCTGGTTTTCAGGAGAAGTCGATGTGTTCGGAGTTTGCCCGCTTGAGCCCATTGGGGAAAACAGCATCAGTAGCACAAAGACAGCGCCGGCCCATCGGCCTCTGTTCAGTAGCTGCGCGGGAATGACGAGATATGCTTTCACAGTCGTAGTCGAAGTAATCGAAGCAACAGTTCTTCAAAGCTGGCCTGTGGGTTCGCTGATTTCAAACCCCTGCCATCTTACACCGGCGTTGGAAACGCACGCGAAGGCGTGCAACATCTCTGACGGTCCTGCAGCGAAACATCTGACTTCTGGAAGAGCAAATATGCAGATGAATGGTTCTTGCATGCGGTCGGAGTCCAGTTCGGACGTTGCATCATGCAACCCCTATGACGCCTCGGTGGATTCAGCTTCGCTTGCCCAGCAGTCCTCAAGCATTCCCCCTGACGGTCAT
>Ga0310811_10002335_pt1 | contig 23701 bp, 22 predicted proteins | sample YCmetagenome_FD_207642 | JGI IMG/M metagenome (GOLD analysis project Ga0310811, IMG submission 207642) | Soil microbial communities from experimental microcosm in Duke University, North Carolina, United States - YC | ecosystem: Engineered > Artificial ecosystem > Soil microcosm > Unclassified ... | reverse complement strand
CTTTTGTCTGCGCCCTGGCCCTTGCTGCTCCCCACAAGGCCATGGCGCAGCCTAATTCCTACCCGTTCAAGGTGGCCCAGGATCGGATGCTCTGGCATGACTATGTCGATAGGGAACAGCAGCGGCTGATCCAGCTGGGCGGCGGTAAGAACGACAGCCTGATCCGGCTTACAAAGGACGAGGCGGTGAACCTGCAGGTCACCGATGCGCTGATCCGCAAGGTGGATGAGCTGCAGGAGCAGATCGAGCTGGATTCCACCCTCAACACCAATAATAAGAAGCGATACCTGCGCGGGCTCTCCGATGTCTTGCAGAAGTTCGACCGGGCCGTTCAGTCGAAGGAGATCCCGGCCTCCCAGGCGCCGGGCCTGATCGATGCCTTTGTCCGGGCCATGGAGCTGGACCGTAAAGGGGAGAGCATCGAACCGGTGATCGTCTCCAGCCCCTATGAAACGGGCAGGATCGTCGTAGAATGCTTTAACTATCCCTCGGAGAACAAAGGTGCGAAACCCGCCCGGGTAGTGCTGACACGGCGCTATTACGAAATGCACCCATCGCTGATCTTCAATTACTTATCAACTCATCCCGGCGCGCCGTTCGAAGACAGCCTGATCATCATCGCCGGGCATCACGATATTGGGCAGTTGTATGATTTTGCCGCGGCGGGAAACGACCTCGGCTATCATATCCGGAACAGCAAGGACTCTCTGCTACGTACCGTAGCCTCATTGGCGACCAGCCGCAGCGGCCGGCTCTACTTTCCTTTCCTGGACAACCTGGTCAAAGGCAAGATCACAAAGGAGGACATCGACAAGGTAAAAGACGACGATCTCGCCTATTACAAGCTATTGGTAAAGACCCGCCTCGATTATGCCGAACGGCTGCTTCCGCCGCTTCAGGATACCCCGCTCGAAATGAATGCCCTGACCCAGATGCTGGAGAAAAAGGGGAAACAGGTGTTCGTCAGCGAGATCAATGCCCTGCATACCGCGGAGAATCCAGCCGTTCGCTTCAAGATCCTCGATCCGCTGACGCCCGAAGAGCTCTACTACCTCGTCGTGCTGAGCGAGGATGAGATCTATACCTCGAGCTACCTGGGCGTCTATGACCGCATCTTCCAGCGCATGAAAGCGCCCTATGGCGACAGCCTGCTGATGCAGGTGCACGGGGACTATTTCCGGAAGTTCATCAAGATGGCCGCCGCTTATAACAAGCTGGAGCATTTCCTCGGCACCATGGACAAACAGAACGCCGGGACTGTCATGAAGTCCTTTGTCATCCACCTCGAGAATGCCGGCGAGGAAGAGGCCGTCGACGTTGCCGACTCCTACAGCAGCATCGTAGAGAAGAGCCCCGCCCTTGCCCGGTTCATTCTCAACGAGGTAAAATGGAACTACGATAAGAACGTCGCCGGCGGCGACAAGAAAGGGATCGTCATCTACCGGCTCTTACAGACCCTGTTCGAATCCGCCGATACCGCCAACAAGGTGGACGTCGCGGCAAAGCTGGGGATCCCGCCCATCTATACCGTTGACCGTCAGTCGCTGACAGACGATAGCGGCCGGGTCATCCAGCAGGTGTTCTTTTATGGCGACAAGGACAAGGACGGGCAGAACTCCTATGCCGACTTTATGCGCATCTTTCAGACCCGGCCGGGGACGAAACCCGAATGGCGGGTCCAGGAGAACCCGCAATGGACCACCATCAGCTCGATCCGCGGAAAGCCGGTCATCATCTATGCCAACAAACCACTCTTCGGCGAGGACGACCCCGATGACAAGGCGCAAAAAGCGCTTAGCGATTATCTTTATGACCACCACCTCAAACCGACGATCGTCATCCACCGGGGTCATAGCTATCACGTCAAGTACACCATCGAACGGATGCCCGGTACCGCCCGCATCGTTGTGCTGGGTTCCTGCGGCGGCTATAACAATCTCAGCGAAGTATTGAAGATCAGCGAAGACGCACATATCATCTCTTCCAAGCAGGTGGGGACGAAGACCGTGAACGAGCCGATCCTCCAGGCAATAAATAATACCCTCGTCGCGGGGAAGAACATCGAATGGCTGCCGATGTGGCGCGACCTCGAAGCCGGCTTCCGCAAGGACCCCGTCGCCCGGGAAAGATTCGATGACTATATCCCCCCGTATAAGAACCTCGGCGCCATCTTTATAAAGGCCTACCGCAAGGCCATGGATACGGATGAATAGGATGAACGGAATTCCTATTGGTGGCAAAGATTGTATCTTTGCCACCCGCGGGCCACGGGCCGGCGTAATCAAATGGCAGAGGAGATCAAGAAAAAGAAGAAGATTTTCGATTTTAGCTTGCTGCGGCGGGTCTTCCACTACGCGGCTCCCTACAAAAGAAGACTCTACTGGTCGATAGCGCTCGCGATCCTGCTGGCGGTCCTCTCCCCGCTTCGCCCCTGGCTGATCCAGTACACCGTCAATGTATTGATCCGGAAAGGCCTTGCAGATGACGTCATCTGGATGACCATCCTTCAGATCGTCCTGCTCCTGGGCGAGACCGCGGCCAGGTTCTATTTCGCCTTTATCACCGCCTGGCTGGGTCAGACCGTCGTCCGCGATCTTCGGGTGGATGTTTATAAAAAGGTGCTGGGACTCAACCTGTCACAGTTTGATAAGACGCCGATCGGGGTGCTGACGACCCGTACGATCAACGACATCGAGTCCATCAACGACATCTTCTCCGATGGCCTGATCCCGATCATCGCCGACCTGCTCTCCATCCTCTCGGTATTGCTGTTCATGTTCTGGTCGGATTGGAAGCTTACCCTCGTCTGCCTGGCGCCCTTTCCTTTTCTCATCCTGGCCACTTACTTCTTTAAAGAGTCGGTCAACAAAAGCTTCATCCGCGTACGCAACGCGGTGGCCGCATTGAATGCCTTTGTGCAGGAACATATCACGGGAATGGCCATCGTCCAGGCATTCGCTGCCGAAAATCGGGAAGAAAAGAAGTTCCGGAAGATCAATCGCGAACACCGGAACGCCAATATCAACGCCATCTTTGCGTATTCCGTTTTCTTCCCTATCGTCGAGATCATCCTTGCGGTGTCCACCGGCTTGCTGGTCTGGTGGGGCGCCTCGCTGGTTGACCCGCAGGCCGTCACGCATCTGTCCGAAGCAGAAGCCCTGCAGCTGGGCGGTAAGATCATTGCCTTCTACCTCTATCTCAACCTGCTCTTCCGGCCCCTGCGAGTCATCGCCGACAAATTCAACGTGTTGCAGATGGGGATGGTGGCCAGCGAAAGGGTCTTCCGCGTGCTCGATAACGAGGATTATATAAAAACCCAGGGAACCTACAGCCCCGAGCGTCTGAGAGGAAAGGTAGAATTCGACAAAGTGTCCTTCGCCTATACCGATGACCGGTATGTGCTAAAGAATATTTCCTTTACCATGCAGCCCGGCCAGACGATCGCCATTGTCGGCCACACCGGCAGCGGGAAGACCTCGATCATCAGCCTGATGAACCGGCTTTACCAGATCCAGCAGGGAGAGATCCGCATCGATGATGTCCGCATCGAAGACTTCAACCTCGATGCCTTGCGCAAAAGCATCGGGGTGGTGTTACAGGACGTCTTCCTCTTCTCCGGCTCGGTGGTGGACAATATCACACTGCGAAACGAAGAGATCCCCATGGAGCGGGTCATCAATGCCGCAAAGCTCATCGGGATGCACGACTTCATCATGCGGCTGCCCGGCGGCTATCACTATAACGTCATGGAACGCGGCGGCTCCCTTTCACTGGGCCAGCGCCAGCTGCTCTCTTTCATCCGGGCATTGTTGTACGATCCCTCCATCCTCATCCTCGACGAAGCGACCTCCTCCGTCGATACCGAATCCGAACAGCTGATCCAGGAAGCCATCGACAAGCTCATCGCCGGCCGCAGCTCGATCATCATCGCCCATCGCCTCTCGACGATCCGGAAGGCCAGCCAGATCATCGTCCTGGACAAAGGGGAAATTCGCGAGATCGGCACCCACGAGCAGCTCCTGGCCAGGGGCGGTTTCTACGCAAAACTGCACGAGATGCAATTCAGCAAACACGCCTCGCACGAACGAAAGGCGTCGTAGTGATAGGCCTGATTATCAACCCTATGTCGGCTAGTGCGGCGATCGCGGCCCCTGTCCCAAAGTAGCCGCTCCGCCGCACCGGCTAAATAATTGCCCTTCGGGCATGGGAGCCCGTGCTCCCATTTGCGTCGCCGAAGTCCTTTTTCTTTAATCTTATTTTCATATTCTGACCCTCCCCCCGTATCTTTGCGGCAAATTTCAGGACGGTATGGCATTGAAATGCTTCAAATCTATAGTGGTGGCGGTTTTCAGCGTGGTTTTGCTGTTTTTTTTTAATGTGTCCGTAGTACACGCCGCGCCTGGCGATCAGGAAGGCGGTGAAAAGAAGGAAGCACCCAAGCTCAACCCGTCCAAGATCATCCTGGAACACGTCTCCGATGCCCACGAATTTCACTTTTACACCTTCAACAAAAAGCCGATCGCTATTCCCCTGCCGGTGATCCTCTATTCCCCGGCAAAAGGATGGTCGGTCTTTATGTCCTCGAAATTCGAGGAAGGTGAGTTTACCGTCGACGGGTACCGGCTCCTGACGGAAAGCTATATCGAAGAAAAGAAGCTGGATGAAAAGATCTACAAACCCGGGAAGATTTGGGCCGTCAATGAAGCAGGCAATGTCGATCCATCCGTTAAGGTATACGATCTCTCGCTGGGCCGCAACGCCGTTCAGGCGATCATTTCGGCCCTCCTGCTGATCTGGCTGATGCCGGGTATAGCCGCAAAATATCGCAAGGGCCAGGGGGTGCAGACGGCGCCCACCGGTTTCCAGAGCGCCGTCGAGCCAGTGATCACCTTTGTCCGCGACGAGGTAGGGAAGAGCAACCTGGGGGACAGGTATGAGAAATACATGCCTTTCCTGCTGACCGTCTTCTTCTTCATCCTGATCAACAATCTGATTGGGTTGATCCCCGGCACGGCCAATGTCACCGGGAACATCGCCTTCACCGCCGCACTGGGCATCCTTTCCTTTATCGCGATCATGTTCAGCACCGGTAAGCATTACTGGGCCCATATCGTCAACCCGCCTGTCCCCGGTCCCATTAAGGTGATCATGTGGCCGGTGGAGCTGATGGGCATCTTTACAAAGCCCTTCGCCCTGATCATCCGTCTTTTTGCCAACATGATCTCCGGGCACATCATCATCCTCAGCTTTATCTGCCTGATCTTTATCTTCGGCGCCATGAACACCGCGCTGGGCTGGGGCACCTCGCCGTTCTTCGTCGCGTTGTCCCTGTTCATTTACCTGATCGAGGTGCTGGTCGCTTTTATCCAGGCCTTTATCTTCGCCAACCTGACGGCAGTGTTTATCGCACAGGCTTTCGAAGGCGGCCATGAAGAAGGTGATGGTCACGGGCATGCCGCAGAAGCAGTAGTCGCATAAATTCATTCGAAAATTCAAGTTTTTTTTAATTATAAAACCAAAATAAGATGACGTTGATGACAACTTTACTGGCTGATGTGGTTCAGCCCGGTTATGGCGCCCTTGGCGCAGGCCTTGCTGCTATTGGTGCTGGTATCGGTATCGGCCAGATCGGTAAGGGAGCAGTTGACTCCATTGCCCGTCAGCCGGAAGCTTCGAACGACATTCGTGCAAACATGATCCTGGCCGCGGCCCTCGTAGAAGGGGTTGCCCTTCTGGCTGCCGTTGCCGGTCTGCTCGCTGTTTTCCAGAAGTAAGGCACGTAAAAAACGTACTGCATCCGACGCACAGGGCCGAGGATGCAGTATTTTGCTCTAAAACACTGAACAAATTCAAGGCGGACCACAGGTTCGCCGGCCGAAGGCCCATCATAAGCGGAACACCGGGGATGGGTTAAATTTTCGGATAAACCATACCCGGTGTGTATTTGATTATGGATCTTTTAACTCCCGACTTAGGCTTATTCGTTTGGAACGTAATTATTTTCCTTCTGCTGCTGATCATCCTCCGGAAGCTCGCCTGGAAGCCGATATTGAAGTCCCTCAACGAACGGGAAAAGGGTATCTCCGACTCGCTGGCCTCCGCCGAGCGCATCAAGACCGAAATGGCCCAGATGAAGAATGAGAACGAAGCCCTGCTGGCCAAGGCCCGCGAAGAAAGAGCCCAGCTGCTGAAAGAAGCCCGCGAAACAAAGGACAAGATGATCTCGGAAGCAAAGGACATGGCCAAACAGGAAGCCAGCAAGATCATCGCCGACGCACAGGCCGCGATCGAAACGCAAAAGATGGCCGCCATCACCGAAGTAAAGAACCAGGTGGGAACCCTGGTGGTGGAAGTAGCCGAAAAGATCTTGCGCCGTCAGCTGGAGAATAAATCCGAGCAGGAGAATTATATCCGTCAATTGACGAACGAAGCGAAACTCAACTAATCTATGACGCCCAATCCCCGTTTAGCGGCCCGTTACGCGAAATCGATCCTCGATCTTTCTCTCGAAAAGAACCAGCTGGAAGCAGTGCACAGCGATATGTTACTGTTGAAGGAGACTTGCCGTAGCAGTAAGGATCTCGTAAGCCTGCTGCGCAGCCCCGTCATAAAGTCGGACAAGAAAGGCAAGGTCCTCAACGCGATCTTTACCGGCAAGATCAGCCCGCTGACCAGCGCCTTTATCACCCTGTTGCTTAAGAAAGAACGCGAAGGCTATCTCCCCGAGATCGCCGTCGCATTCGTGGATCAATACAAGATCTATAAAGGCATCTCCACGGCCAGGCTGACCACGGCCGTCGCGGTGAGCGATGACGTCAAACAGGCGATCCTGCAAAAGCTGAAGACCGAGCGCAAGCTCCAGCAGGTGGAGCTCGATACCGAGGTAAAGAAAGAGCTGATCGGCGGATTCATCCTGGAGATCGGCGATTTGCGGATGGACAGCAGCGTCGCTTTTGAATTGAACAACGTCAGGAAGCAATTTCAAAACAACGACTTCGTATATAAGATAAGGTAAGACCGACAAGGTAAGACATAACAACAAACAAACTTCAAACTGAATACAATTATGGCAGAGATCAAACCGGATGAAATTTCAGCGATATTGCGCGAGCAATTGAGCAATTCCAATGTATCCGCCCAGCTGGAAGAGGTTGGCACCGTCCTGCAGGTAGGAGATGGCATTGCCCGGGTATATGGGCTTAGCAATGTGGGCGCCGGTGAGCTGGTGGAATTCGAGAATGGCGTCCGAGCCATCGCCCTCAATCTCGAAGAAGACAATGTTGGGGTGGTATTGATGGGGGAGAGCGGAGATATCAAAGAAGGTGCAACCGTTCGCCGCACCGGTAAGATCGCCTCCATCAGGGTAGGTGACGGGATGCTGGGCCGGGTGGTCAATACTCTCGGCGAACCGATCGACGGGAAAGGTCCTATCGCCGGTGAAAGATATGAGATGCCCCTCGAGCGTAAGGCTCCGGGTGTCATCTTCCGCGAACCGGTGAAGGAGCCCCTGCAGACCGGTATCAAGGCCATCGACGCCATGATCCCCATCGGCCGCGGCCAGCGCGAGCTGATCATCGGCGACCGTCAAACCGGTAAGACGGCTATTGCCATCGATACGATCATCAATCAGAAAGAGTTTTATAAGGCAGGCAAGCCCGTGTTCTGCATCTATGTAGCCATCGGGCAGAAAGCTTCCACCGTTGCCGGGGTAATGAAGACCCTGGCCGATAACGGAGCCCTGGACTATACCGTGATCGTGGCCGCTTCGGCCTCCGACCCGGCGCCGATCCAGTTCTATGCGCCCTTCGCTGGCGCCGCCATCGGGGAATATTTCCGCGACTGCGGTAAGCCCGCATTGATCATTTATGACGACCTTTCCAAACAGGCTGTCGCTTACCGTGAGGTCTCTCTCCTGCTTCGCCGCCCCCCCGGCCGCGAAGCCTACCCCGGGGACGTATTCTACCTCCATAGCCGTCTGCTCGAACGAGCCGCAAAGATCATCTCCGACGACAACGTGGCCAGGGACATGAACGATCTGCCTGATTCGATCCGCCACCTGGTAAAGGGGGGAGGTTCGCTGACCGCGTTACCGATCATTGAAACCCAGGCCGGTGACGTCTCCGCGTATATTCCGACAAACGTGATCTCGATCACCGACGGACAGATCTTCCTCGAAGGTAACCTGTTCAACTCCGGTATCCGCCCGGCGATCAACGTAGGTATCTCCGTTAGCCGCGTAGGCGGAAACGCTCAGATCAAGTCGATGAAGAAGGTGGCCGGTACCTTGAAGCTCGACCAGGCGCTCTACCGTGAGATGGAAGCATTCTCCAAGTTCGGCGGCGACCTGGATGCGGCCACCAAGCTGATCATCGACAAGGGTGCGCGTAACGTGGAGATCCTCAAGCAACCGCAATACTCGCCCTTCGCCGTGGAGAAACAGGTGGCGATCATCTATCTCGGTACGCAGGGCCTCTTGCGCCAGGTGAAGGTCAGCAAAGTCCGTGAGTTCGAAGATCATTTCCTCCTCGAAATGGAGAACAAATTGCCCGATGTGCTCAACGAGTTCAAGAAGGGTAACCTCCCCGATGATGGAGTCAAGAAGATGGTAGAGCTCGCTAACGGTCTCATACCACAGTACAAATAGATTTAAACAAAAAAACCGCCCCGGGGGCGGTTTTTTTGTTGGAAAAGCTTGCAGAATTCGAAACCTTTTATAATCTTTACACCGTCGTCACCGACAACCCCTCCAAGCTCCCGAAAAACAATCCTACTTTTTATTTCCAATCCTTTATTGCAGTTCATCCGTTCACGAACGAAAAATGACCGGGCTTTTTATCGCCGGGGAATCCGTACCAAACAACGACTCCTCTATTGCGGTTAATCCCGTATTCATCTGATTCTCATAGTAGCAACCCATGTCCTCGGCCGTAAGCCAATGGATCGGATAGCTATCCAAGATAATGGTAAGATTTTAGTTTTAAAGGGTACGATCAACAACCGCCGGGCTTTTCTAAGCCTGGCTTTTTTTTGCCCCACCCGCCTTTTACCGGCAATTTACCGCCACCGACCCGCCAAAAAAGCCCGCTAGCCGACTTCTTTAAACAATTTTATAAAACAGTTTGGTTTATATTATAAACCAGTTTATCTTAGCTGAAAATTATGAGAAATGAGAACGACTGCCCTTATCATAGCCTTATTCCTCCTGGTCACCGGGCTGAAAGCCCAAACAAAGATCACCGGCACGGTGAAAGACCCTAAAGGCCACCCCATCCGCGGCGCCAGCATCACTATCAAGGACTCCTATGATGGGGCAACCGCCGACTCCCTCGGCAATTTCCATTTCATCGCGGCCGATAAAGGCAATTTTACCCTCATTACGACCAATATCGGCTACAACCCAGTTGAACAGCCCGTCACCCTGAACGGCGCCCCTATCGAGCTCCATATCGTCTTAAAAGAGCAGCTCAGCGAACTGAAGGCCGTAACCATCACCGCCGGCTCCTTCACCGCAGGTGACGCCAAACGCGGGGCCGTGCTCAGCTCCCTCGACGTCGCCACCACGGCCGGCTCCAACGCCGATATCACCGCCGCCCTCAAGACCCTCCCCGGCGCCCAGCAGGTAGGGGAGCAGGAAGGTCTCTTCGTCCGCGGCGGCGCCGGCTACGAGGCCAAACAATATATAGACGGCACCCTCGTCAATAACCCCTATTACACCAGCGTTCCCGATATCGCCCAACGGGGCCGTTTCTCGCCCTTCCTTTTCAAAGGCACCGTCTTCAGCACCGGCGGCTACTCGGCCCTCTACGGCGAAGCCCTGTCCTCCGTCGTCCTGCTGGAATCCATCGACCTGCCCGAGAAATCCGAAATAGACGCAACGATCTCCCCGCTCGTAGTGGGCCTGGGCACCCAGCAGCTGGCAAAGAACAAGCAGTCCAGCTATGGCTTCAGCTATAACTACGTCAACGCCTACGCCTATTTTCATGCTATTCCCCAGGACGTGGACTATTTCCGCATGCCGCAGTTCCACAATGGCGACGCCAACTTCCGTATCCGGACGAAAGGCGGCGGGATGATCAAATATTATACGACATTCGCCTACAACGACCTGGGCCTCCGCCGCCCCGACTGGGACAGCCTCAACCAAAAGGACGCCTTTGGCCTCACCAACCACAACTGGTACAATAACCTCAGCTATCGAGAATACCTGAACAACGGCTGGAAAATGGACCTCGGCGCCAGCTATAGCACCAACCTCGACAACCTGGGGCAGCAGGTGCAGAACTCCGCCAACCAGCCGCAACATTTCGACCCCAGCGCCTTCTGGATGAATTATAAGATCTTCAACATCGATCAACGCCAGGAGCTCTCGCAGGTACGCGCGGTCTTCGATAAAAAGCTGGGGACGCTGAGCGCTATCCGCTTTGGCTCCGAATACTGGTACTCCTACAACTACCAGAAATACCGCAACCCGCCCTATAATACCGATACGCTGTTCAAATTCAAAGATAACTTCAACTCCCTCTTCGCGGAGTCGGATATCTACCTGACCAACGCGCTGGCGGCCAAGATCGGGGTCCGGTACGAACATTCTTCCGTGATCCATCGCTCGGACCTGGCTCCCCGCGTGTCTCTCGCTTACCGGACCGGGCCCGAGGCCCAGGTGTCGCTGGCTTATGGCGTTTTCTACCAGAAACCCGAGAACAGCCAGCTCTTCTACACGACCAACGTCGGCTTTACAAAGGCGACACACTATATCATCAACTACCAGAAGATGTCGAAGGACCGCATCTTCCGCATCGAGGCCTACTACAAGAAATATGAAGACCTGATCAAGACGGTCCCGGTCAGCTATTTCTATTCCACCTTCAACAACGCCGGCAGCGGCTATGCGAAAGGGTTCGAGCTGTTCTACCGGGACAAGAAGTCCATCAAGAACTTCGACTACTGGATCAGCTATTCCTACCTGGACACAAAGCGCAATTACCTGAATTATACCGAACAGCTGACCCCGAACTTCGCGGCGACGCACACGGCCTCCATCGTCATGAAACGCTTCTTCACAAAGATCAAGTCGGGGGTCAACGTGACCTACAGCTATGCGACGGGCCGGCCCTATTACAACTTTATCCTCAACGGGCTGAAGTACAACCTGGCCGAACAGGGCAAGACAAAAGACTACAACAGCCTTAACCTCAGCGCCGAATATGTGCCCACCATCGGCAACACCAAGTCCAGGACCTTCGTGGTGCTCTTCGCCAGTGTCAGCAACGTGCTGGGGTATAACTCGGTCTATGGCTATAATTTCTCCTACAGCGGCCAGTATAAGCAAGCGATCACGCCCCCGGCCAAGCGGTTCTATTTCATCGGCTGCTTCCTCAGCTGGGGGGTCGACCGCTCACAGGACGCGATCAACAACAATTTGTAAACTACCATCAATCAATAAAACTACAACTATGCGTAAATCCCTTCTTTTCCTGGCTCTGCTGGTCTCCCTGGCCGCCGGCGCCCAGAACGACAAGTACACCCAGGTCATGCAGAAGAACATCACCCTCCTCGATTCCGCCAAGACGATCGACGAGCTGACCAGCCTGGCCGCCACCTTTGATCGCATCGGCGACGCCGAGAAGGACAAATGGCTGCCTTACTACTACGCCGCCCTGGCCCAGACCTGGATCGGCTGGAACCCCGCCACAAAGGACAAGGATGCCAATTCCGCAAAGATCAATGCCTACCTGGCAAAGGCCGAAACCCTCGAAAAGAATGCCGAGCTCTATGCCGTCGAGAACATGTCCGCCACCCAGCAGATGCTGGTAGATCCCCAAACCCGCTGGGCTACCAACGGGAAGGATGCCGCAACAGCCTTACAGAAAGGGATGGCCGCAGACCCCAATAACCCCCGGCTCTATTACCTGCAGGGCATGAGCCTTTTTGGAACGCCGGCCCAGTTCGGCGGTGGCAAGGATAAAGCGAAACCCCTCTTTGAAAAGTCGGTGGCCCTGTTCAAGAGCGCGCAACCAAAACCGCTTTCCCCCACCTGGGGTCAGCAGCAGGCGGAGCAGATGCTGGCACAGTGTCAATAAATTGTGAATCCCCGGGCCGGCATAGTCGGTCCGGGCTTATTAACTTCGAGAATTCATGGAAAACTTTTCACCGGAAGAAAGTCTCAGGGTCATCCAGACCATGATCGACAAAACGAAGACTTCCGTGGCGGACAAGAGCTTTTACTTCCTCCTCTGGGGCTGGTTGGTGCTGATCGGCGCCCTGCTCCAGTATTTCCTGTACGTCATCGTCCAGACCCCCAGACATGGGGCCGCCTGGTGCATCATGTTCGTCGGGATCATCGTCTCCGTCATCCGCGGCGCGAAGACAAAAAGCGCACCCGTGAAGACCTATATCGACGAAGGCCTGACAAACATCTGGATCTGCCTGTTCGTCGTACAGACGCTGATCGTTTTCGTATTTGCAAAAACGGGTGGCTGGGCCTATTGTTACACGGCATTTATCCTGCTTTACTCGATCGGCTGCTTTCTCACCGGCCGCCTGTTGAAATTTCCCCCACTGGTCTGGGGCGCGATCGCCTGCTGGGGGCTGGCGGTGCTGACCATGTTCGTCGACGTTCAAACAAATATGCTGATGATGGCCGCCGCCATTCTCATAAGCTATATTATCCCGGGTCACCTGCTCCGGACAGAATACAAAGAGCAATTACAAAAGCAACCCAAATAAATGCAACAGGAAAATGAAATGACCGGTCAGGAAAGCCTGGAGCTGATTGCCAGGATGATCCATAAAGCCAAACGGGACTATCTGGACAGCGGGCTCAGCGCGCTCCTCTGGGGCACCGTTATCAGCTTTTGCAGCCTGGTGTCCTTTATTAATCAGGTAACGGTGAAAATAGATGCGATCAACGTCGTATGGGTCCTCACCTTTATCGCCGTCGTACCGCAGATCCTGATCGCCATTCGAGAAAAAAGGGCCCGGAAATACAAGACCTATGAAGAGGACCATATGGGCGGCATCTGGATCAGTTTTGCCATCGCCGTCTTCCTGCTCAATTTTATTTTCTGGCGCTATGAATACACCGGCGAGCCTGCTGTTTACCTCATGCTCTATGGCGTGCCCACCTTTGCCACAGGCTATTCCCGGCGGTTTCCCCCAATGCTGATCGGCGGCATCGCCTGCTGGGCCCTGGCGGTGCTGAGCCTGTTTTGCGGCTATCCCTATACCTTGCTCTGTATCACAGCCGCAGCCCTGATCGCCTGGTTCATCCCCGGGCTGATCCTTAGAAAACGGTACCTGAAAGCCAAAGAAACCCATGTTTAAAGATCTAAACCCGATATTGCATTCACAGCTCCGCCTGGCGGTGATCTCCATCCTCATCTCGGTGCAGGAAGCGGAATTCACCTACCTGCGCGAGAAGACGGACGCCTCGGCCGGCAATCTCAGCGTACAGATCAACAAGCTGAAAGAGGCCGGCTATATCGACGTTACAAAGTCCTTTAAGGATAACTACCCGCAGACCATTTGCAAGATCACCCCGCAGGGAATACAGGCCTTCGAAGAATATGTGAGGGACCTGCAAGCTTACCTAAACATAAAAAAATAAGGGGCCGTCGGCCCCTTATTTTTTTTATCCTGCATGCTATCACTAGCTCTTTGCTAATTTCATCGTCAGCCGCTCGTTGCTGTTGATGATCACCTCCAGCTGGTACATCCCCGGCTGCAGCTGTGAAGTCCCTTCGATGTTATAAACATTGGAACCAAAGTCCCCCATCGCCGACTGCTTGATCACCTCGCTGCCGTTGTCATCCATCACCCGCACCATCACAAAGGATCTCTCCTTCAGCTGAACGTTCACCTGGATATCGTTGACATTGGGATCGGGCGTGACGCTCACCGCGGTAACGCTCTTACTGCCATACGAGCGAAGGATCAGGACCTTCGAATACGTTATCCGGTTATTGGCGTCCACCTGGCGAAGCCGGTAGTAGAGATCGTTCTTCCGCTCCTGCTCATGCATCTTGTCATTGAAAGTATATTGACCGGCCGCAACGGCCTCTTCTGCCTTTACCTCGCCCACCTTCTTGAAGTATTCGCCATCGAGACTCCGTTCTACCTCGAACACCCGGCTATGGTTATCGGGAGCCGTATTCCAGTTGACGGCCACTTCCTTCCGGCTATAAAGCGCTTCGAAGCTCGTCAGCGTACTCTTGCTCGGGAAACGGATCGTAGCCGTGGTATTGATCGAGCACAGCGCCGGCGTTCCATTGTCACATACTTTATAAGTAAACTGCGTCGCCCCCCCGGTAAACCCTTCCTTCGGCGTAAAGACAAAGGAACCGTCTTTTTGCAGCTCGATGCGGCCGTCGGGCGACTCAGTCATCAGATAGGCCGTCATCGTCTCGTGGTTGGGATCGTAATCATTGCTCAGCACATTGCCGGCAGCCGTATGCGAGGCCGTACCGGAGAACTTGTCTTTCAGCGATACGGGAGCCACATTACAGGCAGCGGCATAATGCGGTGCTGCGCCGATGTTCAGCTCGTCGATCGCAATACGGGTCGCGCCGCCGATACCCCGGTAGTTGATGCAAAGAATATAATTGCCGGTGAGGTTCACCGTATGCTTGTAGCTGTAGACATGACCGGTCTCATCGCCCGTCACCTCCAGGCTGTCGACAACAGACACGGGATTGTTGTTCCCATCGATGGCCACGAGCCGGATCCAACGACGATCCTTGACCGCCTGGTTAAAGCTATAGGTGAAAGAAACCACCGCACCGCTGGTGAGGTCCAGCAGGGGGGTATAGATACCCGTCCGTTCGGTTGCGCTGGCGCCCGTACCGGACACCATCGCGCCATCACCTTCGATATTCGGGATCCAACCGGCGCGGTTGATATCAAAATCGGAGAAGAACCAGCATTTGCCTTGCAGATAGCCCTTTACCTCGGTCAACCGGACCCCGGGCCGGGAATTGAAGTTATCGATAGTAGGATTTGAAGTCGCAACGGGAGCAGCCGTAAGCCCTTGGAACAGAAGCGCAGAAAGAGCAGTGAATGAGAGGGATAACAAGTTCCTTTTCATCTTTGTAATTTTCAGAAGGTGATTAATGAATAATAGGCTGTTGGAAAAACAGGGGCTATTCAAAGGAAGGAACTCAAAAATTTACTTCGGCTTGTTTTTCGGGGAGATTGAGATCGGGAGAGAGATACCCATGTGGGTAATAGGCCAAAGATAGTGCGCAATTCCTGTTTTTGCAAGCCCCCTTGAAAAAAAACCTATCCGACTCAATAGTAACAGATTATCAAAAAGTAAGGTCACGGCGGGTAGTGCGTCCCGATTCGTCGATCTTCTCATCGGCGGCATTGCCGAGCACCACCGCGCCCATCTTCTTGAGGGGATTCTGGCGGTTCTCGTCGTATTCCTGCCGGTTGCGGATAATATCGAGACAGGTATAGATCGATGCAATAAAGGACGTGTTGTCGGCCTTGTTCTTTCCAGCGATATCAAAGGCGGTGCCATGGTCCGGCGAGGTCCGTACCATCGGCAAGCCCGCCGTATAATTGGTTCCTTCGCCACTGGCCAGCGACTTGAATGGGATCAGCCCCTGGTCATGATACATGGCCAGCACCGCGTCGAACCGGCTGTGATAGCCGCGGGCAAAGAAGGCGTCGGCGCTATAAGGACCAAACACCAGCATTTGGTGCTTCGCATCCTTGACAGCCGGCTTGATGATCTCCTCCTCTTCTTTTCCGATAAGACCCTCGTCACCGGCGTGGGGGTTCAGCCCAAGCACGGCGATACGCGGCTTGTCGATGCCGAAATCCCGGACCAGGCTGTCCCGCAGGATGTTCAGCTTCGAAAGGATGATCTCCCGTGTGATGTATTTGGCAATATCCTTTACCGGGACATGCTCGGTCACCAGCCCGACCCGGAAGTTATCCGAGACCATCAGCATCAGCACATCGTTTACCTTAAAGGCGTCCTTCAGATAGGGGGTATGCCCCGTGAAGTTGAAGGTCGCCGACTGGGTATTCTTCTTATGCAGCGGGGCGGTCACAAGACCCTGGATCTTCTTGTCCCGAAGGGCCTCCACGGCCATCGTCAGCGACTTGACGGCATAGGAGCCGCCGATATCCGTCAGCTGCCCCGGGACAATGGAGATCTCCTCCTCCCAGCAGCTGAAGAGATTGACCTGCTTGTGGGCGATACGACCAAATTCCTTCGTGGTCTGGTAATTAAAATTCGTCTCCGGACTTTGTTTCCGGTAGAAATTGATGAGTTTGTTAGAACCGAAGATGAGCGGCGTACACATCTCCAGGAGCCGGGTATCTGAAAAGGTCTTGATGATCAGTTCCATTCCGATCCCATTCACGTCTCCTACGGACACCCCGATCACCGGTTTTTGCTGTGGTTGGCTCATGCGTTAGATTTTCAGGGCTGTAATATACGATTTATTGCGCAGTCGGCCTCTGTGGCGTAATTTTGCGGTTCATGTACACCCTCAAAAAATCGCTCGGCCAGCATTTCCTGCGGGACGAGAATATCTCCCGGAAAATCGTAGCCGCTCTTCGCCAGCGCCCCTTCGCGCAATTGCTCGAAGTGGGACCCGGCGCGGGGGCGCTGACAAAATACCTGCTGGAGCTCGAGGGCATTCAATTCAAGGCAGTTGAGCTGGATGACGAGAAGATCCGCCACCTGCAGGCGACCTGGCCCGGGATCACGGACAAGCTCATCCACGCCAGCATCCTGGATATCGAAAAGCCCTTTGAGGGTAAATTCACGGTGATCGGCAACTTCCCGTATAATATCTCCTCGCAGATACTTTTTAAGATGCTGGACTGGAAGGACGATCTCGAGACGATGACCGGCATGTTCCAGAAGGAGGTGGCTCAGCGCGTGGCGGCAAAAGAGGGGAATAAGACCTATGGCGTGCTCAGCGTGCTGGTCCAGGCCTTCTTCGAAGTGGAATACCTGTTCGAGGTGTCCGAGCAATGTTTTAATCCGCCGCCAAAGGTAAAAAGCGCGGTGATCCGGCTGATACCCCGGCCCGCCCCTGCCTTCCGCGACGAGAAGAGCTTCACCCTCCTGGTGAAAACGGCGTTTAACCAACGCAGAAAGACCCTGCGGAACGCGGTGAAGCCGCTCTTCGATGAGACGGCCCTGCTCGACCCCGTTTTCAACAAGCGGGCCGAGCAGCTATCGATCGCCGATTTCGCACAATTGACCTGGAAAATGCGCTAGAACAACCACCACTTAATAGATGAAAAAAGTAATCGTCACAGCAAAGACCCATGAGTACCTGGTCAACAGGCTAACCGAAAAAGGCTACACCGTTCAATACGCCCCTCAGATCACCTACGACGAGCTTCTTTCCTCTCTCGACGGGGTCGAGGGTCTGATCGTCACTACCCGCCTGAAGATCGACAGGGCCATTATCGATGCGGCCCCCGGCCTCCGGTTCATCGGCCGGCTGGGCAGCGGAATGGAGCTGATCGACACCGAATATGCGGAAGCCCGGGGTATCCTTTGCGTCAGCAGCCCCGAAGGCAATCGAAACGCCGTCGGCGAGCAGGTCCTGGGGATGCTGCTGGGATTGATGAACAAGCTGTTCATCGCCGGCTCGGAGGTAAAGGAAGGGAAATGGATCCGGGATGCAAACCGCGGAACCGAGCTGAGCGGCAAGACCGTGGGGATCGTCGGTTTTGGCAACGCCGGGGGCGCCTTTGCCCGGGTTTTGGCCGGTTTTGACGTGACCATCCTCGCCTACGATAAATATAAGTTCGGGTTTGCCCGGGGGAATGTCCACGAGGCCTCCTTCGAACAGCTGGCCCGCTATGCGGACGTCATCAGCTTCCACGTGCCGCTGACCGACGACACCCTTCACATGGCCGGGGACGCCTTCTTTAACTCATTGGAAAAGAAACCCTGGTTCATCAATGCCAGCCGGGGGAAGGTCCATGATACCGCGGCGTTGATCCGGGCCCTCGAGAACGGGCGTATCGCAGGGGCCGCCCTGGACGTGCTGGAAAACGAAAAATTGGATACTTATAGCGAACTCCAGCGGCGGCAGCTGGATTGGCTGCTCGCCCGCCCGGACGTCCTGGTCACCCCCCATATCGCCGGGTATACCCACGAAGCTTTTCTTAAAATGGCCCAGGTGACGCTGGAAAAACTGGGGATTTGAGCCATTTTTCCTATTTTTGTAGTTGTAATGGACCCCAGGGTACCCGCTGACCACCCTGGCGTCCCAAAAATAATTAGTGCAATGCCTTGGATCTCTCCGAGGCGTTGTATTTTTTTTCTCTATTATAAATAATAGGAGGAGTTATGAGTGGATTTACTTACTTCACAAAAGACGCGTTGGCTCAGCTGAAGGCCGATCTGCAAAAGCTCAAAACGGTGGAAAGACAGGCCGCCTCCAAAGCGATCGCCGAAGCACGTGAAAAGGGAGACCTGAGAGAGAACGCCGAGTATGATGCCGCAAAAGAAGCACAGGGATTGCTGGAAGCAAAGATCCAGAAGCTGGAAGGCGAGCTTGCCAACGCCAGGATCATCGACGAAGGGTCCATCGATACCAGCAAGGTGTCGATCCTGACAAAGGTGACCGTCACCAACCTCACCAACAAAAAACAGATGACCTATCATCTCGTCTCGGAAAAAGAAGCCGATCTCAAGGTCGGCAAGATCTCCGTTACTTCCCCCATCGGAAAGGGGCTCCTGGGAAAGCACATCGGCGACGTAGCCAGCGTGCAAGTTCCTGCCGGTAACCTCCAATTCAAGATCGAAAACATTACGGTGTGACCCTCTTCTCAAAGATCATCGCGGGGCAGATCCCTTCCTACAAGATCGCTGAAGACGACTGGTTCTATGCCTTCCTGGATATCTTTCCCCTCCGGGAAGGCCACACGCTGGTCGTCCCCAAGATCGAGGTCGATAATTTCTTCGATATGCCGGAGGAGTATCTCTCTAAAATGCTGGTCTTTGCCCAGCCTATCGCCCGGGCGATCGAGAAGGCCTTTGAGTGCAACCGCTGCGGCCTTTCCGTCGTCGGGCTGGAAGTGCCGCATGCCCATCTTCACCTTGTTCCCATCGACAGCAGCGATGACCTCAACTTCACCCGCCATAAATTAAAGCTTAGCCCCGAACAGCTGAAGGCCGGCCAGGAACGTATCCTCCGCCACCTCTAGCCGGTCCGGTTTTATCTGCGGACCTTGTCCGGATTTTGCCGGATGAACGCCTCCCAGCTGGCAGCTTTCTTTCCTTTTGCGCCGCTTTTAGCAGCCCCGTTCTCCCCGGTCAGCAGGTCTGCCGTCCGGTATTGAAAGAAATGACAGATGGCAACGGCAAGGGCGTCCGAAGCATCATAGGCCGGTAATTCCACTTCCGTCTTCAGGATGCGTTGCAGCATCTTCCAGACCTGCTCCTTGTCCGAATTACCATTACCGGTGATGGACTGCTTCACCTTCTTGGGCGAATACTCGGTGACGGGAATGCCTGCATGCATGGCCGTAGCGATCGCCACACCCTGGGCCCGGCCCAGCTTCAGCATGCTCTGGACGTTCTTTCCAAAGAAGGGCGCTTCGATCGCAAAATCGCCGGGACCATGACGACGGATCAGCTCCAGCACCTTCAGATGGATCAGCTTTAGCCGTTCATAGCTGTCTTCCCGGGTAGGAAGCCGCAACACACCCATATCGATCAGCGAAACCTCGTGCCCCGAACATTGGATCAGTCCATAACCCATGATCACCGTTCCCGGATCGATGCCTAAAATTATTTTGGGGCGCTTTTGCAAGAGGAGGACTATTTTTGATTCCGGTTGGTCAAAGATATTAAAATAATAGGCAAATTATACATCATCGGCCCGCTGGTCTTCCTCCTCCTGTTGGGTCTGATCTACCGCCAGGTGACCCATCAGCCCGGCTGGAAAAACTCCCTGCAGCAGATAGAAGCGGCGATCACCGGGCCGCAGCAATGGAAACTCTGGGTGGTGTTGCTGCTGATGCCGCTGAACTGGGGTATCGAAGCCCGGAAATGGCAGCTCGCCCTTCGCCCCATCGGCGGCATCGCTTACGGAAAGGCCTTCAGGGCCGTCCTGACCGGCACTACGATGGCTTGCTTTACACCCAATCGGATGGGAGAGTATCTCGGCCGCATCCTGTATATAAAAGAAGGACAACGCATCCGGTCCATCTCGCTGACCATGGCTTGCAGCATCGCCCAGCTCATGATCACCCTGTTCATCGGTCTGCTGGGCGTTTGCTATCTACGCGCAACCGCACAACCCGCCCCTGCCGGCTTCCGCCACTGGCAGCTTGCATTGACCATCCTCGGATGGACCGTGGCGACTTTGCTGACAATATTAACATTTATTTATTGCCGGCTTTCTCTCGTGGCATCCTTACTGCTACGACTACCGGGATTACGCAGGTACAGCACCTTTATAAAAGTTTTAGAAAATTTTGATGCAGCGATCTTATTGAGAATTTTGTTCTTATCTTTTGGCAGATATATTGTATTTATAATTCAATATAGTCTCGTGTTTCCCGTTTTTGGTGTAGTACTGGGTTTTTGGCAGGTGTGGGGCGGTATGAGCGTGGTGTTTTTGGTGATGGCGATCGTTCCAACCCTCACTTTTCTGACGGAATTGGGACTACGATGGGAGGCAAGCATCCAGGTACTGGAGCTATACAGCTCCAACCTTCTCGGGATCTTTGCCGCGAGCTTTGCGATCTGGCTGATCAACCTGATTATACCGGCTTTGATAGGAAGTCTGTTAATTGTAAGAATCAAATTATTCAAAAGTCGATGAGATTATTTACTACGGTCTGTATCTTGTTGCTAACGTTGACCTCACCCTTAATGGCCTGGGATGCTCATGAACAACCCGGCAGCGAATTTTGCGGCGGCATCCGCAATCATGCTTTCAAGTCCGGCGAAGTCCTCAAGTACCGGGTCAACTATGGGGTGGCGGGTATTCATCTCACCAGCGGCGGCGAAGCCTCCTTTACCACAACGCTCGAAAAATTCCAGGGGAAGGATGTCTATCATCTCGTCGGCGAAGGGCATACCAACTCGTTCTACGACAAATTCTTCAAGGTGCGGGATAAATATGAGTCCTATATCGACACCGCCACGCTGCAACCCTATAAATTCCTCCGCGACGTCAACGAAGGCGGCTATAAAACCTACGAGAATGTTTCCTTTATAAAGGCCGCCCATACCGCCGTTACCAACACCGGCGTGTATAACGTTACGGATTGCATCCAGGATGTCCTCAGCGCCATCTTCTATGCCCGAAACATCGACTTCAGCCAGCACAAGGTGAATGACACGATCCCCTTCGATATGTTCCTCGACCGCCAGGTCTATCACCTTCATATCCGCTATCTTGGCAAGGAGACCATCCGCACCAGCTATGGCAAGTTCCGCACCATCAAATTCAAACCCCTTCTTGTAAAAGGCACCATGTTCGAAGGCGGCGAAAAAATGACGGTCTGGGTCAGCGACGATCCCAACCATATCGCGGTCCGCATCGAGAGCCCGATCACCGTCGGCAAAGTGTCGGTCGATATGTCCTACTACTACGGCCTGCGTTACCCGCTAAGCTCACTGATCGATCTGTAACAGAGCATCGAAAACTATATACTATGAATACCCTTATCACCGCAAAAACCTTCCTCCTTCTTCTGCTCATCCCTGGCTGGCTTACCTACACCGACCCCGGCAAAAAATTCACCATCAGCTACCCAAAAGAATGGACTACCAGGAGCGTCAACAACGCCATCGCCTTTCTCAGCCCACAGGAAGGCGCCGGCGATACCTTCCAGGAGAATGTCAACGTCCTCCAGCAGGACCTTTCGGCCCAACCCATGACCCTCGACAATTACACCGAGCTGAGCCGCAAGCAGATCACAGACGCTTTCGGAGCCAATGCCGTCGTCTCGACAGCCCCGAAAAGCATCGCGGGTCAAAAGGGGGTGGAAATGGTGTACACTATGAATTACCAGGGCCGCGCCCTGAAGATCAGGGCATACTGGTTCATAAAAGAGAAGACTGCCTGGGTGCTGACCTTCACCGCCGAACCGGCTCAATTCGACAAATACGATAAGACGGGTACGGCCATACTCAACAGCTTTGCCTTCATCAAATGATCGAACGCTAAAGGTCGGCAAGCCGGAACCCGGCGCCGGGGCGGACACCTTTTTCCGTCGACTCCGGAATGCAGCATTCGACCCGGGGATCATGCTCGAAGAAAAGCACATAGCCGCCGGCGGCCGCCTCCTGCAGGAAGGATCGTTTCTCCTGCAGGCTCGTTAGGGGAAACATATCATAAGCCATGACCCAGGCCGTCGGAAAATGACCCGTCGATGGCAGCAGGTCGGCCACGAACACCAGGGTCTTGCCCTTATATTGCAGCTGCGGCAACATCATTGCATCGGTATGCCCGTTGACCACGCGGACCGACAGCCCGGGCAGGATCACATCGGTCAGTGTCTCCAGCGGCGACCCCGCCGATCCCGCCGGCCTAGCCGCGCTCGCCGATCCCTCCGCATCGACAAATCGCAGCTGCCCGCTTGCTTCGATCGGCAAGATATTCTCTTTCAAAAAGGAAGCCTTCTCGCGATCATTCGGCTCTGTCGCCCATTTCCAGTGCCGGGAGTGACTCCAATAGGTCGCATTTTTAAAGGCCGGCGCCAAACGGTCGCCTTCCCGCACGATGCTGCCGCCGCAATGATCAAAATGCAAATGCGTGAGCAGCACATCGGTGATATCGTCGCGGTTATAGCCCAGCGCCGACAGAGACTTGTCCAGCGTGTCATCCCCATGCAGATAATAGTGGCTGAAGAATTTTGCATCCTGCTTGTTGCCGATACCGTTATCCACCAATATCAGTTTTCCACCTTCCTCGATCAGCAGGCAGCGCAGGGCCCAGGTGCAAAGGTTGTTCTCATCGGCCGGGTTGACGGCATTCCAGAGACTTTTTGGCACGACGCCAAACATGGCCCCGCCGTCTAATTTGAAAAAGCCGGTATTGATGGTATGTAGCTGCATGGAATTATGTTTAGACCGCAGGAGCCGGCTCCCGGCTCTGCCGCGCTTGCGCAGAGAATAACCAGGCGATCCCCACGATGAAAAAGACGATCAGGAAGAAAATGGCATTCTTCATGCTACCGGTGATCTGGCTGACGATACCAAAGGTAAACATCCCGACCACAATGGCAATCTTCTCGGTCAGGTCATAGTAGCTGAAATACGAAGCGGTATCTTTCGTTGGCGGCATCAGCTTGGAATAGGTGCTCCGGCTGAGGGATTGGATCCCCCCCATCACCAGGCCAACGCCCAACGCCAGCATATAAAACGAATATTCGATCGGCTGCTGATGCGGCTCGAGATCATGCTGCCAGCGGGATAATTCCGCCAGGACATTAGCGTCGGCGGAATCAAAAGCCTCGGCCGTCATTTGTCCCTTGCGCGCTTCCAAGTCTTCCTTCTGCTGTTGAAGCCCGGCGATGGTCTCGTGAAACGGCTTCAAATGCTCGGCCTGTCCCGCCGTGATAAAGGCCGATACACAGATCAGGATCCAAAAGGCGACAACGCCCATCAGCACGCGGATATTTCCGAACCGGGCCGAGAGCTTGCTCATCCAGGTGGCGCCGACAATGGCCACGAGCTGGACCAGCACGATGGTGACGATGA
>Ga0310811_10002333_pt1 | contig 23713 bp, 13 predicted proteins | sample YCmetagenome_FD_207642 | JGI IMG/M metagenome (GOLD analysis project Ga0310811, IMG submission 207642) | Soil microbial communities from experimental microcosm in Duke University, North Carolina, United States - YC | ecosystem: Engineered > Artificial ecosystem > Soil microcosm > Unclassified ... | reverse complement strand
GCGCCCGAGGCGACCAGTGCGAGGCCCTGCACGGCGTGGCCGAGCATCTCGAGATCGATGTTGCCGGACGCGCGGGCGATGCGGATCCCTTCAGCCGCCAGCGTATGCGCGCGATCGGGATCGCCGTCTTCCATCAGACAGAGCGCGCCTTCCCGCAGCTCGAGGAAGGCCTGCTCAGGACAATCGGGAAGACCCGACAGCAGGCTGCGCGCGCGTTGCAGCCATCCATTCGAGACGGCGTGCTCGCCGCGGAACGCCCACGCGTCCCACGCCAGCCAGACGGCAATTCGTGCTGCCGAACGACGGTCGCCCCGCTCCGTGTAAAGGCGATACGCACGTTCGCGCGCGTCGAAGACCACATCCGCATCGTCGAGCCACCACGCCGCGAGCGCGAGCCCTTCGAGGGCGTCGGGGCTCTCGCGCTCGTGCAGCGCGTGCTCGAAGGCGCCGCGCGCCTGCGTCCAGACACCTCGCGACAGCAGGTCGTCGCCTACCGCGCAGTCGGATGGCCGTGGGGTCCACATACGGATCGCGGATTATATGACGCCAATGCGAACGCTTAGGTTGATGGCGGTGCTCGCGCACCCGGACGACGAATCACTGGGCATCGGGGGAACGCTTGCGAGGTACGCCTCCGAAGGCGTTGAAGTGTTCTTGTTGAGCGCTACCCGCGGCGATGGAGGGCGCTACCGCACCTTCCGCCCCGGAGACCCGCAGCATCCCGGCGCAGATGCGCTCGGCGCGATTCGCGAACGAGAGTTGTGCGCGGCGGCGTCGGTGCTTGGCGTGAAGGATGTGGCGTTTCTCGAGTACCGCGATCAACAACTCGATCGCGCCAAGCCGAGTGAGGTGATCGCGGAGATTGTCCGCCATCTGCGACGCGTACAGCCGGATGTCATCATCACGTTCGGGCCCGATGGTGCCTACGGGCATCCCGACCACATCGCCATCAGTCAGTTTGCGACCGCCGCGATCGTCGCGGCGGCGGAGCCCGCCATCTCGAAGCTCTATTACATCGCCTGGCGGGAATCGACGTGGGCGGCGTATCAGCACGCGTTCAAGAAACTGACGTCCACTGTGGACGGCGTCGAGCGTCACGTCGTGCCATGGCCCGACTGGGAAGTTACGACAGTGATTGATACCGCCCCGTTCGTGCCCGCTGTATGGAAGGCCATTGCGTGCCACGAATCGCAGATGTCGGCGTACGAACAGTTGAAGAATCTTCCGCCGGAAGACCACATGGCGATCTGGGGCAAGCAGTCGTTCTATCGCGCCTTCAGCACCGTGAACGGCGGTCGCAGACCTGAGACGGATCTCTTCGAAGGAATCAGAAATGAAGACTGATGGTACTCGCGAGGCGGCGCTTAACCTGAATGCGGAGACGTTTCGCATGCTCGGGCATCGACTCGTGGATCAACTCGCGGAGCGCCTTGCGGCCATGCCTCGCGGTCCGATTACACGCGCCGACTCGCCTTCCGCCGTCCGCTCGGCGCTCGATCTCAATGGTCCGCTTCCGGAGTCGGGCATGGATGCGGCGTCGTTGCTCGATCAGACCACGCGCCTGCTGTTCGATCACTCGCTGTTCAACGGTCATCCGCGGTTTTTCGGCTACATCACGTCTTCGCCAGCACCGATCGGGATGCTTGGCGACTTTCTCGCAGCCGCGCTGAACCCGAACGTCGGCTCGTTTGGCCTGGCGCCGGCCGCAACAGAGGTCGAATCGCAAACCGTGCGTTGGATTGCCGAGTTGATCGGCTATCCGGCCGGTTGCGGGGGGCTGCTGGTGAGCGGCGGCAACATGGCGAACCTCGTGTGCTTCCTCGCCGCGCGCCACGCGAAGCCAGGTCTCGTCTACGCATCGGAGGAGACGCATACGTGGATTCAGAAAGCGGCGGACATCAGTGGGATAGGCGCCGAATTGATGCGATGGATTCCTACCGACGCCAGTCTGCGAATGGACGTTGCGGCGCTGCGGCGGCAGCTTGACGCCGACAAGGCGGTCGGGGGGGTTGCGAGTCTGATCATCGGAACCGCGGGCACGGTCAGTACCGGTGTCGTCGATCCGTTGCCTGAGATGGCGGCGATCTGCAAAGAGTACGGCGCGTGGTTTCACGTGGATGGTGCGTACGGCGGATTCGCGGCCGCGGTCCCCGAAGCACCCGATGACCTGCGTGCGTTGAGCGAGGCCGATTCTGTTGCCGTCGATCCGCACAAGTGGCTGTATGCGCCGCTCGAAGCGGGCTGTGCGCTCGTCCGCGATCGCGAATTGCTTCGCGCCGCGTTCTCACACCATCCGCCTTACTACCATTTCGATGAGCAGGCGACCAATTTCGTCGACTACGGCTTGCAGAACTCGCGCGGGTTCCGCGCGCTCAAGGTGTGGCTCGCGCTGCGCCAGGTTGGTGCGTCAGGCTACCGGAAAATGATCTCCGATGACATTCGTCTTTCGCGAGCGATGGCGGATGCCGTCGACAGACATCCGGAGCTCGAGCTGATGACGCAGGAGTTGAGCATCACCACGTTCCGGTACGTGCCGGAGGACCTGAAGCGAAGCGCGGGTAGCGAGGAGGGTGAGCGTCAGCTCAATGCAATCAATCGCGAGCTGCTCGACCGGCTGCAGCGCGGCGGGGAAGTCTTCGTCTCGAACGCTGTCATTCGCGGCCGCTATGCTCTGCGCGCATGCATCGTCAACTTCCACACGCAGCTTGCGGACGTGGAGGCGCTACCGGCAATCGTGGCGCGTGTTGGCCGAGAGGTAGGACTGGTCAAGGTCGCGGATTGAGCCGCATCCGAGCAAACGCATCGTCCGGATCAGGTCGGTCCTGAGGATCTCGATCGCGCGCGCGACGCCGGGACCACCCGCCGCGCCGAGCGCCCAGGCGTAAGCGCGGCCGACGAGCACGGCTTTCGCCCCAAGGCAGATTGCCTTGACGATATCGCCGCCACGACGGATGCCGCCGTCCATCAGCACCTCGACGCGGCCGCTGACGGCTTCGAGCACCTCGGGCAAGGCCCGCAGCGTTGCCGGCACACCATCGAGCTGCCGCCCGCCGTGATTTGATACCACGACCGCCTCTGCTCCCGCGTCGATCGCATGCCGCGCATCATCGCCGGTATGCACGCCCTTCACGACGATGGGACCCTGCCAGGCATCGCGCATCCATCGGAGATCTTCCCAGGTGACGATCGTGCTTTCGAGCAGGACGCCGACGTCGCCGCAAGGCATGGCGCCTTTGCCTGGCAGCTCCACGTTCGGAAATACTTTCGGCCGACCATCGGCGAAGTAATCGACGACCCAGCGTGGACGTGTGACGAACTGCCACGCGTACGGAAGGCTTCCCCAGATATCACCCTGCAGGATGGGACGGACGCCGTGGCGGAAGTCGCGCTCGCGCATGCCGGAGACCGGCGTGTCGATCGTGACGACGAGCACCTTGTAACCAGCGGCTTTCGCGCGCGCGATCGTGGCCTCCGCTACGTCGCGTCCACCAGGGACGTAGAGCTGAAACCACAGCGTTCCGTTCGTTCCTTGCCGCACTTCCTCCAGTCGGGTGCCGGAGAATGTCGAGAGGATATAGGCGCTTCCAGCCTCATTCGCGGCGCGCGCCGCATGCAGCTCGCCTTTCGGATAGAACATGCGGCAGAAGCCGACGGGCGCCAGCAGGAATGGCAGATCGAACGTCTCGCCGAGCACCGTCGTCCGCAGGTCGCATGACGGTACGGCGACGCAGTTGCGCGGGCGGAAGCTTACATCAGCGAAGGCCGCGACGTTCTCGCGAAGCGTGATCTCGTCTTCGGCGCCGCCGTCGATGTAGGCGAACACCACCGCAGGCAGGCGCTTCTTCGCCACCCGGCGGAAGTCGTCGATGTTGATGACGCGCGGAAAGGCGACCGAGCGCGCGAGGCTGCGGTCCGATCTCATCGGCTAATCGGCGAAGACCACCGTACGGCTGCTGGTGTGCGCGCGCAGGACGTCGGACGTGAGCTGCTTGCTGAGATATACCTTCGACTCGCGGTTATCGTGCGGGTGGACTTCGTACTTGACGACGTTGAACTCGAGCTGGTCGAGCGTGCCGCGCATGTCGTAGAAGCGGTTCTTCGTTTTGACGACCACCTCGTGATAACCGGCCGCGTGCGCCCACGCTTCGGATTCCTCGGTGAGCGCGCGGAAATGCCCCTGGCCGCGCCAGTCGCGGCGAGTGCCGCCGATCCAGCTATAGAGCACCTTGCGTCCCTCGAAGCGTACGGCGTTCTTCAGACGGAGGACCAGATCGGCGAGCTTGGGCTCCGTCTCACGCTCGCGCAGCTCGTGGACGATCTTGTAAGAGACAGGAACGACGAGTCCCGGATCGTCCGGCAGCGGTGCTACCGCCATCAGGATCAGGAATTCGCGGTCGCTTAGGCGGTTGATGATCTCCTGCGCCGTTTTCTTGCGCGGGAACTCGCCGAAGTACTCTTCGATGTACTGAATTTCGAGCGCGCCCGTATCGAGCGGGTACTGTTTGATCAGGTACTCCAAACTGGCTCCAGTGGGTAACCTGACGATTCTATAATGGCGCGCCGGATCGGACCCTGACGCACCGCCGCGACGACATTACCAGCAGCATTCGCCTCTGGTGGGAAGAGCATCCGATGGATTATCTCGGCCACCAGGGTCGGCCGGATCTATCGGAAGGTGGGGCCGCGCGTGCGTTTTTCGAGCGCATCGATGGCGAGTTCCGGCGCGCCGCGTGGTTCGCGCAGCCGGCCAATGCGCCGCTCTTCGCCGCGCTGATCGACTACGCCGCCCTGCGTGGACAGCGCGTGCTCGAAGTTGGATGCGGGCTCGGAGCGATCTCCGGGGAGCTCGCGCGCCATGGGGCGCGGCTCACCGCGCTCGACTTGACCTGGACGGGCGTCAGGTCTGTGACGCGACGATTGGCGCTCGATCGATGGCATGGATCGGCGGTGCAAGGTGATGCGACGCATCTGCCATTCGCGGATGCATCGTTCGACTTCGTCTGGTCGTGGGGAGTTCTGCCGCACGTGCCGGATCTCGGCGCGGCGCTGGCAGAGATTCGCCGCGTGTTGAAGCCTGGCGGGGAGCTGCGGCTCATGCTGTACAACCGCCATTCCATCTACAACTGGCTCGGCATCGTCGCACGCTACGGCGTGCTTCGGCTTCAGTTGCTGCGGCATTCGATGATCGAATTGTGGACGCGTTATTCAGACGGCCGGGATATTGGCGGATGCCCGTTCGTGCGCTACCACAGCGCGCGCGAGCTGCACGAGAGGCTGCGTGGCTTCGAGGTGCTCGAGATGCGCGCGTTCGAACAGAAATCGATGCTCGTGAAATTCGTTCCCGGGCCGCTGCGGCGGCGAGTCGAGCCGCGCATCCCCGATCCGCTTATGCGCGCGTTGTTTCAAAGATGGGGGATGCTGCTGTTCTGTCGGGCTCGTAAGCAAGGTTAGAGGTCAGCCAGCGCTCCACCTCTTTGACCCGCATCCCTTTTCGCGCGGCGTAGTCGTCAATCTGATCGCGTCCGACACGTCCGACGTTGAAGTACTTCGCCTGCGGATGCGCGAAGTACAGACCACTCACGGACGCGGCTGGCATCATCGCGCACGTCTCGGTCAGCGCCATGCCGATGCGCTCTCCTCCGAGCACGGCAAAGAGTTTCGTCTTCTCGCTGTGATCCGGACATGCCGGATAGCCAAAGGCCGGACGGATGCCGCGATAGCGCTCATGAATCAAGTCGTCGTTGGAGAGTCGCTCGTCGGCGCCGTATCCCCACTCGCGCCGGGCGCGGGCGTGAAGGTGCTCGGCAAATGCCTCGGCGAGCCGGTCGGCGAGCGCCTTCACCATGATGGCGTGGTAGTCGTCGTGGTCGGCCTCGTAACGCTTCACGAGTTCGTCCGCGCCGATACCCGCAGTAGCAGCAAACGCGCCGAGGTAATCGACGATGCCGCTGTCGGCGGGTGCGAGAAAGTCGGCAAGCGATCGGTTCGGCTTCCCGTCGCCGATGTCCTCCTGCTGCCTGAGCATGTTGAAGCGCACATCACTGTCGAGCAGCTGAATGTCCTCGCCGACCGTATTCGCGCGCCAGAAACCGTAGACCCCGCGCAGCGTGAGCTGCTTCTGCTCGACGATCTGCTTCAGCAGCGCTTGCGCGTGGCCGTACAGCTCGCGCGCGGCGGCACCGTAACGCTCATCATCGAGGATGGCCGGGAAGCGGCCCTTCAGCTCCCATGCGGAGAAGAAGAACGTCCAGTCGATGTAGGGGACGACCTCCTCCAGTTTCACGTCATCCAGTATTCGCGCACCGGTGAATGACGGCTTGGCGATCACATCAGGACGCCAGTCGAAGCGTAGTCGATTTGCCTTTGCCTGCTCCCACGTGAGCAGCGGACGGCGGCGAACGGCGCCATGCTGCTCGCGAACGCGCTGCTGCTCGGCGCGATTCGCGTCGACGAATCCGGATCGCTGTGCCGGGCTAAGCAGGCTGGAGACGACATCCACCGCGCGCGATGCATCGAGCACGTGCACCACAGGCGGGCTGTATTCAGGCGCGATCTTCACGGCCGTGTGCGGCTTGCTCGTCGTCGCACCGCCAATCAGCAGCGGCATGGTCATGCCGCGTCGCTCCATCTCGCCGGCTACGAACACCATTTCGTCAAGTGAGGGGGTAATCAGTCCGCTGAGGCCGATCATGTCGGCCTTCTCGTCGATTGCGGTCTGCAGAATCCTCGCGGCCGGCACCATTACGCCGAGATCGATGACCTCGTAGTTGTTGCAACCGAGGACGACGGCAACGATGTTCTTGCCGATGTCGTGGACATCGCCCTTGACGGTCGCCATCACGATCTTCCCCTGTGCCTGACGTGAATCGCCGCTGCGACGCTTCTCTTCCTCCATGTAGGGAAGGAGATAGGCGACAGCTTTCTTCATCGCCCGCGCGCTCTTGACGACCTGTGGAAGGAACATCTTGCCTGCTCCAAAGAGGTCGCCGACGATCTTCATCCCGTCCATGAGCGGCCCTTCGATCACATCCAGCGGCCGTGTGGTCTTCTGACGCGCCTCCTCGACGTCGGCTTCGATGTAATCCACGACACCGTGCACGAGGGCATACGAGAGTCGCTGTTCGACCGTCGCATCGCGCCACGCCAGATCGATCGTCTTTTTGCTGCCTTCGCCCTTGACCGTCTCCGCGAACTGCACGAGGCGTTCAGTGGCATCCGGTCGGCGATTGAAGATCACGTCCTCAACGTGCTCGAGCAGATCTTTGGGAATGTCTTCGTAGACGACGAGCTGACCGGCATTGACGATGCCCATGTCGAGGCCGGCTTTGATTGCGTGGAAGAGAAACGCCGAGTGAATCGCCTCGCGAACCACGTCGTTGCCGCGGAAGGAAAACGACAGGTTGCTGATCCCGCCGCTTACCTTTACGCCCGGACACGTCGCCTTGATCTGCCGCGTCGCCTCGATGAAGTTGATCGCATACTCGTTGTGCTCCTCGAGGCCGGTCGCAATGGCGAGGATGTTCGGATCGAAGACGATGTCGAGCGGATCGAAGGCGGCTCTTTCAGTCAGCAGCCTGTAGGCGCGCTGACAGATGGAGAGCTTGCGTTCGACGGTGTCCGCCTGTCCCTGCTCGTCAAACGCCATGACGACGACTGCGGCGCCGTAGCGGTGGACGGTGCGCGCTTTGTGGAGGAAATCCTCTTCACCCTCCTTGAGGCTGATCGAGTTGACCACTCCTTTGCCCTGGATGCACTTGAGGCCTGCCTCGAGCACGCTCCATTTCGAGCTGTCCACCATCACCGGCACGCGCGCGATCTCCGGCTCCGTGGCGATCAGATTCAGGAACGTCGTCATGGCGGCTTCCGAATCGAGCATCCCTTCGTCCATGTTGACGTCGAGGATATTGGCGCCGCCGCGCACCTGATCGAGTGCGACGTGAGCCGCCTCGGAGTAATCGTCGTTCGTAATCAGCCGCGCGAAGCGCTTGGAGCCCGTGACGTTCGTCCGCTCGCCGACCATGATGAAGTTGGAGTCGGGCCGGATTGTGAGCGTCTCGAGGCCGGAGAGCTGTGTATGCGGGATCCGCGATCCGGGATCCGGGAGGCGGCGCGGCGGTGAGGCCGCAACCGCGCGGCGCACTGCCGCAATGTGCTCGGGTGTTGTTCCGCAGCAACCGCCGAGGATGTTGACGAAGCCGGATTCGGCGAAATCGCGCAGCAGCGTCGCCGTTTCGTCGGGCAGTTCGTCGTAGGCGCCGAAGGCGTTCGGCAGGCCGGCATTGGGATAACAGGTGACGTAGCTCTCCGCGATGCGCGCGAGCTCCGCCAGATGCGGCCGCATCTCGCGTGCGCCGATCGCGCAGTTCAGGCCGACGCTGAAGGGGTGGGCGTGCCGGATCGACGTGTAGAACGCATCGAGCGTCTGACCCGACAGCGTGCGACCGCTGCGGTCGGTAATCGTCACTGAGATCATCAGCGGCAGCTGAACGCCCTTTTCGTCGAACACGTCGAGAATGGCGGCGATTGCGGCCTTGGCGTTCAGCGTGTCGAAGATCGTTTCGAGCAGAAGGACATCGACGCCGCCATCAATGAGGCCGCGAACGTGATCGCGATAGGCGGCGGCAACCTGGTCGAACGTCACGGCCCGATACGCCGGGTTGCCGACATCCGGCGAAATCGACAGCGTCCGATTTGTCGGACCGATTGCGCCCGCGACGAAACGCGGGCGCTCCGGCGTCTTCGGGCTCCACTCGTCCGCCACCTTGCGCGCCACACGCGCGCCTTCGACACTCAGTTCGTACGCAATCGACTGAAGGCCGTAGTCCGCCTGCGCGATCGCCGTGGACGAGAAGGTGTTCGTCTCGATGATGTCTGCGCCCGCCGCGAGGTAGGCGTTATGAATCTCGGCGATCACGTCTGGGCGCGTCAGGACCAGAAGGTCGTTGTTTCCTTTCAGGTCGTGTCCGTGATCGCGGAAGCGGTTGCCGCGGAAGTCCGTCTCCGTCAGCTGGTAGCGCTGAATCATGGTCCCCATCGCGCCATCGAGGATCAGGATGCGCTCGGCGAGCAGGTCGCGGAGGCGGTCAGTGGTCGTCATGCGTAGCGTTTCAGTCCCTTCTTGAGGCCGCTGGCGATGAGCACAGCGAATGGATCGCCGGCCTTGCTGGCGCCGACCTGAACACGCACGTCCGTGACTCCGGCGCCGCGCAGCAGGCTCTCAAGTTCGGAAGCGGAGAATCCCAGGTGGCGGTCGCCGAACCGGTTCTTGACCCATGCCTGATCGTGCTCACGCAGATCGAGGATCAGCAGGCGGCCGCCTGGACGAAGGACGCGCAGGGCTTCGCCGATGGCGCGTTCCGGATCGCTGGCGTGATGCAGCGCCTGTGACAGGAGCGCGACATCCACGCATTCGTCGCGCAGCGGCAGGCGCGCCAGGTCGCCCTTCTTCCATTCGACATTCGAGGCATGCCGACGTGCGGCCAGCGCTTTTGCGCGATCCAGCACCTCGTCTGAACGATCGATGCCGACGACGGTGCGCGCCCAGCGCGCGGCTTCCAGCGTCAGATAGCCTTCCCCACAGCCGATGTCCGCCACGTCGAGTGGTGGCAGCAGGTGACCGAGCGCGCGCGCCCACGCCGCCCAGCTGCGGCCCGGCACCAACTGGCGGGCATCGCCGTGAGTTTCAAAGTTTTCCTTGCGCAGCCGAAGGACCTCCTGCATCCGCGCCTCGTCGGCGCGGACGGTGCGATCGTTCGCGCCGGCATCGAAATGCGACTGCAGCAACGACCAGAGCGCGCCATTGCCGTTGGCGCGCGCCGAGTCCGCGACGCGGTAGTAGACGAAGCCCGCCTCGCGTTCTTCGGTGACCAGCCCCGCGTCCTTGAGCAGCCCGAGGTGTCGGGAAACGCTCGATTGCGCGACGCCGAGAATGCCGGTTAGTTCGGTGACGTTGAAACGCTCCTGCGCCAGCGCGCGCAGCAGGCGCAGCCGCGTGGAGTCAGAGAGGAGCCGGAAGAGCGCGGAGGCCTGCTGCAAACATCTCTAAATATACATATATCGATATCGGTGCTTCAATCGCGGGAAGACACTGATCGCCAAAGTCTTGCATCGACGCACGAGATCCGAGCCGATCAGCTGGGAAATGGCGCCCGAAACTGCAGCGCGTTATCTAAATCATGCGCGCTGTGCACAGATATGCAGATCGCATTGCACGAAACGGATCCGCTTCGCGTGGTTCGCGCGCCGATTATTGCGAAGTGATCGTTCAATCGTGCATAATTCTCACTTCTCAGCCGCCACTTCTTCAGGGCAGCCCTACTACCACCACAAGGCACGGAAAGGACACCGCACCGATGGGATCCGCAGCGCTTTCAGAAGCCATCAAGAGCATCCGCGAGTGGTCGACGACCGAAGGACGCACTTCGCCGACGCCCATCAAGGCCGCCGAACTGTTCGGCAGCCTCGTCTTCAACGACAAGGTGCAGCAGGAGCGGTTGCCGAAAGCGGCATATCGCGCGCTGCGCGCCACCATCACGCGTGGCGAGACCCTCGACCTCGCGACCGCCGACGCAGTCGCCGTTGCGCTCAAGGACTGGGCCGTCGAACATGGCGCGTCGCACTACACACACTGGTTCCAGCCGTTGACCGGCATCACGGCGGAAAAGCACGACTCCTTCCTGTCGCCGACGAACGAGGGGACCGCAATCGCCGAGTTCCGCGGCAAGGAGTTGATCAAGGGCGAGCCCGACGCCTCGAGCTTCCCGTCCGGCGGCATGCGCTCAACGTTCGAAGCGCGCGGCTACACCGCGTGGGATCCCACCAGCCCGCCGTTCCTGATGTACACGCAGAACAACGTCACGCTCGTCATCCCGACCGCGTTCGTGAGCTGGACGGGTGAGGCGCTGGACAAGAAGACCCCGCTGCTTCGCTCGATGGATGCGGTGTCGGCGCAGGCAGTGCGCGTGTTGAAGCTGTTCGGCTCCACCGCCGAGCGTGTGTTTTCGACCTGCGGTCCGGAACAGGAGTACTTCCTGATCGATCGCAACTTCTATTTCAACCGGCCCGACCTGATCAACGCCGGCCGCACGATCTTCGGCGCGGCGCCGCCGAAGGGGCAGGAGATGGAAGACCAGTACTTCGGCGCGATTCCGGAGCGCGTCCTCGCGTGCATGACCGAGGTCGAGACCGAGCTGTACAAGATCGGCGTTCCCGTGAAGACGCGCCACAACGAGGTCGCGCCGAGCCAGTACGAGATCGCTCCGGTCTTCGAGAACGCGAACGTCGCCGCCGATCATCAGCTGATGATCATGGAGCTCCTGAAGAAGATCGCGCCGAAGTACGGTCTGGCGGCGCTGCTGCACGAGAAGCCGTTTGCGGGCGTCAACGGCTCGGGCAAGCACAACAACTGGTCGCTGTCCGACGAATTCGGCAACAACCTTCTGAGCCCGGGCGACACGCCGCACGACAACATGCAGTTCCTGGTGTTCTGCGCGGCCGTCATCCGAGCGGTGGACAAATGGCAGGGTCTGCTGCGGGCCAGCGTCGCCCACGCCGGCAACGATCATCGTCTCGGCGCGAACGAAGCGCCGCCGGCAATCATCTCGATCTTCCTCGGCGACATGCTCACCGACATCTTCGACCAGATTGAGAAGAGCGGTGGCGCGAAGTCGACCAAGCAGGGCGGCATCCAGGACCTCGGCGTCAGCGTGCTGCCGAAGCTGCCGCGTGATGCGGGCGATCGCAACCGCACCAGTCCGTTTGCGTTCACGGGGAACAAGTTCGAGTTCCGTGCCGTCGGCTCGACGCAGAACATCGCCTGGCCGAACACCATCCTCAACGTGGCCATGGCTGATTCGCTCGAGTCAGTCGCCAACGAACTGGAGGCCGCTAAGAAGAAGGGCGAGGAACTGAACAAAGCCGTCGGCAAGCTGCTCGTGAAGGTGATTAAGGAGCACAAGCGGATCATCTTCAACGGCAACAACTACGCGCCGGAGTGGGAAAAGGAAGCGGGCAAGCGGAAGCTGCTGAACCTCAAGAACACGGTGGATGCGCTGACCGAGCTGGTGAAGCCCGAGGCCGTGAAGCTGCTCGATCGCTTCAAGATCCTGAACGAGCGCGAAGCGCACGCGCGCTACGAGGTGTTCCTCGAGAACTACAACAAAACGATCAACATCGAAGGACAGCTCGCCGTGCTGCTGGCCAACCGCTACATCCTGCCCGCGGCGCTTGAGTATCAGAAGCGCATCGGCCAGAGCGTGACCGCGGTGAAGCAGGCCGGTGCGTCGACGGTGCAGGCGAAGAAACTGCTTGCGAAGTACGCCAAGCTCGTCGATCAGTTCAAGGCGCAGGCCGACGCGCTCGCGGCGGCGCTCGATCATTCGAGCAACGGCGCGGCGGAGAAGCATGCCAAGTACATGCGGGACAAGATCGTCCCCGCAATGGCGAAGCTCCGGTTGGTCGGCGACGCGATCGAGGTGTTGACGCCGCACGAGATCTGGCCGCTGCCGACCTACCGCGAAATGCTGTTCGTTAAGTAGCCCGCTGTTCGTTGATACAGGGGCAGGGCCTTTTGGCCGTGCCCCTGTGTCTTGTACGCTGCGCATTCCATGGTCGGTGCCACCGTCTCCCACTACGGGATCGTTGAGCGGCTCGGTGGCGGCGACATCCTGCCTCGCCGAGCTGGCGGACGCATCGTGTTGCGAGCGCGCGCGGCGTGGACACAATATCGGCAGCAGTTCGCCTAGGTCGCCGGTTCGGTGCTCTGCGCGAACCGAGACAACCGCTTCAACGCATCTACCTTTTCAGAACGATCAACCTTTGCACGTGCCATGGCGCGATGCAGCGTGTCGATCGTCTGGTCATAAGTGACGCGATCCACGGGGAAAGGCGTCCCGTCCTTTCCGCCATGCGCGAACGCGAAGCGCGCTGGGTCACGAGTGCTTGCCGGCGTGCCGTAAATCACCTCAGACACCAGGGCGAGTGCCCGTAACGTCTTCGGTCCAACACCTTCGAGTCCCAGTAACGCTTCGAAGTTCTTCGGTGCCCGGTCGTAGGTGGTCACCAACACCGAATGAAGATGCCGGGGGTCGATATCCTGCAACTGCAGCGCGTGATGCTTGGGCATCTCGAGGGTTGGTGGTTGATCGAAAGGTAACCCACCGCGGAAAACACTCATCACTCGCTCGGGTGAATCCGTTGCCAGCTCCACCGACGTAGATCTCAATATGTCGTGTTCGGCGGCGACAAGATTCAGTGTCGGCGCAGTCCGATCCGAGCAGATCGCCTGATGCGGCTCGTTGACGAAGCTCGTCACCGACTCCGACAACCAGTGATACCGCCGCGCCGTGCGCGTTTGATCGCTCATTCCCTGCTGAACGACACACCAGTGACCGGCCGCCGAAAAAAAGAAGGCATGGTGGTAAAGCTGGTACCCATCCTGCACAGCAGCGCTGTCGACTTTGGCCGCCATTCGGCTCGCGTAAACAAGTGGGCGGGAATCGATGGCCAGCCGCTCGCACCGTTCCCGGATTTCGGCAGGGGTCTTACGTGATGTGGCGCCCTTACCCCCCTGGGAGTACACGCCGAGTTCGTGTTCGATGCTGCGAAGGCCTTCCTTGAGCGCGCCGGTTACTGTGGTGGTGACCCCGCTGGAATGCCAGTCGAATCCGAGAACACAGCCGAATGCCTGAAACCAGAAAGGATCAGACAGGCGCCGCAGCAGTTCCTCTGGTCCACGATCGGCGACGACGTGGACAGCGATTTCGCGGGCAAGGCGTGTCATGCGCGTGAACAACCACGCTGGCGCGCGGCCCGGATGCAACGGAAGGTTGGCGAATCCGGTGCGACGGGGCATGTAAGCAGTTACGGAATTTTGCAGCGGAGATACAGGACAACAGTCCGGGCTTCTGGATCCAATCCAAAGTTCCGGATGAACGCAGTGTAAACCAAGCCGCGCCGAAGCCCGGCGAGAGCAGTGGGCGTCGGCGGGTGATTACGCGGTCAGAGGCCGATGGGTATTCTCGAGAAACTTCGACCAACACCTCGCTGGAAGCACGCGGATCCGTCTGTGCGTGCGGCGGCGGTCTACGAAATCGGACCCGAGGATGGCGACGCGCTTCGCGCACTCGCGCGCGAGGATGCGGACACGCGCGTACGCCGCGCGGCCGTATCGCGCCTCGATGAGAGCGACGTGCTTGGCGATATCGCGCGCACCGACCCGGACGAGGAGGTGCGCAGCGAAGCGATTCGAGGTCTGGCCGGACTCGCAGCCGAAGCAGACGATGTGTCCGCCGCTACGGACGCCGTTCGGCACCTGCTGACGCTCGGCCGGACGAAGGAAGTGGTCGTCGTCGCGCGTGCGAGCACCAGCGAAGCGGTGCGCGGCGCCATCGTGGATCTGCTCGAGGACCAGAAAGCGCTCGGCTCGCTGAGCCGCCACGCGGCCGACAACTCGACACGGTTGCGCGCGCTTGCCCGCGTTACCGACGAAGAGGAGCTGCTGAACATCGCCCTCAAGTCCGAGCACACCGATGCGGCCGTAGCCGCGCTTGAACGCATCAACAGCACGGAGGCGCTGGGCGCCATCGCGCAGCGCGCACGGAACAAAGTTGCTGCGCGCCGGGCGCGCACCAAGGTGCGCACGCTCGACGAGCCGCAGCCGCAGGCGCAACCCGAATCCCCGTCGATGAGCGCGGCCGACCGGCAGCGCGCGACCGAGCTGGTGCGGCGCGCCGAGGCACTCGTGACCCTGACCAATCCGGAGGAAGCGTCGGCACGGCTGTCGGAAGTGCGTCGCGCGTGGGCGGAATTCCAGGCCGATGTCGCGTCCGATGCGGCAATCGAGCAGCAGTTCGAGTCCGCCTCCGAGGCGGTACGCGAAGCGATCGCCGAGCGTCAACAGGAGCGCGTCGCCGAGCAGGCGCGGGCCGAGGCGCTGGCACGCGAGCAGGCGGACCGGGTCGCCATTTGTCACGAAATCGAGAATCTCTCCGGCGACGCTGCTATTGATCGCATCGCGGAGCTCAAAGTGCGGTGGGACAGTCTCCCGCCGATGCCCTCGGAGTATGCGGCATCGCTCACGCGTCGATTCCAGGATGGCTGCCGCGCGTTCGAGGATCGCGAGCGGCGGCGAATGCTGGCGCAAGCCGCCGCTAGCCGCATCGATACGCTCGCGACCGAGCTGGAGCAACTGATCGCATCGGCGCAGCCGCTCGACGAGATCGTCGCGCGGTGGCGCGGCCTGCGTCGCGATGCCGACGTCCTGCGCGAGCACGTCGCGGCCAATCCGGACGCCGGCGCGCGGCTCGAGCAGGCCGTTGCGACGCTCGAACAGAAGGAGCAGGAACATCAGCAGCTGCGCGCGAAACAGGAACAGGACAACCTGAAGCGGCTGCAGCAGGTTGCCCGTCAGGTCGAGACGCTCGCCGCCACCGATCAGATGTCACTCAAGGCCGGCGATCGCGCGCTGCGCGACATCAAAGAGGCACTCGACGGCCGGGTGCCGCTGCCGTCGAAGAAGGATCGTCAGGAGCTGCAGGCGCGGCTCGACGCTGCGCGCTCGAAGCTCGCGCCGCGAGTGCAGGAGCTGCGCGAGGCCGACGAGTGGCAGCGCTGGGCGAACCTGCAGGTGCAGGAAGAGCTTTGCAAGGAGATGGAGGCGCTGAAGACGGAAGAGAACCTCGAGCTCGCCAGCCGCAAGATGCGGGAGCTGCAGTCACGTTGGAAGCAGGTAGCGCTTGCCCCGCGTGCGCAGGGCGAGGCGATGTGGCGGCGCTTCAAGGCTGCGCAGGACGAGGTGTATGCGCGCACGTCGGCACATCTGGCGGCGCAAAACGAAGAGCGAGCCGCGAATCTGACCGCGAAGCAGGCGCTCTGCGAGCGCGCCGAAGCGCTTGCCGATTCAACGGACTGGGTGAAAACTGCAGCCGAGATCCAGGCGCTGCAGGCCGAGTGGAAGAAGATTGGGCCCGTCAGCCGCGGACACGAGAAGGCGGTATGGGAGCGCTTCCGCGCAGCGTGCGACAAGTTCTTTACCCGACGCCAGGAAGATCTCAAGCACCGCAAGGAAGAGTGGTCCGCGAACCTCGCGAAGAAGGAAGCGCTGTGCGAGAAGGCTGAGGCGCTCGCGGATTCAACCGACTGGGACAACGCGGCGACGCAGCTGAAGCGTCTTCAGGCCGAATGGAAGACGATTGGCCCGGTGCGCAAATCCAAGTCTGAAGCCGTGTGGCAGCGGTTCCGCGCGGCATGCGATCGATTCTTCGATCGCTACAAGCATCGCGATCAGGTGGAGCTGCAGCAGAAGGCGGCGGCCCGCGATCACATCATCCGCGAGCTCGAGTCGCTGCTTCCGCAGACGAGCAACGGTTCGGGCCGAGGCGAGGCGCCGGAGCATCTGTACGAAAAGGTGCACGAGGCGCGCGCCAAATGGCAGCAGGCGCCGGAAGTGCCGCGTCAGGTGCAGCAGGATCTCGCCGCGCGGTATCACCAGGCCATCGGCCAGCTGGTAGGCACCTGGCCCGAGGCGTTTACCGGCACGGATCTCGATCCGGAGACCACGCGCAAGCGGATGGAGAAGCTGCTCACGAAGGTCGAAGATCTGTTGACCGGCGCGCAGGAGCGCGTGCAGACGCGGCAGCTGTCGCCGACAGAGCTCCTCGCCGAAAAATGGCGCGAGCGCCTTGCCGCCAATACCATCGCCGGCAGCCGCGCGGCACAGGAGAACGACGAAGTGCGCTGGCGCAACGCCGAGCAGGAAGTCCGCAGCGCGCAGTCGCAGTGGACGCGTCTCGGCCCAGTGCCTCCGGAGGTGGCAGGTCCGCTCAACGAACGCTTCCAACGAGCGGTCCGACGGTTCTACGACTCTCGACGGAAAGCGTCGTAATCAACTCCCAACGTCGTTGGATGTTGGGAGTTTCCCTTCAATCCGCTAGAATCCCGGCACCCAATCAATGTCCCTCGGTCCCGGCGCTCGTCTCGGACCGTACGAAGTCATCGCCGCCCTCGGTGCCGGCGGCATGGGCGAGGTCTATCGTGCCCGCGACACGAGGCTCGGCCGCGACGTCGCCGTCAAAGTGCTGCCGTCGCACGTCAGCACCGATGCCGAGTGGCGCGACCGCTTCGAACGTGAAGCTCGAACCATCGCCGCACTGAATCATCCGCATATCTGCACGCTGCACGACGTCGGGCATCAGGACGGCATCGACTTTCTCGTGATGGAGTTCCTCGACGGCGACAGCCTTGCGCAGCGCCTGGCGCGCGGCCCACTGCCGCTCGAACAGGCGCTCGCGATTGCGATCGCCGTTACCGATGCGCTCGACAAGGCGCATCGAGCGGGAATCATTCACCGCGACCTGAAGCCCGGCAACATCGTGCTGACAAAGTCGGGCGCCAAGCTTCTCGACTTCGGTCTCGCGCGAGTGACGCCCGCCGCAGTAGCGGCGTCTGGCCTCTCGATGGCGCCGACGGGCATCACACCCGTGACCGCACAGGGCGCCATTCTCGGCACGCTGCAGTACATGGCGCCCGAGCAGCTCGAAGGACGAGAAGCGGACCCCCGGACGGATATCTTCGCCCTCGGCTGCGTGCTCTATGAAATGCTCACCGGCAAACGGGCGTTCGACGGAAAGACACAGGCGAGCCTCATCGCAGCAATCCTCGAGCGCGAGCCCGCTCCCCTCATCACGCTGCAACCGTCCACGCCTCGCGCGCTCGATCGGCTCGTTAGAAAGTGTCTGGCGAAGGAGCCGGAGAAGCGATGGCAGACAGCGGGCGACGTTTGTGACGAGTTGAAATGGATTGTCGAAGAGGGCATCGATGTCGCACCGAAAGCGTCGACACCGTTGCAGCCGACGAAGAGACGCTGGATGGCCGTGGCGGGGGGCGCAGTCGCACTCGCCGTCGTCGCCGCGATCGCGACGTTTGTGTATCTCCGTCCCGCGCCGTCTCTGCTGACCTCGGTGCGCTTCGGTATCGGACCGCCGGAGAGCAACGCGCTGTTTCAGGGAGTTCACTCTCTCGCAGTCTCTCCGGACGGCAAGAAACTGGTGTTCGTCGCCAGCGTACCGCCGAATCCGCCGCGGCTGTGGATTCGAGCACTTGATTCCTCTACGGCGCAGGTGCTGCAAGGGACTGACAACGCTACGCAACCGTTCTGGTCACCGGACAGTCGGTTTATCGGGTTCTTTACGGCTGCTGGCGTCAAGAAAATCGACGCCAGTGGAGGCCCTTCGCAAACGCTGACCGCGAATCCGTGTTCTGGATGCGCGCCGTATGGCGGCACATGGAACCGCAACGGCGGCATTCTCTTTTCGACTGCCGGCGCGACGTCGGCGGTTTCCGCGATCTTTCGCGTGTCCGACGCTGGCGGGACCGCGACGGAAGTGGCGAAACCAGACGCGTCGAAGCAGGAAATCGCGTACGCGTGGCCAAGCTTTCTGCCCGACGGCCGCCACTTCCTGTTCCTGCTGGCTCGGGCCGGAGCGAACACGATCATCGTGGGCGAATTGGATTCGTCGGAACGGAAGGCGGTTGTACCGAACACCAGCTCGGGCGCGATGTTTGCGGCGCCGGGTTACCTGCTCTTTGTCCGGCAAGGCACATTGATGGCGCAGCCCTTCGACCCTGCTGGAATCGAAGCTACCGGTGAAGCCGTCCCGATTGCTGAGAACGTGCAATACAGCCCGAACAACCCGGCGGCCGCGTTCGACGCCTCTCAGAGCGGCGTGCTCGCGTATCGCACCGGCAGTACCGCCGCTCCTTTGAAGCTGGTCTGGGTCGATCGCAGAGGCGTCGAGCAGCCGCTGTCAGCCCCGCCGCATGAATACTACGCACCGCGGATTGCTCCCGACGGCCGGCGCGTCGCGCTCTCTCTAGGCGTTGTGCCCGATACTCAGATCTGGCTTTACGATTTCGCTCGCGACACTTTGACGCGCTTGACGTTCGACGGGGCCGCCAACATCGGTGCGCTCTGGACTCCAGACGGCCAACGCATCGCTTACAAAGGAACCGGGAACAGTCTGTACTGGCAGCCGTCGGACGGAAGCGGTACCGCAGAACTGATCACGACGGAAAAGTTGAGCCGCAATAACGTTCCAGCATCGTGGACGCCAGATGGGCGGACGCTGCTGTTCACCTACGACACGACCACGCGCAACATCTGGACGCTCCCGTTGACCGACCGGAAACCTCACGTGCTCGTGCCGACGTCGGCGTACGAAACCGCGCCAAGGATTTCTCCCGACGGGCACTGGGTCGCATACGATTCACGCGAATCCGGTCGTGACGAAATTTACGTTCGCCCGTTTCCAGGTCCGGGTGGCAAGTGGCAGATTTCGACCGATGGCGGATCGGAGTGGTCTGGAGCCGCAACGGACACGAGCTCTTTTATCGCAGCGGCGCAAAGATGATGGCTGTCGAGATCAGCTCGGCGTCGACGTTCTCCCCCGGCAAGCCGGTCCAGCTTTTCGAGGGTTCGTACGTGCCCACCCCGCTCTCGTTCCCCAATTACGATGTCTCGCCCGACGGCCAGCGCTTCCTCATGCTGAAGAACGCAGCGGCGACGCAGACGGTTTCGCAGATTGACGTCGTGCTCAACTGGGTCGACGAGCTGAAGCGCAAATCCACTCACTGATGTCCCTCGGTCCCGGCGCTCGCCTCGGGCCGTACGAAGTTGTCGCCGCTATTGGTGCCGGCGGCATGGGCGAGGTCTATCGCGCACGCGATACGCGGCTTGGACGCGAGGTGGCGATCAAGGTGCTGCCGGAGTCGTTCGCCAACGATGCCGACCGGCTGGCGCGGTTCGAGCGGGAGGCGCAGGTCCTCGCATCGCTCAATCATCCAAACATCGCGACCATTCATGGTCTTGAAGAGCGTGCCCTCGTCATGGAGCTGGTGGAAGGCCCCACGCTGGCGGATCGCATTGCGGAGGGGCCGATTCCGATTGACGAAGCGCTGCCGATTGCTCGACAGATCGCCGAGGCACTGGAAGCGGCGCACGAGCGCGGAATCATTCATCGGGACTTGAAGCCCGCGAACATCAAGCTTCGCCCCGACGGTACCGCGAAAGTGCTCGATTTCGGACTCGCGAAACTCGGCGAGTCGGGATTGGGCGCGCGAGGTTCGGGATTCGACGGTTCGCTGTCGCCGACCATCAGCGTGCAGGCGACGATGGCGGGCGTCATCCTTGGGACCGCCGCCTACATGAGTCCGGAGCAGGCACGCGGCAAAGCGGTCGATCGCCGCGCGGACATCTGGGGTTTCGGCTGCGTGCTCTACGAGATGCTCGCAGGCAAGCCGCCGTTCGACACGGGCGACACGATCTCGGATGCGGTTGCGGCGATTCTCAAGAACGAACCCGACTGGAACGCGCTGCCGTCGGAGACGCCTCTGAACATTCGCACGCTCCTGCGTCGATGCCTGCAGAAGGATGTGCAGAAGCGGCTGCCGCACATCGGCATCGCGCGCATGGAGATCGAGGAGGCAGCCGCGCCTGCGCCGCCATCGATTGCGCCCGTGGTGCGCGCGCAACGTAGCTTCTCCGTGTCGTGGCCGCTTGCGTTTGTGGCAGTCGTATTCATGATGCTGGTGTACTCCGCGCTGCCGTGGCTGCAGGACGACGAACCGTTCGGCGATCTGCCGGAGATGCGTACGGAGATTGTGACACCGTCGGACGCGGAGCCGATGTCGTTCGCGTTCTCACCTGACGGCCGGCAAATCACCTTCGTTGCGTCAGATAACGGCGTGCCGCGTTTATGGTTACGTTCATTGGCCTCCTCAATCGCACAGCCACTTGCAGGCACGGAAGGGGCTTTGTCTCCCTTCTGGTCGCCCGACAGTCGTTCGATAGGTTTCTTGGCCGATGGAAAGGTCAAGCGGCTCGATCTGGGCAGCGGCGTGCCCCAAACCCTCGCTTCAATCGGCGGGACATCGCGCGGTGCGACATGGAGTAGGGATGGCGTCGTGTTGTTTCCGACGAGCACTGCAAGCGGCCTCGTGCGCGTCTCCGCGTTGGGCGGCGCTGTGACCCCGGTGACGAAACTGGAAGGCACGGTGAGCCATCGTTATCCGTACCTTCTTCCAGACGGACGCCATTTTATTTTCTACGCGCTCGCCCCCCAACCGCGGCAGGGTATATATCTCGGTTCCCTCGATTCATCCACCGTGAAGCTTCTCACGCAGGCGGAAACGGCTGGCATCTATACGAAGAACGGTTGGCTGTTGTGGGTACGCGGAGGCGCACTGATCGCACGGCGCTTGGATGTGGATCGGGGCGAACTCGTGGGCAGTCAGCTTACGATCGCGGATCCGATTGCGTTCGACGCCGGCGCTACGGTCGCCGCAGTTTCTGCGTCGGCGGACGGTCTGATCGCCTACCGGGCCGGCGCTGCCAGCCGTCATCAACTTGTGTGGTTCGACCGCGCCGGAAAGATGCTTGGCCCGTTCGCGAAGCCTGACGACACCTTTCTATCCGCGCCGCGATTGTCGCCTGACGGCAAGCGCGTCGCTGTGTGGCGTGTGGTGCAAGGCAACGCCGATATCTGGATTCTCGATGGGGCTCGGATGACTCGGTTTACATTCGATGGGGCGCAGGATCGCTATGCCGTATGGTCGTCAGACGGCACCGGGATCTTTTTTGATTCGACGAGAGACGGCGGCAGGGATATCTATGTCAAACGCGCGAATGGAGCCGATGGAGAAGAGGTGTTGCTCGAATCATCATCACAGAAGGCGGCGCTCAGTGCGTCAGGCGACGGGAAGTTCCTGTTGTACGGGGCAATCGACGAGAAGACGAATTGGGACCTGTGGGTGCTGCCCTTGACAGGAGAACGCAAGCCGCGATTATTTTTGAAAACGAATTTCGCGGAGCGGACGGGCCACTTTTCGCCGGACGGTCGATGGATCGCGTACGCGTCCGATGAATCAGGCCGGTTCGAAGTCTACGTTCGTCCATTTGTCGATAATGGCGCAGCGAACAGCGGCGAGTGGCAGGTCTCCACAAATGGTGGAGTGTCGCCGCGGTGGCGAGACGATGGAAAGGAGCTTTATTACGTCGCGCCCGACGGTACCATGATGGCTGCGCCGATTACGACGGGGGCGACGTTCGAATCGGGTACCCCGACCGCGCTGTTTCGACCGCGCATCTGGGGTGCAGGAACCAATCCCGACCTCGGACGGCAATTCGACGTGGCCTCTGATGGCCGATTTCTGGTGAATGTCGTTCTGGACGAAAGCGCTGCGCCGATCACCATCCTCCAGAACTGGAAGCCGCCCACAAACTAAATGTTCGAAACGTTCGAGTCGTTCGGATCGTTGACGTTTCAGAACGAAGAACGGATCGAACGATCCGAACGATCCGAACGATCCGAACGTTTATCCTTCCAGGTAGGTGTAGCCGTGCAGGCCGTCTTCGTAGAACCGAAGCAGTCTGCCCGCGCCTTCGTAATCCAGCCGTCCGGCGCGCACGGCGGTCTCGACGTCCGTCCGCAGCTTCGACAGCAGTGATTCCGCTTCAAACTCGACGTAATCCAGCACCTCGCGCACGGTGTCGCCCTTGATCAGCGCATCAAGACGGGCATTGCCATGCTCGTCGAGCGACACGTGAACCGCGTGGGTGTCGCCGAACAGGTTGTGCAGGTCGCCGAGGATTTCCTGGTAGGCGCCGACCAGGAACACGCCGAGGTAGTAGTCGTCGGTGTTGAGCGAATGCAGCGGCAGCGTCTTCTTGACGTCGCGCCGATCGACGAACCGATCCAGCTTGCCGTCGGAATCGCACGTGATGTCCCCGAGGACGGCGTGGTTCTGCGGCTTTTCGTTCAGCCGATGGATCGGCATCACGGGAAAGAGCTGCTTGATCGCCCAGCTGTCGGGAATCGACTGGAAGAGAGAAAAGTTACAGAAGTACGTGTCTGACAGCTGCTCGTCCAGATTCTGTAGATCCTCCGGCACCTCGGCCATCGTCTGCACGATCTTCTGCAGCTTGGTGCAGATCGCCCAGAACAGGTTCTCGGCCATGCTGCGCTGATCGAGCGGCAGATAACCACCGTTGAACAGGCTGAGCGCCATATCGAGCGCCTGCTGCGCGTCGTGGAACGCCTCGAGCGCGTTGCGCGCGGTGACGTTGTTATACGTGTCGATCAGGTCCGCGATCGGCTGCTCCCAATCCGGATTGGCCGTCGTCGGGACCTTCTCGTCGCCGAATCCCGACACGCCAAGCACGTTGAACACGAGCACGCTGTGGTACGCCACGACGGCGCGGCCGCTCTCCGTAACGATCGTGGGATGCGGGACGCCAGCCTCGTCGCATACGGTCTGGATGTGATAGACGACGTCGTTCGCATACTCCTGGAGCGTGTAGTTCATGCTCGACTCGAAGTTCGTCTGCGAACCGTCGTAGTCGACGCCGAGGCCGCCGCCGACGTCCAGATACTTCAGGCCGGCTCCGAGCTTGGCCAGCTCGGTATAGCAGCGGGCCGCCTCGTTCAATGCCCCTTTGACGATGCGGATGTTCGTGATCTGGCTGCCGAGATGGAAGTGGAGCAGCTTCAGGCAGTCCTGCATCCCCCGCGCCTTCAGCTCCTCGAGGCCGCGAATGATCTCGCTGACCGTCAGGCCGAATTTCGAGCGGAAACCGCCGGACGATTGCCACCGTCCGCTGCCGCGCGCCGCGAGCTTGACGCGCATCCCGATCTGCGGCCGGACACCGACTTTCTCCGCG
>Ga0310811_10002332_pt1 | contig 23715 bp, 23 predicted proteins | sample YCmetagenome_FD_207642 | JGI IMG/M metagenome (GOLD analysis project Ga0310811, IMG submission 207642) | Soil microbial communities from experimental microcosm in Duke University, North Carolina, United States - YC | ecosystem: Engineered > Artificial ecosystem > Soil microcosm > Unclassified ... | reverse complement strand
CGACCGCAAGGGCTGGGGCTCGGTGTTCCGGCAATTGATCGTGCGCGGGGTGCTGGCGGTGGACCATGGCTCTTACGGCGCGTTATTCGCCACCGCGCGCGCCAAGCCGATTTTGCGCGGCGAGGAGCCGGTGCATCTGCGCCGCGACCAGGCCGGCCGCTCGGCGCTGAACACGATCAAGAAGAAGGAGCGAATCGCGCTGGGCGCCGAGGCGGAGGGGCTGTACGAGGCCTTGCGCGCGGAACGGACGCGGCTGGCCCGCGAACAGAATGTGCCGGCCTATGTGATTTTCCACGACGCGACGCTGGCGGCCATCGCCACGGCGCGGCCGCAAAGCCTCGCCGCTTTGGGCGATATTCCGGGGATGGGTCGGACCAAGATCGAACGGTACGGCAAGGTCGTTCTGCAGGTAATCCAGGCCCAGGGCTGAAAGCCGGCGCGTCGTTTTTTAAGGCCGGTTTCAACAGAACGCATATTGCGCATGACGCCGAAATGTCATTAACTGCCGACAACAAACAATTGTCGACATAATTTCGCGGCCATTCGCCTCGCGCTTTTACAATTTATCTCCGCATACACGACCACCCGACATGACCCGGCCGGATGGCGAGCTGTCGGTTTCCCAACGCGATGTCAGCAGGTTTAGAAGATGAAACTTCTCCTCACGGGCGGCTGCGGCTTTATCGGTTCGGCGGTGGTGCGGTTGGCTGTGGCGTCGGGCCGGCATGAGATCGTCAATCTCGACAAGATGACATATGCCGCGTCGGAAGATGCGTTGGCGGCGGCGGGGCAGAGCCCGCGCCATGTGCTACTCAAGGCGGATATTTGCGACGCGGCGGCGATGCGCGCGGCCTTTGCCGCGCACCAGCCGGATGCGGTGATGCATCTGGCGGCGGAAAGCCATGTCGACCGGTCGATCGACGGGCCGGGCACCTTCGTGCAGACCAACGTGACCGGCACCTTCGTGCTGCTGGAAGCCGCGCGAGCCTATTTCGCCACGCTCGGGGGCGCGCGGCGGGCGCGCTTCCGCTTCCATCATATTTCCACCGACGAGGTGTTCGGCGCCTTGGGCGACCAGGACCCGCCGTTCCACGAACACACGCCCTACGACCCGCGCAGCCCCTATTCCGCCAGCAAGGCCGCCTCGGACCATCTGGTCCGCGCCTGGGGGCACACTTACGGGCTGCCGGTGATCGTCTCGAACACGACCAACAATTACGGCCCCTGGCAGTTCCCGGAAAAACTGATCCCGCTGATGCTGATCAACGCGCTGGAAGAGCGGCCTTTGCCGGTCTATGGCGACGGGCGCAATATCCGCGACTGGCTGTTCGTGGAAGACCACGCGGAGGCGCTGCTGCAGGTGGTCGAGAGCGGCGTACCGGGGGCGACCTATTGCATCGGCGCGCGCCAGCCGCGGCGCAATATCGATGTGGTGAAAACGATCTGCGCCCTGCTGGACGCCAGGTTGCCGAGCCCGTCGGGGGCAAGGGAGCGGCTGATCCGCTTCGTCGCGGATCGCCCCGGCCACGATAACCGCTACGAGATCGACCCCACACGCGCCGAGGCGGCTTTGGGTTGGCGGGCCGCGCATGATTTCGAGCGCGGGCTCGCCGCCACCATCGACTGGTACCTGGACAACCGGGCCTGGTGGGAAGGCATTCGCGCGCAAAAATATCACGGCCAGAGACTGGGAACCGCAGCAAGATTGGGAGCGACAGCATGATCCGCAAAGGCATTCTTCTCGCGGGCGGGTCGGGCACGCGCCTGCACCCGATCACCCAGGCGACCTCCAAGCAACTGTTGCCGGTCTACGACAAGCCGATGGTGTATTATCCGCTCGCCACCCTGCTGCTGGCGGGCATCCGCGATGTGCTGGTGATCTCCACGCCGCAGGATCTGCCGCAATTCCAGCGCCTGTTCCATGACGGCGCGCATCTCGGCATTCGCATCTCCTATGCCGCGCAGCCCAGCCCGGACGGCATCGCTCAGGCCTTTTTGATCGGCGAGGAATGGATTGCCGGCGAAGGCTGCGCGTTGGTGCTGGGCGACAATCTCATCCATGGCGACCATCTCTCCCCCCTGCTGCGCGCAGCGAGCGCGCGCACCGACGGGGCGACCGTGTTCGCCTATCAGGTGCGCGACCCGGAGCGCTACGGCGTGGTCGCATTCGATGAAGACGGCAAAGCGACGGGGATCGTCGAGAAGCCCACGCGGCCGGAATCGTCCTGGGCGGTCACGGGCTTGTATTTCTACGACAGCCGGGTCACGTCATTCGCCCGCCGCCTGCGCCCGTCGGCGCGCGGGGAGCTGGAAATCACCGACCTCAACCGGATCTATTTGCAGGAAGAAGCGCTGGCGGTGGAACGGCTCGGCCGGGGCACCGCCTGGCTCGATGCCGGCACGCCGGATTCCCTGTTGCAGGCGGCGACCTTCGTGCAGACCATCCAGTCCCGCCAGGGCAATCTGGTGGGCAGCCCAGAGGAAGTGGCCTTCCGCATGGGCTTCATCGACGCAGCTGCCTTGCGCGCCCGCGCCAGCATGATCGGCAAGACCGAACTCGGCCGGATTCTCCACGAAATTTGCGAGCATGCTTGAGGAAGGAAGGCTACTTTTTGTAAACAAAAAGCAGCAAAAAACTTTATTTACTCTGGGCCATGCGCTTTGTCAGCGCCAACGCCCATGCCCTCCGGGGCTATTCCAACGGTACTACGCACCGTCGGAACCTTCAGCCCCTCCGCCTAGCATAACAAAAATTTTTGCGCCGCTTTTTTAAAAAGCGGCCACTTTCTTCCTCGCTTCACGCAACACCGTTTCCACAGTCTCCTCGATTTTAAATCGTGCCTCCCACCCCAGCAATTTTCTGGCTTTGCTGGCGTCACCGACGACTTTTTGTACCTCCGCGTTACGCAAACGGCCGGGCTCCTGGCGAACGATGATTTTGGCGGGGCTCAAAGCCAGCATTTGCTCAAGCAAATCGCCGATCCTTATGGCACGGCCGGAAGCAAGGTTGAGGATCTCGTCATCGGCCAACTCATCGTCACGGGCGGCGCAACGCACATAAGCGTCGCAGACATCACGAATGTCGAGAAAATCACGTTCCGACGTGAGGCGGCCCACGAACAGTTCCGGCGCGATCAGCCCGGCTTCGATGCGGGCGATCTGCCCGGCAAAAGCCGGTACGACAAAACGCTCATCCTGGCCCGGACCGGTATGGTTGAACGGGCGCAGCCGCAGCAAACGCAGCCCTTCCCCCACTTGCGCGCCCAGCGCCAGATCCGCCGCTGCCTTGGTCGCCGCGTAAAGATTCATCGGCGCCAGCGGCGCCCTCTCATCCAAAGGCGTTCCGACGTTGAAGCTGGCACCATAAGCCTCCGCGCTGGATACAAAAATCAGTCGGCAATGCGGGGCCTCGGCCAGAATGGCCTCGGCAAGATGCAGACTACCATGCAGGTTGACGCGCCAGGCCCGGCCGCGATCGACCAGCGCCTCTCCTAGAGCTGCGATCCCGGCCAGATGAAAACAGATGTCCGGGGCTTCCGCCGCGATGAGGGCGCGAACGGACTCACGCTGCGTGACATCCAATGTCTTCAGACCGCCCTCGCCCTGATGGCTGGTGCCGACAAGCCGATCTTCGGGGAAGGAAGCCGCCAGAGCCGGCATCAGGTAACTTCCGACAAATCCCGTGGCGCCCGTGACGAGGATGGTCCGGGCGCGCGATGGCTTGCGATCGTTCATGCTCTAACCTTGTATCCACGTAAGGTAACATGGCCATGCCGATCTGCGTTGTGCTGCGTTTTCACGGGCAATCGCTCCAGCTTCCATGCTTTACCCGATGCCGGACCAGATCGGCATCCACCATTTCCGCAGCCAGCTCCTCCAACGTCGCCGTCGGCCGCCAGCCGAAGGCCTGTTCCGCCTTGGCGGCGTTGCCGCAGAGCACGTCGACCTCGGCGGTTCGGAAGCGTGCGGGGTCGATGCGGATATGATCGTCCGCCCGCAACCCGGCATGCGCAAAAGCCAGCTCGCAAAACTCGCGCACGCTGCGCGTCTTGCCGGTGGCAATCACGTAATCGCCCGGTGATTCCTGCTGCAACATCAGCCACATCGCTTGCACATAGTCGCGCGCATGGCCCCAGTCGCGCATGGCCGCAAGATTGCCGAGCGGTAGATGATCCGCAAGGCCGAGCTTGATGCGCGCCACGCCATCAGTGATGCGGCGCGTGACGAATTCGATGCCACGCAGCGGGCTCTCATGATTGAACAGAATGCCTGACGAAGCGTGCAGGCCAAAACTCTCGCGGTAGTTCACCGTCATCCAATGGGCGTAGAGCTTGGCAGCCGCATAGGGCGAGCGCGGATAGAACGGGGTTCTCTCGGACTGTCTCGGTTCCTGGATTTTCCCGAACATTTCCGATGAGGAGGCCTGATAGAAGCGGGCCTTGGGATTGGCGATGCGCAACGCTTCCAGCATGTTGACCGCGCCGATGCCGGTGACCTGGCCGGTGACGAGGCTCTGGTGCCAGGAGGTGGCGACAAAACTCTGCGCCGCAAGATTGTAGACTTCATCGGGGCTGTACTCGGCCACCAGGCGGATCAGGCTGGCAAGGTCCGTCAAATTGCCGTCGACCAGCTCGATCCTGTCAAGAATACCGAGCCAGCGCAGCCGCTCGCCGATCACATCCGAAGAGGCCGAGCGGCGCACCATGCCGATGACCCGATAGCCCTTGCCGAGCAGAAAATGCGAGAGATATGCGCCGTCCTGCCCGGTGACGCCGGTAATCAGAGCTGTCCGCATAAGCTTCCGACCCCAGAAAATGCGTTATCAGCTGCGCAGGATTTTTGTTTTCCTTATCATTCCCGCTGCGGATCGCCAACCGGAAAAGCTCCCAGCCAGCCTGCGGGAAGACGCGCGAGCCCGTAGGGTCACATCGTCCGACTTCGGCATTTGCCCATGGATCGATGGCCGAGAGCTTGCCTTGACAGTGCCGGGCAAGTTTCGCACAAAGCCCCCGCCCCGGCCGGCCACAAGCGACGGCTGAGCGGCAGAAACCCTTGACTTTCAGGGCATTGGAAGGGTGGCCGAGTGGTTTAAGGCAGCGGTCTTGAAAACCGCCGTGCGTGCAAGCGTACCGTGGGTTCGAATCCCACCTCTTCCGCCAACTTTCTGTTTCACCCTGATCCACAGCGCTCCAAGACGCCCTACAGCCCTTGATTCCCCTACATTTTCGCCGCACTGCTTGCCTCATGGCGCGTCACCGAACCCCGGGGTAACCCACGATCACCGGGGGCATTTTGGGGGCGTTGGATGTGACGAATGGGGGCACTAGAGATGGCACTGACGGATAAAGAGGTGAAGGCAGCAAAACCGGCTCAGAAGCCATATAAATTGGCCGATGGTGGCGGGCTCCATCTTCTAGTGACGCCAGCGGGCGGGCGGCTGTGGCGCCTCAAGTATCGAGTGGCCGGACGCGAAAAACAGCTAGCTTTCGGCGCGTACCCCGATGTCTCTCTGGCTGATGCTAGGGAGGCGAGAGATAAGGCGAAAGCCGCTTTGCGGCGCGGAACTGATCCGGGACTCATGAAGCGTCTCGGCCCGGCACCAGAAGAAACGTTTGAGGCTGTCGCCCGCGCCTGGCACGAACGGACCAAATCGACTTGGACCGCCAGGCATGCGGAGGACGTTTTGACCAGCTTAGAGCGGCTGGTGTTTCCGAAAATCGGACCGATCCGTGTATCCGACTTAGGCGCACCGGAGGTTCTGGCTGTCTTGCGCGCTATTGAGCAGAATAACGGCGGAGAGACCGCTAATAGAATCCGTCAACGCATGAGTGCGGTTTTTGTATCCGCTATCGCCCATGGCATTGCTCAAACCGACCCAGCGGCCATCGTCAAAGGGGCGATGGCGCCAGTAATTCGAGGCCGCATGCCAGCCGTCACCAGCCTAAATGATGCCCGTGACGTATTGGCGAAGGTGGAGGCGCTTCCTGCTCATCCGGTGACAAAGTGGGCCCACCGTTTCCTCGCGCTGACATTGGTTCGGCCCGACAATGTCAACGGTGCACGGTGGGACGAAATCAACATGACCGATCCTCACCAGCTCGTCTGGGAGATTCCGGCCGCACGGATGAAAATGAAGACGAGCCATGTCGTCCCGCTTACCCCTGCCGCAAAAGCCGTCTTAGAGGCAGTTCGGCCGCTGACTGGAAAAAGTCCTTTCGTTTTTCCTAATTCCCGTTTTGCTCACAGACCGATGAGTGAAAATGCCCTTAATTATGCATGTCAGCGTGCCGGGCTGGGTGGCGTTCATGTACCTCATGGCTGGCGCGCTACGTTTTCTAGTATAATGAATGAACTCCGCCCCACTGACGCAGACGCGATTGAGCGCATTCTGGCCCACGCCTCAAAAGACGCAGTAAGGGCCGCCTATAACCGAGCGGAGTATATGCAGCGCCGCGCGGAGCTGCTCCAAGAATGGGCTAATTTATTGCTCGCAGAGGCGCCCGCAGCGGTCGCGTTGCTGGAAGGGCCACGCCGTACACTAAAGCGAGCCGCCTAAGAAAAAAATGATCTGATGCAGTTTTTTTGATTGGAGCCGGCTTTTATCTGTCGCATAGAATATCCGTTGGCCCAAGCGACATCGGTACACGTCACTGCATGCATCTTTGATCGCCAACAAAGCTGTTAGTCTGGAGGTTAAAGCGGAAGGTTATGACGGAAGGTTCAGTTATCGAAGAGATTACTTCAGGATTGTTGACGTTGCGCGAGGCCGCTGGCCTACTGGATGTCTCGAAATCTACTATAGAACGACGCATCAAGGCCGGCGAGCTACGAGCCATAAAAGTTGGCCATCTAACGAAGATTTCAAAAAACGCCGTGCGAGATTATGTAATCAACTCGTGCCCACCAGTCGTTTACCGTTGATGGATTAAAAGAGATATGGCGCCAGATGTTTTTGGCGTTTCTTAAAGGCCGCGAAAGCGGCCTTTTGTTTTGATACAGAACAAACGAAATTGAATTTTCTGTATTTGAGCTATCTGACGTTTCCAAGTTATCCGCCAGAACGATCCTGGCCTAACCAAAAGTCCGAAGCGTTCAAGTCTTTGTATCGTACGATACAAAATGAACGGCTAGTTCTTTTTTCGTTTGGAGCCGATTTGATGTCAGATCATATTGCACTCAACGGCCGGTCCGGTCGGCGAGTTGGGCGCAGAGCCCGTAGAATCCAGGCGCGTAAAGGGCGGGCCCGTATGACCGCTTTCGAGCTCGTCGGGATAGCTGGGTCGCAGTCACATGCCCCAGCAAGACTGAAGCTAAATCGGACCGACTTTGGAAATAGCGATTCAAATGGAATACAAATGGAGAATAAAATACTTGCAAGCAGCGGGCTTGAAGCCGCCTGGAGTAAGCTAACCGGCACGCCGCAGCCGGCAATTCGGCACCGCATCCGTTCAATGCGTGTCTGCGGCCTTATGCCGAATAATCGCGTGCATCGAAATCCGCTCAAGGATGGGCATATTGCCTGCTTCATTGTCGCGATGCTTGGCAGCGACCGACACGATCTGATTGAGGACCGCGTTCACGCCTATCGACGCCTAAAGCCTTGCGTTCTGGCTGGAGACACCAACTTGCGCGACCACGACATTGTGCTTGCCTTGGCACAACTTCTTCGCATGATTCGCGAAGGCCGCGATGTGCGCCTGCGCACCCTAATAATGAGCCCCGACCGGCTATATGCCGCGCTTCACCTTGAAAATGAGGCTGGAGACGTGGCGATCGTGCAATATGGCGAGCCTGCCGACTTGGACGACGAGCAAGCCGGCTGCTGGCCAATCGAGAATACCCACACCCTAAGCGGTCAAGTGATTCACGCTCTTGCGGAAGCAATTGAGCCCGACCCGGAGACAAAAATCTAATGGAAATCTGTTTCAACATGACCCTCGCTCAACAGGCGGCGGACGATGCCCGCGCCAAAGCCTATCAGGAGGCCCAGGAAGCCCGCATCCGCCAGACCGCGCGCAACCTATCGCCGGAAGCATTCAAGGCCACCCTTGCCGATCTGACGCGCCAGAAGCGCCGCGCCGCCCCGGCTCCCGGCCCTCACGTATCAACGCTGACTGATGCAGAAGCCGCCCGTGAGTTGCGCCGCCTTGGCGTCCGTTCTCGCGGATAAAAAGCCGCCCCGGCAACGAGCCCCCGGGGCGGCTTTGAAAGTGCACTATGTAACCGCGTTGGTAGCGCGCCACCAAAGCGACACCAAGCTCTAAACACAAACATCTTGGAAAAATCTATGCCTAATCCAACTCAAACCGCCAGGCGGTTGGGGGCCGATCCCCTGCGCGCGCTCCTGGCCTCCTGCGAGGTCAGAATTCTTCGTGACGGCAAAGTGGTTGCGATCGGTGCGCCCGCGCCTGACAACCTGATGTCAGCGCCGCGCCTGATCGGTGTCAGCCGTTGGCGAGACGCGGACGCCTTCACCGGGCCGGACATGCTGCGATATGCCAAGGCGGGCATCGTGTGGGTCTGCAACACCATGACCGCCGCGAGCGATGTTTTGTCGTGCCTACGGCTGGCGGGGGCACCAGCTTGACCCCACACATTGCCCCCACATCCCGCCCTTCCGCAGTGCGGACCCGCTGGGATGAGATCGAGGCGGCAAAGCTTACAAGGGGCCGGAAAAGCAAAGAGCAGCTTGATTGGCGAGAACGGTTGCCTGGTTTCATCGACGGCAAGACGCCGGCGGGCAACCTGGTGAACGTCATGACTGCCCTCACCTTCGCGCCCGAGCTGTCAGACCTGGTTGCATTTGACGACATGCAGAAAGCCGTAATGCTCATGAAAAGCCTCGATGTTCTCAAGGGAATGCGAGAGATCGGCGCTTCCGGCTTTCAGCCGCGGCCACTCACCGACGCCGACATGAGCGCAGTTCAGGAATGGTTGCAGATTGCGGCCATGCCGAGGCTGGCACGTGATGTCGTGTTCCAGGCGCTCGACCAGAGAGCGCGCGAGCGGGCCTTTCACCCCGTCCGAGACCACCTTAGCCGCCTGAAATGGGACGGAGAGCCCCGCCTTGCCGGTTGGCTGTCCGCGTACCTGGGCGCGGAACACAGCGCCTATACCGCCGGCATCGGCCGCTTGTTCCTGATTGGCATGGTCGCCCGCATCTTCAAACCCGGCTGTAAGTGCGACTACATGCTCGTGCTGGAGGGCGCGCAGGGCGCGCGAAAATCGACCGCCTGCGCGATCCTAGGCGGGGAATGGTTCAGCGACTCACTGCCGCCGATTGAGTCCAAGGACGCCGTGCAACACCTGCGCGGGCGCTGGCTGATCGAGGTTGCGGAAATGTCCGCGCTCGACAAGGCCGAGGCGGCGGCGCTTAAGGCGTTCATCACGCGCCCAACTGAGCGATACAGGCCAGCTTATGGCCGGCTTGAAGTCATCGAGCCGCGCTCGTGCGTGTTTATCGGCACCACGAACAAAGCCGCGTACCTGCGTGACGAGACCGGCGCTCGCCGTTTCTGGCCTGTGCAGGTTGGCAAGATCGACGCTGACGCGCTGAGACGGGACCGTGACCAGCTATTTGCTGAGGCGGTGGCGCTCTATCGCCAAGGCGCGAACTGGTGGCCGGACGCGGATTTTGAGGCCGAGCATATCCGCAAGCAACAGGATGCCCGCTTTGAGGCTGACGCCTGGGAAGAAGCCATAAGCGGATGGCTGAAAGACAAGCCTCGCGCGACTGTTCTGGAGGTCGCCAGAGGCGCGTTGGGCATCGAGACAGCGAAGCTAGGCACCGCCGATCAACGACGCATCTCCGCCATTCTCGAGCGTACTGGCTGGGTGCGTGCGCGCATAGGCGCGGCGCGTTGGTGGGTGTCGAACCCCGCCTGAGGCAGTGACGCAGTGACGCACTGTGACGCATTCACCAATAGAACATAAAAAAGGGGATTATTTACCCCCTCATATGGAAAGCGCGTCACCGTGCGTCATGTGCGTCACCTTCACAAAACTGAACAGCCAAGGGCGCGACGTGCGCCCATCAACCGAATTTTGCCCTGATAGGCAGAAACCGGAGGCATCCCGCCGCCGGATATTGAAAGCAAATTCCATGAAAATTCTAAGCCTTCCCACCACCCATAACGATGGGCCGCTTGTGACGTGCCATGCTTGCGGCGGCTCCCGCTATTGGATTGCCTGCGATGCCCCCGAACAACCGGCGCTTTGCCTGCATTGTGACTCACCGATCCGCACGCTGAACGGGCGGAAAACCGAGATCGAGGTTTTCGAGCTGCCCACCGAGACGATGCCGGACGGTGCGTGGAGCCCCGAATGGAAGCGCAACATGCTTATGACCCTTCGCACCGGCAACAGAAACGCATCGAAACACTAAGGAAAATAAAATGACTATTCAAAATTTGATCGACGGCGCCGCTGAGGCAAAAGCGGTGGCAAACAGGGCGCTTAGTGACGCACAAGCCCGCCAGTATGCGCCTTTCATGGCGCTCCGGGCAGCGCAGGGGAAATACGCGATGGCGGTGCAACAGGCGGAGCGCATCGCGTTGCTTGACCCAAAAAACCGGGAAGTCAGCCTGAGGCAGACCATCCAAGCCGCCAACGATGCGGCGGTGGTGTTTCGCCGGTATGCGACCATGCCGCCGGACGACTTGGCCGAGATTACTGCGCGGGAGCTGGGGCAACCGTCGCCGCGCGCCATGAAAGCGAACGCGGAAGCGGTACGCGCCGAACAGCACCGAAAGGACCAGATCGCCAAAGTAGCCGTGCAAGCTGTGGCCAATGAGAAATGGACCGCTGAAAAGTTTGTCGCCAAGCTCGCGAAGCGGGGAATCTACGTTGTTCCCGATGGTTCCGGGCGCATCATCGGGCGGTTAGCAGGCCAGATGAACGTGATTGGCCCGATTAACGAGGAAGAAGTTGCGATTCTGCGCGTGCGGGAAAAGGAGGTTGCGATCTTCCTGAGACCGGCACGCCCCGCGTAAGGTCGGGATATGGGCGGCGAAAGCCGCCCTAACGGCTTTCGCGTGTGTTTTGCACGCAAAGGAAACCAAAAAACCTCAAAAACCCTATAACCCCTTGAGGGGACTAGAAAAAAGGAAAGTTTTCCTAAATTGATCAAATTTTGTTACGAAACAATCATGATGATACGAAAAAATGAGCAAAACTAAGGGAAGACCTGCCGTTCGAAATCTCGGCGGGCGGCCGAAAGGAAGCTTGAGCCTAAGAACACGCCTACGCAACGAGGCGATAGATCGTGCGGTTAAGGAGCAGCTTGGGCGCATGAGCGACGAGGAGATTGAAGCCCTAACGCCCTTAGCTACGCTTTTGCTTGCAATGCGTAACGCCGTGCGCGCTGGCGATTTTGTCGCCGCTGCGGCGGCTGCGGAGAAGGCAGCGCCCTACGTGCACGCCAAGCAGCTCGCCACGCCGCAGGAACACAATCTGCCGGCGGAGCTGATGCCTGACCTGCCAGCTATGGGCGACGAACCAGGACCGGAAAACCCGGTTCACTAACCGGCACCCCCCAGCGCCGAAACCCCTCCGGCCCTCCTGGCGCGCCGATACGCGCCAGGGGCACGAAACCGGCTTGCTACCCCTGGATTTTCGGCCGTCTGGGCGGAGCTAGGGCGGCTTCTGGCAGCCCCACCGGAAAGCCAGACAGGGCGCACAGCCCAGCATCCAAGGGTCTAAAGCAGGACATTCAACAAAATTGCCGATTTGTCGGTAACGGAGCCCTTAGTCGCCTCTTGCTCGTTGGCAGGCCATATGCAACCTACGGTTCGAGGAGACATGATATGGGCGTTGTGCAACTGCGTCAGATCAGGACGTATCTCGAAAGCAATGTAAAGGCGTTCCTTGATATTAGTGATCTTGGAGGGCGGCCTGATACGGACCGAGAAAATGGTGAGCTCACAAGATCTTTGGCTGCGTTCGCGATTGCAAATGTAGCGGATATCTCTTTAGAGAGCGCCGCCGTTAACGTCACTGATGGATATGACGACAACGGCCTTGATGCAGTTTATTATTCTCCGGAAGATCGCACATTATACTTGTGCCAATCGAAATGGTCACGTGATGGTTCTGGGTCGATTGACGTAGCCTCCACTGAGAAATTCATTCGAGGCGTCAAGGACATCCTCAGCTTAAAGCTAGAACGATTCAATGATCGTATCGGCAACAGAAAAGCCGCCATTGAGGCCGCAATTAATAAGACAACACGACTGCATCTCATTGTTGCATATTCGGGCAGTGATCGTTTGGGAGAGCATCCCAAAAGGGTACTTAATGACCTGTTGGCTGAGCTCAACGATACTGGTGACGTTGCAAGCTTAGACGTTATGTCCCAAGAGCACCTCTACTCAATCGTGTCTCTGGGTGGACGAGGAGATCCGATAGATATCGCTATCCAGTTGTTCGATTGGGGGCAGACCAAGGCCCCCTATCAAGCATTTTATGGTCAAGTCGCCGCAAGCGATGTTGCGCAATGGGGCGCCAAGTGGCGGCACAAGCTTTTTACAAAAAACATTCGTTCATTTCTCGGTGACAATACCGCAGTTAATGAAGGAATCGCTGATTCAATCAGAAAGACACCTAACCAATTCTGGTATCTTAATAACGGCATCACTGCTCTTTGCTCAACTATTACGAAAAGAGCTGTCGGCGGCAATAGCCGGGAGGCAGGAACATTCGAGTGCCAAGGTGTCGTGATTGTGAACGGCGCCCAGACTGTTGGTACTATTACTGAGTTATCTGAAAGTGCGGCCGAACAACTTGCAACCGCACGCGTCCCTATTCGGATTATTTCTCTCGAAGACTGCCCTCCAGAATTTGCAAATGAGGTTACCCGCGCGACGAACACCCAAAATCGCGTTGACTCACGAAACTTTGTGGCTCTTGATCCTGAGCAAAGTAGGCTTCGTGCGGAACTCCTGATTGATGGCATAGACTACGAGTATAGGCAGGGTGAAGGCGAACCTAATGGCGAAAAACGCTTCGGCCTCGTCGATGCGACTGTGGCCGTTGCTTGTTCCATGAGTTCACCTGATTTAGCTGTTCAAGCTAAACGAGAGATTAGTAAACTATGGGAAGACCTTTCCCGCGCCCCATACAAGCTGATGTTTAACCCAGGTCTTTCCAGTCTCAAGCTATGGCATTTAGTGCAAACCTTGCGGGAAATTGATGAAGTTCTCGAGTTTGAACGATCAGTTCAAGTTGACCCGAAAGCCAAAAGTATCGCGATTAATGGAAATAGGTTGATAGCGCATATCGTGTTTCGTAACTTTATCTGTGAAGATCTGGGGACGCCGAAGTTTGAAATATCTAGCCACACTGACGCTATCGCTAGTTTGACGTTTCAAGCCCTTCGACTTGTTTTTGACGTTCTCGGTGAAAAATATGGGGATTCCTACCTCGCTCATTTATTTAAAAATTTGAGCAAATGTAAGGATGTGGTCACTAGTGTTGGGGTGTTTTCACCGACATTGGCAAGCTCATAGTTTTTGAATAGATCGCAATAGCTCGTTCGAATCAGATGGCGGGAGTTTGGAGCGGATTGTTCGCCATCGACCTTGGTGAATTCCACTTCGATGGTGGCCAGGCTCATGCCGGCCTGGCGCATCTTTTAGGCTGTCAGCCTATTCACGCTTCAGTGCGGCGCCAGCCGCGCATATGGCGCGGCTATGATTATGTGGCGGCTCCGAGCAACCGCTGCACTTGGCTGGCCGAGAATGGCTTGCCGGCCTGGGTGACGTGACCCAGTTCCGCAGTTCGGCGGCGATCTCGCGCAGGCTGCACGCTTTGCCGGTTTTTGGACGATTTGCGAGCCAGACGCTTTGCCTGGCGAGCCAGCTCCGGGTTGTTCTCGGCATAGCCAGTGCGGCCTTCACGCGCGTCCCAGCGGCGCCAGAGGCCGGGGCGCGGGCGTCCAGCAGGCTTTGCCGCCAGGCCGACCTTCCCTGGCCTATTCGGCAGCCTGCCGGACGCGAGCCGCAACCTTCGCAACGGTCGCGCGCCCGCAACCGGTGGCGTCCTGAATGTCCGACCAAGACAGCCCCCTCGCGAGCATCGCGGCGATTGCAGCGTTGCGCTTGGTGTCTTCCGGACGGCCTTTGTAGCGGCCCTCAGCCTTTGCCTTGGCCTGTCCTTCAGACTGCCGGCGGCGGCGATCTTCATAGTCCTTGCGGGCAATGGCGGCGAGCATGTCGAGCATCATTCCGTTGATGGCCGAAAGCATCCTGCCGGAAAAATCGTCCTTGGCGCTATTCAACAGCATCCATGAAGTCGGCAGGTCTAGCGCGACAATACGAACCTGCTTCGCGTCGATTTCGGCGCGCAGGCGCTTCCAATCCGCGTCAGTGAGGCGCGAAAGCCGGTCAACCTGCTCGACCAGCAGCACGTCACCTGGCCGACTATCCGCCAGCAGGCGGAACAGCTCGGGGCGCTCCAGCTTCGCGCCGCTCTCATTTTCCACGTAGCTCGCGGCGATGGTGAGGCCATGCTCTCCGGCGAAGCTCTCCAGCGCTGCACGGGCGCGACTGGCGTCCTGTTCGTTGGTCGAAGCGCGGAGGTAGAGGCGAGTCAGCATCGTTTTGCCCTGTAGGTTCAGTTTGAATGGTTCTAGCATATCGGTTCCGTTTGGATGGTTCAAGATGTGTTTTTGAACCGAAAAAAGCTGATTCCGTTGAGGCATACCCAAACGGAACCAGAGAACCGCACGCGCGAGCCTCACGGTGGCGCCGTGTTAAAGGCCCCTGCCCCGCGTTGAAAAGCAAAATAGAGGAATTCGCGCTGAAAGCCGCAGACTAACTTTGTCGGTTTTTGATTTTTAAGGTCGGCCGTGTAGCCGCCACACGCCATGAGCCGCGATCTCGTCGTGCATCGCATCCGGCGCTAGATCTTGGCCGGTCCGCCAAGTGACCGCGCCAAGGTAGATGAATACGGCCGCGAAGCGTTCCGGGTCGGCCAGTTCAGCGAAGACGCCTGCACCGGACGAGTGAATCTGCTCGGCCATATGAACCTCGCCCTCCACGCCATCAGCGTGCCGCACGCGCAGCCGAAACCCTGGCAGGGCTTCGACCGCGACAACATCGTAAGGAATGTTTCTCGCTATGCCGGCATGATGCCGGCGTTTTTGCGGCGAAGGAAGCACTGGGCCTGTGCGGATGCGCGCGCCCGCTACGATCTGCGCATGCGCCTGGCATTGTCACGCTCCACCTGCCTGCCTCGTGATGCATCTGGTTCTGAACGCAGAAAACCAAGCAATTCCACCATTTTCAGGATGTTTTGGGATGCAGAAGCACACCAGCACCACGCCGCGCCACACACGGTAGGGGGCCGCGGAAAACGGCATAAACACTAGGTTTTCTGCGGTTGGTCTGGTGTGTTCTGTCGTGTTTGATATACGGAATTGTTATCAATCAGAGACAACATGATCGTAACAAATATATTTTAGATACGCAGAAACATTAGGTTTTTTGTGGTTTTATGCCTATTTTCCCCCTTATTTTGTCGAGATAGGTGGGTATCCCTATTTTTAGGCCTTCGGCGCGCTTGGGGCACCGTAAACCACTGGGCGATTTCGATCGATTATACCTTCGGAACGATCTGCAAACGCCTTGGCGAGTTAAGGCCAACGGCTCACCACTTCACTTGCCTGGCCGTGCTGCCGGCGGCCTTTTTAGGCCGCCAGCGGGCGAATGGGGTTTATTGGGTAGAGCTGTTCGCGTGTCAGTTCTAGCTGCTGGCTTCCAAGCGCAGCTTCGCAAGTTGCGCCTCGATGGTGCCGACGAGACAAGCGCTAAACCCGATCATGGACTCATTTCCGTTGCGCACCCACGCCTCATGCTCGGCTCTGGCGTGGTCAAGCTGGGCCTCGCAAATCTCGATTGGGTCGCGGTCCATGTCATCCTCATAGCCGGGGTGGCTGCTCCAGTTACACTCGCCGCAGGTCTCAAAGTAAGCGCCGTCAGGTTCAATGGCAATGTCGTAGAAAGTGCGCAGCTTGCGCGAGGTACACCGGGGGCATTGATCGGCGCGATCATGGCGTTCACGGCTCAACAGGTGCGCCAAATGAACGATAATCGCGTCAACCGCGTCCTTGGCAATGAGCGTAGCGGTCTTATTGGCGTTCCGATGATGCGTCAGCCAGTTGACCAGTTGCCACGCACGCTCCGTTGTCGCTTTGAGGTACTGCCTCAGTTCCTTGTTCTTCTCGCCGGGGGTAAAGTGATCAAAGAGCACGCCGCTCCAACCGACCACGTTGGCGGCTTGGGGCCGCTCGCTGCCTGCCGGAAGTGCAACGCGCTGCCCTACCGTAGCCACTAACGAAATCATGCACTCACGAAGTTGCATACCCACTGCCTGGAACTCAACGGCCTCGATAGCGCGCTCAAGTGAGTCGGCGGCCTGGTTCTGGCGTCGAAAAACCTCCTCAAAGGGCGTGGGCAACCGCTCCCCTGCCCGACCTTCCTCGCTCGCCACCCTCATCATGAGGCCGACATGGAAGGACAACGTATAGTCGAGGCTAGGAAAGTGGCGCTGTGAGTAGAGATTGGTGGGATTAGTCACTACCCACCAGCGATCCTTGTCAGTGGTTACGTCCCATATCTCATAAGGACTGCCCATCACGTATTCTGTTTTCACACACTCGACGTGCTGTACCGTCTCATCGTGAGCTTGACTCTCAACGTAGCCCGCAATGTCCTTCTCAGCATCGTAGTCGCGCTCGGGGCTGTAGCGCCCCAACTGTTCTGCCGGAACTGGGTGATCGGGCGGTACGGTGCAATCGTCATCAGGTTTGACAGTCATGGGCCTATCCGACTCGGCAAGCGCCTTTAGGGGTTTTTCTAGTGCATTGCCGCCACGCCCCCGAACGAGCGGGGACCCAGCCAGCTTCCGAAATTCAGCAGTACGCGCTTCGACATTAGCCAAGTATCGTGAGTATTCCTAGAAGCGCCGTCATCAACCCATTCCTTTAGTATTTTATGACCACGTTACCAGCAGGTGACAGCAGCCGAGCGATCACTTAACGGAGGGGTCATGCTCAACAGTCTTTCTAACGCTGACCTCCGAGCCATGGCTGAGATGGCCGATGGAGCCATCGCTTCCTGTCTTATCCACGCTGCTAACAGCCGGTCAAAACTAGGTGAAGTAGCGGCCGTGGAAGCCGTGGTCACCCAAGGCATGAGAGACGTCGCGCAGTGCTGGCGGGGATTCGGAAGCCTGCCGCTTCGGAATTTGTGCCTACAGACGGTATTCTGTCACTCGGCGCCGAAGGTCACATTTACGCGGCCAGGCTCCGGCGGGTCCGGCTGCTGCGAACTGGCCGACTTGTTGCTGGTCGTAGATGATCTGTCCGCGCCTTCGCCAGTGGAGCGGCGCCGAGCTGTCCTTATTCAGGCCAAGCTGCAACACCCGCCGGGCCATCTCCACCTCAACAACAACAACGAGCGCGTGCAGTTTGAACTGCTATCAGAATGGCCTTCCTTCACCTTCAATGCGGGCTTCTATAGACCCCACGCCCGCGATGTCAGTTATGGACCAGACAGCCCCGAATGCGGGGGCGAATACGGCGGGATCGATCAATCACCCCCCGGACCGTGGACCCAGTACCGCATCACCACGCCCTGTTTCGCTCCCAGCCCGCCCGTGCATGGTGCCGTTGCGCTTGGCAGACTGGTTGCCTACATGCTGGCTGGGTACCCCGGATACGGTCGTTCCACGATCCCTGACGGTCCGGACCCTTGGTCAGAGACTGTGCAAGAGCTTCTAGACGTAACTTTTGGGTTGCCAATTAGGCTTACCCAACCGAAAAGCCGTCGCGGAAACGCCCATACTCTGAATTTCAGCCGTCATCTGGGGGCCGATGCAGAGTGGAGACCAAAGGCCGCACTCGGTCCGCCATCGTCACCGACTGACGACGGTGACGAATGGCCGGATGGCGCGATTAGCGTGGTCCGCTTCGTCATTAATGAACCCGAACGGTCCCCGTAAAGCTCGTCGCCCCGATCTAGTTGGTCGTTTTTTCTGCATTGCCCTTTTTTGCAAGCAAAGCTCGCATCGATGTGGTGAAAGCACGGGCGGAATTTTTGCTTGCTATGACCTGTCCGGAAAGGAATACTAAAGTCTCCCTTATCTCCGCCGCGAGTTCAAGGCAGCGCTCATCGGACTCGGCGTGGAGACCCTCGCTAAGTATCCCATGTAGCAAAGACAACGGATTCATGCCGTCAGGCCGGAGGATCGGGGGGAGCAAATCTTTAACCAGGTCGATCTTCTCGGAGGTAACCCTCGTCCCTTTCACTTTATTAAGAGCCTCAGAATAAATCGCCTTCTCCGAATCGATTATGAGACTTTCTATTTCAGCAAGTAATTCATCGATAAGTTCCTCCACGATCCGCCGGTAATAGCTGTACGCTCCGATTCCATACCCATGCGCTTCTGATGTCATGGCTTTGGTGAGGTAATGTGCCCGGCTACCGAGCATGTTCTTTATGTTAGAGTCAGCAGTCACCTCAACGGCTGGAAATTGGCCGACTTTCATTAGCCAAGCGAGGTCTGGATCGATTTTGATGCAGAAGACCCGCGTAAATTCTCGACAAGAGGCGCAGACATAATGGGCATTTACGACCAGGCCCGCCGATGGAGCATCTTTGTATGACCTTCCATCATAAAAGTTATTGCTCATGGAAAAAGTTCTGGTCTGATTACAGTTGCCACAAGCCATGTTGATTGGCGGTTTTGATAATCGACACACTACATCTGGGACGGGCGTCTTAAATTTACGATATAGCGGAAAGCCCTCTAAAAACTTGGAATCAGGCATATTTTTTCTCAAAAAACTTTTGAAATTACACAAGAGGCCGTGCTTTTAGCATTAAACATTCGTTGAAGCATTCAAGCTACCCTAAGGTATGCTTTTGGAAGACTTTTGTGCCGAGACGCGTTAGCCGGAGACAGTATTTCCCACTAATTTCTTTGACCTTTTTTTGGGGGCACTGATGGGGGCGCCTCTTCAATTCCTGCAATATAAAAATCTCTAAATAACATACAGTTAACCGTTAACACGGACTGACACCTCTTCCGCCAACACTCAATTTCCTCCAGATTCAAAGCGCCTCACGAGGCTGCATAATCTCTTGCTTTTCCTATAATTTGGTCGCGGCTATACCCTATAGTACGTCATAGTGCGTCGCTAAAAAGCGCCCTAACCCAGGGTGGTTGGTGGCATTTTGGGGGCACGCAATAACAGCAGACAGGCAATCCAAACCTATGTGAAGGGTTGTTCACAGTTGATCCACTTTTGTGTCAAACTAAAATACGACGCAAAGGGACAGGCTGATGAAAATTATCGCATTCGATATTTTCAACTTCAAAGGCATCAAGCATGCCTGCCTCCGTCTTACGGATGATGTCCCCGGAGACATTGTTACACTCATTGGGCTCAATGCGGTAAGACTACCATTTTGGAAGCTCTGTCCCATTTCATTACCGAGGACAAGGAAACGGCTAGCCTAGTCGAGACGGTGTTTCAAAAAGCCTCTCGCCAAGACCTAATACCGAAAGATCGCAAGGCTGCTTTTGCGGGCACAATCTCCATAGAGGCCACTGTAATGTTAGAGGATAGTGATGTGGAGGCACTCGCCGATATGTATCGGTCAAAGCATAATCTCATCTTGAATAGAGACAAATTGCCCCGAAAGTCTACAATAACGCGCAACTACACATTTGAAGACAGCATGTTCGTGCGATCGCGCGGTGGATCGGCGGTCCAACTCCACTTAAAAAATCCGAAGGATAAATCTTTCACAAAATATGTGACACCGAATCAAGGAGAAGAACAACTAACGATATGGAGGTCTGGAGTTAATTTCCTAAGTGAGCGCCTGCCAAAAATAGTCTATTTCCCCACCTTCCTCTTTAACTTCCCAGACAGAATATATTTAGAGCAAAACGGCGACAAAACAAATGCATACTACACGCAAGTCATTCAGGATGTTCTAGACAGTCACTCCGAAGGACTTGAGCTTCAAAAGCATATTATCGATCGCATTGTCCGGATGCGTGAAAAACATCCAGATACAGCTACATTTATGGCGTTTTTATTTGCGCAAGACGAAAAAAAGCAGATCGATGCAGTGTTACAAAAAGCATCCAGTGAGATGAGCCGTGTCATTTTTGGCTCTTGGAATCGGATCCTTGACCGAAATGTGAGCGGGAAGCGAGTTCAGATAGATTGGTCGCTTGATGCAGAAAGATCAAACGCTCCGTATCTTGAAGTTTCCATTGTGGATGGAGAATCGAAGTTTAGTCTTTCTGAGAGGTCATTGGGATTTCGATGGTTTTTCTCATTTCTGCTTTTTACGCAGTTCAGGAGAAACAGAAAAAAACGACCGTTCGACAATTTTTCTGTTTGATGAGCCTGCATCTAATCTGCATTCGAAAGCCCAGACCAAACTTTTGGAAAGCTTTTCACGGATCGCTCAAGATTCAACCTACATCATATATTCCACACATTCCCATTATATGGTAAATCCATTATGGTTGGAGAAAGCATATATCGTTCAGAATAATGCGACCGATTATGATCGGGAGGACGATGCCGATTCGTTTACGTTTCGCGATGCTGACATAAATGCGATTTGTTACAGGACATTCGTGGGTTCTTATCCAACAAAAACCACTTATTTTCAACCCGTTCTTGATTCCCTCGATGTTGTTTTAAGCCCGCTAATGCATTCGTCTCATGCCCTCATCGTTGAAGGGAAAAATGATTATTTTGCGTTTCTCTATTTCAGGCAAAAGAGAACCGCCGCGAGCCTTCCAGCCATATTCCCATGCAACGGCGCTGGTCATGCGAGCAGCCTCATAAGTTTGTTCCGTGGTTGGGGGGTCAATTTCAGGATTATTTTGGATGATGATAAAGCTGGTCGGCAAGCCAAGAAAAAATACATGGACGATTTCTTGCTTAATTCAACCGAAGTGGTGACATTGGGTGAAGTCTCGCAACAACTGAATGGGAAAGCGTTTGAGGGGGTGTACCAAGAAGACGTACACGATGCCGTAAAAACTGCTTTTGAAACGTCGAAACCCACTAAGCGTCAATACGCTCTACACTTTCAGGAATTGCTTGCGACTAAGAATGAAGTGACCTATCCGCAAACAGAGGAGGTCTTTCGGCCAATATCCGAGTGGCTTGATACCGAATTTTCGGATCATCACAAAGAATAGTGCCCTCTCGTGCGGCGTTTTCGATTTTGATCTTTTTAGCATCTCTCGGGCGGAGGTTTTTGCCTAGTTGTTCTTGGGGAAACTTTTAGGCTGGTCTTGGCGAGAATAAGCCGAAAAGAGGCTTAGCACCGTGATCGAGATCGCCGCCGGTCAGTGCGCGGACCTCGGGTCCACGAGGCAGGCGGGCTCTGAATACGGCCAGACCGCGCACTCAACGCCGACGCGAAGCTGGCCCTGCCCTTGGGATGAATGAACTCCCCCTATAACGCAGCTCTGGCCCCGAAAGCCCGGGTTTCCGCGCCTGTCGCAGAGACCGGCACTGGTGTTGCGGCTTGAGGCGCATGGGAACATGCGGAAGACTCAGAACGCCTCGGCGCAGCGTTCACGCATAGCGCCCTGGCAAAGAGCACAAGAAGCAGATAGGCGGATAAAATCGCCACGAAGAGCAATTGTTCCTCCTTATTATCGGTCACCATTATACGGCAAGGCCGTTACCCTAACACTGCGTCACGGAGTCTTGTCCAGGGGCGGCTTTGCCAAAAGGATGGGCAGCGGGACGACGGTTCGATCCGTCTTGTTGGCGTCGTTATTGAATGTCCCAAGCGAGCTATAGCATCCGTGACGATTGGTCCAATGCAAAACCACGATCTGATCCCGGAACGTCCGGAAGTGTCCTCTTGCACGCGGGTGCGGTCCCATACGACTTCAAATTTGGCAGGCCTCCGCCGCTTGACCGCGCCCCTCGATGTGCGCAACGCTCCGGCATCAGTTCTCGCCCTCACCGGCAGGAGATCCCGATGAAGCTCAGTGCCCGCAACCAGATCAAAGGCAAAATCGTCGGCGTCCAGAAGGGGCAGACCACCGGCCATATCCGCATCGATATCGGCCAGGGCGTCGTCATTACCTCCTCGATCACCAACGAGGCCATCGACGAGCTCGGCCTTAAGGTCGGCGACGAGGCCATCGCCGTGATCAAGGCCTCGGACGTGATGGTCGCGAAATAAGCCCATGAAGTGCCGCGAGCGTGCGGCGACCTCAGCGTGATGCCGCGCGTCAGGCTCTGCTCGTCGCTGGGCAAGATGGCTACAGCACGATGCTCGCGGACGTCGTCCACAACCCTGACACGATGCCCCCATAAACAGCCGGGCAACAAAAAACCCCGGATCACTCCGGGGCAAGTCTTTTTGGGATGTCGACGGTCGATCGTCGGCAAAGGGACGATAGGCCCGTTAATGGGAAAAGCTAGCGATTCTGACGCATGCCCGGCATGCCCGTCGCGGCGGGCTTGCTTGTCCCTGGCGGGCGGACGCCCATCTATCCGACGGCCCTAGACGACAAAGGAACACGCGCATGTACATCGCCATGAACCGCTTCAAGGTCGCGCTCGGCTCGGAGGCCGATTTCGAGCAAATGTGGAAGAGCCGGGAAAGCCATTTGCAGGGCGTTCCGGGCTTTGTGGAATTCCATCTGCTCAAGGGCCCGCAACGCGCGGATCACGTTCTGTATGCCAGCCACTCGGTCTGGGAAGACCAGTCCACATTCGAGGCCTGGACCAAATCGGCTGCCTTCCGGGCCGCGCACGGCCAGGCCGGCACCCGGACCGGCAACGCGCCCTCTTACATGGGACCGCCGGAATTCGAGGGGTTTGAAGCCATTCAAGTGATTAAATAAGAAAGAAAGCGGCCGCTTTTTGAAAAAAGCGGCACCAAAAACTTTTTTATGCTGGGCCATGGGCGTTGTCGGCCGCAACGCCCATGGCCCAAACTAACAAAGTTTTTTTGCTACTTTTTGTTCACAAAAAGTAGGCCTTCCTTCGCCTTCCCCTGCCTGTCAGGCGCCCAAGCGCACTTCCAGCCGGCCGGCAATGTCCTGGATGAACTGCCAGGCCACCCGGCCCGAGCGCCCGCCCCTGGTCACCGACCATTCCACCGCTGCCGCATGCAGTTCCTCGGTGGAGATCGGCAGCTTATAGGCCGCGGCATAGCCGTCGATCATGGCGAAGAAGGTGTCCTGGTCGCCGTTATGGAAGCCGAGCCACAGACCGAACCGATCCGAGAGCGAGACCTTTTCCTCGACCGCCTCACCGGGATTGATCGCGGTCGAGCGCTCATTGTCCATCATGTCGCGCGGCATCAGATGGCGGCGATTTGACGTGGCGTAGAACAGCACGTTCTCCGGCCTTCCCTCGATGCCTCCATCCAGCACCGATTTCAGCGCCTTATAGTCCGCATCCTCTTTCTCGAACGACAGGTCGTCGCACAGAATCACGCAGCGCCTTGGTTGCGCGCGCAGGACGTTCAACAGCGTGGGCAAGGTTCGGATGTCCTCGCGATGGATCTCGATCAGCGCCAGGGAGCCCGGCTTCATGCGGTTCACCTCGGCATGCGCGGCCTTCACCAGAGAGGATTTGCCCATGCCGCGCGCGCCCCAGAGCATCGCGTTGTTGGCCGGCAGCCCTTCCGCGAAGCGCCGCGTGTTCTC
>Ga0310811_10002331_pt1 | contig 23719 bp, 22 predicted proteins | sample YCmetagenome_FD_207642 | JGI IMG/M metagenome (GOLD analysis project Ga0310811, IMG submission 207642) | Soil microbial communities from experimental microcosm in Duke University, North Carolina, United States - YC | ecosystem: Engineered > Artificial ecosystem > Soil microcosm > Unclassified ... | reverse complement strand
GATTTCTCTTCGCCCCAAATCACCGTCCCTTCCGCTCATCGAAATGACATCGTTTTTGAAAGTTGATATTATAATCTCAGCCACTTTTTACGCACTTCCAGTTGTTGCGCACTTGGCGAGTCAATGCAGACGATGCTGTATTTAACCTGCGTCTTTTTAAGTAAAGTGACCGATATTGTAAGTGGTAAACCATCTCTCAATATAGATACACTGATCTTATCTCCTGGCTTTTTGCCATTTAAGGCAGTGGTCATGTCAGTGATCTTGTTGCCATCGATAGCTGTTATTTCATCGCCGGCATTCAGGCCGTCGATCCATGCCGCAGAATTGCGGACTACATTACTAATGGTGATCTTATTATTAGCCGAAGCGGTAATAATACCCAATGAAGGGTCGTTATTCCCGGCAAGTTCATCTTTTAATTGGTAGCCAGCATAAGCCAGGTATTTGCCGTAATCGATATCATCCAGACCGTTGATGTATTTTTTATAAAACTCATCCAGGTTTTTGCCGCTGAATTTTTCCAGCGCAGCTTTAAACTCCATATCGGTATACCCGCGTTTGTGGGTTTTATAATAAGTATCATACATGTATTTCATCACGTCGTCAAGGCAAGATTTGCCGTGCGTATCGTTGATGATCTCCAGGTCGAACATCAGCGCTATGACCGCACCTTTGCTGTAGTAGGAGATAGTCGTGTTCAGCGAGTTCTCATTCGGGCGATAGTATTTTATCCAGGCATCGTAGCTGGCCTCAGAAAGAGGTTGCACCTTGCTGCCAGGTTGATTCTCCACATAATTGATATCTCCCGCCAAAGCCGCCAGGTAAGTTTCAGGCGGATAAATGTTCGAGCGGCGTACAATGATGTTCTGATAATAAGTAGTAAAGCCCTCGGCTATCCATAAGTCGGTCGTATAGTTCTCATTGTCGTAGTCGAAAGGGCCGAGCGCAATGGGTCTTAAACGTTTTACATTCCATAAATGGAAATGTTCATGAGCAACCAGTCCCAGGAAACCTCGGTAACCGGCCTCGCTGGCATAGCTATCGCGAGCCACACCTAATACGGTCGAACTTAGGTGCTCGATACCTCCCCCGCCTTTTAAATTATTATGAATGATGAATACATAACGCTTATTCGGATCTTCACCAAAAATAGCAACCTCCTGGTCGATAAGCTTTGGCATATCCTTTTTCAATTTCTCCTTATCATAATTTCCCTGGCCGCACATGGCTACCTCATATTTTACACCGTCTGCATCAAAACTAAACACATCCTGCGTCCCCACTTCAATTGGTGAATCAAACAAAATATCATAGTCAGGAGAATGCAGGGTAAAAGGATCGTTATTCACCATTTCCAAACTGGTCGAAACACTCGTCCAGCCTTTATAAGGAATGATATGAATAGTAGAAGGATGGTGCAGCATCCCATCGGGATACATAAACACACCACTGGTTGATAAAAACGCATGTGAAACATCGATCAGGCTGGTGCGCACCGAAAGCTCAAAGGCGTATAGCTTATATTTTACTTTGACAGAAGAAACGTTGGCAGTTTGAATTTGCCAGATATTCTTGCGGATCTTTTTTGAATCGATTAGTTTGCCGTTAGCTTCGGCGTTGAAGGTTTCTACGTTTTTTGCGAATTCCCTTACCAGGTATGAGCCAGGTGTCCATACCGGCATTTTCAGGTCGAGCGTATTTTGTTTGAGGCCCGAAATGTTCATTTCTATTTCGGCATAATGTGCCTGTGCCTCAGGAAATGTTACTGTATAGGATATCTGTACGTTATCGGCGGCTTCGCTGGTAGAATGGTTCATGACAAGCAATATTAAACAAAAAAGGGCTGTTACATGTGATAATTTCATCCGGGCAAGATATAAAAAATGAGCATAATGAATTGTAATATCTTTATTAAGCAGTTGATAAACAGCGCAGATATTTCAGAAAATAAAAAATGAAACACATTCTTTTTTATTTTTATAAAAGTTATTTTTGAGGTGGATGTCAAATTATAAAACCTGTTTGCTAATAGACGACAATTACATTGATAATTTTGTCACACGCAAGATTTTAGAAAGCGGCGAATTTGCCGAGAAAGTGGTAGTGAGCCAATCGGCTACCGATGCCATTAATTCTTTGCGCACGGGAGCCATAACACCTGATGTGATATTCCTGGATATCCGCATGCCGATGATGGGGGGCTTTGAGTTTTTGCAGGAGTATGATAAGCTGGAGATTGACAATAAGCAGTCCATCAAGATATTCATGTTGTCATCTTCGCTCGATCCCACTGATCTGAAAAAATCGACCAACAATAAATACATTACGTCGTTTATTCATAAGCCCCTTACCCAAAAATCACTCGACGATATTTGTAAATGATTCTTGTTGCTGATAGCGGTTCATCCAAAACAGACTGGTTGCTTGCAGTTCCCGAGAAGGAACCGTTAGCGTTTAAAACGGGTGGATTAAATCCGTATTTCCTGACAGAAAAGGAGATGGTAAAAATACTGCAGGACCAGGGTGCTGATATGGTTGCCCACGGCGCAGATGTTACAGAAATTTATTTTTTTGGTGCGGGCTGTTCCAGTCCTGACAGGCACGAGATAGTGACCAATGCCTTAAGCCAGTTATTCCCAAATGCTTATATCAGTGCCGATAGTGACATATTAGGCAGTGCATACGCTACCTGTGGTCACGAAAAAGGCCTTTGTTGTGTATTGGGAACAGGTTCAAACATCTCTTTTTTCGATGGGGAAGAAGTACACTCCGGAAAGCATGGCCTGGGTTATGCTCTGGGTGATGAAGGTTCGGGAACATGGTTTGGAAAGGGCCTGATCACGGACTTTTTGTACGGCAATATGCCTTCCGATATACATACGCAGTTCGATCAGCAATATCATCTCACCAAGGAGGGCGTGATACGGGACGTGTACCAGAAACCTGCTGCAAATACTTATCTGGCTTCATTCTCCCGGTTTTTAAATACCATTCGTGAAACCGAATATTGCCAGGCGCTATTGGCCAGAGGTTTCCAGGAATTTATAGATTCAGATATTAAATCATTCCCGCAATACCACCGCTATAAATGTCATTTTGTTGGGTCGATTGCTTTCATTTTCGCCGATGAATTGCGCGCACTTTGCGAAAAGAACGAGATACATTTAGGCAAGATCATCCGCCAGCCTATTTTTGATCTGATGCAGTTTATTGTGAGCCGGGAGAGTTAGTCCTGAGTCTTAGGTAGGGCGTCATGCTGAGGCACTCGAAGCACGGTGCGTAAAGGCCTGTCCGCATAGTCTTCGACAAGCTCAGACTGACAGCGCTCTTTTCTTCCGTCTACCTCGTACAGTCCCCACCAATATCCAAATAATCCCCGCAACAGCAATCATACTTCCTGTTTTAGGAATATAATCGCCATATAAAGTATAAAAGGTCAGATCGGAATTAAGATTGATATCTTGCTTAATGGCAGTGCGTGTCCACCACTTGGTTTGCTTAATTACGTCGCCGCGTTGATTGATGAATGCTGAAATGCCCGTATTGGCCGATCGGCACACCCAGCGGCGTGTTTCGATAGCACGGAGTTTAGCGTAATCCATATGCTGGTCTTTACCTGATGTATTTTCCCACCAGCCATCGTTAGTGATGACAGCTATGAATTGCGCGCCTTTGTGAACTGACCCGGCCACCCACTCACCATAAATAGAGTCAAAACATATAATAGGAGCAGCACCAATCCCGCTTTGCGAATAAAATACGCCCGGTTCTTCCTGTCCGGCTATACTGCCGGTTGCCCCACCCAGGTGCTCAAATACGGGTTTCAGGAATGATAAAGTATTGCCAAAAGGCAGCGACTCTACTCCGGGCACCAGTTTTGATTTGTGGTAAAACTGTACTTCTGGTGAATTCTCAATGTTAATGGCGGCATTAAATTCGTCATAAAACTCATTGCCCTGGGGATCTAAAGGACTTGCCGTTGCTGTTTTTCTTGAATTGTAGAATTTAACATCCTCCGCGCCGGTAAGCACATTGCCATTTGCATATTTATGCAAAAAGCGCTGCACCTGATCAAAATACGGACTGCTACGAACGAGGTCCTCATTTATTCCGTGCTGATCATAAATGGCAGTCTCCGGCCAAATGAAAAACTCCGTATTTTTCTGCCCCAGCGAATCTGAAAGCCGGGTTAAAATAGCTACCTGCTGAGTCGCCGGTATGCTTTCTATTTTTTCGTATGGATCAATATTAGGTTGGGCGACTACGATGTTAGAAGGATTTTTTTGCTCGTGATAGTTATTATACCGGTGTAATGACCATGCTATTGGTAACGAGATCAACAGGCCCAATGAAAGGATCAAGGCAGCCTTCTTTTTGATATGATCGGATCTTTTAAGGCTTTGATAGATCAGAAAACCTAATATATTAGCTATCAAAACCCATACGGTGCCACCATAGACACCTGTATATTCATACCACTGTACCCATTTGTGGCTCGTGGCAAAGCCATTGCCCAACGTCATCCAGGGGAAATTAAGCTCCCAGGTTTGATGCAGGTATTCGTAAGCAATCCAGAAGAAGATGAATCCGATCAATCCAACTTCCGGTCTGGTTACACGCCTTAATCTATAGTAAAGCCAGCAGGCGGTCGACATCAACAAAGGGCCTAAAGAGTAGGGGATAAGTGAGATCGGCACTGCGATTACAGCTCCGATAGTTTTAATAGAATTGTATACCCAATAGACACATAACGTGTTCCATATAAAAAAGCCTATGAATGTTATCCAGAATACCTTTTTACCTTTTTTGGTGTAATCGCTATTGATTAGGTTCTCGATAACAACCAGCATAGGCACAAGCCCAATAAAAAGGAAGAATGAAGTATATGATGTAGGCGGCCACGCGATCCAAAGTAATAAGCCGGAAAGAATGGATAGGAGGATGTTTTTTTTCATTTAATCGGAATACATTTTAATTATCCAGCCATTGTCTGAACCTTGATTTTCATGATTTAAGGATTACCTTGATTTCTCTACGTCCAAAATCATGTTAATCAATTAATCCGACGAATCATGGTTCAGACAAATTCGCAATGACGCTTTATTGTTTAATTCTTCCCCGCCACACATATCACAAACTCCCCCTTAGCAGGATGCGTCTCAAAATATTGCTTCACTTCGACAATGGTGCCACGCACAGTCTCCTCAAACATCTTAGTAAGCTCCCGTGAAACGGATATCTGTCTGTCGGCGCCGAAGTAAGTTGCCATCTCATCTAATGTCTTTATAAAACGATGAGGCGACTCATATAATATAATGGTCCGCTCTTCTTCGGCTAATTGCTTATATCTTGTTTGACGTCCTTTTTTCAGCGGCAAAAATCCTTCAAAACAAAAGCGGTCGGTTGGGAATCCGGAGTTAACTAAGGCAGGTACAAAAGCTGTTGCGCCGGGCAGGCATTCTACTGCGATCTCGTGCTTTAGTACTTCTCGAACCAGGTAAAAACCCGGATCAGATATAGCGGGCGTACCGGCATCTGATATCAGGGCTATGTTTTTCCCCTCTTTCAAAAATTTTACAATCTCGCCCGAAGATTGGTGCTCATTATGCTGGTGGTGCGCATAAACCTTTTTCTGTATATCAAAATGCTTTAGCAACGGAGCCGATGTACGAGTATCTTCAGCTAAAATCAGGTCGACCTCCTTTAAAATACGTATAGCCCTGAAGGTTATATCTTCCAGGTTTCCGATGGGGGTGGGGACTAAGTAGAGTTTACCAGATTGGTTCATAGTTGAAATTTGTCCATAGTCCATGGACGATAGACGATAGTGACTAAATCGATAGAGATATAGTCAATTGCTCAAATTACTATGGACTATGGTCTATTGACTATCGACTTATTTATATCTTTGCCAAAAAATAAAATAATGCTGCAAGTTAGTTATATCCGCGATAACAGAGAAAAAGTTTTAGAACGTTTGGCTGTGAAAAATTTCAAACAACCTGAACTGGTTGATGAGATCATTCAACTAGACAACGATCGTCGTCAAACTCAAAACCGTTTGGACAATGTCTCCGCTGAAGCTAACTCCGCAGCAAAACAAATAGGCGAGCTGATGCGCAACGGCAAAAAAGATGAAGCCGAAGCCATCAAAGCGAAAACCGGTGCCTGGAAGGAAGAGATCAAAACTTTAGGCGATGCGCTAAACACGTTAGAAAATGACCTGAACCAGAAGCTGGTCTTGCTGCCTAATTTGCCTCACTCTTCTGTGCCAAAAGGATTAACACCAGAAGAAAATGAAGTAGTGTTAGAGAATGGTGCAAAACCCGATCTGCCTGCTGATGCGTTACCACACTGGGAGCTGGCCGCAAAATATAACCTGATCGACTTTGAACTAGGGGTGAAAATAACCGGTGCCGGTTTCCCCGTATATAAAAACAAGGGTGCTAAACTGCAACGGGCGCTGATCAATTACTTTATTGACGAAGCCGAAAAAGCAGGTTACAAAGAAGTAAGCGTGCCACTGATGGTGAATGAAGCTTCTGGTTTTGGTACATCACAATTGCCGGATAAGGAAGGCCAGATGTATTTTGTTGGATTGGATAATTTATATCTTATACCTACGGCCGAAGTACCAATCACCAACTTATACCGCGATGTAATTTTGAAAGCGGATGAACTGCCGATAAGGAATTGCGGACATACGCCATGTTTCCGTCGCGAGGCAGGCTCATATGGTGCGCATGTTCGTGGACTTAACCGTCTTCACCAGTTTGATAAGGTGGAGATCGTAACCATTGCCCACCCGGATGAATCTTATGATATACTAGAGCAGAAGAGCGCACACGTGCAGGGTTTATTGCAGAAATTAGGCTTGCCTTACCGTGTATTGCGTTTGTGTGGGGGTGACATGGGTTTTGGATCAGCCCTGACCTACGATATGGAGACCTGGAGCGCTGCCCAAAAACGCTGGCTGGAGGTGTCTTCTGTATCTAATTTTGAAAGCTTCCAGAGCAACCGCTTGAAACTCCGTTTCCGCAATGCTGAAGGAAAAACACAATTGGCACATACATTAAATGGCAGTGCATTAGCATTACCGCGTATTGTCGCAACCTTATTGGAAAATAATCAGACTGAAAAGGGTATAAAAATACCTGAAGTGCTCGTGCCTTATACTAAGTTCGAGTGGATTGATTGATGATAGTGATTAGATATTAGTTAATCAGTCCAAAGGACTCCTATGGAGAGATATCAGTTGACCTTAATGTCGATAGTGGCTGGATTAAAATGAAGCGTTTACCAATAAGCTGGTAACAGCCGGATCCAATATCGATTTTACGTGATTAACCGATTCTTTCTCTTTGCTATAAAGCTCGTTTTTGTAGATCACATGATTGACGCCTAAAACTCTTAGGAGGTCATCAATTTTGCGATTGGCAGTGCTTTTAAAGCAACAAATCTTGATCTTATTATAATAAGAGTTGGTGCGGATACGGCGCAATATTTTTTCCATATCCTTATCCATATAATCATAATCAAATATGATCAGATGCGGAGCAAGGTCATAAATGGCCGGGAATACACGGTCAACTTCTGTGACATGCTTTATCTTTTTGTTTTTAGCTAAAAGCTGAACAGAAAAGATGTTGGGGGCGACTAACAGGACTCTTTCGGTCCTAAAATTTATCATGCTCAATTTTTTACGGATATTTAAAGTTAATATCTAGTTTCTATATTGTCAAGTATCTGTCAATCAGTAAGAAGTAAATTGGCTGATGGGTCGTTAATAAAAATGGCCCTTCCATATATTGTATACGGAAGAGCCACAGGAAAGTTACAATCGGATTTTGAGTGTTTTACTGCGCTATTTCAAACACCGCCTGAACCTGGAAACTCAGTTTTATAGGCTTGATATCTATATCAGAATCACCAGTCGGAGTATTGGCTGCGAGTGCTACGTTTGCATACATCATTCGCGGTGTTGGGAAACTACTATTGTCAGACTCAGAGATATTTATCGGTCTGCCCACCTTTTCATTAATGCTGTTCAGCAGGTAAGTGGCTTTATCTTTTGCTGCCAAAAGCGCCTGAATTTTAAGCTCTTGCTTCAGTTGTGACATCTTTGAATAATCATAGCTATCAATATTTGTGGATTGTATTCCTTTCGGGTCAACCTTACTTAATATTTCGTTAAACTTATTAAGATCATGAAAGCGAATACTGTATTGTTTGCTCGCTAAAAAGTCAGGATTCTTCTTTTTTTGCATAGTGTTGTTCCATGCGGAGACGTTCCTGATAGTAAAGTCTTCCTTGGGTATTCCGGCAGATTTTATCGCCCCTTCAAGCTGATTTTCTAATTGATCGATAGTGGTTTTTTTCCTGCCATCAATATACTCTTGTAACGAGATAGTTACATTTATGATATCCGGAGTCACTTCTTTTTCTGCGATTCCGGTTACTTCAATTTTTCTTCTCAGGTCGACATTTTGTGCAAAGGCGCTGTAGCTAAATAAGCCAAGCATTGCAGCGATTAGTAGTTTCTTCATATGTATTATAATATTTATGATATTGACTATAGACGAAGTTAAAAGTTAATTCGCAACAGTTAATTTAAAAATTACCGGAAGTAGCGATTTATTTGAGCAGGGTATATAAAAAATCAAAGGACAACCGCACTCGATACGGTTGTCCTTTTTGGGGTAGGTAATAAGGACTAAGCATCACAAAGAACAGCATTAATTTTTTAGGCTACAACCCGTGTTTTCACGGTATTTTTGAATCGCTCTAAAACCACAAACCCTGTTTTTGATATCATTGGGCCACTTTTTTATTTTAATATTTAACCAATAGGCAAAATGTATTTTCTGATACATTTTTGGGAATGGGGCAGATGGTTTAATTAATGATTTTGTAAAAAATATTAATTCAATAAAAAAGCCGCAATTAGGCGGCTTTAAATTATTTCATTTGAGTTTATTTTCTATTCTTCTGGCAATATTATCATCGACCTATTAAATCATTCTTCAACTACTTCGCTGTTCGGTGTACTTACCTCAGGCGTTTGATGTTTGAAGTAGTGTTTCTGATAAATCAATATCAAAATAACACCCACTGAGATAGAAGCATCGGCCAGGTTAAATACCGGGCGGAAGAATATAAAATCCTGCCCACCCCAAACAGGGACCCATGAAGGGAAATTGCCTGATAGCAGCGGAAAATAGAACATATCTACTACGCGTCCGTGAAATAGCGGTGCATAATGGTATAGAACGCCATAAAATGTAGAGTCGACTATATTACCCAGTGCACCTGCAAATATCAGGGCTACATTCATGATCAGTCCACGATGATATTTGTGCTTTATCAAATAAACCAAACCCCATCCGATACCTACAACAGCGCCTATTCTAAATAATGTTAAGGCCAATTTGCCCAACTCGCCGCCAAACTCCATCCCAAAGGCCATACCGTTATTTTCGGTATAATGGAGCATTCCCCGGCTACCCAGGAAATGGATCTCCTCACCTAAATACATATGTTGCCGAACCCATATTTTGATAACCTGGTCGGCAAGGATAATAAGAAAAGCAACAAGAAAGGGTTTTGTATAAGCAGCCTTCATTAATATTGCTTCAGTTTGGCTTCCATGCTCAAAGTAGTATGAGGCACTGCGCGCAAGCGTTCTTTCTGGATCAATTTACCGGTTTCGCGGCAAACACCGTAAGTTTTGTTCTCAATGCGCACCAGGGCAGCTTCTAATTGCTCGATGAACTTTTTCTGACGGGCGGCCAATTGATTGATAGATTCTTTCTCAAGCGTAGCCGATCCGTCTTCCAGTGTTTTATAAGTGCCGGCAGTGTCATCAGTACCATTTGCGTTTGGAGTACTTAATGACGAAGCCAGTGAATTCAATTCCTCTTTTGCAATTCTAAGCTTATCCAATATCAAATCCTTAAATTCCTGCAGCTCCACATCAGAGTACCTGGTTTTTTCTGTTTCTTGTTTCATTTATAATTTTGTTATAGAGATCAATACTTCGTTTTCGTCAATTAATACGGTATCGCCATCAGAAAGCTGACTGTCGGGGTTTACAGCATCCGCTAAAATTTCGGCGCAAATATAGGATAAATTATTTTGTACAGCTTCGCTAATTAAAAGTGAATCAGTACGGTAGCGAACGTTTATCTTGTCGGTAACTTCAAATCCTTTCTCCTTCCGCAGGTTCTGTACACGATTGATAAAATTACGGGCGATGCCCTCTTGTTTCAATTCGTTGGTGATGTTAACATCTAAAGCGACGGTTAGTTTTCCCAAATTTGCAACCTGCCATCCCGGAACATCTTCGGCGATGATCTCTACATCTGACAGGGCTATTTCGAATTTCGAATTCTGAATTTCGAATGTGGCTGTACCCGTTTCTTCAAATTTGTTTAACGCATCCTGGCTCATATTGGTTATAGCCTCGGCTACGGCTTTCATATCCTTGCCTACTTTAGGGCCCAGTGCCTTGAAGTTCGGTTTGACCTTCTTTTTAATGAAACCGGACGCATCGGTGATATACTCGATGTCCTTGATGTTGGTTTCAGAAAGAATCAGATCTTTCACTTGTTCCACCTGGTGCCTGAAGTTTTTATTCAGAATAGGCAGTAAAGTTCTTTTTAGTGGCTGGCGTACCTCGATACCGACTTTTTTGCGCAAAGACAGTGTCAATGACGATATGTCCTGTGCCAGCTGCATTCTTTCCTCCAGCGCTTTATTCACCAGATCTTTGTGATAAACAGGGAAATCAGCCAAATGAACCGAATCGAAATTTTCCTTTTTTGTGACGTTATTTAAGTCAGTGTAAAGCTTATCAGCAAAGAACGGCGCAATAGGCGACATCAGTTTAGCGATGGTCACCAAACAGGTATATAAAGTTTGATAAGCTGATAGCTTGTCTTCTGAGTCATCTGATTTCCAGAAACGGCGGCGGCTTAAGCGAACATACCAGTTGCTCAAATGCTCATCCACAAAGTCCTGTATAGCACGGGCAGCTTTTGTGGGTTCAAAATCAGCATAAAATTCGTCAACATCCTTACTCAGGGTATTCAACAGTGAAATGATCCACTGATCGATCTCCGGGCGTTTGCTTAATTCGATCTCAGCTTCGCTATAATTAAAGCCATCGATGTTCGCATAAAGCGCAAAGAAGTTATATGTGTTGTAAAGTGTGCCAAAAAACTTTCTGCGAACTTCATCCAACCCTTCCATGTTAAATTTCAGGTTATCCCATGGCGATGCATTGCTGATCATGTACCAGCGTGCAGTATCGGCGCCGTATTGCTCAATGGTTGAGAACGGATCAACAGCGTTGCCCAAACGTTTGGACATTTTGTTGCCGTTTTTATCCAGTACCAAACCGTTGGATACCACATTCTTGAAAGAGATACCTTTGTTGCCAACCTCTTTGTTAACGGCCTTGATATCATCGCTGGTTTCGCTCAGCATTACTGCGATAGCATGCAGGGTAAAGAACCAACCGCGGGTTTGATCTACACCTTCGGCAATGAAATCAGCAGGGTAGGATTTTTTAAATTGATCTTTATTCTCGAATGGGAAATGCCACTGTGCATAAGGCATAGCGCCTGAGTCGAACCATACGTCGATCAGGTCAGCTTCACGTACCATTCTTTTACCTGCTGCCGAAGTCAATATCACGTCATCAACAAAAGGGCGGTGCATGTCGGTCAATTTAAAACCTTTTGGCATAAATCCTGCCGCAATAGATTTCTCTATTTCCTGCTCCATCTCGGCAATAGAACCGATACATTTTTCTTCACTTCCATTTTCCTCGCGCCAGATGGGCAGTGGGGTACCCCAGTAACGCGAGCGTGACAGGTTCCAATCCACCAGGTTTTCCAGCCAGTTGCCGAAGCGGCCTGTTCCGGTCGATTCCGGTTTCCAGTTGATGGTTTTATTCAATTCAACCAGTTTATCTTTTACGGCAGTTGTGCGGATAAACCAGCTATCCAGCGGATAGTACAAAATCGGCTCATCAGTACGCCATGAATGCGGGTAGCTGTGCTCATATTTACGAACGTCAAAGGCTTTGTTATCTTCCTTAAGCTTTATGGCGATCATTACATCGGTCGCTTTAAAGCCGGGTGCTTCGCGCTCTTGTTTGGTATAATATTCTTCCTTAACGTATAGACCTGCGTAGTCGGTCACTTCTTTTACAAAGCGGCCTTGTTTGTCAACCAGCGGCACTTCCTTGCCTGTTTCGTCAAGCACCATTACAGATGGCACGCCATTTTCCTTACAAGCCCTGAAGTCGTCCGCGCCAAAAACAGAAGCCGTATGCACGATACCGGTGCCATCTTCGGTAGTAACAAAATCAGCAGGGATTACGCGGAAGGCATTCTTTTCTAAATCGGCATTGGTTACATAAGGCATCAGTTGATGATAACGCAGATCAAGCAGGTCGGAACCCTTAAATTGAGCTTTAACCTTCCACGGGATCACTTTATCGCCACCCTTGTAATCTTCAAATGAAGCGTTTGCGCCTTCGGCCTTAAAATATTTGCTTACAAGGTCCTTCGCCAAAACAACACTCACAGGTTCGTAAGTGTATGGATTGAAAGTGCTGATCTTAACGTAATTGATATTTTCTCCAACCGCCAGGGCGCAGTTTGATGGCAGCGTCCATGGGGTGGTCGTCCAGGCCAATATAACAGTATCTTCATGAGCGCTTTCAAACAAAGTATTGATTAACGGATGTTTTTGATCTTTCTTTAAGTGGAACTCTGCTACAATGGTAGTATCCTTCACCATCTTGTAAGTGCCTGGTTGGTTCAACTCGTGTGAGCTTAAACCTGTACCCGATTTTGGTGAATAAGGCTGTACGGTATAACCCTTATACAGCATGTTCTTATTATACAACTCCTTCAGTATCCACCAAAGTGTTTCGATGTATTCGTTTTTATAAGTGATGTAAGGATCGTTCAGGTCGACCCAATAACCCATTTTCTCGGTCAGGTCGTTCCAAACGTCAGTATACTTCATCACCTCCTTGCGGCAGGCAGCATTATAATCCTCAATGGAGATCTTTTTGCCGATATCTTCTTTGGTAATGCCCAAAGTTTTTTCAACGCCCAGCTCAATAGGAAGACCATGGGTATCCCAACCGCCCTTACGTTTTACCTGGTAACCTTTTAAAGTTTTATAACGGCAAAAAATATCCTTAATGGAACGGGCCATTACGTGGTGGATACCCGGCATACCATTTGCCGACGGCGGGCCCTCATAAAAAGTGTAAGGGTTGTTTTCCGGTCGACTGGTAATGCTTTTTTCGAAGATGTTGTTCTGCTTCCAGAAGTCTAAAACATCCTTACCGATCTGTGATAAATTTAACTGCTTATATTCCTTGTACATCAATATGTTCCACCTCAAATTTTAGAGGTTGCAAAAATAGGGAATTTTACTATTAAAAAGTTAAATTGCGGTCATGAAAATTAAGTTTACCCGGGCTTTATTGGTAACTATATTGGCTCTGATCGTGTTTTTAGCCACCACTTTTATCCCATGGTTAAGAGAAAGTAAATTTGGCGATTTTCTCCAGGGATTTTCCGCTGGAGTGGGGTTTGGCACCCTTCTCGCTTCAATGCATTTCTATAATCTTTACAAGAAGGAACAAAAAGCTACGCCACAAGGCTGATCATGGGCAATTTTCGCTACCCGGTTGTATTGTTTTTGACAAGTTTTGTCGTGCTGATGATCGGACTGGTGTTTAAAATAGAGCACTGGCCCGGTGCGCAATTGATTACCGGGAGTATGTGGATGGTGCAGATAGTATCGATAGTTTGGCTGATTGTGTTGTTGGTGAGGAAGCGGTAAGTCTGAACTATGATTTCAATGATTTTTTGATGGACTATGATTCTATGAAATCTTAATAAATCATAGTGATCATTTAATCAGATTAATCATAGTTCAAGACAAGACAAGCTCAAAATATCCCTCTATTCCCCCCACCATCAATCTGAATCGTAGTTCCACTGATGTAAGCTGCCTGCTCTGACGCAAGAAAAGCTACTAAAGCGCCTAACTCTTCCGGTTTGCCGATGCGCCCTGCGGGAATAGCTTTGGTCTTCTCGTGCACAGCTTGTTCCGGATCCATGCCTTTGGGGAATGTTTCTTTAATGCGTTCGGTCAGGATCAATCCCGGCGCGATATTATTTACGGTTATATGATAAGGACCAAACTCATCTGCCATCAGTTTTGCCATGCCCACCACGCCCATACGCATGGAGGTTGATAAAACAGCATTATTTAATACCGATTTTACCGACCCACTGATAATATTAATGATGCGCCCTCCACCAGCTTTTTTCATAAATGGCAGCACCTCGCGACTATTGCGCGCAAAGCTAAGAATCGTCAGATCAAATGCCTTTTGCCAGGTTTCGTCATCAAAGGTTTCGAATCTATCAAATGGTGGGCCGCCACCGTTGTTGAGTAAAATATCGATTTTGCCAAAAGTATCGCCAGTTTTTTTTATGAGCGCTTTCATCTGTTCGGCGTCAGATACGTCTGCAGCAATGGCGATCACTTCATTCCCTGTTTGCTGGCGTATTTCTTCAGCGGTTTTGTTCAGTTCATCCGTGTTTCGGGAACTGATAACCACTTTAGCGCCTTCGGCAGAAAGTGCTAAAGCTGATGCTTTACCCAAGCCTTTACTTGCCGCCAAAACTATGGCGACCTTATTTTTTATTTTGAGATCCATGGTAGATAGAATTTTATTTAATGATCCTTTTGCGGAACCATATCAAATATTACTGACGAGTTAAAATTACCGTTTTTGTCCATGTAATAATTGTTATAACAAAATAATTGACCCAGCGGGTTCAATTCTTTATCCTCAGATTTTCGTTCATCCCACTCAAAACGGAATACTTTTGAAGTCGCCTGTATCTTGAAGAAATGATACGGATCAGCATAAAGCTTAACAATAACTAAGTAACCTTTATATCTGAAATAGCCAAGCCTGGTTCTTTGCGAGAATACATTCATATTTAATAAAGTAGTATCCGTACGCAATCCACTAAGAGATATGGAATACTCTTTATTTACGAGGTACGAACTTATTAAAAAGCATGACCTTGAAGGGTCATTTAATCCTATGTATTTGTCCAGCAATGAATCGATCTTTTTGTCTTCCGTGATAGATGTGACCCGGATGTCTGAACCCGCTATCTGATCGCTAAAAGGCATTTTGTCAAATTGCCCGATGGGATAATTGTAGTCGGCGGAGCAAAAGTATTTATCGCCTCCTGTGGTATTCAACCTGTATTTAAATGTTCTTTTATGTGGCATTGGTTCGAATAAATTGAACAGATCATAAGTGTTCACTACAAACACTAAAAACTTCTTGTACTTGAAATATCCAAATGATGCTTTGTGTTTAAACACATTGAGGTTCAATACAGAGGTGTCGGTTTTTAGTCCTTTTAATGTTAGTCCATAAAGACCGCCTATCGGGTCAGTATATAATACAAAGCACGACCTTCCCGGATCACCCAGTTTTACAAATTTATCCAGAAGGGCGTCGATCTTTGGATTTTCCTTTACCAGTGGGATAGTTGCATGACTTATTCCTTGCGCATGTGCAAATGCTACAAATGCGAATAAAACTGTAATAAGTAAAACCAACTTTTTCATCATGCAAGCCATGTTTGCCTAAACTTACGCCAAGCAATATAACTATGCAAGTATTTAAGCTATTTTTGAAACGATGAACAAATTTATCCGCGGCTTTGGTTATGCAATCAACGGCATCTGGCACGCTGCTGTTACCCAGCTGAATTTCAGAGTGCATTTGGTGTGCGCGCTGGTTGCGATATATGCCGGTTATGCCTTGCATATTTCAAGTGACGAATGGCTGTGGATCATCTTTTGCATCGGCATGGTATTGGTTGCCGAGTTATTCAACACTGCCATTGAGTTCCTCACCGACCTGGTTTCACCGGAGTATAATAAGAAAGCCGGACTGGTGAAAGACATGGCTGCGGGTGCCGTATTGATCACAGCAATTGCCGCACTGACCATCGGCCTGGTGATCTTCGTTCCGAAAGTATTAGCGCTTATCCATCATGCTGCATAAAACCCGGGGCATCGTTTTCAAAACTACCGACTATGGCGAGAGCAGCGTTATCGTTCAGATATTTACCGAGAAATTTGGCTTACAATCATACATCATCAACGGCGTAAAAAAGCCCAGGGCAAAGATCAGCCGGAATATGCTGCAGCCACTGCATTTGCTTGACCTGGTGGTTTATCATAAAAGCACCGGGCAGGTTCAGCGAATTTCTGAATTGCGGAACTCTCCAGTTTTGCAAAGTATCCCTTACGATGTGATCAAAAGCAGCATTGTGCTGTTTCTGAATGAGGTTTTGTATAAAGCAGTAAAACAGCAATCAGCAGAAGAAAACCTGTTTGATTTTATCTTCAATGCGATAGAATGGCTGGATAATCAAAACGAAGGCTTAGCCAATTTTCACCTGTTATTTTTGACACGATTAACCCGCTATCTCGGTTTCTATCCTGATCAAGCGGGTAACGCTGATTATTTCGACATGAAAAATGGCATATTCAGCAAATACAAGCCTGAAGGCTTTTCTTATTTATCCCCACCGCATACACAGAATTTTTACAGCCTGCTACAATGTAGTTTTGAGAACCTCGGTCTGCTGAAATTTGGTAATGATGAGCGCCGTTACCTGGTGCAGAAATTATTGGAATATTATGCTTTGCACATCGAGAGTTTTGGGAATATCCATTCGCATGAAATATTGGAAGAAGTGCTGAGCTGATTTATTACAGTATTTTCCAAAAAACCTTTAATTTCACCACAATAAATTAAGTCACTTAAACTATTCTGCACAGTTGATGCCTGGTAAAGTTCTAATTGTTATTCCATGCTATAATGAAGAAGCCTCGCTGCCTTCGGTTTTAGATGAGCTTCATCAAACAACCTTACCCGGTGGTTACCAGATGGAGGTAGCTGTGATCAATGACTGCTCCAAAGACAATACCGTGGCTGTGGCGAGAAAACATAGAGCTACCGTGCTCGATCTGCCCGTGAATTTAGGTATTGGCGGCGCAGTTCAAACGGGCATCCGTTATGCAAAGGAAAATGATTTCGACATAGCCATACAATTGGACGGCGACGGTCAGCACCCGCCTAAAGAGTTGGAAAAGCTGATCGGTCATCATATGGAGTCAGGTGCCAATATTGTTATCGGATCACGCTTTTTGGAGAAGGAAGGCTTTCAATCCTCATTCCTGCGCCGCTTGGGCATCAGTTATTTCCACTGGTTAAACCGGGTAATGACCGGCAAGCATATTTACGACAGCACTTCAGGCTTCCGGTTGTTTGATAAGGCGGCGATCAAAATCGCCGCAGCAAACTATCCCGATGAATATCCCGAGCCGGAGTCGTTAGTACTATTCTCAAAAGCAGGTTTAAAAATCGCCGAGGTGCCCGTTATCATGAGTGCAAGACGAGGGGGACAATCCTCCATCCGTAGTTTCGGATCGGTATATTATTGCATCAAAGTTAGCCTGGCCATGTTTTTTTCATTCATTCGTAAACCCTGATCATTATGCAAAGGATACAGATCATTGCCATTATCGTGAACATTTTGTTCCTGCTGTACATTGCGCGGCTTATCATCAAAGGCAAACTGCGTGAGGAGTACGCCATAGTGTGGGCTATATGTACGGTTTTCCTGTTGCTATTTTCATTCTGGACCGAAGGCCTGGAACTTCTAAGTCGACTTACAGGCGTAGTCCTCGCCTCCAACATGGTTTTCACAGGCTTTATCTTCGCCATATTGATCTATCTATTGCACCTGAGCGTAGTGGCATCAAAACTGCATAATAATAATAAAAAGTTGGCACAAGAAATCTCCTTACTAAAAGAGCAGTTTGATAAGTATGTGAGTGAGCATAAATGAGCTCGGAGAATTCAGTCTTTCAACAATTCTCTAATAAAACCAGCCTCTATCCAATAAATATCCGGTAACGCACCGCCACGGTTGCTGCTGAAAAAGAAATATTTTCCATCCGGCGATAAACCAGCAAATCTTTCAGAAAATTGTGAGTTTACCTTTACTGTCATGTTTTTGGGCGCTCCCCACCTACCTTCCTTTTGCCTGGGGCAGATATACAGATCATTACTACCGAAGCCTCCGGGCCGGTCTGATTCAAAAATAAGATAACTGCCGTCGCTGGCCAGGTAGGGGCCGTCTACATAGGAGCCGTCGTTTATTGCTTCCGGCAATTTCTCGGGCGGCTGATTCTTACCATTCTCAAATTTTGAAAACCAAATGCTCCATTTGGGTCTGCCGTCGATAACCTGGCGGGTAGAAAAAACAAGATCGCCTTTTTGGGAAACAGAATGCGCGTACTCGTACCCGGGTGAGACCGTTGAGTCTAAAGGAACAGGCTGCCCCCAACCCGCAGAACTACGACTCACCACCCATATCATCACATCTTTAACCGGCTCCCCGGAAGGCAGCGGTCTTCGCGAGCAGAAATATAATTTCTTTCCGTCCGCTGAAAAGAAGGGGTACATATCGTCGCTTGCTTTGGCCGAAAAGGAAACTACGGATGGTTTTGTCCAGTCGCCGTTTACCTTATCCATTTCGAGCAGATACGATGGCTTATCACGCTCTACGACTCCCCAGATCAATATTTTGCCATCAGGTGAGAAGATCGGTGCGCTATGTTCATATCCTTCAGTCGATACAATTCCTGGTGCAAACACTTTCGCCTCATTTCCCGGTAATTGCTTATCCACATACTTGCTTTTAAGTAATGGGAATGCTTTCTCCTGGGCACAGGCTAACATAGAATTACAAACTAATAGAACTATTATGACTGCAGCATATGTTTTCGTTAAGAACCTCATGATCAGGGCCGTTTGTAAAGCCTGATTGAATTTAGTGCGAAGTTTTGAAAATTAAGTATATGATATTGAAAATCACCCTTATAGGGTGAATAAAAAGAGGCGATTACACCAACTATTATTTAAACACAGTAGCATAAAAAGTAAGGTCAGTTGAGCCGTTGTTGGAATCAAGAGTTATGGGTACCTGGCTTGATATTTTGTCGTTGACTGAGATATCAGCATTACCTGTAACCACCGTAGATTGTGAAGTAAGCACGATAGAAAGTACAGCATTTGTAAATCCGCCGGCCTGGTTGGCAGTAATGGTTTTTGACCAGTTGATGCCCGTAAAGGTGGTATTAACCGGCTTGCCATCCGGGCCGGTATACCCTATATAATAGGACGCTTCGGTACTGCCATTAATATGATAGGTAATGGTCGCGTCAGGAGCTGGCGTGCTCTTTTTGGAGCATGCACTTAAAACTACCAGCATCATAAAAAAGGCAATCTTCTTCATCCCCTTAAGATTTTCAAAATCTGTGTTTTCTAATTGATAATCAGCCTTGTAAGAATATTATATAAACCTAAGAAGTTATTTCCGAAAAGGCAAGAGCCCCAAGAGAGTTTGGGTTTCTCTTAGGGCTCTTAATCCTATAGCATGATGTATGTTAAGTCTGGATACAGTATGGTAACGGTGATCTTGTTATTTAAACTTCCTGTCTATCAATAAAAACAGCGCCTCCTTACGGCTCAACTCTCTGTTATAGAACCTGACATTATCTATCGTTCCTTTAAAAAAGTCGCCCGGGAAAGTGGCCCATGTCGAACCGATCCGGAGGATATCAAAGAATCCCGCTGTTGTAAAATCAGAGCCCGGATTGAAATTATTAATTGCTACCTGGCGCCCATTTAAATACAGGGTGAACTGCGAATTACTATAATTCAGCACCAGGTCATACCATTTATTGGGCTGTATAATATTAGCTGCTGTAGTTAAATCTGCACTGCTGCCGCTTGGTGGTATAATAAACGACCAGTGGAATCCAACACTTTGATCCTGATTGATATATAGTCCCGCCGAATAAGGTCCCGCATGTGCATCGCCGCTTTGAACAAGGGTTTGAACTGTTCCGCTCGTGTCTGATTTGAACCTTATATAAATACTGAATTGATTGACCGGAGCCCCAATGCCATCATTTACAGGAGTGCCGGTTAAAAGTGGGTTATGAGCAACATTGATCCAATCCGATATGCCATTAAAGTAGTAGGCTGAATTTGGATCGCCGAATTTGTTCTTGGTTAATACAGGCGGAGTCAACGTGTTTTGGCCTCCGCTATAAAAGTCCTGTAAAACGCCATTGTTTCCGTTTCCTGACGAATCATTAGCATTTCCTATAAACGGATAGTAGCCGACTAATCCATTGGCCAGCACTTTCTTTCCTTGTGGACTATTAAAGCTGTTTAAATCAGCCAGCGATAAACTCGTAGCGTCCGCGTTAAGATCATTGGTCGGGGCCTGAGTTTGATCCTTTTTGCAGGCGTTAATTAATAGACTTAGTCCAATTGCTGTGGTAAATAAAATCTTTTTCATTTTAGATAGGTTTTGATAAATAATTAAATAAAAACTAACTTTTTAATTAAACACAATAATTGAAAGATAGTTGCATATCGATGGGAGTTTATGCTAACATTCTGCACCAGATTATTTGTAATATTACCACATCTATTTATCGCCCTATGAGTACACGCAATTGGCTGTATATCTCAGCATTAATATTCATAACAATTACCACAGGCTGCCACGGTTTTTTTGGCAAGCATTCGCCGGAAAGCAGCTCGACCGAGGCACATAGCGCGTATGACGATAGCACCCTCCGTCAAACTAAAGCTCCTTTCCTGCTGCCATACAATCGCATCATACAACCAGCCGGTGAAGTGGTGCGCTATGGCAGCACCGAAGTGGAGAACCATACCCTTGATGTAAAAGTGATGCCCGGCAGTAACCTGCTGGCAGTAGAGGACCGCTACGGCATTGCAGTAATAGACCCCCAGGCCAAAAATGTACTGGCCCGCTGGGCATATGCATCCGACCCCAAATTTCGCCCTTTGATGAGCACCTACTCGGGTATCCAGGTATTGCAGGAAGACGGTAAAACCGCAATCTTCTGGAGTGCAGCTGATGGTGGAAGTCATCAATCTTATGTGCTGAAAGCCGTTTGGGGCGACCATCAGCTCAAACTGACCGATACGATTCCGTTTAAACCCGAAGGCGACTCACCCCTTGCCTTGCCCAACGAACTGGCCATCGATCAGGAAGACGGCATTAATTACCTTTTCGTGGTGCTGAACGGCAATAACCGCCTCGTAAAAATGAACCTGAAAACCCATGATATCCAATGGTCGAAGCCAACAGGTGTGGCACCTTATGGCCTGGTGCTGTCAAACGGCAAAGCTTATGTGAGCAACTGGGGTGGGGCAATGCCCGCTGCCGGCGACAAAGCGGAGACTGCCGGCGTACCATACGGACAAAGCTTTATCGACCCAAAAACCGGGGCAATTAACAACGGCACCGTCAGTGTATTTGATGCGAAAAGCGGCGCACTAGTTTCTGAGATAAAGACGGGTCTGCACCCTAACGATTTGACTGCTAGTCACGATGGTCGTTTTATTTATGTGGCCAATGGTAACAGCGATAATGTTACCGTCATCGACGCCGCGAAAAACGAAGCTGCTGCGACTATCCCGGTAATGATGTTTAAAGAAAAGCAACGACTTATCGGCGATTCTCCCAACGCCTTGCTGCTTAGCGATGATGATCGTACTCTCTACGTAGCCAACGGTCTGGATAATGCTGTCGCCGTTGTTCAACTCAATGGTGCAAACGGCTCGGTTAAAGGTTTTATTCCGACTGAAGCTTACCCCTGTGGATTAGCCCTTAATGGGAATAACTTATTTGTAACCAATTTGGAAGGAGAAGGCGCGCACGTCAACAGCCAATCCATCACCGGGGGAGATGCCCCTAAAATTCCGGGTGGGGCGTATAACTCTCATCACCAGTTGGCAACTTTATCAATCATTTCGGTTCCGGGCGCCGCTGAATTGCCGGGATATACAGAGCAGGTTAAAAAGCTTGCCTTATCCTTCCGTGCCGAAATTGCTGGTCTGATACCGCGCAAAAACGTGGCATCGCAGCCTGTGCCCGAGCGCATAGGCGAGCCATCAGTTTTTCAGCATGTGCTTTATATCATTAAAGAAAATCGCACTTACGACCAGGTACTCGGCGATATGCCTGAAGGCGATGGTAGTGCTGATCTGTGCATCTTCGGTAGTAAGGTTACACCTAACGAGCACCAGCTATCCCGCGATTTCCTGCTATTAGATAATTACTATGCATCAGGTAAATGCTCCGCCGAAGGTCACCAGTGGACCGACGCTGCTATGGCGACCGACTACGTGGAGAAAAACGTGCGCGCCTGGTTCCGCAGTTATCCGCACGTGCAGGACGATGCCTTGGTGTATGATCAGAATGGTTTTATCTGGAACAACGCAGCTGACCATGGCAAAAGCGTACGCATTTACGGCGAGGCCTGCGTGCCGCATTATGCGCCGGGCACCACCTGGGCCGACGTATACAATACCTACAAAGCCGGGAAGCCGTTCAAGTTCACCAACCACACCACCATATCGCGCGTGCGGCCCATGCTATCGCCCAATTTCGCCTGTGGAGACGACCTGACCATCCCCGATCAGCTGCGTGCAACTGAGTTTATTGATGAGCTGAAAGATTACGAAAAACAACCCGGCGACCAGCTGCCCCAACTCATGGTAATGGCCCTGCCCGACGATCATACCGCAGGCCTGCGCCCCGGCACGCCTACGCCACGCGCCGAAGTGGCGGATAACGACCTGGCTGTCGGCCGCATTATCGAGGCATTGTCTAAGAGTCGCTTCTGGAAAAATACCGTGGTTTTTGTTACCGAAGACGACTCGCAGGCAGGCTGGGATCACGTGTCTGCCTACCGAACCACCGGCTTTGTGGCCAGCGCTTACAGCCGCCTCAGGCAAACGGTGCATACAAATTATAACCAAACCTGCATGGTGCGCACCATAGAGCAGATACTGGGCATCCCGCCCATGAACGTCATCGACGCCACGGCTATGCCCATGTTTAAATGTTTCAGCAATCGTGCCGATCTTGCCGTTTACCACGCCCAACCCGCCCAAACAGCCATCGACGAGCTAAACCCCAAACTCTCCACCCTCAAGGGCCACGACCTATACTACGCCAAACAATCCCTGCGCCCCGAATTTGACCACATAGACGGCGGCAACGACGACCTCATGAACCGGATTATCTGGTACTCGGCCAAAAAGTCGAAGGCATATCCTACGAAGCTTGCCGGGGTAGATGACGATGACGATTAGGGCGCCCGGGCGGGCTACATAATTCCCCTATCGATACTCCAAACTAACCCTTATACATCGTATATTCGAATAGCAACTGAACGCTCACCGCAATGAATGCGCATACACTCCCCTTCAGCATATACGATTTGCTTTTCCTTGCAACGGCGTCTGCCGGGCTGATCGTTGCGCTGTTGCTTTGCATTGCCAAAGGTGTTAACCGCGGTGCGAACCGTTTCCTTGGCCTGGCGTTGGTCGTAATGGCTTTATGGGTGGCGCGGGTGTTGGCTGCAGACCTCGGCATAGGCGAGCGGTTTCCGCCCCGATTTTCACTTGCATTAGGGCCGTTCATCTACTTTTATGTATGGAAGCTAACGCAGCCGAATG
>Ga0310811_10002330_pt1 | contig 23723 bp, 23 predicted proteins | sample YCmetagenome_FD_207642 | JGI IMG/M metagenome (GOLD analysis project Ga0310811, IMG submission 207642) | Soil microbial communities from experimental microcosm in Duke University, North Carolina, United States - YC | ecosystem: Engineered > Artificial ecosystem > Soil microcosm > Unclassified ... | reverse complement strand
GCGGGCCGCGGGAGTTGCGGGATCTCACGCACGGCTTCAATCAGATGGTCCGAGAGGTATCGCGGGCGGAGAAGGATCGCGCCGTAATGTTGGCCGGCATTGCGCACGATCTGCGCACGCCGCTCGCGCGCATGCGGCTGCGCGCGGAAATGATGGAAGACGTGAAGCAGCGTGACGGCGTAGTGCGTGATGTGGATTCGATGACGCACATCGTCGACCAGTTCCTTGTCTTCGCGCATGACGGCATCGACAGTAGCGAGATGATCGAAGTCGATGCACATTGCGAGCGCATTGCTCGCGGCTATCGCGCCGTCGCACCCGCAACGCCGACGGTGCAGACGGATTTGTCGGCGGGTGCGGGTTTTCGCCTGCCGACCGCGACGCTCGACCGCATTCTTGCCAATCTGCTCGACAACGCCCATGCCTACGGCGCGCCGCCCGTCGTCGTCAAGACGGCACGCACGGCCGAGGGGTGGCTTCTCAGCGTCAGCGATCACGGCCAGGGCATCGCGCCGCAGGATCTTTTTCACGCAAGCCGGCCGTTCGTCCGGCTCGATCCGGCGCGTGGCGGTAACGGGCATAGCGGGCTCGGTCTGGCCATCGTCGAGCGGCTCGTGCGCAGGCTGGGCGGCGTTTGTGACATCGGCAACTCCGCAGAGGGCGGTCTGCGCGTCGCCATGACCTTTTCGCGCGAGACGCAGGCGCGCGTCGCGGCTCACTCCGAGACGGCCTGGTAGCGCGGGTGGCGTGCCGGCCGCGCGCTGCCTTGGGGCTTGGTCATGCTCCTGATGGACGTGGTATCGTCGCGCGTCGCGAACGCGGTCGTGTTACGCAAAAAGCGTGTCGAGCGCGGAGGCGGCCTCACTGTCGACGGTGTTGTAGGTGACGCTGTCGGCACCAAAAATGTAGTGCGTGGTGTACTTGCCAAGTTTCGCGAGGATGTCTTCCTGCACCTGCTCGGGTGCCGCCTCGAGCTTCAGGTACCATGCCGTCGACGACAACCGGATTTGATATGCGCCGTAGTCGGCCATCAATACGTCGAACGCCTGCGCGTCTTCATCACGACAGATGATGACCAGATTGCCCTTCATGCGCACCTCCAAGTAGCCAAGTGATCGGCGGCTCGTCGCCATGACAGGCCGATGATACCCGCTTAGTCACTATTGCTGCGGCGCGCTTGCCACACTTCGGGTTTCCCCGGAGCCCACTTCCCGGCATAATTTCGCCAGTGCACCAATGCACGTTGCGAGGCTTGCCGTCGATCAACCGTCGAGTATGACCGACACGAACGACGTTGAAGCTCACCATGCGATTGGCCGCGCGGTGGGACGGCCCCTGCGGTTGTGAGTGTCATGCAGGTTGTAGTAGTGTCGTGCCGTCAAAAAAGATAGAAATTGGGCCGCTGGGCGCTTGATCGTCTGCAGCCGACGAATCACCGCATTCCGTTGCTTCGCCATGCTTTTATTCCGAGTTCCGGACTGCTCAGATTGCTCGCGCACGCCTCTCGCATTGCGCGGTTACACCACGCCTGGCGCCATCGTATGCGGGCTCGTCGATCATCGCTCGGCGCCCGAGGCGGCGGCTGCTTCGCACCATGACGGGGAGGGTGCTTAATGGATTTTGGCTTCAACTTGAGCCGTACGGCGAACGCGTCGGCTTGGCGGCTTTTGCCGAACCGATGGGATTTCGTTGCGTTTCCGCTCATCATCTGTCTGATCGCCATCGCGGCCATCGGCTTTCACGAGACGATGGCGCCGATCTCGACGCTCAAGACGCAGGTGATCTCGCTCGATCCGGCGAATCTGCCCGAGTACGCGCTGCGCACGACGTTGCGCATGCTCGCTGCGATCGTGGTCTCGCTCATCTTCACGCTCGCTTACGGCACGCTTGCAGCGAAGAGTCGGCGCGCGGGGATGGTGCTGATTCCGATTCTCGATATCCTCCAGTCGGTGCCGGTGCTCGGCTACATCTCCTTTACCGTGACGTTCTTCCTCGCGCTCTTTCCAAAGCGTGTGCTCGGTGCGGAGTTGGCAGCGATCTTCGCGATCTTCACGAGTCAGGCCTGGAACATGACGTTCAGCTTCTATCAGTCGCTACGCACAGTGCCGCGCGATCTCGATGAAGTGTCGAGGGGCTTTCACCTCACGGGGTGGCAGCGCTTTTGGAAGCTCGAAGTGCCGTTCTCGATGCCGGGCCTCGTCTGGAACACGATGATGTCGATGTCGGGCGGTTGGTTCTTCGTTGTGGCGTCCGAAGCCATTACCGTCGGCAACAACACGATCACCTTGCCCGGCATCGGCGCATACCTCGCTCAGGCCATTGCGGAGCGCAATCTCGTCGCGGTGGGCTGGGTGATTCTCACCATGGCGATCGTGATTCTCGCCTACGATCAGCTCATGTTCCGTCCGCTCGTCGCTTGGGGCGACAAGTTCCGCATGGAGACGACGAGCTCAGGTAATGCGCCCGAATCGTGGGTGCTCGATATCGTACGGCGCACTCGCCTCATCCATCGGCTATTCGTTCCGATCGGGTGGCTGCTTTCGGGGCTCGCGCGCGTACCGCTGCGGCTGCCGCGGGCTCGCCGCAGGATGGAGCGCGAGCGGCCGGTGGCGAAGAAGCGCACGCTGGCCGGCGATATCGTTTGGGCTCTCCTGCTCATCGGTGCAACGGCGTATGTCGTCTGGCGTGTCGTCGCGTACGTGCGTACGGGAGTGACGATGGGCGAGGTCGGGCACGTGATCATGCTTGGCATTTACACGTTGCTGCGGGTCTCGATCCTGATCGCGATTTCCTCGTTGATCTGGGTGCCGCTGGGTGTGCTGATTGGTCTGCGGCCCGCTCTCGCTGAAAAGTTCCAGCCGCTCGCACAGTTCCTGGCCGCGTTCCCCGCGAATTTGCTGTTTCCGGTATTCGTGATCGTGATTGTTCGTTTCGATCTCAATCCCGACATTTGGCTTTCGCCGCTCATCGTGCTCGGCACGCAGTGGTATATCCTCTTCAACGTGATCGCGGGCGCGACGGCTTACCCGAACGACTACCGCGAGGCGGCAGTCAATTTCCGCATTCGCGGCTGGCAGTGGTGGAGGCAGGTGATGCTGCCGGGCATTTTTCCGTACTATGTGACGGGTGCGATCACGGCGTCAGGTGGCGCATGGAATGCGAGCATCGTCTCGGAGGCCGTGCAGTGGGGTGATACGCACGTTGTGGCGCATGGTCTTGGCGCCTACATCGCGCAGACCACGGCCGCCGGCGACTTTCCGAAGATCATCCTCGGCATTGCCGTGATGTCGCTTTTCGTCACACTATCCAACCGGTTGCTGTGGCGGCCGCTGTATGCCTACGCCGAATCCAAGCTTCGGCTCGACTGACGCGGGACATCCCCGCGGGCCCTACCAAAAGTGAAGCGCAATGCAAAATCCCAAAGCTGATCTGAGCGCCACGTCGCCTGCGCCTTCCGTGTCCTCGGCGGGCGCCTCCCTGGCGCCTCGCCTCGGCGCAGAAGTCCTTAACGTCAAGGACGTCCGCCGTGGGTTTTCCAAAGCCCAGGGCGAGCTGCTGGTGCTCGACGACGTCAATCTGTCGCTGCGCGAGGGCGAGATCGTCGGCCTGCTCGGGCGCTCGGGCTCGGGAAAATCGACGCTCTTGCGCATCATCGCCGGTCTCATCGGCCCGACGGCCGGCCACGTCGACTATCTCGGCAAGCCGCTTTCGGGGCCAGCCGCCGGCGTCGCCATGGTGTTCCAGACCTTCGCGCTCTTTCCGTGGCTCACGGTGCTTCAGAATGTGGAGGCTGGCCTCGAGGCGCAAGGCGTGCCGGCGCGCGAGCGGCGCGAGCGCGCGCTTGCCGCCATTGATCTGATTGGCCTTGACGGCTTTGAAAACGCCTATCCGCGCGAGCTTTCGGGCGGTATGCGGCAACGCGTCGGCTTTGCGCGCGCGCTCGTCGTCGATCCGATTCTGCTGCTCATGGACGAGCCGTTTTCGGCGCTTGACGTGCTGACGGCGGAGACGCTGCGTACCGACTTGCTCGATCTCTGGACACAGGGGCGCATGCCGATCAAGTCGATGCTGATCGTCACGCACAACATCGAGGAAGCCGTGTTCATGTGCGACCGGATCCTGGTGCTATCGTCGAATCCGGGCCGCCTCATCGCGGAGATCAAGGTGCCGTTTGCGCACCCGCGCAACCGGCTCGATCCCGCGTTCAGGCGCCTCGTCGACGACATCTACGCGAAGATGACGGCACGCCGCACCGACGAGTCGACGAAAAAGGGGCTCGAGCTCGGCAGCTGGCTGCCAAGCGTTTCGACCAACCTCATGGCGGGTCTTATCGAAACGTTGGCGGCACCGCCTTATCACGGCCGTGCCGACATGCCGGAGATCGCGCGCACGCTCCATCTCGAGGTGGACGATCTGTTTCCGATCGCCGAAGTGCTCCAGCATCTCGGCTTTACTGATGTGCGCGAAGGCGACATTTTCCTGACGCCGCCGGCGCGCGTATTTGCGGAGCTGGGCACGCAAGAGCGCAAGATGATGTTCGCCGAGCATTTGCTGCGGCACGTGCCGCTTGCCGCGCGAATCAAGAAGGTGCTCAATGAGCGCCCCGGGCATCGGGCGCCGCGCGTGCGCTTCGAGCAAGAGCTCGAGGATTTCCTGTCGGACAGCGCCGCCGAGGAAACGCTCGACGCGGTCATCAACTGGGGGCGCTACGGAGAGATCTTTTCGTATAACGATCAGACGGAAATCTTCAGCCTCGAGGACGTCGAATCGTAACGCCCGGTCGTCTTCAGCTTTCGCTCGGCGGAACGTCCTCTTCCTCCTCGTAGGCGCCGAGGCGGTTATACAGCGTCTTCAGGCTCACGCCGAGCGCCTTTGCAGCTCGGCGTTTGTCCCCGCCACAGTGCTTGAGCGTCCCAAGGATGATCTGCCGCTGCGCCTCCGCGAGCGGCGTGCCGACCCAAATGCTCATGACATCCCCTTGAGTCACGGCCTTTTTCGATCGCGAGGCGAGCCTTGGATGCTCGATCTCGACGACTTTCTCCGCAAGGATGAACGCGCGGTAGACGCTGTTCTTGAGTTCGCGCACGTTGCCGGGCCACGTGTAGGTGCGTAATGTTTCCCTCGCGCGCTTGCTGAACGCTTTATTCGTGTGTTCCTGCGCATTGAGCTCGGCGAGGAAGTGCTGTGCGAGCAGCTCCCGATCGCCCTCGCGCTCGCGCAGCGGTGGGGCACGCAGCGGAAACACGGCGAGCCGGTACATGAGGTCTTCGCGCAACCCGTTTTCCTTGACCGCCACGAGCGGGTCACGGTTCGTCGCCGCGATGACGCGCACGTCGCTGTGCAAAAGCTCCGTGCCGCCGACACGGTAGAACTTGCCGGTTTCGAGCGCGCGCAGCAGCTTGACCTGCCGCACAGGCATCATCTCCGTTACCTCGTCCAGAAAAAGCGTGCCGCCGTTGGCATTCTCGAAGTAGCCCGCGCGTCCCTGCACGGCCCCCGTGAAACTGCCGCGCTCATGACCGAAAAGCTCTGCTTCGATGAGGTTGTCCGGTATCGCGCCGCAGTTGACGGCGACGAAGGGGCCCTCGTGGCGCGCGCTGCGCTGATGAATCGTGCGGGCGATCAGTTCTTTGCCGGTGCCTGATTCGCCGACGATGAGCACTGTGGCATCGGTGGCCGCTACCCGCTCGATTTGCTCGTACAGACTGAGCATCGCGGGCGAGGAGCCGTAGAGCATGCCATATGACTCGAGTCCCGCCGCATCGCGTGCGAGGCCCTTGTCGAATCGCCGGGCGGCACCGTCTTCCGATGCCGCCAGTGTGTCGAAATCGCTTGACGCCGCCATGTGTCGCAGTCTCGTCGATGCGCCGGCCGCCACTCGGTTGATGAGCCGGCGATTCTCATGTGGGGGTTCCAAACGGTATTTAACCACGTGCAGCCCCTGCTACGCGTGCAAAGTCGCTGTGGCCGATTCGACACGTAAATTTCGCACGCATCTCGGAGGATGGCACGGAACTCGCTGACACAAACGGAATCGGATAAAAAAGGTTGGCCCCAAGAGACGCGTTCGATTGCTCGGAAAGCGTAGTCGAACGCCCGCTTCGTTCAATTCGAGGAAATGCGAGGGCGATCAGATGGCTAATCCCAAGATCGGCATTGTCGGTGCGCTCGTTGCAGTAGGGGGCGTGATGGCGTGGCGCTGGGCTCAGAAGCGCCGCGCGTCGCAGGCACGGTTCATGAGCGAATTGACCCGCTGGGAGGGCGAAGGCGGTGCGCTCGCGTCGGCCGCACAGGCGGCGCCAGCCGCAGATCACGATGCCTGGCGCGGTTCGGTGCCGCACGTCGGTGGCACGTTGCACGAGTGGGTTTTTCCGCATAGCGGGCCCACAACAGAACCAACGGAACCGCAGCGGGCCCCGGTGAATGCCCCGAGTCGCCTGGAACGCCGCGCGCAGGCAAAATAGCGTGTATGGTCGGGCTGGCGCGAGCGCTATCCGCATCGAGGCTCGCTCCGATTCTCGAGTTCATTCAGACAAAACGCCATGCCACATGTGCTGATTGTTGATGACGACCCGTCCACGCGCGAAGCGCTTGTATCGATCATCGCGGAGGACGGTCTAACGACGGCAATCGCCGGCGACCTACGCGAGGCTCGCATTCAGCTCGTGCGGCAGACGCCTGACGTCGTTTTCACCGACTTGCAACTGCCGGACGGCAGCGGGGTCGATCTCTTCGAAGATCTCGATCCGCGCTCCGGTGTGGAGATCGTCGTCATTACCGGGCATGCGACCGTCGAATCGGCTGTGACTGCGCTCAAGATGGGTGCCTCCGACTATCTCGTCAAGCCGATCAACATGCAGCGTGTGAAGGCCGTGCTCGACCGCTTGCCGCGCGCAGGCGATCTCAAGGCGCAGATCGGCACGCTACGGGGCGAGTTACGACGCATGGGCCGCTTCGGCTTCATGCTGGGCAGCTCGCCCGCGATGCAGTCCGTCTATGATCAGATCAGCCGCGTCGCGCCTACTGCGGCGTCTGTCCTGCTTGTCGGCGAATCCGGTACGGGCAAGGAGGTGGCCGCGCAGACGATCCACGAGTTGAGCCTGCGCCGCAAGCATGCGTTCCTCGCCGTCAATTGCGGTGCGATCTCGCCCAATCTCATCGAATCCGAAATGTTCGGGCACGAACGCGGTTCGTTCACGGGAGCGGATCGTCAGCACAAGGGCTACTTCGAGCGTGCGAGCGGCGGGACGATTTTTCTCGACGAAATCACCGAAATGCCCGCCGAGCTCCAGGTCAAATTCCTGCGCGTGCTCGAGACAGGCATGTTCATGCGGGTCGGTACGACGAAGGAAATCGAAACGGATGTGCGCGTCATCGCTGCGACCAACCGAGACCCGGAGCAGGCGGTGCTCGAAGGCAAGCTCCGGCTCGATCTTTATCATCGGCTCAACGTCTTTCCGATCAGTCTGCCGCCGCTGCGCGAGCGCGGCAACGACGTCTGGTTGCTCGCTCAGGCGTTTCTTGCCGAGCTCAATGATCGTCACGGCACCAACAAGCAGTTTCCGCCGACAGCGAAGGAGATGATGCTGTCGTACCCGTGGCCCGGCAATGTGCGCGAGATCAAGAATTACGTTCAGCGCGCCTACATCATGGCGGGTGCCGATTCGGATACCACCGCGGCGGTGCCGCTGCAGATCTCGCTTTCGAAGCCATCGACGGGCACGGCAGTGATGATTCCATTCGGCACATCGCTGGCTGTCGCCGATCGGCAGTTGATTCTAGCCACGCTTGAGCAATGCGGCGGCGTCAAGACGCGTGCCGCTGAAATCCTCGGAATCAGCCTGAAAACGCTCTATAACCGGCTGGTGGAGTACAACGACGAGGTTCAGAAGACGACATCTGGCGAAAGCGACGCCGCCGCCAGTGATCGAGGGGAAGCGGGCGAGCGCGCGGCGGGAAAGTGAGGTTCTGAGCGCACCTTCCGGGGCCGCGTGCCGATGGTGTTCATGTAGCCCCTGTGCAGCTTCATGCTGACCAGCACGTATTGTGCGAATGGCCTCGCCGGCCGAAAGCTATGTCCTTGCTGTGTGCTCGATACATTGCGCAACAGAAGACACTGCACTAACTAACTACGGGAAAGAACGCCTGTTGCGTCCGCGTTATTTCTCCACGCTTGAACGCAGGCCCGCTGAAGGGCAGGGCTTGCCGAGCATCCCAGCCCGCACTGGGCAAACCGATTGCTCGCGTGACTGCAAGACGATGGAAGGCGGCATGCGCGCCGCCGCGCGACGGCTGCACCGCGCGAAGCCGGCCGCGTCGCGTGAACAAAGTTGTTCGGCAAGGAGTCTGCGATGCAAGCATTCATGAGTGAAGATCGTCGTCTTCACACGCCCGAACCCGAACCGTCCGGCCCACCGCCGACGAAAGATCCGCCAGGCCCTCATCCCGAGCCTGAGCGTGAGCCGCCAGAGCCACCGAGCCCGCCTATCGGCGATCCACCGCCCGTTTCGCGTGATACACCGCAAGCCATGCGCGTGCTGCCCGCGCGCATGGAGGCGGCAATGTACCCGTTACAACCTTGACGCAATTGTTACTGCTCGAAATCGGCGCGGATGTCCTAGACTTTCATGCGGGATAACTGAGCCAGCAGGCCATTGAGCGGAGGCATTCAATGAGACATCCAGCGTTACGGCGCTCTCGCTCTGCGCGCTTTGCATCTCGGCGCACACTCAAGAACACGGGCGGCGCCGCTCCACCGTCGACCGATCCGTCCGGCCAAAACCGCGTAGCACCGAACGCGCCGCCGGACGGCGCGTATAACCAGGGCGGAGCCCGTGCGGAAGGACTCGACTATCAGCGCGATCTCGGCATCGAGCAAGACGCGTGAATGCGTGCGCCTTTCGCACCGCTCGACGTCGGCGCTCAATGCCGATCAGGTCCTTCGGTCGTAGGCATGCGGCACCGCGCCGACGGATTCATGCGTCGCGTCAACGCTGATGTACGGTGCCCCAAGACGTGCATCGCATTGTTCCGTACTGCAGATCGTCTGCACACCTAACAAAATGGGCCGAGCCAGCGAGATCGGCCTGTTCATCTATTGAAATTGCCAAGCGTTCAGACGAGATCTCAGTAGCCTTGTTTGCGTAATTGCGCAGGTGGCAGCTTCAGCAGGTTGCGGTACTTCGCCACGGTGCGGCGCGCGACAATCATGCCTTCCTGTGTGAGCATTCTGGCGAGCGTGACGTCCGATACGGGGTTGCGCGGGTCTTCCTGCTCGATCATCTCTTTGATGAGCGCACGCACCGCGGCGGCGGAGCAACGGCCGCCGGTTTCGGTGGCGAGCTCGCGCGGAAAGAAGTGGCGGAACTCGAAGATGCCGCGCGGCGTTGCCATGTACTTGTTGCTCGATGCACGTGAGACCGTCGACTCGTGCAGGCCGAGCTCGTCGGCCAACTTGCTGAGGACCAGTGGTTTGAGCGCGATCTCGCCGTAATCGAAGAACGACTTCTGGTAAGAAACGATGCATTGCGCGACGCGCTGAATCGTTGTGAAACGCTGTTCGGCGTTGCGCAGCAGCCAGCGCGCCTCTTGCAACTGCTGCGCGAGCGGCGAGCCAGTGCCGCCCGATTGCGCGAAAAGCTCCGCATAAACGCGATGAATGCGTGCGCGCGGCAGCACGGCGGGGTTGATCGTTGCCACCCAGCGGTTCTTGAGCTTGCGCACAATCACGTCGGGAATCACATAGTTATTGTCGGCGCGACCGTAGTACTCGCCCGGTTTCGGATCGAGGCGGCGCACGAGTGCGCACGCCGTGCGCAGTTCCTGGGCCGAGCAGCCGATCTGCTTTTGCAACTCGGCGTGCTCGCGGCGCGCAAGCCGCTCGAGATGGTGCTCTGCGATCTCGCGGGCAACGGCGCGGCCGGCCGTATCAGACGGCAGCACATCGAGTTGGAGCATCAGGCATTCAGAGAGCGAACGCGCGCCGACACCCGGCCTGTCCAGCGTTTGCACGAGCCTCAGCGTGACGCGCAACTCCTCCTCGGTCAACGGGGGGTCTGCCTCGAATGCCTCGGCCAGATCGGCCAGCGATTCACGCAGATAGCCGTCGTCGTCGAGTGCCTCGATGACGATCTGCGCCGCAGCGCGGTCGCGCTCATTCAGGGGATAAAGATGCAGCAGGGTGTGCAAATGCTCGTGCATGGTCGGCTGAGCATGGGCCCAAGCACCCGGGTCGACGTCGTCGGCATCGCTGTTATGGCGTGAGGATGTGCGCAGCGACCAATCCTGTGTGAAATCGCCGGCGTCTTCTGCCGCCGACGGTGCCGGCGCCTCTGCACTGGCGAGCCCCTCGAAACCGTCGGCTGTATCGGCGGGTGCCGGCGCATCGCTCAACGTCGGCGAATCTGCGCCACCATGTGGCGCGAGCCCGCCGTTCGTTCCCTCGTGGTTTTCTTCCAAGAGAGGATCTTCGCACTCAAGAAAAGGATTCGTGTCGAGGGCCTGCCGCAGCTCGCGCTGAAACTCCAGCGACGACAACTGCAGCAGCCGCACTGATTGTTGCAGACGGGGGGTCAGTGCGACGTGTTGTTTGCTGCGCAGTTCGAGAGTCGGCATGTTCGATGTCCTCGCTCACAGATGCCGATTCCTCAAGCAACGCTTATACCATGCGGCGCAAAGGCAGGCCGCCGGTTGACCAGAGCCCTCAAAGGCGCGCGCCATGCCGCATGGCGCGCAGAACGTTTTACACGCGGCGTTGCAAAAAGCGCGCCGCATTTGTCAGTCGTTTCTATAAGAAAGCTGAATCGCGACAAGTTGAATTGCGCTGCATCGGCACGATGGTTGCGCTTGATAAATCGGCACGCTCGCCGTGTGTCGGGCACCTACATGATTGGGCGAAGCTCGACGATCCCGTCAATCAAGCAGGAGATGACAAACGTGAAAGCATCGACCGCCTTAACCTTAAGAATCGCGGCCGCGTTGGGCTTTGTCGTGTTGGCCGTGAGTGCTGCGGCTCAAAGCGGCTCGCAGTCGGGGCAAGCTGGCGCAAACAGTTCGGGGTCGGCCTCGGATTCGGTTGGCCAGAACGTCAGTGACAGCACGATCACGACCAAGACCAAAGCGCAGCTCATGGGAGCAAAAGATCTGGACTCGGGAAAAATACATGTGACGACGCACCACGGCGTCGTCTCGCTGACCGGCACGGTACCGAGCACCGCTGAGAAGCAGCATGCGCAGGAAATCGTCAATGGCGTGTCGGGCGTGCGCTCTGTCAAGAACCACTTGAAAATCGTTGAACAGGGTGCCAGTCAGTAGGTTTGTCGACGACTCACCGCTTAACCCGCGCGGCGGGTCATGGCCGCGCGTGTGTGAGCACTCAAACCACAGCGCGGCGCGGCTGCCTGAGCCGTAGCAGGCTCACGCATGAGGCGGTGGCCGAGAATGCCGCAGCCACACCGAGCGCGACGGTCGGTCCGTTGATGGGCGCAATGTCGAAGATGAGCGCGACGAGCGCCGCGCCCAATGTTTGCCCGGTCAAACGCGCGGTGCCGAGCATGCCGCTTGCCCCGCCGCTGCGTTCGCGCGGTGCGCAAGACAGCAACTGCCGGTTGTTCGGCGCCTGGAACGCACCAAAGCCCGCGCCGCATAGCGCCATGCGCCAGCCAATGTCGACCGCGCTGGGATGCGAGCCGAGTGTGGCGAGCATAGCCAGCCCTAGGGTGAGCATGGCAAGTCCGATGCCGCCGAGGATGCCGGCCGGGTAACGATCGGAGAGTACGCCTGCGATCGGCGCGATGACGACGATGGCGAGAGGCCAGGGCGTGATCAATAGCCCCGTCTGGACTTGCGTCAACCCGAGTGTGTTTTGAAACAGGAACGGGAGCGAGACGAAAGCGAGCATTTGCGCACTGAACGAGCAGACCGATGTCGCGACCGATAGCGCGAAGAGAGGGATCTTGAGCAGATCGACGGGGAGCAAAGGCGCGCTTTGCGTCAGTTGACGGCGCACGAAGCCATACCCGACGACGACGACCGCGAGCGCCTGCACGGCTATCCAGACCTTTGACTCACCGTGGCCCGCGCCGTCGATCGTGATGATAGTGAGGCCGAACACGAATGCATTCATGACGGCACTGACGTAGTCGTAAGCCCCTTCGCGAAGCACGTTCGGCGGCAGCGCCTTCATGGCACCTGCCGCTGCGAGGATGCCGATAGGTACGTTGATCGCGAAGAGCCATGGCCAATGAGCGACAGCCAGCACCGCGGAAGCGACGGTGGGTCCAAGCGCGGATGCAGCGGCCACGACCATTGCGTTGATCGCGACACCGCGGCCGAGCATGGACGGCGGATAAATGGCGCGCACCAGTGCCGTGTTGACGCTCATGATGCCGGCGGCGCCGAAGCCCTGGACGACGCGCGTCGCGGCCAGCATGCCAAGCGAATTGGACAATGCGCAGCCTAGCGACGCGACGGTGAAAAGCATCAGTCCTGCAATATAGACTCGCCGATACCCGATGCGCTCGCCCAGCGAGGCAAGCGGCAACAGCGAGATCGTGATCGAGAGCTGATAGGCGTTGACGATCCATATCGATGCAGAAGCACTTGCTCTGAGATCGCGTGCGATAGTGGGTAGCGCCACATTCGCGATCGCGCTATCGAGCACCGAAAGGGTGATGCCAAGCGCGATGACGACTATGGCCCAGTAACGACGAGGAGTGGGCAGGCCTTGTTCTGATTCCATCGTAAGCAGGCGAAAACCGGCGTGCGGGCGCCCGTCCATGGTCCAAAGGTCCGAATTGTAGGCGGCCAACCCTTCGACGCCCTTGCGGTGCACGTCATGACCTCGGCTGAACGCGCGGCAAACCGCGTGCGGGGTGGGTGCCTTGTATGACGCGCATCGCACCCGTGTTTTACCCGAAGCACGCGCGCGCTAGTGACTACGCGGATGTCGCTGCGATGCGTGCTTGCGTTTCGCCTCTCCTCGCGCGAGGGCGGCGGGAAGATACCGGATACCGCCTTACGCGCGCCGAAGGTCCTATTTGAGTTCGTAAAGGCCGATATACGTCGTCGAGTCGATTTCGTTCAGATGGATCATCAAACGGGCGATGGCGTTTGTCGTATCGGCCGTGATCGGCAAATGCGCCGCTCTGAGCGCGTGCAGCCGGAAAATATAGCGGTGCGGTTTGTCGCCACGCGGCGGCGCGGCACCGCCGAAGCCGACGAGGCCGTAATCGTTGCGCGACTGGATCGCGCCATTCGGCAAGAGCGATCCGCCGGCCCGGCCAGCGGCCTTGGGCAGCGAACGCACGTGTGGCGCGATGTCCGCAACAACCCAGTGCCAAAAGCCGCTGCCGGTAGGTGTGTCCGGATCGAAGACTGTGAGCGCAAGGCTCTGCGCGTCTTGCGGCACCCCTTCCCATTGCAGCGTGGGCGATGCGTTATCGCCGCTGCCATCCACGCCGAACGACTTGTCGTGAAACTCCTGCGCTTTCGGCATGAAGCCGTTGTTAGGGAAGTCGTCGGACCAAATTCGGAATTCAGCCATCGGATGCCTCCTCATCGAAACGAAATACACGTTCATGCGAAGCCGTTGCGAGGCGAGTGTATCACCGCGTCGCCGTGCTCCATAGCAGCTCCGTCGGCGGTGTTCCAAAGCTGCTTCGTCTGAGGTGTAGGACACGAAAGACGGTAAGCCTGGCCGCGGCGCTGCATGATCGGTCGCAGCCCTCCGGTATGAGGCAGCGGCGTTGCTCGCGGGCACGTCACCGCTGCTCGCGTGGAAAGTGAAGCGAAAACGTGGTGCGCACGCCGGGGATACTATGCACGCGGCATTCGCCGCTGTGTTTGTTCATGATCGACTTGACGATCGCAAGCCCGAGGCCGGTGCCTGTTGCCGAGTTCTGGCGTGCCGGATCGAGCCGGTAAAAACGATCGAAAATGCGGTCCCAATGTTCCTCGGCGATGCCGGGCCCTTCATCGGCAACGGCGACGATGGCGACGTCGCCGCAGCACACGCATTGAATCGTCACACTGGAGCCGGACGGCGCATGGGCGCACGCGTTCGATAGCAGGTTGCCGAGCGCGCGTTGCACGAGCAGCGGATCGCCGTCGAAAGAGCAGTGGCCGTTCACCGCAATGGCGATCCCGCGATCCTGCGCGATCGATTCATAGTAACGCGCGACGCGCAGCACCTCTTGCCCAGCGTCGACTCGCTGAAACTGCATGGTGTGCTGGCGGGCATCGGTGCGTGCGAGAAAGAGCATATCGTCGACCATGCGTGAAAGGCGCTGAAATTCTTCCACGCTCGACTCGATGATCGCGCGGTATTGCTCATTCGAGCGCGGTTGCGAGAGGGCGACTTGCGCTTGAGCGAGCAGGTTCGTGAGGGGTGTGCGGATATCGTGGGCGAGGTCTGACGAGAACTGTGTAAGCCGTGAAAACGATTCGTCGAGGCGCGTCAGCATACGATTGAATGCCTGACTGAGCTCACGCAGCTCGCCGGCCATGTCCGCATCCGGCAACGGGTGCGCCAATTGGCTGCATGAGATCTCATCTGCCCGAGCCGCGAGCCGTCGTAGCGGCTCGAGTGCGAACGCCGCGATTCGATCGGCGACGATGGCTGCCACGACAGCCCCGCCGAACACGCCTATCACGATGCTCAATGCGCAAAGATGCAGAAAAGCGATGGCGTCGCGAAAATCGCCCTGAATCGCGATGCGCACGCGGCCCGCAGGGGGGCCATCGGTGAGCGGTGCGATGGCCGCCACATAGCGTATGGCTCGGTCAGCCGCTTGCACCCAGACAGGGATGGCGTCGATCTGTGCGCGCAGAACGTCGTCCCCTCCGCTGAAGCCGTCGCTCTTGACGACGACGCTGCCGTCGTCATCGAAAATGGCGAAATCGAGCTTCGCGTGATGTTCGGGGTTGGCGAATGCGGTGAACGTGGTGGCGCCTCCGCTGCGAATCTCATCAAGGTCCTTGATGCTGTCGATGTGCGTGATCGCGTTCGCCAGGCTGCCTTGCATTTCATGTTTCAGCGATTGCAGGGTCGATGCGGAAATGGCCTCGTAGAGCAAGGTTGCACTGACGGCGAGAATGATCGATGTCGATAGCGCAAACAGGACGGCAAGGCGCGAGCGCATCGTGTTCGGCAGAACTCGCCCGATCATGGGTTCGAGAAGCCGTCGCGTTGTTCGAGTACGTAACCCATTCCACGCACGGTGTGGATCAGCTTCGGCTCGTACGAATCGTCCACCTTCGCGCGTACTCTGCGGATGGCAGCATCGACGACGTTCGTGTCGCTCTCGAAGTTGATGTCCCAGACCTGCGAGGCGATCAATGAGCGGGGGAGAATCTCGCCCTGACGGCGCATCAGAAGCCAAAGCAGCGAAAACTCCTTGGCGGTGAGCAGTATGGTCTTACCTTGGCGCTTGGCTTTGCGGCGCACGAGGTCGAGTTCGAGATTTGCGACGCGCAGGATGGGTGACTCGCCCGCTTGTCCGCGACGCAGCAGCGATCGCACGCGTGCGAGCAGTTCAACGAAATCGAATGGCTTGGCGAGATAGTCGTCTGCGCCGAGTTCAAGGCCTTTCACGCGACAGTCGACATCGTCACGCGCGGTGAGAAAGAGCACAGGCGTGCGATGCGTCTTGCGCAATTCCTGCACGATGGCCCAGCCATTCATGCCGGGCAGCATGACATCCAGAATCGCGAGGTCGTATGCCTGCGTTTGCAGATGGTGGAGGCCGCTCACGCCGTCCGCAGCGCAATCGCATACGAAGCCGGCCTCGGTCAGCCCCTGCTTCAAATAGGTCCTCGTTTTGTCTTCGTCCTCGACTATCAGGAGTTTCATTTCAGTTTCCATGAATCGATGCGAAATCGGCTTTGTGCGAATCGCATAAAGAAAGAATGCTTTTTATGGAAAGTCGACTCAAAAATAAGTTAATGGTTCCCTGCGGGGCCGGGAAAAAGCGGACATCCGGCTTCATCTCCGCTCCTTCAGGCTGGGAAAGGCGGTGCGATATTCCTGCCGACAGTACGGACGCAGGCTATCTTAAAAATTACAAAAAAATCATTTCTGCATCATGGTGGCGATCCGGTGGGTGCCAATAATCGTTTTGTCCGACATCTTTGTCGCGATGCAGGATCCTTAAAAGCAGATTTCCGGCAAAGAGGGGCGACCGATGAGCTTTCCGAATCAATTGCTTTTGCAAAACGTTGCGTGGGCGCATGAGGCCGGTCGTCGCGATCCGGCGCTGTTCGACCGATTGCGGCAGGGGCAGCAGCCCAAGGTGCTCTGGATAGGTTGCGCGGATAGCCGCGTGCCGGCCGAGATCGTGACAGGCGCGCGGCCGGGCGACATCTTCGTGCATCGAAACATTGCCAATCTGTTTCTGCCGCACGACGACAACACGATGAGCGTGCTCGAATACGCGCTTTATGTGCTGCGGGTGAGTGACGTCGTCGTTTGCGGCCACAATGGCTGCGGCGGCGTGCGGGCGGCACTCGAGCCGCCTGGCCACAACATGCCGCGCGTGGAGCATCGCATCGGTGTGCTGCGCCAGTTGGCGCGGCGCCACGGGGCAGAACTCGCCGCCATCGCGTGTCTCGAGAACCGGGCAGATCGGCTGGCCGAGCTCAACGTCATTGAGCAGGCGAGAACTCTGGAGACTTTGCCGCTTGTCCGCAATGCGTTGCCGCGCGTGTGCGTGCACGCGTGGATCTTCGATGTACGCAACGGGCTGATTCGAGATTTGGCGCGCGCAATTGACCCTTCAGTCGATACCGGCGCAACGGGCACGTCTACCGCAGACGTCACAACGATGCCACTGTCTCAGGTGTCCTGGCCTGACGCCCATGGCGGAGCTGCCGGCCAACACGTCGATCAGCGCAGCGCAGCCGGTCGCTGACGGGCTGGGCAACGGCGGCGGCGGCGGCGGCAATGGCGGCGGCAGGGCCGGTCATGCAGATCGCCATTCACATTGCCGGTGTTCCATGGCTTCCCTTTTATGCATGGCGAAACATCTCAGGCTCGCTCGTGGGCCGCACCTTGTTAAGTGACGATGATCATGACAAACGCTAAGCTTCTAGCGACACTGCCGCGCGATTGCTTCGCGGGCGTGACGGTTTTTCTCGTGGCCCTGCCGCTATGCCTGGGCATTGCTCAGGCATCGGGCGTGAACGCGCTGGCCGGGCTCCTCGCAGGTGTCATCGGGGGACTCGTGGTAGCGCTTCTGAGCGGATCGCGGTTAAGTGTGAGCGGACCCGCTGCCGGGCTTATCGCGATCGTGACGCAAGGCATCGCCGATGTCGGCGGGTTCCCGGCGTTCTTGAGCGCCGTGTTCCTGGCTGGCGTAGTCCAGTTTTGTTTCGGCACGCTCAAGATGGGCCGCTTTGCGGGTTACATGCCCTCGTCCGTGATCAAGGGCATGCTTGCCGGAATCGGCTTGCTGTTGATCATGAAGCAAACGCCCGTTGCCTTCGACTGGCTGCATACCGACGCACCCGCGGTGCATCGTGCGGCCCCCGGACACGCCCGGCTGGAAACGCCGCTCGGATCCGTTTCGATGGCCTCGAGCGTGTTGGCCGTGCTCTCGTTCGCTGTGCTGTGGGCGTGGGACGCGAAATGGTTGCGGCAGCGAGTCTTCCTTGGCGCCGTGCCTGCTCCGTTGGTCGTCGTCTTGCTCGGGATTGCCGGGACGCTGTTGTTCGACGCCTTTCTGCCGGAGCTTGCCTTGTCTGCCGAGCAGCGTGTGGATGTCTCGCCGCTTGATTCGCTTGCATCGCTCGGCCAAGTACTGAGCGCGCCGGATTTCTCTTCGCTCGGCAGCTTCGAAGTATGGCGTTTGGCGTTGACGCTCGCGATCGTCGCCAGCGTGGAAACGTTGCTGAGCCTGGAGGCGATCGAACAGATGGATCCCAAAAGGCAGACCGCGTCGCCGGAGCGCGAGCTGAAGGCTCAAGGGGTGGGCAATATGCTGGCAGCCCTCGTCGGGGCACTGCCGATCACGGCGGTCATCGTGCGCAGTTCCGCCAATCTCAATGCGGGTGCTGTTACCAGGGCGTCAGCATGGCTTCATGGATTTCTGCTGTTTGCGAGTCTCTTCGCCTTGACGTCGGTGCTCAATCTGATTCCCCTCGCGTGCCTCGCGGCAATTTTGATCGCTACAGGCATGAAGCTAGCCAAGCCGTCGCTCCTTTGGGATTCGGCAAAAGGCGGAATCGACAGGCTGCTCCCTTTTGCGGCAACGGTGGTGGGTGTCGTCACGATAGACTTGCTGACTGGTGTCGTCATCGGGCTCGCAAGCGCCGCCGTGTTTGCGTTGCGCGTCAGCCTCGTGCGAGCGTTCTCGCTCGAAAAGCGTGGGGATGTGCTTGTGCTGCACTTTCGCAAAGATGCAACCTGCTTCGTGCGGGGTGCCTTGAAAGAGAGGCTGGCTGCGCTTCCCGATGCCACAACGCTCATTGTGGATGCTTCGTGTGTCGATACGCTGGACGCTGATGTGCGCGAGTGCATCGTCGAGTTCGAGCGGCGTTGCACGGGCAAGGGGGGTGTCGTTCGTTGGGAGGCGGCACACGTGCCGGCGCCGGCACAGCACGAACGGCTCGGCCGCAAAGAGGGGGCGGCGCCGAGACAGGGGGTAATCGCTCGAAGCTAATCATTCGATTGCCCGATAACTCAAATCCGAAATCGCAATTTGTCGTTCAAAAGGCACGCACCTACGATGAGACGGCACGTTGTTGATACCGTCGCGAATCGTAACGGGAGGGCCTGATGCAACACGGGTATCCGAGGCACAGCATCCACAAAACGTGTATTACGGAAGAGGGTGAGCTAGAGCCGCGCGGCACGTCAGCCGATCAGTGCTCAGAGGCTCGCTTGCCCCCCGTTAGTTGACGCGCATGGGGCCTGTTATTGTCGAAAAGGCGTCCTAGAATGGCAGAAGTAGAAGCAGTTGTCGTCACAGGGGAGCCGACCATGCCCGATTCGTCGACCGGTTTCATGCTGGCGCTCGCCGTTTTTGTCTGCGCGGCGCTGGCACTCGCCACGCGCTATCACACCGACCATCCACTGCACGATTTGCTGCACTGGCTGCGTGCCCACCATTGGCTAGACGGGCTGCATAGACGGCACTGAGTGCCGCTGCGGCTACAATTGCGCATCGCCGAGTCCAAGTCTGCGCGAAGGACATTGCGCACCTGCGGCATCGCGCGGGTGTGACGAGCACGCGCGCCGTGCTCGCCGTTGGGCCGGCGCCCTGTCCGCAATCGAAAATGGGCCGCCTATGCACGAAAGAAGACCTCTGGAACTCCTGCTCGAGCGCATCCTGTTCAACTCCCGGTGGCTGCTGGCGCCTTTTTATTTCGGGCTGGTGCTGTCGCTGGTCATGCTGCTCGTGGCATTCGTCATGGATCTCGCTCATGTGCTTCCCGACATTTTTACGGCGACACCTGAGCAAATCATTCTGGCCGTCCTGACGCTGATCGATCTTTCATTGGCCGGCAATCTTGTCGTAATCGTGATGTTCTCGGGCTACGAGAACTTCGTCTCGAAGATCGACACGGGGACAAGCGAGGATCGCCCCCATTGGATGGGCACGCTCGATTTCTCGGGTCTCAAGATGAAGTTGATTGGTTCGATCGTCGCGATTTCGGCGGTGTCGCTGTTGCGCGCGTTCATGAAGCTGACGGAACCGGGCGTCGCAATCGACGAGACCCGCATTCGCTGGCTCGTGATTCTTCATGTCACGTTTGTCGTGTCGGGGCTGCTGTTTGCGTTGATGGACTGGGTGGCAGCTCGCGCTGACAATCATTGAGCGTCGATCGATGTAACGCGTAGCGGAGGCGATGGCCGCAATGGGACGCGGTTGCGTGCCCCGCTACAGGTTCGACGTGATCGCAACGTCCGCACTGACGCGACGGCGCAGGTTACTGTGTCCTGAATGCACTCGTCGGCGCATGTTCATCAGCGCTAGCCACTTCCATTTCACGCTGGGCGGCGCGTGCCGCTCTCCATCGCTCCTCGATGGGGTCTTCGAGCTCACGTGGCGATTCGAGCAGGAAAGGGCACCGCAACGATAGCGGTTCGTTCGTATCGAGCCAGTGGCTCATCCTCTCGGCGTATTCACGGGAAGCGATTCGATCCCACTCGCTGGGCATCGGGTGGAAGACCTTCTGGTAGGCTTTCCAGCGCGACGGCGGTCCACTCTCCCAGAGCTTCAAGTAGGTTCGCATGACAGGCACCCCGGCGTTGACTTCGCCCACAAAGACGCCAAGCGGCGTTGGCAGCCCCACTTGTAACCAGTTCTCTTTGAAAGCTTGGCGTCGCACCACATTCACCATGGTGACCGCCGCGAGCAGCTCGGGAAGAATGCCACTCATTTTGTCTGTCCCGTTGCGCTGCATGCAGCGTGCGATAGCGTGTGGCGCTATCTCGAGCAGAACGGTCTTTGTGATCTCCGTCGAGACCGCATCGATTACATAAAGGATGGCCCACAAGCCGAGGTCTGCGCTCTTGATGACCCTGAGGCAATTCACGCGGGCAGCGCCACCTTCCATGTCGGGTTCAGCCCACATATCGTCTCCGTCAAGCGCCTTCAAAAGCCGCGGGACGACGACGCGACGCGCTTCACGAGCGTTGCCGCGCATTTTTGTTGCCCGCAGGACGTTCCTGACGATGGCAAACAATTCGCTATCGCACTCTTGCGTGGTCACTCGTCCTGTATCGAGAGCAATCTTCGCAAGGCCGTGCGCGACCCTGTGATCAATGAACATTGCGTCTACCGCGAGGTACTTGTCAGTCGTATAGGGGTGCGACCCTAATTTGTGATCCGTATGTATGGATGGATACTGCGCTGCCCGCATGCCCAACGATTGTTGGGGCATGCGGGCAGATACTCAACCGATACTGAAGGGCGGCTGTCGGCACCCTTCAAACGGTCTACGTTTTACGTAGCTCTAGCCGAGAGGTTAGAAGCGATGACGCATGCCAACTGCTGCAACCACCTGCGTGTTACCCGACGATTGCGTCATGTTGTAGACGCCAGCGTTGAATGCTTGGTTGCCGTTGCCACCAGCGACGTGCTGATAAACGCCCATCAGGTAGATGTCGGTACTACGGGAAAGCAGGTAATCGGCCTGAACCGTAACCTGGTTCCAATGCGGGTCAGCTGCTGCGTACCCCGGTCCGCCCGAAAACGCACCCATCGTGTACGTGTAGGCTGCACCCAGCGAGAAATCGGGACGCACAAAATAGCGACCGTTGATCTCGAAGTTGTCGAACTTCATCGAGCCGCCAACGAGGGGGGCCGAGTTCCCCAACAGGCTCGGTGAGCCATTGTTGCCGATGTCGTAAGTGACCGAATGGCTATAGACGACGCCGACCGACGCGTTGTTGGCGAACTTGTACTGGGCCGCGGCGGTCCAGATTTGTTGTTCGCCGCCGTACGCCAGCCAGTCGCTATCGCCGGTGCTCGCTGCGCCGGTCAGGTTCTGGGCGGTGGGGCTACGGTTGATTTGCAGGTACGAAGCTGCGGCGGTGATCGGGCCGTTCGCATACCTGGCGCCGAAGGCATACGCGTTGTTGTTACTGAATTGGCCCGCGTCGTTCGAGAATGCATACATCGCGCCGACCTGGAAGCCAGCGTATGTTGCGCTGCTGAACTTGACCGAATTGTTCAGACGCTGGTCGTTGTCCATGTTGTCGTTGTCGAACGGATGGGCGGCAAGGTTACCACCCCAGCCGCTGCCCGTCGCGCTCAACGCTTGGACATAGTCAACGGTGAAGTCGTATTGACGGCCCATCGTGAGCGTACCGAACTTATCGGAGCTCAGGCCTACCCAAGCTTGACGGCCGAACTCGTCGCCGCCGTTCTTGAACGTGCCGTTGTTGACCATGAAGCCGTTTTCCAACTGAAACACGGCATGCAGGCCACCGCCGAGATCCTCACTGCCCCTGAGGCCCCAGCGCGAGGTGCTCACGAGTCCGGAAGCCATTTGGAATTCGCTGGCACCCCCGGTGGGGGTCTTCACGCTGTTCGTGTAGGCGACGCCCGCGTCGATGAGGCCGTACAGCGTGACGCTGCTTTGTGCGTGGGCTGCACCCGCGAACAGCGCGAGCGTTGCAATGGTCAAACTCTTGAACTTCATAGAACTCCCCATCAAAAGCTTAGGTATTTCTGGTAAAAGTAAATTTCATATTGCCAAATACAAGGCAGCCGCAGTATAGATACGAAGATTCCTGGGTCGTTGCGCCTGTACTGAAAGAGTGTCTTTCAAAAAATTGAACGACTTGTCATGCTGGTAACAATCTCGCGAGAAGCCAGTCTGGGGCGCACGTTCCAGCCAAAGAGGCGATGGAAGCGAACGCCGCATTGCTTTCATGACGTCGTGCACGCGCAACAGTTGCGGGCGAGAAAATCCCCCGCTTAAACGAGAAAAAGATATTTTTGGATCGAGTGTAAAGCGCTCATTGGACAGCACGGGGCTGTAGGTCTTGCTCGTTTTCGTTTGTTTGGCAATCGCCGGATTCTGATGAAATGGAAAGCGAGACGCTTCCAGGCGATGGCAAACACGAAATACGGATGGCCGCTGAGATTTTGGCGCTGAACTCTAACCCGCTGACAGTCCACGTTAGCGTCTACAAGGGCCTGCGCATCTTCGATTTTCGTGAGTGGCGAAAGGGCAGCCATTTAGACGAGCTATTTTGATTTCGGCGGCGACTATTGGCCGAAGCTCGACCTATGGGAATGCGCGCAGTTGGGATTGGTGGTCATTCATGACTTGTCCGCAGCCGTTGCGTGCGGCAGTGAAAAATAAAACGTGGCACCCCCGTCCACTGCGCCTTCGGCGCGCACTTTGCCGCCATGGCGCAAGACGATGCGCTGAACGATTGCAAGGCCTATGCCGGTGCCTTCGAACTGCTCAGGCAGGTGCAGACGTTGAAAGACACCGAATAGCTTGTGCACGTACCGCATGTCGAAGCCGGCTCCGTTGTCCTTGACGAACACTTCCACCCATTGTTGACCGATGTCGGCGCAACCGATTTCTATCTCAGCCCGCGCGCGCATGCTTGTGAACTTGACTGCGTTGGAGAGCAGATTAATGATGACAAGCTTCAACATGGAACGATCGCCGCTGCACACGGGTAGCGCTCCGATTTTCCAACTGATCTCTCGTCCTTTTGCCTCCTGCGTGATTTCCGCAACGACCTCCTTGACGAGCTGTTGCAGATCGACGGAGCTTTTTCTCGTTTCGGCGCGTCCAATTCTCGAAAAAGACAATAGATCGTCAATCAGATTACCCATTCGCATCGCAGACTCGAGTATGGTGTTGACGTACCGGCGACTCTTTTCGTCGAGCGAAGCGGATGCCTGCCTTTGGAGTAGCTCTGAAAACCCGACTACATGGCGTAGCGGTGCGCGCAAATCGTGCGACACCGAATAAGCGAATGACTCCAGCTCCTGGTTGCTGGCCTGGAGCTGCTCCGCACGCTTGGCCAGTTCCAGGTTAAGTCTGCTGATTTCCCGCTCGCGGTGCTGGCTTCGCTCGACTTCGATGCGTAGATGATCGCGGGCGTGGCGTAGATCGTTTTCGATGCTGCGGCGAACGCTGAGGAAGCCGGCGATTATGACGGCCCACAACGTAAAAGCGATGAAGGCCGGAAGATCCTCTTGCGAAATTTGGAACGTGTAGAGAGGCGGGGAGACAAAATAGCTAAATGCCAT
>Ga0310811_10002328_pt1 | contig 23734 bp, 20 predicted proteins | sample YCmetagenome_FD_207642 | JGI IMG/M metagenome (GOLD analysis project Ga0310811, IMG submission 207642) | Soil microbial communities from experimental microcosm in Duke University, North Carolina, United States - YC | ecosystem: Engineered > Artificial ecosystem > Soil microcosm > Unclassified ... | reverse complement strand
GCTTCCGCGCCTCGGCCTGGCGGCGGCGGAAATCGTCATAGCCAATCGCCGCGGCCACCGCCTCCAGCGTCTCTGACGGGGTCACATCCTCAAGCAGCTCGCCGGTCGGCATGGTGTAAGGCAGCTCAACCGGCGTGAGCATGTTCACGCGGCGCACCGAAAGCGGGTCGAGGCCGAGCTGCCGGGCGATTTCGTCCAACGTGCCGTCCATGACCCAGCTGGCCATCGCCATCGGCGCGCGCATGGGTCCGGCGCCGCATTTATTCGTCAGCGCCACGCGCACCCGATAAGTGTAGTCGGCAATGCGGTATGGGCCGGTGAGAATCAGCGCGACCACCCGGGCGATGTAATTGCCGGGGAAGAAGCAGTAGGCGCCGAAATCCTCGGTCATCGAGAGTTCGAGGGCGAGGATTCGGCCATCAGCCGCCACGGCGGCGCGGGTCTCACAGCGCTGCTCGCGGGCATGGCAGGCCGCCTGCAGATTTTCCAGCCGGTCCTCGCGCCAGCGCACCGGGCGGTTGAGCTGGCGGGCCAAAGCCGCGATCGCCAGCTCCTCACGGTACAGGGCAATTTTTTGGCCGAACCCGCCGCCGACATCCGGGCAGACCACGGTGATCTGCGATTCTGACAAACCAAGCCGCCGCGCCAGCGCCGTGCGCAGCGGGTGCGGCACCTGGTTGCCGGTGTGAAAGGTCAGATGCTGGCGCCCTTCATCCCACACTGCCGCGCAGCCGCGCGTCTCCAGCGGCAACTGCGTCTGACGGTGCTGCGAGAAGCAGGCGGTGACGACGGCATGCGCGGACTTGAAGCGCGCCGCGACATCGCCGCTGGCAAAATGCTGTTCGGAGAGGAGGTTGCTGGGCAGGCTCTCGTCCACCCGCGGCGCGTCCTGCGCGAGGGCCGCGTCCATATCCGCCACGGCGGCCAGCACCTCGTACTCGACCTCGATCGCCTCGGCGGCATCCTCGGCCAGGTAACGGTCCGTGGCGAGGACACAGGCGACCAGGTCGCCCTGGAACCGCACCTTGCCCGTCGGGAAGGGTTCCATCGCCGTCGGGCGCAGCCCTTCGATCGGCGGGGCCATCTGCAGCACGTTCGCCCATTGCGCGATGTCCTGCCCGGTGACGATCGCGGCGACCCCCTTCATGGCGGCGGCGGCCGAACTGTCGATGTTGAGAATGCGCGCGTGGGCATGCGGCGAGCGTAGGAAGGTGGCGTGCAAGGCCTGCGGGAGCGCGATGTCGTCGACGTAACGGCCGGCGCCGGTCAAGAATCTCCGGTCCTCCCGGCGCGGCAGAGCCCGGCCGATCTGCGTGAAGGGCGTCTCCGCCATTATAGCGCCTCCCCGCGCATCACGGCGGCGGCCTTGCGCACGGCGGCGACGATGTTCTGGTACCCGGTGCAACGGCAGATATTGCCGGAGAGCACGTCGCGGATTTCCGCCTCACTCGGGTCCGGATTGTCCCGCAGGAAGGCTTCGAACGTCATGACGATGCCCGGCGTGCAGAAACCGCATTGCAGGCCGTGTTCCTCATGCAGCGCCTGCTGCAGCGGGCTCAAGGCGCCGTCGCGCGCCACCGCCTCGATGGTGGTGACCTCATGCCCTTCCATCTGCACCGCGAAAGTCAGGCAGGCCCGCGCCGGCCGGTCGTCGATCAGCACGGTGCAGGCGCCGCAAACGCCATGCTCGCAGCCAACATGCGTGCCGGTGAGGCCGAGATCCTCGCGCAGCACATCGGATAGCAGGCGGCGCGGCGGCACCGCCACCTCGTGCGCCACGCCATTCACGGATAGGGTGATCAGCATCCGTTCAGCCATGTTTCTGGTCCTTCCCCCGCTCGACGGCCGCCGCAAGAGCGCGCTGCGTCAGGGTCATGGCCAGTTCGCGGCGATAGGCGGCCGGGATGCGCGCATCATCCTCCGGCGCGACGGCCGACGCGGCGAGACAACCCAGCTCGGCACCCCACGCCGCATCCGGCTCGCGGCCACAAAACGGGACCAGCCGCTCATGCAGCGACAGCGGCGCCACGCCGACGCCCCCCAGCGCCACGTCCAGCGCGGCGACCTTTCCAGCAGGGTCACAGGTCACGGTCGCGGCGACGGAGACGATGGCGAAATCGCCATGACGCAGGCTGAAAATCTCCAGCCCCCAGCCCTGGGCGGGACGGAAAGCGGGAAAGCGGACCGCGACGACCATCTCGTCCGGTTGGACCGCCGTGACCAGGCTGGAGACAAAAAAAGCCCGCACCGGGACCGTGCGCGTGCCGGCGCGGCCAGCCACTACGATCTCCGCATTCAGGAGCGTCGCGATCAGCGGCAGCTGCGCCGCCGGATCGGCATGGCAGAGGCTGCCGCCGAGCGTGCCGCGCTGACGGATCGCGTAATGGCCGATGCTGGCGGCCGCCGTGGCAAGAATCGGACAGGCGGCCGCCACCTCCGCATCCGTCGCCAGGCGGTGATGCCGCGTCAGGCTGCCGATCTCGACCAGGCCCGGCGGCCGCCGCACGAAGTCCAGCTCCAATAAATCGTTAAGATCTATCACATGCGCCGGCCGCGCCAGACGCAAATTGAGCATCGGCCCCAGGCTCTGCCCGCCCGCCAGCAATTTCGCGCCGTCGAGCTCCGCCACCAGAGCGAGCGCCACGGCGACCGTCTGCGGCCGATGATAGGCGAATAAGGCGGGCTTCACGCAATAGAACTCAGCTTGGGTCGGTTGACGGGCTCTTCATCGCCTTTCCGCGAGCGCCCGGCAACCCATGCGCCGGACCAAAAATCGTCGTGAGGCGCGCCTCTCCCCTGCCCGTCCGGCATAAGCGCCCCACGCGATGACCATAGGTCAAATCGACCAAGGCAAGGGGAAGGCTTCTTTTTGTGAACAAAAAGAAGCAAAAAGACTTTGTTTACTTTGGGCCGTGGGCGTTGTCGGCGCCACAGACTCAGCCCAGCATAGAAAAAGTTTTTGCGCCGCTTTTTTCAAAAAGCGGCCACTTTCTTGATGTTACAGAGGGTTTGCTCATGCGCGTTGCGGTTCTCGATGACTGGCAAAATATTGCCGAAGCCTCGGCTGACTGGTCCGCCTTGCGCGCCCGGGCGGAGGTCGTGTTTTTCCGCCAACCCTTCGCCAGCGAGGACGAGGCGGCCGCACAGCTCCAGGATTTCGACATTCTGATGCCGATGCGCGAACGCACCGCCTTCCCGGAATCGCTGATCGCGCGACTGCCAAAGCTCAAATTCTTCGCCATGACCGGCAAGCGGGCGGGCACGATCAATTTTGCGGCGCTGGCCAGGCGCGATGTTGTGATCTCGTACAGCCTGGATGGTGGCCATGGCGAGGCGACCGCCGAACTGGCGCTGGGGCTGATGCTGGCGGCCGCGCGCGCCATACCGGCGGCGGATGCCATGATCCGGGCCGGAGGGTTTCAGGCCGGGGTGCCCACAGGCTTCCAGCTCGCGGGCAAGACGATCGGGTTGATCGGGCTTGGCCGGCTCGGGTGCCGGATGGCCCGCTACGCGGCTGCTTTGGACATGGACGTGCTGGGCTGGAGCCCGAACCTGACGGCGGAACGAGCGACCGCCGCCGGAACGCGCTTCGTGCCACGTGACGAACTGCTCACGCAGGCCGACATTGTGAGCCTGCATATGGTGCTCTCACCCACCACCCGCGGCATGATCGGCGCCCGCGAACTCGGCCTGATGAAGACCGGCGCGATCCTGGTCAACACCTCGCGCGCATCCCTGGTGGATGAGACCGCCTTGATCACGGAACTTCGGAACCGCCGGCTGATCGCGGCACTTGATGTCTTCGAACGCGAGCCGTTGCCGGCCGACCACCCCTTGCGGCATGTGCCGAACACCGTGCTCACACCGCATTTGGGCTATGGCGCGATCGAGGCCTTCCGGTCGTTCTATCGCCAGGGCATCGAAAACGTGCTGGCGTTTTTGGACGGCGCACCGATCCGTCGGCTTTTACTCGACGCCTGAACGGTGGAATGACAGCCAAGCGGCCTCGAGGACAGCGGCGGCGTGTTGTATTTTCGGGAAAAGCTACCGATGCGTAAGGCTTACCAACTGATGCCACTCCTTACATAGTGGACCAAAGAATGTTCGCGTCGGGAGGCAGTCTATCAATGACATTGGAACATACAGTCCGGCATGGGCGCGGGCTCCTGATTTTGGCCGTGACCGTGACGTCGAGCGCCATAGCGCTTCCCGCCGCGTGGGGACAAACAACGGTTGGCCCCCAGCCAGCCCAGCCGGCGGGCACAACAACCGGTACGTCCGAGCCGGCGCCGGCCACGGTGGCCCCCAGTCGTAGCTACACGACCCCCGAGGTGACGATCTCAACCTCACCGATACAGAGTTCGGGAGTTAACATCTCGACATGGCCGCATCCGGTGCAGGTTTTCACGGCGAAGGATCTGCGCGTGAATGGATCGGCCTCTCTCACGGAAACCCTGAATGAAAAGGCGGCCGGGGTAAATCTCATCAACAGCCAGGCGAATCCGTACCAGCCGACGATCATCTACCATGGTTTCCAGGTTTCACCGATTCAGGGGACGCCGCAGGGGTTAAGCGTCTATGTCAACGGGGTCCGCTTCAATCAGCCATTTGGCGATATCGCCATCTGGAGCCTTCTGCCGGACGAAGCGATTTCATCCATGACGCTGGAGGACGGCAATCCAGTTTTCGGGTTGAATGCGTTGGGCGGCGCCATCAATGTCCAGATGAAGAACGGCTTTACTTACCACGGCGGGCAGTTGGAGCTCTCCGGCGGCTCCTTCGATACGATCAGGGGCAATCTCGAATACGGTAAACAGGCCGGTAACGTCGCCACCTATGTCGATCTTGGCGAGATCCACGAAGGTGGGTGGCGTGATTTCCAGTCCTCCGACATCCAGAATTTTTATGGTGATCTTGGTTGGCGTGGCCAACGTGCGTCACTGCACATCAATCTCACCATGGCCGATTCGGTGCTTAATGGTCCCGGCACGGTCCCGGTACAGATCCTGAACGCGGACCCTGCAACGCAATTTACCGGCCCCAACCAGATCGCCGACAAATATCTGAAGCTCGGCACCTCCTTTAACGATCAGTTGACGGCGGACACCTCACTGCAGGTCGTTGCTTATTACGAGTATCTGCTGGAGCGCCTGACCAACGGCAACGGCCCGCATGATTTGCCGTGCGGCCCCGGCCCGGATGAGGCGTTTCTGTGCCAAGGCGGGCCCGGCAATCCAGTGAGTACAACCACGGGCGGGGCGCCCATTCCTAACTTTCTGCCGACTCCCAACGCCTTTGGCTTTTTCGGCTATGGCCAACTGAACGAGAGCACGACCAATACCAACGGCTATGGCGGTTCGGTCCAGCTGACCAACACCACGCCCGTTCATGGCCTCCACAACAATCTCGTCGCCGGGCTGAGCTATGATGGCGGTTTCACCAAATATGGCGCTGCTGCTTTTGATGGGGGGCTTACCGACCTTACTCGTGTCTATTACACGCCGGCGGGTATTCCCAACCCCGGCTTTCTCGTGGATGAGCCCGGCACCGTGCCGGCCGATGTGGTCATCCGCAACGCCTATTACGGCGCCTATCTGACCGACACGCTCGACGTGACGAATAAATTGGCGGTGACCATGGGGGGCCGGTTCAACATCGCCAACATCGCCCTGCATAACCAGAACCCGCCGGATCCTAACGCGCCCGCTGGCGGCTTGACGGGCCGGCATTATTACATGCACGCAAACCCGACAATCGGCGCGACCTACAAGCTGTTGCCCGCCATGACGCTGTTCGGCAGTTACTCGGAGGCGAATGCCGCACCGACACCGGCGGAACTTTCCTGCGCTAGTCCTGAGGATTCCTGCAGCTTGGCAAACTTCATGTCTGGCGATCCTAACCTCAAGCAGATCGTGGTGCGGACCTTTCAAGCGGGCATCCGCGGCGCGACCTTGGGGCCGGCAAAGTCGGTTCTCAGCTACAATGTCGACTACTATCACGCTGTCGCGAATGACGACATCGAATTCTTGCAATCCCCCTTTAATCCGATCGGCATGGGATTTTTCACCAATGTCGGGAATGTGCTCCGGCAAGGCGCCGATTTTGGAGCCCGCCTTGATGCCGCGAACTGGAATGCCTTCGTGACGTACTCTTTGATTGAGGCGACCTTTCAAAGCTCGTTTATCGAGCAGTCCAATAGCCCTGCCGCGGACGAAAACGGCAACATTACCGTCATGCCGGGCGACCATCTGCCGGGCATCCCGCAAAATCTGGTCAAATTTGGCGCCAGCTACAAGGTCACGCCGAAATGGACCGTCGGGTTCAACGCCTACGCGCAGACCTCAAGCTTTTTGTTTGGCGATGCGTCGAATCAAGAGAAGCCTTTGCCAGGCTACTTCGTGCTGAACCTGACCACCAATTACCAAATCACACCCAAGCTTGAATTCTTTGGCGAGATCGATAACGTCACCGACACAACCTATTATAATTATGGGACATTCTCGCCGCTGGGAAGCGTCTTTGTGGCGCAATTCCCGAATTACGATAATCCTCGCAGTTATAGCATCGCCGCCCCCATTGGCGTCTTCGCCGGGGTACGGCTGAAGCTATAAAAACCGGCGGGCCGCTCCCCTGTCAGACGGCGAGGATCGTCGCGAGCGTGACGAGGCCGAGGGCGATGGTGCCGCCGGCGAGCAGCAGGATCGCCGCCCGCGCCGCGAGCGGCACGGGCAGCGGACGACGGCCGAGGGTGAGGCGGCGGTGGTGCGAAACCCCGAAGGTGAAAAAAGCGAGGATCAGCGCGAGACAGCCCCCGGTGAGCTGGAGCAGGCTGGGCCCCGCGAGAGAATGGCGGAGCAGGAGCAGCCCGCCATTGAGCAGGGCGGAGGCCGTGGTGCGCACCCAGGAGAGATCGGTGCGCTCCGGCTGCAGCCCCGGCACGCCGGGGATGAGGCGCTCAACCATGGTGCGACTGCCCCGGCGCAAGCGAAGAAACTTTGCTGATGCTGGGCCGTGGGCGTTGGCGCCGACAACGGCCATGGCCCAGCATCGCCAAAAGTTTTTGCGCCGCTTTTTTCAAAAAGCGGCCGCTTTCTTTGTCCGTCATGCTCAACCGGCGCCGACGCCGAAGGCGATGACCAGCAGCAGCACGAACGTGCCGACCAGGGCCACGCCGGCGGTGAGCAGCCAGACCGTCAGGGAGGAAGGCAGCGGCGCATCATGGCGCATCGCCTGCTGCACATTATGCCAGCGCAGAGCGCTATGCGCCACGACGGCGATGCTGATCACGGCGAGCACGCCGCCCACGGCCTTGCGCGCATCCGGGATCGCGAAATGGGGCACGAGCTGGACGATGGCGACGGAGCCCGCGAGCAAGGCAAGCGCGGTGCGGATCCAGGCGAGAAAGGTCCGCTCATTGGCCAGCGTGAAGCGATAGTCAGGCTCGTGGCCATCGCCGTGCCAGGGATCGCGCCGGGCCTCCCTTGACCCGGTGGACATCGCGGTTCGCGTCTCGAGCGCCGCGATCCCGGCTTTTGCAGGTTCAGCGCCCATGATCTTCAGCGCCCGTAATAGATGGTGGAAACATGGGTCGCCTCCGCGAAGAACAGCCAGCGCTCGACGAACAGCCCAACCAGGGCGAACAGCGTGGCGGCGGTCGCGGTGACGGCGGGCACGATGCCGCAGGCGGCAAGGAGGGCGAGCAGCGCCGGCAGCACAAAGGCCAGGAGTGCGGCGATGCGGCGCAGCTTGGTCGCATGCTTGCGCGCGATCTGGTAGCCCATCTCACGCAACACATAGTTCTCGGTGAAATGCGGCTGGTCGAGCGGGCGCACCGTGCCGAAGGCAGTAAGCCCGGTCGCGGAGGCCAGCGAGACCAGCGGCTTTTGCACGTCAATGAAGCGCCAGTAGGCGAATTTCGCCCCGAAGGCCGCAACCGCCGCGATCACCGCCGCCACCGCGAGGGCTTCAGCCGCGCCGAACCAGATCGACCACAGGGCCGCGAGCAGCACGGCGCCGGAGAACAGCGCGTAGATCAGATAGTCGGGCGCCGTATGCGGGTTGTGCCACTGGCGGATCGGCTTCAGGCTCGCATAGATCATCGAGGTGCAGAACACGGTGACGAGCCCGAGCACGGCCGCGAGCACGCCGACAATGCGCGTCGACACCGCATCGGCGCCGTACAGCCACCAGAGGCCCGCGAAGATGACAGCCGGCGGGAACGTTGCGAGCGCGGCGACGCCTTCACGCGAGAGCCAGGAGGAACGCCACTGGCTGAAGGCGCGCCAGGCACGTTCCGGATGGCCGAGATGCAGCGTGGAGGCCGCGAGGCCGGCATTGGCGAAGCCGAGCCCGACGACGACGGCGACCGGCACGAAGAGCGGTGCGTGCGGCAGGAAGCCGAGACCGGCCAGCGCACCGAGCCAGGCGATCAGACCGTAGCCGAAGCCGGTCAGGGTGGTGAGGAGGAGAACGGAACTTGCCGGGGTCATCTTGAGAGCACCTTGTCGAGCATGCGGAGCAGGGCATTGCCGCCGCCGGCACCCTGCCGTTCGAGCGGTTTGGTGGGGATCGTCGCCTTGCGCGGCGGCAGATAGCGGTTGGTCGGCGCGTAGCCGAGTTCGGGCATCAGCGCGACGCCGCCGCGCTCCGCGACCAGCTTGGAGACATTGCTGTCAGGATCGTTGAAATCGCCGAAATGCCGGGCCCGCGACGGGCAGGTCGCCACACAGGCGGGCTCGCGCTCGGCCTCGGGCAGCGCCTCGTTATAGATACGGTCGATGCAGAGCGTGCATTTTTTCATCACGCCCTGGTCCTCGTCGAACTCGCGCGCGCCATAGGGGCAGGCCCAGGAGCAGAGCTTGCAGCCGATGCAGATATCGGCGTTGACCAGCACGATCCCGTCCTCGGCGCGCTTGTAGGAGGCGCCGGTGGGGCAGACGGTGACGCATTGCGGCTGCTCGCAATGCAGGCAGGAGCGCGGAAAGTTCACGGTCTTGCTCGTGCTCCCGCAGCCCGCCTCGTAGGAGTGGATGCGGTTGAACCAGACGCCGTCCGGCTCCTTGCCGTATGGGTCATGGTCCGGCAGCGGCGCGGAATGGCCGCCGGTGTTCCACTCCTTGCAGTTCACCGCGCAGGCATGGCAGCCCACACAGGTATCGAGATCTATGACAAGGCCGAGCTTCTTGGCGCCCGGCACGGGTTCGGGGATGCAGGTCATGACGACGTCTTTCCAGTCTTGGCGCCAAAGCGCAGGATGTCCGGGGGGTTGGCCGCGAAGGGAGGTTTGATCGCGGCGGGATGTGGCGCGGTCTCCTCGGCCGTGTCAGGTTCGCAGCGCGTGATGCTCACGGTGAGGTCGAACCAGGCGGCCTGGCCGGTCACCGGATCGCTGTTCGCGAGGCGCCGGCCCTCGCCGTCCGCCGGCAGATATTCCGAGATCACGTGATTGAGCAGGAAGCCCGTGCGGGATTCGGGCGCGTCCTTGTCGAGCGCCCAGGCGCCGGAACGCTTGCCGATCGCATTCCATGTCCAGACCGTGTCCGGGTTGACATTGTCCATCAGCCGCACGCGGCATTTCAGCGTGCCGTTGCGGCTTTCGACGCGCACCCAGTCCTCATCCGCGATGCCATAGGCGGCGGCGGTCTGGCTGTTCACGTACAGGCGGTTCTCGGAGAGGATTTGCCTTAGCCAAGCGTTCTGCGAGCCCCAGGAATGGTACATCGCCATCGGCCGCTGGGTGATCGCATGCAGCGGGAAGCGCTGGCGATCGACCAAGCTTTCCTCGATCGGCGTGTACCAGATCGGCAGCGGGTCCATGTAGCGCGCGACACGTTCACGGAGCCGCTCGGGCGGCTGCACCGCGCCATGGCCTTCCGCGGCAAGGCGGAATTTCTGCATGGTCTCGCTGTAGAGCTGGAGCGTGATCTTCGAGGCGTCGTCGATCAGCCCCATTGCCTTGGCGCCCTCAAGATAGGCCCGGTTGGAATGCTTGTAGTACAGTTGCTCGGCCGGCAGATGGTGCCGCCAGAAACTCTGGTTTTCGACATAGCGGCTCACCTGGTCCGGGTTCGGCGCGCCACGGCCGATTTCGGTGCCGTCCTTGCCGCGGAAGCCGGCGAGCGGGCCGACGCCGGGCTTGCGCTCGTGGCGGGCCATGTAATCGACATAGGAGCTGTAGAGCGGCCGGCCGGCTTGATCGACGAAATGCGGCAGGCCGAGACGGCCGGCAAGGTCGATCAGCACGTCCTGGAAGGGGCGTACGTCACGGTCGGGCTTGAGCACCGGCACGCGGATCGCATCCGCCGGGCCGTGCGCCGAGCCAATGGGCCGGTCGAGCAGCGAGATGCAGTCATAGCGCTCGAGATAGGTCGTGTCCGGCAGCACGAGATCGGCATAGGGCACGCTTTCGGAGAAGAAGGCGTCCGCGAGGATCACGAAGGGGATGCGGTAGCTGCCGTCCGGGTTGCGGTCGGTCAACATGTGCATCGCATCGCCCGGATTCATCGCCGTGTTCCAGGCGACATTCGCCATGAAGATCATCAGCGTGTCGATCTTCTGATGCGTCTGCGCATGCGCCTCGCCGAGTGCCAGATGCATCAGCCCGTGCGACGCCAGCGGCGCTTCCCAGGAATAGGCGCGGTCAATGCGGAGCGGCTCGCCGGCCTTATCGACCAGCAGATCCTCCGGTCCTCTGGGGAAGCCGAGCGGCGGGCCGGTCAGCGAACCATCCGCGTTGCGGGCCTTGCCGCCGGGCACGGGGCCGCCGGGAATCGGCTTGGGATAGGGCGATTTGTAGCGCCAGGAGCCGGGCGTATCGACCGCGCCGATCAGCATCTGCAGGATATGGATCGCGCGGCAGGAGTGGAAGCCGTTGGAATGCGCGGAGATGCCGCGCATCGCGTGGATCGCGACCGGGCGGCCGAGCATCGTCTCATGACGACGCCCGTTCGTGTCGGTCCAGGGCTGTTCCAGCACCACCGGCTGGTTGAAGGCGATTTCGGCAATCTCGGCGGCGATGCGGCGGATCGTCTCGGCCGGCACGCCGCAGCGCGGGGCGACCGCCTCAGGCGCGTATTCAGGGCTAAGATAGCGTTCCGCCATCAGGGCAAAGCTTGGCCGCGCGGCCCGTCCGTCGGCGAGCGTATGACGGCCGAGCAAATCGGGATCGATATCGGCGGCCTCGGCGGGAGCCAGGGCCTTGGTCGTGCGGTCCCAGGCCAGCGGACGGCCTTCCGCGTCGCGCGCGAACAGGCCGTGATCGGCAGCACCCGGCGCGTCGATGACCAGGTAATGCGCGTTGGTGTGGCGGACCAAAAATTCCGGATCGACTTTGCCGCTCTCGAGCAGGCATTGGATCAGGGCGAAAATGAACAGCCCGTCAGTGCCCGGCGTGATGCCGATGAATTCGTCGGCGATGGCGGCATAGCCGGTGCGCACCGGGTTGACAGCGATGACCTTCGCGCCGCGGGCCTTGAGCTTCCCGAGGCCGAGCTTGATCGGGTTGGAATCGTGGTCCTCAGCGATGCCGATCATCAGAAAGAGCTTGGCATGGTCCCAATCAGGCTCGCCGAACTCCCAGAAGGCGCCGCCCACCGTATAGAGGCCGGCGGCGGCCATGTTCACCGTGCAGAACCCGCCATGCGCGGCGAAATTCCGTGTGCCGAACATCTGCGCGAAATAGCCGGTCAGCGACTGGGACTGGTCGCGGCCCGTAAAGAAGGCGAGGCTGTTGGGATCGGTGGCGCGGATATGCGCGAGGCGTTCGGTGACGATCGCCAGCGCCTCATCCCATTCGATCTCCACGAACTCGCCCGCGCCGCGCGGGCCGACGCGCTTCAGCGGCTTGTGCAGCCGCGCCGGCGACAGCACGTTCATGATCCCCGCGGAGCCCTTGGCGCAAAGCACGCCACGATTCAGGGGATGGTCGCGGTTGCCCTCGATGTAGCGGAGCTTGCCATCCTTGAGATGGACTTTGATGCCGCAACGGCAGGCGCACATGTAGCAGGTGGTGTAAGCGACCTGATCGCCGATCGGCTCAGAATAGGCGATCTTGTCCCGGTGGCCGAACCGGCTGTCCGTCGCCGGCTCGGATCGGGTGAACGGGGTCGCCGGCTCGATGATGTCTTTTGGCATGCGCGTCTCGTCTGCTGTCTTTGACAGACCTTTACGACGCGGCGCGTCTGCGATCTAACTGGATATTTACGTTGATTCGATCGGAATTTTTGATGATTCAGGAGGCATTGGCTGGCCTTTGCACCGGGGCCAGCGGCAGGCCTCTTTAGATACTAGGCGCCTTGTCACCCGATGGTCAGGGACACATATGATTGATCGGCGTTACCAAAAGCCGATCATCTTTTAATCGCCAAAATTTGCGCCGACCAAAGGAGGACTGTTCCGTGGTCAAAGCATTTCCCCTCGCTCATCAGAATGGGAGAAGGCGGTTCCTTGGCCAGGCCGCCGCTTTGGGCGCTTTAGCGGCGTTCCCGGTGCCCGGCGCCCGGGCAGAGACGACCATCCGCCTGCCGCTGCCGGGGGGCCCCGATACGCGGCAGCTCACCGCCGAATTCCCCGAAAAGGGCGAGCTGATCCTGCAACGGACGCGGCCGCCGCTGTTGGAAACCCCGTTTGCCGTATTCGACCATGGCGTGCTGACGCCGAATGACCAGTTCTATGTGCGCTGGCATTTGTCGATGATTCCATCACAGGTGGATGTGAGAACGTTCCGTCTCGTCGTGGACGGCCATGTGACACGGCCTTTATCGCTCTCTCTGGCGGAGCTGCTGGCGCTGCCGCGCGTCGAAATGATCGCCGTCAACCAGTGCTCAGGGAATTCGCGCGGCCTGTTCGAGCCCCGCGTGGCGGGCGGGCAATGGGATAATGGTGCGATGGGGAATGCCCGCTGGACGGGCTTTCGCCTGCGCGACCTGCTCGACCGCGCCGGCGTGAAGCCGGGCGCCATTCAGGTGCGTTTCAGCGGCCTTGAGGCGCCGGCAATTCCTACCATGCCCTACTTCAGGAAATCGCTCACCATCGACCATGCCCGCGACGGCGAGGTGATGGTCGCGTATTTAATGAACGGCAAGCAAATGCCGCTGCTGAACGGTTTTCCGATCCGCCTGATTGTTCCTGGCTGGTACTCCACCTACTGGACGAAAATGCTGTCTCACATTGAAGTCCTGGATCAGCCTGACGAGAATTTCTGGATGAAAGTCGCCTATCGCATCCCTGACACCCCCAGCGCCGATGTTTCCCCGACCGAAACCGGCTATAAGACCGTGCCGATCAGCCGCATGAATCCGCGTTCCTTCATCACCAACTTCCAAACCGGGGACACGGTGAAAGCCGGCGCGCCGGTGTCGGTTCAGGGCATTGCGTTCGGTGGCGATTGCGGGGTCGCCGGCGTCAGCCTGTCGACCAATGGCGGCACCAGCTGGCAGGCAACCCAGCTGGGCCCCGATCCGGGCAAATACAGTTTCCGCCGCTGGCAAGGTCAGGTCACCGCGCCATCCTCCGGCGTGCTCACGCTCAGCGCCCGCTGCACGAACACAAAGGGCGAGATGCAGTCCTGGACGCCCATCTGGAATCCGGGCGGTTATATGCGCAATTCGATCGAGACGACCACACTGAACATCGCCTGATGGTGGGTCACATCTGGGACCCTGCTTGTTTCAAGAGGTTTGCACATGACCAGCTTGAACAAACGGCTATTTTCCGGCGCCCTGATGGCATCAGCCCTGGCCCTGATTGCCGGCGGCATCGCCGCGCGCGCCGCAGACCCGACGAGCGTGACGGCCGCCGGCGTGACCCTGACGTCTCAGAGCGTGGTCTATCCCGCGGGTGCTAATCTGTTCCCGGGCGGCGCCGCCGCGCAAGTCGTCAACGCCAACTGCCTCACCTGCCATTCAGCGGGCATGGTACTCAATCAGCCGGACCTGACGCGCGCCGCGTGGCAGGGCGAAGTGATGAAAATGATCAAATTCTATCACGCGCCCATCAACGCGGCCGACATCCCGGCCATCGTCGACTACCTGGTAAAAACCAAGGGAAAGCCCTGAGATACGGGAAGGAGAATCAGCATGACCAATCAAGCGGGGCTGGCCATCGGCTGGCTGTTTCTGGGAGGCTCCCTGCTCGCCGGTAGCCAGGCCTGGGCGGCCGGAAACGCCACCAAAGGCCAACAGGTTTTTCAGAGCCAGTGCGCCTCGTGCCACTCCACCAGCCCTGGCGTGACATTGTTCGGGCCAAGCCTTGCCGATGTCTATGGCAAGCCGGCGCCCAGCGTGAAGGGTTATGCTTATTCGCCCGCGCTCATGAAAGCGCATCTGACCTGGACGCCGGCAGCGCTCAATAAATTCCTGACCTCGCCCCAGACGGACGTGCCCGGCACCAAAATGCCCTATGCCGGTCTCTCGGATCCCACCCAGCGCGCCGACGTGATCGCCTATCTGGCGCAACTCTCCCAGACGCACAAATAAACTGAACTGGGCTCATTCGGTGAGTCTTGCACTTGAAGAAAGACACGGAGCCGTTTCCGTGAGCCAATCAATATACGGCTCCAAGTCTGGAACAAAGAGTGGAACAAACGCGTTCCGACGATGGCCGTGGGATCGGTTAGCCCCCGAAGGAGTCGGGGAAGGAATTCACGCCAACGCCGCTGTAGACCGTGGTGGGATGATCGATCGTCGCCGAGCCCGGCATGATCGGTGAAACGCGAACGGTCTGCGCCGCGGCATCAGCCGCATGGGCCTGAGCGGCCAGCGGCGCGAGGGCCATGGCCAAAATGAGCGCGGGAAGAACTTTGCGAGAGAACAACATGGAAGAAGGCCTTTCTATGTTTGGGATGGAGTGCGGGGTGATAACGAAAGCCATCAGCCGCCGAGGGTGTCGGGATAGGCCTGGTTCGGCGTACCGCTCTGCACAATCGTCTGACCCGTTGCCGCGACATTGGCGACGCGCTGAACTTCAGGCCGCGGGCCGGAAATGGCCTTGTGCACGTGGGTCTGGACATGGTCCAGCGGGGTCACCGTCGTCGCGTTCGCCGCAAGCGGCACCACAGCCAGGGCTGCCGCCGCCAAGATTTTCATGAAGCGTGTCATTTTCTGTTCCTTCAAGGGCTTGATTGAGAGGACCGCCCATCGGTCTCTGCTTCGCCCTTTGATAGGGCTGACATAAGGCTTCACAGATCGTTTCGTCTACGCGATTATTTAGAACAAACCAATCGATTTTCTATATGCTTGAGGGGCGAGGCGTTCCAGCTTCGCCCGCCCCATGCCGAACGGAGGGGGAAGCCGCACCGGCACCACACCGACAAAAAAGCTCGATGATGGCAAAAGCTCTATCGTTTACCGGCCCACCGAGGCAGAATGGGAACCGAGCCCCCTTCCCGCCATGAAGTCGGCCGCGCCATATTGGTTTCGTACCGCCCTGTGAGACTTTCCGATGCTTGAGACCGCATCCGGTTACCCGGATGAAGAGCCGCTCATTTTGTCGACTCTGCCTCCGAGCATGGGACAGAAACGGCTTGCTTTTGCCGTTGTGTTTTCCTTGGTCGCGGCCTTTTTCATCACGGCAGGCCCGCTCTCCTCCGTTCACCCGCGACACTTCACCGGCTTCGTTCCCGCCTATGGGGCCGCCATGTTCGGCAACAACCTGCTCACCGCGGCATTGTTGTTTGCGCAGCTCTCGATCCTGCGCTCTCCGCCCCTGCTCGTCATATCGAGCGGCTATCTATTTACGGCGTTGATCCTCATCCCCTGGATGCTGACCTTCCCCGGCGTCTTCGCGCCCCAAGGGCTTCTCGGCGCCGGGCCGCAGACCACGACCTGGATCTACATGCTCTGGCATGCCGGTTTTGCACTGTGCGTGATCCTTTATGCGTTCGTGAAAAACCGCAACAAGGGTGATCGAACATGGAGGACTTCATTTTATCCCGGCTTGGCTGCCGGCATCGGCGTGGTTGCCATTGTGTGTACCGTCACCTTCGTTGTGACGGCCGACAATGCGCAGCTCCCCATCTTGATCATTGATGGCGTGCATCTATCCGGCATTTGGAAATATGTGGCGGGCGTCCCGGTGCTCTTGAGCCTCATTGCCATCATTGCGCTGTGGATCCGCCAACCTTCCGTGCTCGATCTATGGCTCACGGTGGTGATGTGCGCCTACGTGATCGAAATCCTGCTGATCGGGTTTCCCGGAGCGGGCCGTTTTAGCATCGGCTGGTATGCCGGCCGGGTGTTTGGGCTGCTGGCCAGCAGCCTTGTCTTGATTGTGCTTCTTTCTGAAATGACCACACTTTATACGCGGCTGCTCCACGCTGTGCTCACCCAACAGCGCGAACGCGAGGCGCGGCTGATGACCGGGAATGCGGTTGCCGCCATGATTGCCCACGAAGTCAAGCAGCCATTGGCCGGAATGACCACGCGGGCTTATGCCGGCCACCGGTGGCTTGACCGCGCGGCGCCCGATCTGGACGAAGCTAAGGCGGCATTCGTGAAAATTTCCGCTGACGGCCTGCGTGCGGGCGAACTCATCGAGACCATTCGGGCGATGTTCCGGGGCGAGCCCCAAAACCGAACTTCGTGCGATGTGAATGATCTGATCAACGAATCCCTCTTTTTCCTACGCAGCGATTTGCAAAAGCACCGGATCACGGTCGAGGCCGGCCGCAATGGACCATTGCCGGCGGTAACCGGCGCGCCGTTGCAGCTGCGCCAAGTGCTTATAAACCTGATGGCCAATGCAATCGATTCGATGGCGACCCTAGCGGGCCCTCGCATTCTGAAGGTGCGGGCCGAGTTGGAAAATGGCGGTGTCCTGGTCTCGGTTTCGGATACGGGACGAGGGATCAAGGCGGAAGACGTCGAACGCGTGTTCGATCCTCTGTTCACGACAAAGTCACGAGGCATGGGGATGGGCCTGTCGATCTGCCGTTCCATCATCGAAAACCATGACAGCCAGTTGTGGGTGGCTCCGAACAGCCCGCGAGGGGCGGTGTTTCGCTTTGTCCTTCATCCTCATTCCACGTCAAACACCGCCGCGGACGCCGAGCGGAGCAGGCCGGATATGAACCGGTGACCCGCCATGGCGACCGCGCTTCGTCCATGAAGGACTGTGTCACGGAACAGTGACCTTTCGGCCGTTGATTCATTTTGCGGCGACGGAAATAATTTTCCTGGGCGCTTGTCTGCTTGGTTGAGGCTCAGTTGTTCGTGGGCTCAGGCTGGAGGACCCTCATGCGCTTTCGATTCAAAAGACGTAGCCTGTTCCTTGCGGCAACCATTGTCTGTGCCGGGCTGGCATGGGACCCGCCGCCCGCCGCCGCGCGGACCTCAGAGGGCGCGTTCCGGGCCGCGAACGATGCCGCCATGACCAAGATGATGGCGGGCATGGCGGTGAAACCGACGGGCGACATCGATCATGATTTCGTCGCCATGATGGTCCCGCATCATCAAGGGGCCATCGATATGGCGCAGGCCGAACTGCTTTACGGCCACAACCAAAAGCTGCTCCGCATTTGCCAGGAAATTGTGGTCGAGCAGTTGCAGGAAATCACGGCGATGCGATTGGCCATCGGTGAGCCGGCTTCGCCGAGCTGGGTCACCCATGCGCCGAAGACTCCCGTTAAAGCGGCTGGTCCGGCAGCGGCGTCCGGCCTTGTTGAAGAGCAGCCTTATCTGCACCAGACCGCCACCGCCATGGACAAAATGATGGCGAATATGGCGGTCAAACCGACGGGCAATGTCGACCGAGACTTTGTCGCGATGATGGTGCCCCACCATCAAGGCGCCATCGACATGGCCGAAGCAGAACTACGCTACGGCGAAAATCAGCAGCTGAAGACAATCGCCCAGGAAATCATCGTCGATCAGATGCAGGAGATCACACTCATGCGTCTGGCGGTCGGGGAGCCCCTTCCGGCAGAGCAGCCGTCTCCGACCAAGAGTTCCGCCGGCGCAAGCGAAGCGGAAGGCTTCTTTTTGTGAACAAAAAGAAGCAAAAAAACTTCATGATGCTGGGCCGTAGCCATTGTCAGCGCCAACACCCATGGCCCAGCATCGCCAAAAGTTTTTGCGCCGCTTTTTTTAAAAAGGGGCTGCTTTTTTCTCTCCGAAACTTCACTCAACGAGGATATTTCTTATGAAACGCAAGATCATTGCGGCGGTTTTGTTTGCCGGCACCGCCGTCTCCGGTGCCTCATCGGCCTTTGCCGGGCAGGCGCCCTATGGCGCGTCGGCGCCGAATTTTCCCGTCAGCCATCATGACCGCGTCTATACCGGTGACCAGTTCTCCAACACCGTTTCCGTGATCGACCCTGCTTCTAACAAGACGCTCGGGGTGATTCCGCTCGGCGCGCCATCGCCGACCAATCTCAGCCCGCTCTACAACGGGCAGCTCCTGGTTCACGGCATGGGGTTCTCGCCGGATCACCGGACGATCGGTGTCGTCTCGATCGGATCGAACTCCGTCGCGTTCATCGATACAGCGACGAATGCTGTGAAACACATCACCTATGTCGGCCGCGCGCCGCATGAGGCATTCTGGACGCCTGATGGCAAGGAAGTATGGGTTACGGTCCGCGGGGAGAATTATGTCGACGTGCTCAACGGAAAAACCTTTGAGGAGAAGACCCGGATCATCACCCCGCCTGGCCCGGGCATGACCATTTTCTCGCCGAACGGCAAATACGGCTATGTCTGCAATTCCTTTAATCCCGTCACCGATGTGATTTCCGTCGCCACCCACCGGATCGTCGCCACGGTGAAGCAGGCCAGCCCTTTCTGCCCCAATATCGCCGCGACGCCGGACGGCAAGCAGGTCTGGATAACGCTGAAGGACTCCGGAAAGACTCAGATATTCGATGCGCAGCCGCCCTTTAAGACGCTCAAGATTCTCGATACCGGGCCGATCACCAACCATGTCAACATCGTCGACAATGCCCATGGCAGCTTCGCCTATGTAACGGTCGGCGGCCTCAATGAAGTGAAGGTGTTCCGTACGAGCGACTTCTCACAGGTCGCGACCATCCCGGTCGGTGCGCTGCCGCACGGCCTTTGGCCGTCGGGCGACGGCTCGCGGATCTATGTTGGCCTTGAGAACGGCGACGCGGTGACGGCGATCGACACGCTGACCAACGAAGTGATCGCCACGTCCCCGATTGGCCAGGCGCCACAGGCGCTGACCTATGTTCCGGATGCCGTCCCAAGCGGGAATGGCACGCAGAACCTCGTGCCCCTCGGCTTGGCCGGCGAGTCGACGCACCTCTCTCTCGCATCGACCGCCACCCCAACCGGGCCGGCGTCAACCAGCGTGACCTTGTTTAACCAGGGGCTGGTGCAAGTGCTGGAGGCAGCGGTGACCGGGCTGGCGCCGAAGCAGCATTACGTGCTGGCGCTCGCCACCAAGCCGGACGGCAGCGGCCCGCTCCAGCCGCTCGCGGCCTTCATGACCAATCCAGCGGGCGCCGCCATTGTCAACGCGGTCGGGCCGATCCGCCAGCTCGTGCAAAGCAAGACGCCAACGACCCGACAATATCTGGTGATCCTCGCCGGGACACCCGACAGGCTGGGCTCACCGGCACAGGTTCAGGTTGCTGGGCCAATGTGATCGCGCCGGCTGCGCATGCTTTTCACTCAGGCAACGGGATGAATTCGGTCTCGTCGCCCGGCACCAGACCAAAGCGCCCCTCCCGCCAATCCTGCTTGCGCTGGGCGATGCGCTCCTGAGAGGAGGAGACGAAATTCCACCAGACATGGCGTGGGCCGTCCATCGGCTCGCCGCCCAGCAGCAGAACCTGCGCGGGCGAAATCGCCCGCACGGTGATCGCATCGCGCGGGCGGAAAATTAAGAGCTGGCCTTCTCCAAAACGTTCGCCAGCGATCTCCACTTCGCCGGAGATGATCTGCACGGCGCGCTCTTCATGGTCCGTGGGCAGTGGCAGGCTGCTGCCGGCCGCGAGGCGGGCGTCGCAATAGAGCGTTTCGGAGTAGACTTTAATGGGAGAGGTTGCGCCGTAGGCCTTGCCGGCGATCACCCGCAGCGTGATCCCCGTATCCTCGAGCTGCGGCAAGCTTGTGCCGGGATAGTGAAAGAAGCCCGGCTCGGTTTCCTCAAAAGCCTTCGGCAGCGCCACCCAGCTTTGAATGCCGAGCAGCTTCCTTTCCTGCGCGCGCGTTTCCGCCGGAGAGCGTTCGGAATGGGCGATGCCACGCCCGGCGGTCATCCAGTTGACGTCGCCTGGCAGAATGGCCTGGGCATTCCCCAGACTATCACGATGGAAGATGGCACCTTCCGTGAGATAGGTGACTGTGGCGAGACCGATATGCGGATGCGGCCGCACATCGAGCCCGGTGCCGGGGGCGAAACTGGCCGGGCCGATATGGTCAAGGAAGACAAAAGCTCCGACCATGCTGCGCTTGCTGTGCGGCAAAGCGCGGTGCACGCGCAAGCCGCCAATGTCATGCGTGATTGGGGTAATGACGATATCCGCCTTGCCCTCCGGACCGGCGGTTCTGGGATCATGCAGCCAAGACATTTTTCCCTCCTATTCCTTTTCCTTCAGTGCCGACATCGTACCGTTCGGCGCGCGTGCCCCACAGGAGCAAAAGTTTTTGCGCCGCTTTTTTCAAAAAGCGGCCTCTTTCCTTAAATCTGATCCTCTATGCCGCCCTCACACGCAAACCGTTGAGGAACATCCGCGCGCAAGCTTTGGCGCGTGTGGCGATCTCATCGGCGTCGGGTGGCTGGCGGACGCCCATCATGACCGCGCGCTGCGGCTCCATGAGCATCATGCCCCGGAGCATGCCCGCTGCCATGTCGGGATCCTCGAACTCAATCAGCCCCCGGGCACGCTCGACCTTTAGCCAGTTCGACATCGCGGCGTTGACGCGCATGACAGCGCGCTCGTAAAAGCTGGCGGCGATGTCTGGAAACCGATCGCTTTCGGCGATGGCCAGCCGGTTGACGGCGATCGTTTCAGGAGACAGCGTCAGCGTGCCGTAGGCGATCAGAATGCGTTCGAGCGCCTCGTCGAGGGTGAGCGCGTCGACCTGCACGGGGTCCACTGCCTCCAGAAAACGATCGATGCGATCCGTCACGACGATGCTGAACAGCTCGTCCTTGGCCGGGATTAACCGGTAGAGCGTTTTTGTTGAGACGCCTGCCGCACTCGCAACGTCGCACATGCAGGTCCGGGCGTAGCCATTCTTGCGGAATTCCTCGCCAGCGGCCTCGATGATCATCCGCCGTGTGTCTTCGTCGGCGCGCAGCTGAGGCCGTCCGCGCGGGCGCCTCTCGGGAAGTTTATTTTGGAGCATCACAATTTTCCAAATTCTTCTTGACGGAACCGATATAAACCATATTATGGAAAACATCAAGTTTCTCAAATACGCCGCCACCAGGCCATGGCCAGTGGTGAGCCGGGAGAGATGATAATGGCCAAGCACGCAAGCCTGATCGAAGCCGAAAACGAAGCTTCCTCCGCGACTCAAGACCACCACCTCGCAGGGGATCTGCTCGCGGAGGCGGAACGGCCTCGCATGCCCGTTACAGACCGCGGCAGCGCACCGTTCGAGGACACAAAGCAAACCACGAACGCAAAGCCGGCAGGCAGAAGCGGGCGCGGCCTGCGCATGCTGCTTCTCGCCGGCGCCGCTGTGGTGAGCCTCGGCGCCGCCGGCGATTACGGGGAAAACTATTGGACCACGGGCCGCTTCGAGGTCTCGACCGATGACGCCTACGTCAAGGCCGACAACTCGGCCATCGCCCCGAAAATTTCGGGCTATGTGAGCCAGGTACTCGTGGACGACAATGAGAACGTCAAGCCAGGCCAAATTCTGGCCCGCATCGATGATCGCGATCTGACGATCGCGCTTGCCCAAGCGAAGGCCGACGTCGCGGCTGCACGGGCCAACGTTGCCGGGCGGCAGGCGGCCCTTGACGTGCAACAATCCGTGATCGACACCGCCCGGGCCGACCTGGTTGCTGACCGCGCCAACCAAGCCTTCGCCGAACAGGAGGATCAGCGCTACGCGGCCCTTGCGGTGACAGGCGCGGGAACGCGCAGGAATGCTGAGCAGGCCGCCGCTGAAATCACCGAAGCCCGCGCCAAGGTTGTCCGCGACCAAGCGTCGCTGATCACGGCTGAAAAGCAGGTCGCCCTTCTAGGGGCCAATCTAAGCCAGGCGAAGGCCACGCTCGCCCACGACATGGCGGTCGAAGACCAGGCTGAGACAAACCTCTCTTACGCCACCATCACCGCGCCGATCACCGGCACGGTGGGTGACCGGACGGTGCGCGTCGGCCAATATGTCCAGGCGGGGACACAGTTGATGACGTTGGTGCCGCTGTCGCGCACCTATGTCGTCGCCAACTACAAAGAGACGCAGCTCACCAATGTCCACCCCGGTCAGCCGGTGAAGATTTCGGTGGATAGTTTTCCAGGCGCCATTGTCCATGGGCACGTGCAGAGTATCGCCCCGGCGAGCGGCCAGGAGTTCGCGTTACTGCCCCCCGACAACGCGACCGGCAACTTCACCAAGGTTGTACAGCGAATCCCGGTGAAGATCAGCCTCGACGCCAATGATGTGTTCGCCGGCGAGCTTCGCCCCGGTATGTCCGTCGAGCCTGCGATCGACACAAGGAACGCCGATCAATCCCGTCACACGGCCGCAGACTGACTTTCAGCGCTGCGCCAAGGAGTGAGTCATGGCACGCTCTCCAACCGCAATCTCGCAACCGGCAGAGGCCGCCTTGCCTGAGAAGAAGGCCAGTCTGGCGACCTGGATCGCCGTGACCGCCGGCATGATCGGCGCCTTCATGGCGGTGCTGAACATCCAGATCACCAATGCTTCGTTGCTCGACATCGAGGGCGGCATCGGCACGGGAGTCGATAATGGGGCGTGGATTTCGACCTCCTACCTGATCGGTGAAATCGTCGTGATTCCTCTCACCGGCTACTTCGCCCAGGTGTTCTCCTTCCGCCGCTATATGATCGTCAGCACCGTCGCCTTCGCGCTGTTCTCGATTGCCTGTGCCTTCGCGACGACGCTCGGTGAGATGATCGTGCTGCGTGGCGTGCAGGGCTTCGCCGGCGGCGTGCTGATCCCAATGGCATTCACGATGGTCGTCACGCGCCTGCCGAAAAGCCAGCAGCCGATGGCGCTGGCGATGTTCGCGCTCTCGGTCACCTTTGCGCCGGCAATCGGCCCGACCATCGGCGGCTATCTGACCGAGACGTATGGCTGGCAGACGATCTTCTTCATCAACACCGCGCCCAGCATCGTCATGGTGATCGCCCTGTGGTTCACACTCGAGCGTGAACCCGTGCGGCTGTCACTGCTGAAAGAGGGGGACTGGGCCGGCATCGTGACCATGGCGATCGGCCTTTCCGCGCTGCAGACTCTGCTCGAGGAAGGCAACAAGGATGATTGGTTTGGATCCCCCTTTATCGTCCGGCTGACGGTCGTCGCCGTGGTCTTTCTCTCCGCCTTCATCGCCATCGAGCTGAACGTCTCCAAGCCGCTGGTCGATTTACGGCTGCTCAAGAGCCGCAGTTTCGGCATCGGCACGCTCGTCAATGTTCTCGTCGGCGTCGCGCTGTTCGGCTCGGTATACGTGCTGCCGCAGTATCTGGGCCAGGTTCAAAACTACAATGCCGAGCAGATCGGCGAAGTGCTCGCCTGGACCGGCCTGCCGCAACTCGTCCTCATTCCTTTGGTGCCGCTGCTGATGAAGCGGG
>Ga0310811_10002327_pt1 | contig 23742 bp, 22 predicted proteins | sample YCmetagenome_FD_207642 | JGI IMG/M metagenome (GOLD analysis project Ga0310811, IMG submission 207642) | Soil microbial communities from experimental microcosm in Duke University, North Carolina, United States - YC | ecosystem: Engineered > Artificial ecosystem > Soil microcosm > Unclassified ... | reverse complement strand
CTCGTCCGCCTGGCGAGTCTCGCCTCGATGTCGAGCCGCCCGGCGAGGACCAGACGGAGATCGGCCTCCAGCGTCGCGGGGTCGGGGGGCGTGCCGTACTCGGGCACGACGACGAACTCGATCACGGCGGTGGAACCGGCGGACGCGGCGGACGCCGACCGCACGACCATCCGGTGCGCGGCCAGCACCCCGGCCGCGCGCCACAGCAGTCCGGGCCGATCGGGCGCGACCACGGTGACGGCCCCCTTGTTGACCCGCACCGCGCCGCCGCCGTGCCGTGCGAGGGCCGCCTGCTCCTCCGACAGGGCGGGCGCGGGCGCGGGCGGGGTGCCCGACAGGACCGACCTGACCCGGCGGACCAGGTCGGACACCAGGGAAGCCTTCCAGGAGTTCCACGCGGCCGGGCCTGTGGCGTTGCCGTCGGCGACGGCGAGGGCCGCGAGCAGTTCGAGGACCTCACGCGACCCGACCGCCTCGGCCACCCGTGCGATGGTCACCGGGTCGTCGAGATCGCGCCGGGTGGCGGTCTCCGGCAGCAGGAGGTGATGGCGGACGACGGTGGCCACGATCTCCACGTCGGCCGGCGGAAGGCCGATCCGGGCGCCGATGTCACGGGCCACGACCTCACCCGTCGTCGAGTGGTCGCCGGGCCATCCCTTGCCGATGTCGTGCAGGAGCGCGGAGATCAGCAGCAGGTCGGGCCGTGAGACCTCACGGGTGAACGACGCGGCCCCCGCCGCGGCCTCGATCAGATGCCGGTCGACCGTGTAACGGTGCACGGGATTGCGCTGCGGGCGGTGCCGTACCCGCTCCCAGTCGGGGAGCAGACGCACCAGGATGCCCGCCTGATCCAGCTCCTCCCACACCGGTACGGCGGCGCGCCCGGCGCCGAGCAGCGCCACGAGAGCGGCGCGGGCGTCCTCGGGCCACGGCACGTCGAGGGGAGGCGACTGCGCGGCGAGCACGGATACGGTGGCGGGCGCGAGAGGCAGCCCGGCCTCCGCGGCGGCGGCCGCCGCGCGGAGCACCAGTGTCGGGTCCTTGCGCGGGCTCACGCCGCGGGCCAGGACGACCTCGCCGCCGTGCTCCACCACGCCGTCGGCGAGCGGACGCCGGCCTCGCGGCGCGGGACCGGACAACAACCTGTCGACGGTCCGCCACGTGGCGTCGAACGAATGGGAGATGGTCCGGCCGGCCTCGGCGAGGCGGCGCATCAGCGCCTCCGCGTCCAGCAGGCCGAGTGTTCCCGCGACGGCGTCCTGCTCCTGGAGGACCAGGCGGTCGGCGCCGCGTGCGGTGACCAGATGCAGGCCGTGCCGGATGTCCAGCAGGAACTCGTAGGCCTCGCGCACCCGCGGACCGGGCGCCGAGGCCACCCAGGCCGCCGCGACGGCCTGCATCGCCTGCACGTCCCGCAGGCCGCCCCTGGAGTCCCGCAGATCGGGCTCGAGGAGGAAGGCCAGCTCACCGCTCGACTCGGCCCGCTTGTCGGCCGCCATCTTGAGCTCGGCGAGCCTGCGCCGGGAGTCCGCGCGCCATTCCGCGAGCACGGCCTCGCGGGCCGCGCGCGTGAGCTCGGGATCGCCCACGATGTGACGGGCCTGGATGAGGCCCAGCACGGCCTTCAGGTCCTCGCGCGCCACCTTGACGGCCTCGTCGACCGTACGGACCGAATGGTCCAGCCCGATCCCGGAGTCCCATATGGGGTACCAGATACGGTCCGCGATGCGCGCGACATCGTCGTGGCCGTTGTGAAGCAACACCAGGTCGAGGTCGCTACCTGGGGCGAGTTCTCCTCGCCCCAGGCTGCCGACCGCCACGAGTGCGACGCCGCCGATCCCGTTGGGACCGGGCGCGCCGCGTTCGTCGGGGAAACCGCTCTTGGGGCCCGGCCCTGCCCGTCCCTCGCGTGCGTACGGTTGCGCACCCGCCGTGCGGAACAGATCGGTGAGCCACCTGTCGATGTCCGCGGCCCGATCCTTCCTGGCCGCGGCGAACGAACGAGCTTCCCCCCTCATCATCCGGTTACAGAGCCTCTGGCCCGCGCTCCCCCGTGCGGACCCGGACGACCGTGTCCACAGGGACGGACCAGACCTTGCCATCGCCGATCTTGCCGGTCTGCGCGGCCTTGACGATCACGTCGATGACGTCCTCGGCGTCGTCCTCCTCCGCCAGGACTTCAAGACGGACCTTGGGCACCAGGTCGACCTGGTACTCGGCGCCGCGGTACACCTCGGTGTGGCCGCGCTGCCGGCCGTACCCGCTGGCCTCGCTCACCGTCATGCCCTTGATGCCGAACTGCTCCAGCGCCGCCTTGACGTCGTCGAGCTTGAACGGCTTGATCACTGCCGTGATGAGTTTCATGCGTCAACCTTCTTCGCCTCAGCAGGGACGGGCCCGTTGACGGAGGCCACCCCCGAGGAGTGGATGGTGCCGAGGTCGTAGCCGGTCTCGGCGTGGGTGGTGATGTCGATGCCGGTGACCTCTTCCTCCTGGGAGACCCGGAAGCCCATCGTCTTGTCGATTATCTTGCCGATGATCCAGGCCAGGACGAACGAGTAGAGGCCCACCACGACCGGGCCGAGCACCTGCCGCCCGAGCTGCGTCAGACCGCCTCCGTAGAAGAGGCCCGGGGCCTGGGGGTCGAGGAAGGGGTAGGCCGCGAAGAAGCCGAGGGAGATGGCGCCGAGAGCGCCACCGACGAGGTGCACGCCGACCACGTCGAGCGAGTCGTCGAAACCGAGCTTGTACTTGAGGCCGACAGCGTAGGCGCAGACCGTGCCGGCGATGGCGCCGATGACGATGGCCGCCCAGGGGTCGACGAAACCACAGGCCGGGGTGATGGCGACGAGACCGGCGACCGCACCGGAGGCGACGCCCAGCGTCGTGGAGTGACCGTCACGGAACTTCTCGACCAGGATCCAGGCGCCGGCGGCCACCGCCGTGGCGATCTGGGTGTTCATGAAGGCCAGGCCGGCGGTGCCGTCGACGGCCAACTCGGAGCCCGCGTTGAAGCCGAACCAGCCGAACCACAGCAGGCCGACGCCGAGCAGGACCAGGGTGAGGTTGTGCGGCCGCATCGGCTCCTTGCGCCAGCCCGCCCGCTTGCCGATCACAAGTGCCAGCGCGAGACCTGCCGCACCGGCGTTCACGTGGACCACGGTTCCACCGGCGAAGTCCTCGATGCCGAGCTGGGTGAGCCAGCCGCCGCCCCACACCCAGTGCGCGACGGGGAAGTACACGACCGTCGCCCAGACCACGGAGAAGACGACCCAGGCGCCGAACTTGGCCCGGTCCGCGATCGCACCACTGATCAGCGCCACCGTGATGATGGCGAACGTCAGCTGGAACGCGGAGAAGACCAGGCTGGGCATGCCGGTGCCGTCGTCCTTGGTCGCCGTGTCGACCAGGGACTGCAGACCGAATTCCTTGAGACCACCGATGAACTTGTTCAGGGTGTCGTTGCCGTTGGTGCCGAACGCGAACGCGTGACCGTAGATCACCCATGCGATCGTCACCGTGATGATGCTGACGAAAGACATCATCATCATGTTCAGGACGCTCTTGGCCCTGGTCATGCCCCCGTAGAAGAACGCGAGGCCGGGAGTCATCAGCAACACCAGGGCGGTGGCTGTGATCATCCAGGCGGTGGTGCCGGTATCGATCTTCATCGACGCGGCCCTCCTTACAATTTGCCGTGTGGCCGGTTATCACTCCCGCAGTGGCTTCGTCCGGGGCATCGTCGGCCGGCGGGCGCACTGACGTTGGCGACAGCGTGTTCTTTCGCCGTTTCAGGTCACGCCTCTTCGTGTTTCACATCTGTGAAACACAGTGAACGAGCGTTACAGGGAGGTTTCGGACACCCCCAGGAACGCAAAACGCGCACCCCTTAGGGGTGCGCGTTGGGGAAAGACCCGCCCGCCGTGCGTCGCGAAGGTTTCCGACGGCGGCCCTTCCGGGGGTCAGGCGGCCGCGGTGGCCATCTTCCGCAGCCGCGTCAGCGCGTCCCGCTCCAGCCTCCGGGCCCGGTCGCGGCCGATGCCGTAGCGCTCCCCCACCTCGGTGAGGGTGTGCTCGCGGCCGTCGACGAGGCCGTAACGCCACCGGAGTATCTCCCGCGTCCGGCCTTCGAGGCCGGTCAGCCACTCCTCGAGACGCTCCTTCTCCAGCGTCGCGAGCGCCTGCTGCTCCGGATCCGCCCAGGTCTCGTCGGCGATCATGTCACCGAGCTCGGTCTCGTCCTCGTCGCCCACTCCGAGTTGGAGGGACACGGGGTCGGAGGCCCAGCGGCGCAGCTCCTGCACCCGCTCGATCGGCAGGTCGAGCACCGCCGCCAGATCGGCGTCGGTCGGCTCGGCGTCGAACTCGGCCAGCATGTCGCGGCGGACGCGCATCAGGCGCGTCATCTGCTCCCCTGCGTGCGTGGGCAGCCGCACCGGGCGCGCCTGCTCGTGGATCGACCGGCCCACCGACTGCCTGATCCACCACGTCGCGTAGGTCGAGAACTTGTACCCCCGCTGGTAGTCGAACTTCTCGACCGCCCGTACCAACCCCAGGTTGCCCTCCTGGACAAGATCGATCAGGGGCATCCCCCGCCCCGAGTACTTCCTCGCGACCGCGACCACGAGACGCAGGTTGGCCTGGATGAACTCATCCTTCGCCCGCCTGCCGGAAATCGCTATGCGCTCAAGCTCCTCATCGGCCGCATCAGAGACCTTGGGCTCCACCCGACCGCTGTCGAGCAGGTGCTCCGCGAGCAGGCCTGCCTCGATGCGCTTGGCGAGCTCGACCTCCTGCTCCGCGGTCAAAAGGGGCACCCGCCCGATCTCGGCGAGATATGTCCCCAACAGATCCCGGTCGGATACCTGCTGATCCTGCGTCCGATTCCCCGTCGCCATTCGATGGCACCTCGTTCCGCCGCGCCGCAGTGTGCACCGTGTTAGAAGCCGGCCTCGGAGCCGGATCCCCCGCGATGAACACGGATTCCTCGACTTCGACGTCCTGAACCTGACAACGGTTTATGCAGGGCAAAGATTCCCTAAATTAATACGCCCGCGGAATGGTTTCGGATTCATCCCCAAGGAGGATGTGATCCCCAGAATAGGTGCGATTACCCCACCGGAGAGTGATCAAACGACCCTGCGGCCTGATCGCCACACCTGGGCCACCAATGGCACACCCGGCCGGTAGGCGAGGTGCACGTAGGACGGCGCGTCCAGCATCACGAGATCGGCCTGGGCCCCCTCACGCAGCGTGCCGACGTCGTTCCTCAGCAGGGCCCGCGCCCCGCCGCGGGTGGCCGCGCGCACGGCCTCGAGCGGCGTCATCCGCATCTCCCGCACGGCGAGGGCCACGCAGAACGGCATCGACGTCGTGAACGAGGAGCCCGGGTTGCAGTCGGTGGCGAGCGCGACGGTGACCCCGGCGTCGAGCAGCCGGCGCGCGTCCGGATACGGCGAGCGCGTGGAGAACTCGGCCCCGGGCAGCAGGGTCGCGACCACGCCCGCGTCCGCCAGGGCGGCCACGTCCGCGTCGGTCAGATGGGTGCAGTGGTCGGCCGACGCGGCTCCCATCTCACAGGCGACCCGCACGCCGGGGCCCTCGCCCAGTTGGTTGGCGTGGATCCTCGCCCGCAGTCCCGCCTTGATCCCCGCGGCCAGGATCTCCCTGCTCTGGTCCTCGTCGAAGGCGCCGCGCTCGCAGAACACGTCCACCCATCGCGCGTGGGGCGCGCACGCGTCCAGCATGGGGCCGGTCACCATTCGGACGTAGTCGTCGGGCGTCGTCTCCGGCGGTACGACATGGGCCCCGAGGTAGGTCGTCTCCGGGGTGAACTGGCCGGCGATCTCCAGGCAGCGCCGCTCGCTCTCGACCGTCAAGCCGTAGCCGCTCTTGATCTCGAACGTCGTCGTGCCCTGAGCGGTCATCTCGATCACCAGCAGCGCGGTGGTGGCGGCGAGTTGGGGAACGGTCGCCTCCCTGGTCGCGGCCACCGTGGTGCGGATGCCGCCCGCCGAGTAACGCTCTCCCGCCATCCGCGCGGCGAACTCCGCCGTGCGGTCCCCGGCGAACACCAGGTGGGAGTGGCTGTCCACGAACCCGGGAATGACCGCGCGCCCTTCCGCGTCCACCCGCTCGTCCGCCGCGGGCACGTCGGCGGACCGCCCGATCCATCGGACGACGCCGTCCTCCACCACCAGCGCGGCGTCCTCGATCTCCTCACGGATCGGGTCCGCCGTGTACAGCAGGCCGATCCCGTCGAACACCGTTGAACTCATCGCCCTCGCTCCACGATTCCGTATCCTCGCCACCGGCCGCGGGGCGCAAACCCGCTAGTCGCGGGCCCGCGCGACGGCGTCACGCAGGAGAGCGCCGACGTCACCGAGCGTGTGCAGTCCGTCCTCGACGATCACGCGGCCCCCCGAGACCACCGAGTGGACGTCGGCCGCCGTCGCGGCGAACACCACGGACTCGGCGGCCGTCAGCCGCGTCGCCCCCGCCGTACGGACCGAGTCGAGACGGACGGACACCAGATCGGCCCACGCCCCGGGGACCAGGCTGCCGGCGTCCGGATAACCCATCGAGGCGTGGCCCGCCGCGGTGGCCGCGTTCAGCAGGTCGGCCGCACGCCAGTGCCCGCGCTCCCTGCTGGCCAGGCGCTCGTCAAGCTCCACGGCCCTGGCCTCCTCGAACAGGTCGATCACCGCCTGGCTGTCGGAGCCCAGCGTGATCGGCGACCCGGCGTCGAGCAGCCTGCGGGCCGGCCCGATGCCGTCGGCGAGGTCGCGCTCGGTCGTCGGGCACATGCACACGTGCGTGGACGAGCCTCCGAGCAGCGCCACGTCCACATCCGACAGGTGCGTGGCGTGCACGGCGGTCGAGCGCGGCCCGAGGACACCGTGTTCGTGCAGCACCTGGACGGGAGTGGCGGAGTAGGCCTCGACACACGCCTCGTTCTCGGCGCGCTGCTCGGACACGTGGACGTGCAGCGGCCCGGAGTGCCGGTGGGCGAAGTCGACGACCACGTGCATCTGCTCGGGCGGCACCGCACGCACGGAGTGGACCGCGGCGCCGATCTCCACGTCCTCCGCGCCCTCGTACGACAGGGCCAGTTCCTCGGCCCTCGACGCCCAGCCGTCCGCGTCGCCGTCCCCGAAGCGCACCTGGGGTCCGGTGAGGGCGTCGCCGATGCCACCTGTGAGATAGCACGTGTCGAGCAACACGATCCGCAGACCGGCCTCCCGCGCCGCGCGTACCAGGACGTGGCCCATGACGTTGGGATCGTCGTACGGCACGCCGCCCGGACCATGGTGCAGGTAGTGGAACTCGGCGACACAGGTGATCCCGGCCAGCGCCATCTCCGCGTAGACGGCCCTGGCCAGCGCCAGGTAGGTGTCGGGATCGAGACGGCCCGCCACGCCGTACATCTGCTCGCGCCACGTCCAGAAGCTGCCCCTGCCCGTCTGCGTGTGGCCCCGGAGCGCCCGGTGGAACGCGTGCGAATGGGCGTTGGCGAGACCCGGCAGGGTCAGTCCGGCCAGCCGTACGGCTCCGGGCGGGGCGGGGACGCCGGGATGCACCTCGGCGACGCGCACACCGTCGACGATCACGGCCACGTTCTCCACGACCTCACCGGGCGGCAGCCACGCCATCTCGCACCAGTAGGTCACACGCACAGATCCTCCAGAGCAGCGCCGCACTCGTCCGGCCCGCTACGGCCGGAGCCGGCGGCATCCTGACACTCTAGTGAACGCGTCCGTAGGCGCGGATCTCCTGGTGGCGGGGCGCCCCGGGGTACACCCCCCGAGGCGCCCCGCCTTCGGCCGTCGTCCCCGGACGCGCCCGCACGCGCGTTCGACCCGGTGACTCCGGCTGAGGTGAAGGAGAGGTTCCGCACTCCGGGAGTTCCCGATTTCAGGAGCCGCCAAGCTGCGGACCGGCGTAAAGGCTGCGTACGGCTTTGCCATCCCGGCCGCCGCATGTCACCGGATCCCCGCCCGCACAGGCGTTCACGACGACACGAGGAACTGGGTGGCCGCCAGTTCCCGGTAGAGGTCGTCGGCGTCGACGAGCTCCTCGTGGGTGCCCGAGGCGCGGACCCGCCCCGCCTCCATCACGATGATCCGGTCGGCGCCGGTCACCGTGGACAGGCGGTGGGCGATCACCAGGACCGTGGTCTCCCTGGCGACCTCGGCCACCACTTCGCGCAGGCGGAGTTCGTTCACGGCGTCGAGTTGCGAGGTGGCCTCGTCCAGGAGCAGCAAGGACGGCCGGCGGAGCAGTGCCCTGGCGATGGCGACCCGCTGGCGCTCCCCACCCGAGAGCAGCACCCCGCGGTGGCCGACAGGCGTCTCCAGGCCGGCGGGCAGGCGCTCGACCAGGTCGTCGAGGCGGGTCCGGGCGAGGGCCTGCGCGATCTCTCCCTCGGTGACGTCGGGGGCGCCGAAGACGAGGTTCTCCCTGAACGTGCCGGCCAGGACCGGGGCGTCCTGCTCGACGTAACCGAGCGCTGCCCGCAGGTCTCCGAGCGGCCACTCCCGGATGTCGCGCCCGCCGACGAGGATCGTCCCGGCCTGCGGCTCGTAGAAGCGCTCGATCAGCCCGAAGACCGTGGTCTTGCCGGCTCCGGAAGGCCCCACCAGGGCCGTCATCCCGCCCGCGGGCACCTCGAAGGTCACCTGGTCGTGGACGACCGGCCGGTCGTCGCCGTACCGGAAGACCACGTCGTCGAAGCGCACGCCGACGGGCGCGCGGTCCCGCGCCGGCCCCGCGCCGACGGAGGCCGCGGGCTCGGAGTCGAGCGCGGTCACCTCCTGGATCCGGATGATCGCGGCCATGGCGACCTGAAGCTGGGTGAGGCTCTGGATGAGCTGCCCGATCGGGGAGACCAGATAGAACAGGTACAGCAGGAACGCGATCAGCGCCGAGACCTCCATCGCCCCACTGGCGACACGGGCTCCGCCCACGCCGAGCACGGCGATGAACGCGAGCTGGACCGACATCCACGCTCCGGTGCCCGCCACGGACGTCCACGCGGCGGCCGTCACGCCGCGGTCGCGTGCGCGGGTCGCGGCGCCGGACACCGCGGCGATCTCACGTGATTCCGCCCCGCTGGCCTTGACCGTGCGGAACGCCTGAAGGGCACGGTCGAGCACGGAGCCCATCTCCCCGAGGGCCACCTGCGCCTCGAGGGACGCCCGGCGGATCCTAGGCGCGATGGCCAGGCCCATGAGGGCGACCAGTGCCACGACGCCGAGGGTGACCAGGAGCAGCAGGCCGTCCATGATCGCCATGAGGACCACGGCGCCCAGGAACATGAACACCGACCCCACGGATCCGGCCAGCGCCTCCGTGTAGACGGCGCGCAGCAGCGTGGTGTCGGAGCTGACCCGGGAAAGCAGGTCGCCCGGCTTGAGCCGGTCGACGTCCGGGACCCTGAGCCGGAGGATCCGCTCGACCAGGTTCGTGCGGGTGGCCAGCACGATGCCCTCGCTCATCCGTTCAAGGAGGAACCGTCCCCAGGCGGCGATCAGGGCGCCCGCCAGGACGGCCAGCGACAGTCCGGCCAGCGGCCCGGCCAGGGCGGCGCCCTTCCCGAAGGCGTCGATGACCGACTTGGCGAGGATCGGCATCGCCAGCCCGGCGAACGTGCCGACCAGGCTGAGCGAGGCGCCGAGCACCAGCGCCTTCCTGTGCGGTCGCACCTGGCCGAACAGGAGCCGCCACGACCCCCGGTCGCGCAACATGTCGGCCCGCCGGTTCTCCGGCTCCGCGTCCTCCGCACCCATGACACTCCCCCTGCGCGGCCCGGCCGCATCCGTCAACTCACTTTGACGGTAGGTCGGGAAGGGCGATCGTGGGCGCGTCGAGGGCGACGAATCCGATCAGTCGAGGTCGGGGAGGCCGAAGTCGTCGTAGTCCGCGTCGCCGTCGTCGACCCGGCGCAGCCGGATGTCTTCGGCCCAGGCGTAGGCGAAACGCCGGATCGTAGCGACGCCGTCCTCGTCGAGGCCGTGCTCGGCGAACGCCTCGTCGGCGAGCAGGTCGACGCTCTCCAGCCGCTGGAGCAGATCCTCCGTCAGCCACTCGTCGTCGTGCCGGCCGCCGAGTTGCTCGAGTTCGCGGAAGCCGTACAGGCCGGAGACGGCGGCGACGTCGGCGAAGTCGCGGGCCAGGCCGGTGTCACGAAGCGACCGCACCGCGAGGCCTGCCGCGTCGTCGAGGCCCACGACGGGGCACGGCTCGAAGACGGCCGGCTCGTCCCGCAACGCCTCGCGCAACAAGCGGATCTCACCGGCTTGGCCGCCGATCTCGTCGGTGACGACCACGCGGCCCACGCGCGGGGTGACCTCGCAGACCTGGGCGGACAGCCCAGTCCTGCCGAAGGCGCAGGCGACCTGCTCGGCGACCTCGGGCAGCGGCGTCTCGTCCGCCGTCGCGAACTCGAGTTCCCCGGCCGTCCTGCCGGACAGGCCGTGCGCCGTCATGGCGTAGCCGCCGGCGAGGAGCAGGCCGTAACGGTCGCAGACCACCCGGGCGTCCTCGATCAGGCGGAGATGGAACGGCGGCAGCTCCACTATTCGCGGGCCCTCTCACGTCTGGACGGCCGACCTCCGCGCTGGTCGGCCGGCCGGCTGGGCATTTCCCCAGTATGGCCGCTCGGCAGACGGCGCGGCTCCCTGACGGTGTCGACGATGGCGTGCCAGGTCAGGCACAACCTCGCCTCCGCCTCCTCCGTGCGAGCCTCGGCGGCGAGCAGCCTGTCGCCCGTCAACAGGGCGGCCTCCCGTTTCAACTGCGCCGCCATTTCCTGGAATTCGAAATGCCCCTTCGGCTCCATGCCGCCGACTCCCCACCCCGGACCGACTTTCGCATGGATAAATACCCATAATTAACTTACTTATCGATTCATGAACGCCGGGATCGGCGTTGTGACGACGGAACGTCATGACGTCCGGAGACGAACTCCTGAATGGCGATCTTCACGCGGATGACGGGCCTGCGCCAGCGTTCCTCACGATGAACGGCTTTCGCCATCCGCCGCGGTTTGGGCCTCCTCGCCACCTCCGAGTAGTACCAGCGGGCCCACGGCGATCCCGGGCGGGCGAGCCGCAGGGCCCCGATGTAGACGAACGGCGGGACGAACAGCCCGATCAGGCCACTCCAGATCTTCCCCTTGAGCAGCGTGACGACGGCGAAGACCAGGTTGACGACGAGGATCGCCATCGCCGTTCCCCGGCCGCCGAGCGCCTCGTCCGAGCCGCTCCACGCGAGCGGGCGCAGTCCGACCAGCAGCAGGCCGGTCCCCGCGACGGCCACGAAGACGGCGTCGACCGACGTGCGGCCCTCCTCCTGCCAGTAGACGTCGCGCAGGTGCAGGAGCAGGGCGAACTCGTCGAGCACCAGCGCCGCTCCGACACCGAAGACGGCCGCGCTGAACGCGTACCACCCGATGGAGACGCTGGACAGGATCAGCCCGGCGACCCCGCCGAGCAACATCAGCACGACGCCGAACACGACATGGTGGATGTGCGTCTCCCCGACGCTGACGTTGCCGAACCAGCGCACCCGTGACCGGATCAGCCGGACGTTCACGCGGGTGCCCACGAAGGCGACGATCAGCGCCACGAAGAAGCAGAACAGCGGCAACCTGCGCGCGCCCTCATGGAGCGACGCGTCGGCCAGGTACCAGTCAGCCATTGATGAGTCCTCGATCGGCGGAACTGCGGGAGCGACGGCGGTGGGGCGGGCCGGTCAGCTGAGGAAGCCTCGCAACAGCGCGGCCGTACCTTCCAGGTGCTCGGCCACGGCCCGCCGGGCACCCTCGGGATCGCCTTCCAGGATCGCCGCCACGATGGCCGCGTGCTGCGTGGCGGCGTGCTCGATGTTGGGCTGGAGCACCGGAATGGCGTTGAGCAGGTCGGTCACGCGCAGACGGGCGTCCGCACACGCGGCGGCGAGCAGCGGCGACCCGGTCAGCTCGGCGATGGCGAGGTGGAAGGCGGTGTCCAGTCGCCGGTAGTCCGCCGGAGCCGCGTCGTTCACCCCGGCGAGACGGGAGGCGAGCGTCTCCCGCTGCACCTCGGTGAGCTCCGTGCCGGCCAGGATCTGGGCCGCGCCGCACTCGACCGCCATCCGGAAGGTCAGCGCGTCGTCAAGCCCGCCGGCTCCCATCTCGTTGACGGCCCGGCGCAGGTCTCCCTTGCGGGGGCTCGGCGGCCGGTAGACGACGAACGCTCCGCCGTAACGGCCTCGCCGTACGTCGAGGAAGCCCGCCTCCTGGAGCGCCCGGATCGCCTCCCGTAAGGTGACGCGGCTGATGCCGAGTTGCGCGGCCAACTCGCGCTCCGGCGGCAGTTTCTCCCCATGGGCGACGACGCCGAGCTTGATGGCCTGCAGCAGCCGTTCGACGGTCTCCTCGAACGCGTTGCCCGCCCGGACCGGCCTCAGGAGCGAGACGGCCCCTGTGGCGCCCCCGTCCAATGCTCCACCGCCCCTTCACGAATCGGCGCGCCTCACACCCCCGTGAGGCCGAGGTTAACCCACAGAGCATTGTTGACTCAGGGGCAGGCCGGGTGCTTGCATGCCCTTCAATGGTCTGTTTCCAGACTTTTGGACAGGAGGCACCGTGCTCGACGTGGATCAGCTTCGCGGCGACATCGAGGCCGGCCGCGTGGACACGGTCCTGCTGGCCGTCACCGACATGCAGGGCAGGTTGCAGGGCAAGCGCCTGTCGGCGCGGTACTTCCTGGAGGAGGTGCTGAGCCACGCCGCCGAGGGGTGCAACTACCTGCTGGCGGTCGACGTCGACATGAACACGGTGGACGGCTACGCCATGTCGTCGTGGGAACGCGGCTACGGCGACTTCGTGATGAAGCCCGACCTCACGACGCTGCGCCGGGTGCCCTGGCAGGAGGGGACCGTCCTGCTGCTGGCCGATCTGGTCTGGGAGGACGAGTCGGACGTCGTCCCCTCTCCCCGGCAGATCCTCCGCAGGCAGATCGCCCGGCTGGCCGACCGGGGATGGACCGCCTTCGTCGGCACCGAGCTGGAGTTCTGCGTCTACAACGACACCTATGAGGACGCGTGGCGGCGCGGCTACCGCGACCTGACGCCCGCCAACCTCTACAACGTCGACTACTCCCTGCTCGGCACGGCCAGGATCGAGCCGCTGCTGCGGAAGATCCGGCTCGGCATGGAGGGCGCGGGCCTGTACGTGGAGTCGGCGAAGGGCGAGTGCAACCTCGGCCAGCACGAGATCGCCTTCCGGTTCTCCGACGCGCTGACGACGTGCGACAACCACGTGATCTACAAGAACGGCGCCAAGGAGATCGCCGCCCAGGAGGGCAGCTCGATCACCTTCATGGCCAAGCCGAACCAGCGCGAGGGCAACTCCTGCCACATCCACATCTCCCTGCGCGACGCCGACGGGCGGCCGGTGATGGCGGGGACGGAGCCGCACGGGCTCTCCAAGGTCGGAGAGCACTTCATCGCGGGCCAGCTCGCCGCGCTCAGAGATCTGACCCTCTTCTACGCGCCCAACATCAACTCCTACAAGCGGTACGTCCCCGGGAGCTTCGCCCCCACCGCGGTGAAGTGGGGCATCGACAACCGGACCTGCTCGCTGCGGCTCGTCGGCCACGGGCCCTCACTCCGGATCGAGAACCGCGTGCCGGGCGGCGACGTGAACCCGTATCTGGCGGTGTCCGCCCTGATCGCCGCGGGCCTGCGCGGGATCGAGGAGGAGCTGCCGCTGGAGGAGCCCTACGCGGGCAACGCCTACGCCGCGGGCGCGGAGACCGTGCCGAGCACGCTCCGCGACGCGCTCTCGCTGTGGGAGGGCTCCGACCTCGCCGAGGCGGCCTTCGGCAAGGATGTGGTCGAGCACTACGCCAACAACGCACGGGTCGAGTTGGCCGCCTACGACGCGGCGGTCACCGACTGGGAGCTCTATCGGGGGTTCGAAAGGCTGTGAAGGTACTCAATCCGGCGACCGAAGTCGTGGTCGCCGAGGTCGGCATGGCGGACGCCGCCGAGGTCGACCGCGTGGTCGAGCGTGCGCGGGCGGCGTTCGCGAGCTGGCGGGCGGTGGCCCCCGGCGAGCGGGCGCGGCTCCTGCGGCGGTTCGCCCAGGTGGTCGAGGACCACGCCGAGGAGCTCGCCCAGCTGGAGATCGCAGGCGCCGGGCACACGATCGGCAACGCCCGCTGGGAGGCCGGGAACGTCCGCGACGTCCTGAACTTCTACGCGGGCGCGCCCGAGCGCGACCATGGCAAGCAGATCCCCGTGGCGGGCGGCGTGGACATCACGTTCGCCGAACCGCTGGGCGTGGTGGGTGTCATCGTGCCGTGGAACTTCCCCATGGTCATCATGACCTGGGGGGTGGCTCCCGCCCTGGCGGCGGGCAACACCGTCGTCGTGAAGCCCGCCGAGTGGACGCCGCTGACGGCGCTCCGGCTGGCCGAACTGGCCCTTGAGGCCGGCATCCCCGAGGGCGTGCTGCAGGTCGTCCCCGGCGAGGGCGAGGTGGCGGGCGCCCGGCTCGTCGAGCACCCGGACGTGCGCAAGATCGTGTTCACCGGTTCGACCGAGGTGGGCAAGCTGATCGCGGCCCAGGCCGCCGCCCAGGTGAAGCGGGTGACGCTGGAGCTCGGCGGCAAGAGCGCCAACATCGTCTTCGCCGACTCCGACCTGGACAGGGCGGCGGCCTCCGCCCCGATGGCGGTGTTCGACAACTCCGGGCAGGACTGCTGCGCCCGATCGCGCATCCTGGTGGAGCGTTCCGTCTACGACGACTTCCTCGCGCGGCTCAGCCAGGCCGTCCGGGACGTGAAGGTCGGGGATCCGCTCGATCCCGCCACGCAGATGGGCCCGCTGATCAGCGCCGAGCACCACGCGCGGGTGGCGTCGTTCGTGGGGGCCGTCGACGTGCACACGGCCGGAGCCTGCCCGGACGGGCCGGGCTTCTGGTTCGCCCCCACCGTTCTGGCCGCGCCAGCCGGATTCGACCCGCTGGCGGAGGGCTCGGGCGCCTTCCACCGGGCGTTCACCGAGGAGATCTTCGGGCCGGTCGTGTCCGTCGTCCCGTTCGACGACGAGGCTCATGCCGTACAGATCGCCAACCACACGGCCTATGGGCTGTCCGGGTCGATCTGGACGCGTGACGTCGGGCGCGCCCTGCGGGTGGCCCGGGCGGTCGAGGCGGGCAACCTGTCGGTGAACTCCCATTCCAGCGTCCGTTACTGGACGCCGTTCGGCGGCTTCAAGCAATCCGGCCTCGGCCGGGAGCTTGGCCCCGACGCCCTGGCCGCCTTCACCGAGACCAAGAACGTCTTCATTTCCACGGAGTAGAGACATGCAGCGTTTGCAGGACCGCGTCGCCGTCATCACAGGGGCGGGCAGCGGCATCGGGCTCGCCACGGCGCAGCGGTTCGCCCAGGAGGGCGCCAAGATCGTGGCGGTGGACCTCGACGAGGCGGCCGGGACCAAGGTCGCCGACGAGGTCGGCGGCCTGTTCGTCCGGGCCGACGTGGCGAACGAGGACGACGTCGTCCGGATGTACCAGACCGCGTTCGACACGTTCGGCAGCGTCGACATCGCCTTCAACAACGCGGGGATCTCACCGCCGGAGGACGACTCCATCCTCGACACCGGCATCGAGGCGTGGCGCCGGGTCCAGGAGGTCAACCTCACCAGCGTCTATCTGTGCTGCAAGTACGTCCTGCCGTACATGCGGAGGCAGGGCAAGGGCTCGATCATCAACACGGCCTCGTTCGTGGCGGTGCTCGGCTCGGCGACGTCGCAGATCTCCTACACCGCGTCCAAGGGCGGCGTGCTCGCGATGAGCCGCGAACTCGGCGTGCAGTTCGCCCGCGAGGGCATTCGGGTGAACGCGCTCTGCCCCGGGCCGGTGGACACTCCCCTGCTGCGGGAACTGTTCGCCAAGGACCCGGAGCGCGCGCAGCGCCGCCTCGTCCACGTGCCGATCGGGCGGTTCGCCCGCGCGGAGGAGATCGCGGCCGCCGTGGCCTTCCTCGCGTCCGACGACTCGAGCTTCATCACCGCGTCGGAGTTCCTGGTCGACGGCGGCATCTCCGGGGCGTACGTCACCCCGCTGTAACGGCATCCTGTGGCGGCATCCGATCCAACGCGAGGTGGTCATGTCACGACCGGTCATCGGCATCACGTGCTACGTGGAGCCCGCCAGGTTCACGGTCTGGGACATGACCACCGCGCTGCTGCCGTACATGTACGTCGAACACGTCGCGCGGGCCGGCGGGCAACCGGTGATCATCCCGCCCGCGGGTGATCCCGCCGAACTGACCGGCCGACTTGATGGCCTGATCATCGCGGGCGGCGGCGACATCGATCCCGCTCGGTACGGCTCTCGCACGCACGAACAGACCGGATACGTACGGAAATTTCGTGACGAGGCGGAGTTCGGGCTGATGCGTGCCACCCTGGACTCCGGTCTGCCGTTCCTCGGCATCTGCCGTGGGCTCCAGGTCCTCAACGTGGCCCTGGGCGGCTCGCTCCACCAGCACCTTCCCGACGTGGTCGGCCACACCGACCACTCGCCCGCCCCGGGGACCTTCGGCCGGGTCCCGGTACGGCTCTCGCCGACGCTGGCCAAGATCTACCAGGACGACCACCTGACCCCGGCGCACTACCACCACCAGGCGGTCGACCGGCTGGCGGACGGCCTGGAGGTCACCGCCCGATCGGAGGACGGCACGATCGAGGCCGTCGAACTCGGCGGCCACCCGTTCGCGCTGGCCGTCCAGTGGCACCCCGAGGCCGACGAGGACGGCCCCCTGTTCGACGCCCTCGTGTCCGCGGCCGGGCGCGCCTGACCAGGCAGGCCTCCGGCGCGGTTGGACCTGCACGTCAGCTGTGGAGGAGTCGGCCGCGGTCTCGACCCGCCCAGTCGACTCAGGCGAAGAGCTCGTCCGCGGAGCTCACGGTGACCGCCCGGCGGATCCAGGTCTCCAGCATGTTCAGGTCGTCGCAGCGGGTGATCCGGTCGCGCGTGTCGGAGGAGATCTCCAGGCCACGGGTCTCGAGCACAGCCAAGATCGCCGCTCCTTCGCCCTCCGCCCGGCCTTCCTGACGACCCTCCTGACGGCCTTGATCGACCCAGTGCGACAGATACTGACTGGCGATGTGCTCGTAATCGTGGCTGGTCGTGGTCACGATCTCCTCCAGGTGCTTGCGTGCCACGCTCGGTAGCACGGCGAACACGTAGTTCGGTTCTGGACCTCCACGATCAGGGCCAGCTGAGCTCCCCCCGCCACGTCGCGCAACACCACGACCGAGTCGGCGCGGAACTCCACCGGGGCCAACTGGGCGAAGTCGACCGACTCCACCGCGGCGGTGGCGAACGGGGGTGGTTGGACGCCGACGGCGTCCCGCAGTAGTTCCACCGCGGTCATCGGGTCGTTGTGGATGAGCTCGATTGGCATCTCATGGTCGATCCCTGGCACGGAGCGGATACTAATCGCGTTCAATCGATTACGCAAAGTCACGGTCAAGAATGAGGACACCGCGGTCCCCCTTGCGACGACTGATTCAGGCGACATGACACGGCGGGCCCCATCGGGCCTTCGACGGCCCACCAGCACCGGCGACCGGCCGACGCCGCAAAAGGTGCCCAGCGGGCGTTACCACGACCAGTCCCCACCCACTAGGCTGGCGGAACACCATTGATCCCGCGCGGGAGAGTGTCCTGGCATCCTGTCAGGGCCCCTGAAGGAGCAAGCCCTCCCCGCGAACCTCTCAAGGCAAAGGACCGTGCGGGCCAGGTGTCCTCTGGAAAGCAGGCCTGCTGGCCTCGCCGAAGGTGAAAGTCCGGCAAAGGACGGGCGAAGCTCTCAGGCACCGATGACAGAGGGGGAGGATGCCCAATAGTCCGACGCAGCATCCGTCCTCCTGAGGTGCATTCATGTCCCGGTCCACTCCGTTGCGCGAGGTCCACGAGGCCCTCGGCGCCACCCTGACGGACTTCGCGGGCTGGCTCATGCCCCTGCGCTACGGCAGCGAGTCGGTCGAGCACAACGCGGTCCGGACGGCGGCCGGGCTCTTCGACCTGTCCCACATGGGAGAGATCTTCGTCACCGGTCCGCAGGCGGGACAGGCGCTCGACTACGCCCTCGTCGGCTGGCTGAGCGCGCTCGACGTCGGGCGCGCCCGCTACACCATGATCGTGAACGGGGACGGCCGTGTCCTCGACGACCTCATCGTCTACCGGCTGGCGCCCGAGGAGTTCCTCGTCGTCGCCAACGCCTCCAACTACTCGATGGTCGCGCGCGAACTGACCGAGCGTGCCGAGCCGTACGACGCGCGGGTGGAGGACCGGTCCGGGTCCTACGCGCTGGTCGCGGTCCAAGGGCCGAAGAGCACCGAGATCCTGCGCACGCTCACCGACGCCGACCTCGACGGCCTCAAGTATTACGCCGGCCTGCCCGCCACGGTCGCCGGGTTCGAGGCCCTCATCGCGCGCACGGGCTACACCGGCGAGGACGGCTTCGAGTTGTTCGTCCGCAACGAGGACGCCGTGCCGCTGTGGAACGCGCTGACGGAGGCCGGTGCGGGCCTGGGACTCATACCCGCGGGCCTGTCCGCCCGTGACACGCTCCGCCTCGAGGCGGGCATGCCGTTGTACGGCAACGAGCTGACCGCGGACCTCACACCGTTCGACGCCGGGCTCGGCCGGGTGGTGCGCCTGGACAAGCCGGGCGACTTCGTCGGGCGCGCGGCCCTCACCGAACGGGCCGCCCTGGCGGATCAGGAGGCCGGGCCGGACGGCACCGCCCGGGGCCTCGTCGGGCTCGTCGCGCGCGGTCGCAGGGTCCCCCGCCACGGCTACCCCGTCACCCGGGACGGCGTGGTCGTGGGCGAGGTGACCAGCGGCGCGCCTTCGCAGTCGCTGGGAAAGCCGATCGCCATGGCGTATGTCTCGCGCAGCGCCGTGGAAGCGGGCGGCCTGGCCGTGGACATTCGTGGCAGCCATGAACCGGTCGACGTCGTTGACCTGCCTTTTTACAGGAGGAGCAAGTGAGCAGCATTCCCGAGGACCTCAGCTACACCAAGGAGCACGAGTGGGTCGCCGGGCTCGATGACGGCCGCACCGTCACCGTCGGCATCACCGCCTACGCCGCCGAGCAACTCGGCGACGTGGTCTACGTGCAGGTGCCCGAGGTCGGCGCGGCGGTCACGACCGGAGACGCCGTGGGCGAGGTCGAGTCGACCAAGTCGGTGAGCGACATCTTCGCGCCGGTCACCGGAGAGATCGTTGAGGTCAACGCCGCCGTCGTCGACGATCCCTCGCTCGTCAACTCCGACCCGTACGGCGAGGGCTGGCTGTTCCGCGTGCAGATCGGCGAGGAGCCGGAGGACCTGCTGACCTCCGCCGAGTACACCTCGCTGACCTCAGCCGAGGCCTGACAGCCCCTCTCTCAGGACACCGACCTTCTCTCAGGGACACCGACCAGTGGCTATCAGCGTGTTCGACCTGTTCAAGGTGGGAATCGGGCCGTCCAGCTCGCATACGGGCGGCCCGATGGCCGCGGCGCACCGTTTCGCCCGCGGCCTGGATGCGGACGGCCTGCTGGAGAAGGTCACCGAGGTCCGGGTCATCCTCTACGGATCTCTCGGGCTGACGGGGAAGGGCCACGGCAGCGACAAGGCCGTCCTGCTCGGCCTGTCCGGAGAGAAGCCGGAGCTCGTCGACGTCGACCGCGTCGACGAGATGCTCGGGGAAATGCGGTCGAGCGGCACGGTCCGGCTCTTCGGCTCGAAGGAAGTGCCCTTCGTGGTGGGTGACCACCTGGTGTTCGAGCGGAAGCTCTCGCTCCCCCACCACCCGAACGGCATGCGCTTCACGGCCTACTCCGAAGGCACCCCCGTGCGGGAGAAGGTCTACTACTCGGTCGGCGGCGGCTTCGTCGTGGACGAGAACGCCACCGGCGCCGATCGGATCAAACCCGACGACACGGTGCTGCCGTATCCGTTCACGACGGCCGCGCAACTGCTCGCCCACTGCGCGGACACCGGCCTGTCCATCTCCGGACTGATGCTGGAGAACGAGAAGGCCTTCGGCCGTACGCCGGAGGAGATCCGCGCGCAGTTGCTGCACCTGTGGTCGGTCATGGTCGAGTGCGTACGGCGGGGCACCCACAACGAGGGCGTCCTGCCGGGCGGCCTGAAGGTCAAACGCCGGGCGAACCAGCTCCACCGCAGGCTCCAGAGCGAGACCGACGCCGACCCTCTGCGCGCCATGGACTGGGTGACGTTGTTCGCCCTCGCCGTCAACGAGGAGAACGCGGCGGGCGGCCGCATCGTCACGGCTCCCACGAACGGCGCGGCGGGGATCATCCCCGCGGTCCTGTCGTACTACACCAGGTTCATCCCCGGCGCGGCCGACGACGGGGTGGTCCGGTTCCTGCTGACCGCCGGAGCCATGGGCGTGCTGTTCAAGGAGAACGCCTCGATCTCCGGCGCGGAGGTCGGCTGCCAGGGCGAGGTCGGCTCGGCCTGTTCGATGGCCGCCGCGGGCCTCACCGAGGTGCTGGGCGGCACTCCCGAGCAGGTGGAGAACGCGGCCGAGATCGGCATCGAGCACAACCTGGGGCTGACCTGCGACCCGATCGGCGGCCTCGTGCAGATCCCCTGCATCGAGCGCAACGCGGTCGCCTCGATCAAGGCGATCGCCGCGGCCAGGATCGCGCTGCGCGGGGACGGCCGTCACTTCGTGGCCCTGGACAAGGCCATCAAGACCATGCGGGACACCGGCAGGGACATGCTCGACAAGTACAAGGAGACGTCCCGCGGCGGCCTGGCCGTCAACGTCATCGAGTGCTGATCCGGTCAGCGCCGGCGGACGTGCAGCCTGACCAGCGTGGGGATCTCCTCACGGTCGACCGCGCCGCGCACGCGTGAGATCGCCTGCCCGTCGAGGCGGCCGATCACCTCGTGCAGGTCGGCGCGGGGCAGAAGGGACACCAGGACGCGCATCCGCTTGTCGCGGACCAGCCTGACCTGGATCCTGCTGATGCCCTCGATGCCCTTCATCGCGACGCCCAGCATCGCCGTCCCCGATCCCGTACGGCTCCCGCAGCGCCCCCAGCCGAGGGCGACCGCCAGCCAGCGCGTGACGAGAAGGGCGATCAGTATGGCGGCCGCCGCGGCCAGCGGCCGCGCCCAGGCGTTCCGCACGAAGAACGACAGGTCGATGATCCGTACGCCGAGATGATCGGCCCGGGCGGCCAGCACTCCGACGCCGGCGAGCGCCATGATCAGCCCGACGATCCCGAGCCCGACCCGGTTCCCCATGTGCGCGCGCATCCTCAGAGCCTCCTCCTGCGCAGCCGAACCACGACCTCGTGACGGCACTGCGCGCCGAGGCCGGAAAGCTGGTCGCCCACGGCCGCACCGACCTCGCGGAGCAGTTCACCCGTGCCCTTGGCGTCGGTGACCACCACGACCTCGATCTGGCCGCGCAACATCCGCACCCGGGCCCGCTGGACGCCTTCGACCGTCTGCGCCGCGACCGCGAGCGTCCTGCTCAGGCCCGCGCGGGTCAGTCCCATGACCAGAAGCGGGTCCTCGCACTCCAGGGGCACCAGCCGGGGCCGCCCGGGCAGCACGGCGAGGGCTACCAGGCCGGCGCCGCAAACGATCATCATCGCGGCGGTTCCGGGAACGGCGGGGTCCCCGAAGGTCGTCGACATCAGGCGATGCAGCGGCGGCCACAGGACGGGCGAGCCGAAGATCGTCGCGATGATCTCGACGGCCAGGGCCCACGCGCCGACGGAGAGCACCGCGGCCACCACGATCCCCGCAGGAGTACGGCCCGGCCGCAGCGCGCGGATGGCGTTGCGACGTACGGCACGCCGGCTGTCACCCTTCGCCGAGGCGCCCGCGAAGATCTCCTGCACGACGCTCATCAACCGCTCACCTCTGACCAGCACAGCATCGGATCCGATCTGTAGTCACCTGTTCAGGGGTACACGGCGGGAGGCGCTCGCGAGCCGATCACCCGCCATCTTGCGCGATCATGGCCGAGCGGCTCCGGAATTTTTGCCGCGGCCTCGTTAACGTGAGTAGCACTCATTTAATTTGTGCGCATTCGTACTAGGCTGCGGGCATGGACGACCGACAGCGTCTCGACCAGGCCACGGCCGGGTTGCACCCCCCGTTCGCGGTGGTCGACCTCGACGCGCTGAGGTCCAACAGCGCCGACATGGCCCGCCGGGCGAACGGCAAGCCGATCCGCGTCGCCAGCAAGTCGATCCGCAGCCGGGCGGTCCTCGAACGCGTTCTCGCCATGGACGGCTTCGCCGGGATCATGGCGTTCACGCTCCCCGAGGCGCTCTGGCTCGTGTCATGCGGTCTGCGTGACGTGCTCGTGGCGTATCCGTCCGTGGACACCGACGCCCTCCGCACGCTCGGCTCCGACCGCCGCGCCTCCGAAGAGATCGCGGTGATGGTCGACTCGCCGGGCCACCTGGATCTGATCGAAAGCCTCCACCTTCCTCACCAGGTCCGGATATGTCTTGATATGGACGCGACCTTTGTGGCGTTCGGCGGGAAGTTGCGCGTGGGGGCCTTACGCTCCCCCATACGCGAGCCCGACCAGGCGGCCCGGATCGCCGAGGACATCGCCGGACGCCCCGGAATGCGCCTGGTGGGCCTCATGTCGTACGAGGCGCAGATCGCCGGCGTGGGCGACAGGGTCCCCGGCGCGTACGGGCGGGTCGTCCGGTGGATGCAGGCCAGATCCCGCCAGGAACTCGCCGTACGGCGCGGGCGGGTCGTGCAGGCCGTACGGCAGGCCGCCGACCTGGAGTTCGTCAACGGCGGGGGCACGGGCAGCATCGAGCGGACGGCGGCGGAACACGCCATCACCGAGGTGGCGGCAGGCTCGGGCTTCTTCCATCCGCGGCTGTTCGACTTCTACCGGAGCTTCAGCGGGCGGCCCGCGGCGCTGTTCGCCCTGCCCGTGGTGCGTAAGCCGTCCCCCGGCGTCGCGACGGTGCTGGGCGGCGGATATCCGGCCTCAGGTCCGTCGGGAGCCAATCGGCTGCCGCATCCCCACCTGCCGGCGGGGCTGAAGTACGACTCCAACGAGGGGGCGGGCGAGGTCCAGACCCCCCTGGTCGGGGACGCGGCCCATGACCTGCGGATCGGCGACCGTGTCTGGTTCCGACACGCCAAGGCCGGCGAGTTGTGCGAGCGCTTCGCCAGCCTGCATCTCATCGAGGGCGACCGGATAGTCGAGGAAGTCCCCACCTACCGAGGAGAAGGCCAAGCCTTCCTCTAACCCCACTCCGTCCCGCCCCTCCCGCGTGATCATGCACGAGTTCGTGAATGGGTGGCTTGACCAGCCCAAACCTCGGGCGTGATCATGCATAGGTTCGGAGATTGCGGCCTTGACCTGGCCGTTCTTCATTTGTGATCATGCACGGATTCGGACGCGACCCACCCGACCTGCGTTTCTTCAATGCGTGATCATGCACAGCAGTGGCATCCCGTTGTCTCGGACTCCGATCCACAGCTGAGATTGCATGGTCACGAGCCACGTTTTCCCTGGTGAACGGCCACGCAGAAGAATCCATGCATGATCACGAAATGGATCCGCCCAGGTCAGGCCGGACATCCACGAACCTGTGCATGATCACGCCCGAGGTTTGGGCTGGCCAGGGGGCCTCTTCACGAATCTGTGCATGATCACGCACCCCCATC